>Ga0268262_10006348_pt1 | contig 11381 bp, 11 predicted proteins | sample TergutNc150P3_FD_190354 | JGI IMG/M metagenome (GOLD analysis project Ga0268262, IMG submission 190354) | Nasutitermes corniger P3 segment gut microbial community from laboratory colony in Florida, USA - Nc150 P3 (SPAdes) (version 2) | ecosystem: Host-associated > Arthropoda: Insects >...
TTATATCGGATTGCCAAACCATGTCCGAGAAACTGGATAGCGGAGATATAAAAGGATTTTCTATTTTAATACACGCCATGAAATCAGGGCTGTCCACCATAGGAGCGATGAATTTATCCGACTCGGCTTTAAGACTGGAAACAGCCGCCAAAGACAATGATACCGAATTCTGCACTAAGAGGTTTGCGTCTTTAAAAGAAAAACTGTTAAACTTGAACGAGCAGCTGTCGGTAATTTTCCCGAACAAAACCGAAACAAATGCGGATAAAAAGAAAGGCAACACGGATTATTTAAAATCAAATATTGAAAAAGCTATCTCAGCGGCGAATGATTTTGACGGAGATACGGCTCTTAATATTATAAATGATTTGCTCACCTTTGATTTCGGCGCTCAAAATAACGCCGATCTGGAAAAAGCCGCGGCGGCGTTAAAGGATTTTAATTTTGACATTGCCGCAGAAGCGTTTAAAAAACTGAAAGAAAGCTGATATTATCCCAAAAAAGGGCAAATTCGGCTCTTTTTTGGCTGTTTTTCCGCATAACAAAACCCCTAAAGTCTTTTATACCCCTAGCCGATATTATTATTACCGGGAGGGAAATCCTCTCAAAATCAGACGGTGTGCATAGGGTTTCGGCCCTGACGTCCAGGCGCATCGTCTTTTTTTATGCCCTGAACTCCAAAAAAAATTAATTTTGTTTGTAATTTTCCAGAAAGACGCCTAGCCTGTGCATGGCGTCTGCTAGGGTGTCCTTATCCGGAAGGAAAACTATGCGGAAATGGTCGGGTTCTTTCCAGTTAAAGCCTGTTCCGTGCACCAGCAGTAAATGCTGAGCGCTCAACAGGTCTAACATAAACTTTTCATCGTTTTTTATATTAAAGCGTTTTATATCTACTTTCGGGAAGCAATAAAGAGCGCCCTTGGGTTTTACCATGGAAAGCCCGGGGATTTCATTGACCATTTTAAAAGCCGTGTCCCTCTGCTCTCTTAATCTGCCCCCGGGGAGAATTAAGTCTTTTATGCTCTGATATCCGCCGAGGGCGGTTTGGATGCCGTATTGGGCGGGCATATTGGGGCAAAGACGCATGTTAGCGAGCATGTCCAACCCTTCAACATAGCCGCCGGCGCATTTTTTGTTGCCGGAAAGAACCATCCAACCCGCCCGGAAGCCTGTCGCGCGCCAAGATTTGCTTAATCCGTCAAAACTGACCGTTAAAATATCGGGCGCTATGGTGGAAAACGGAATATGTACGGCGTCATCGTAGGTTATACGGCTGTAAATCTCATCGGCATAGACGATTAAGTCCTTTTCTCTGGCAATTTGGGCGATTCCTTCCAAAACAGAGCGGTCATAAACCGCTCCTGTCGGGTTATTTGGGTTAATTACCACAATCGCCTTGGTTTTAGGGGTAATTTTAGAGCGGATATCGTCCAAAACAGGGTTCCAATCTGCGGATTCATCGCAAAGATAGTGAACGGGCTTGCCGCCGGCAAGGGTAACAACTGCTGTCCACAGCGGATAATCGGGCATCGGTATTAAAACCTCATCGCCTGAATCAAGGAGGGCTTGCATCGACATCGATATTAATTCGCTTACCCCGTTACCGATAAAAATATCATCTATTCCCACATCCATTACCCCTTTGGACTGAAAATCCTGCATTACGGCTTTGCGGGCGGAAAAAAGCCCCCGTGATTCGCCGTAAGCTTGGGCGTTTTGCAGATTTACAATCATATCGTGGACAATTTCGTCGGGGGTGTTCAAGCCGAAAGCGGCAGGACTGCCTATATTGAGTTTTATTATCTTAAAACCTTCTTCTTCAAGCCGTTTTGCTTCTTTTAATACGGGACCTCGTATATCGTAGCATACATTTTCCAGTTTTGAGGATTTTTCTATGCTTTTCATGTAGTTTCTTTCTCCGAATCCGAATTAGCTTCATCGGCAGGCGGCGCAGGCAGATCGTCATAAAGCGCCGGCTCGGCGGCTCTTTCCTCAAAAAGCCATTTTCCGGCTGAATCAATATATTTTTTTAATATAGCGACATGTATTTCAGCGCTTACATTATCAGCGTCTTTTTTCCAGTTTTCAAGGGTATTAAGTGCATTTTTCACTCTTTCGCGGCCGTTTTCCGCTATTTCACGGCATTTTTTGGGTGAAAGAGAATGTTTTTCTATTGAAGTACTCAAAAAATAAGCGGAAAGCCCGGTTATCAAAACATTGTCTGAGGAAACAGCCAGCGTTAAAAATTCATCTTCAGCCTGCTGAAAAGCGCCGTTTAAAAGCTTGGAAAAACCGAAAAACCAGTGAACCCACTGTTTATCTTTTTTACCGCATTTTCCAAGTTGCGCTTTAAAAAAACCTGACGCATCCGCGTGATTACCGCTTAAAACCCTTGCCGCCCCGAAAATCAACACATTTTTACTAATAATATTCGGTTTTACCAGATTTGTTTTGCTTTCAAGCTTTAAAACCGACGGAAAATCCGAAATTACAAGGTAAGAACTGGCTAAAAGCTTCACATTTCGGTGGGAATATCGGTTTTTTACATAGATTTTTTGCTCTAAATAATAGGCTAAAGCAGGCCAATCCTCTCTTTCTAACAGCGAAAATAGCCGATAATTAAAGAAGAAAAATATGCTCATGCAGATAAGGAGAACAGCCATGAACAAAATAAGCGGTAAAGAAACATGCTTAAAAGTTACCGCGGTTAACTGCCCCGAGACCATTAACGGCAATAATGTCGTGATTAATACTATAAAAACAATTACCGCACTAAATGCGATTATCAGGTGTTTAAATTTCAATGAAAAATCTCCTAATATTAGATATAATAAAAGAAAGATTGTGTTACGTCAACAATGCCGGATTGGTTATTTAGCCAGAGGGAGCAAATGAACGAATTTAAATTAAAAGATATAAAATCAGGCTCTTTTTTCACTAAGCCGGTTTACCTTGATAAAGCTTTTATCCTTACCGTGCCTGAAACCCCCTTTATAGATGAATTATCAAAATTGCTGGATAAATGGAATTTTAAGACCGTTTACAGCGAAGGTGAATGCAACACCGAATATGTTGTAAGCGCGGAAGCTGTCTCTACCGCTTCATCATCAGCGCCTATAGGAGCGGCAGCGGAAGAAATACCCGGAGCGTCTCAGCAATCGGATATAGACAAGTTAAGAAAAGCGGAAGATTTTTATACAAGTTTCCTTTTCTATGTTGAAAATATGTTTGTAAGAGCGTCAGTATCAGACGAGTTAGATGAAAAGGCAGTAACGGAAAAAATTAAAGAAATAGCCGATTACATAAAAGAAGACCGCCGTTTCTTAATGAGAGTTTTAAAAAATATAGAGCCGGGCGACGGAAAAAATTATCTTGCAACTCATTCCGTGCGGACAACAATACTTTCGATAATAATAGGCACATATCTTAAATTGCCTACTTATAGATTGATAGAACTCGGAGTCGCCGCGTTAATGCATGAGGCGGGAATGTTAAAATTACCGTCAAATATTTATTTAAGCCAGAGAGCTCTTAACCCGGTTGAGCAGAAAGCGATTTTTACCCACCCTATTCTTGGTTACACCATGCTTAAATCTTTTAACTTTCCTCTTCCGGTTTGTTTAGCAGCTCTTGAACACCATGAACGCGGAAACGGAACAGGTTATCCAAGGCAATTACCAAGCGAAAAGGTGAGTTTATATTCAAAAATAATAGCCGTTACGTGCTCATACGAGGCGTTAAGCTCCAAGAGACCGCACAAAGAAGCCAAAGACGGTTACACGGGAATGCTGGAACTTTTAAAGAACGATGGTAAACAATACGACGACACGGTTGTAAAAGCGCTTGTTCTGTCTTTGTCGATTTATCCAATCGGTCTTTATGTGCTTTTATCAAACGGAAAGAAAGGTCAGGTTGTGGACGTAAACCCGGAAAATCCCCGCTTCCCAATCGTACAGATTTTCGGCGAATTTACTCCCGACGGAAAAATAAAAACAATACAAACGGCTCCCGACGTACTTACAATTGTACGTCCGCTGAAACGCAACGAAATAGGCAACTAGTATATGGGCTCTGAACTAATTTTTTCTATATTAATAATATTTGCTTTTATTATTCTCAGCGGAGTTTTTTCTCTTTTTCATTCAGCGTTAAGTTTATGCAGAAAAACACGGCTGGAAAAAGAAGAGTCAAAGCGTTACAAAGCTGTTCTTAAGGCGTTGGAGAATCCGCACAAGTTATCGCTTTCATGCCGTTTATGGGGAAACATTTTCAAAGTTCTTGCTGTTTTTTTTGCGACAATAATTATTGTTGTTTTTCTTATGTGGAATTCGTATACATACGTTATGGGAAAATTTACAACTCTGTTTATATGCCTATATTTAATAATTACAGGTATAATTATCACACTGCTTGCGGATAACCTTCCGAAATTGCTGTCAAGAATAATGCCTGAAAAAATAGCCGCTTTTCTTCTGCCTGCTATGAGATTTTTTTCTTTTTTCATGCTGCCGTTTACTCTGCCTACGGTAAAATTTAATTCATTTATTAATTCAAAAATCAGATCTGAAATTGACGATACCAATATTACAGAAGAAGAACTTCAAGATGAATTGCGTAACACGCTCATAGAAGGCGAAAAATCCGGCGTTGTTGAAAGCGGTGAGCGCGACATGGTAGAGGGTGTTTTTTATCTTGGAGATCGTCCTGTGCGGGCATTTATGACTCACCGTTCTGAAATTCAATTATTGGACATTAACACCCCTTATGATGAAATCCGCGCTGAAGCGGTTGAATACCGCGATCAGAGATGTTTCCCTGTTGTAAACGCAAGCCCCGACGAAATTGTAGGCGCTGTTTACATAGAGGACATTATTCTGGATTACGCTCAAGATACTCCTTTGGGACTGCGGGCAATAATGAAAAAAGCGCAATTTGTTCCCGAGACCATGCCCGCCATTAAAGCGTTTGAATCTTTTAAGCGCGGGCAGTCATATTATTTGTTTGTAATGGATGAATACGGAGGGCTTGCGGGTCTTCTTTCAATTACATCGTTAGTTGAAGAAATAGTAGGCGAACTCTCCGTCTCCGCCGCAAGCGAAGAGCCTCTCCTTAAACAGGAAGACGGCAGTTTCCTTGCCGACGGCACGCTTAATATTGACGACGCCGCAAAAGCGCTTGGTCTTACCGGTTTTGAAGAAGAAAAAGATTATCACACTCTGGCAGGGCTTATACTTAATATCGCAGGGGAGCTTCCCCGTGTAGGTGATAGTTTTACTTATCAGGGATATAAGTTTAAAGTTATTGATAAAGACGGGAATAGGATTGATAAGATCCTTGTTACCAAATTGCCTGTTAAGGAATAAAAATCATTCCACCTGCGGGACGCAAATCTTTCCCATATACAATTCCTTGGGATTTACCCTAATCTTCAATTTTTTTTCCAATGAAGCTAACAATCGCATTTGGGTCTCGTCGCCGATTGTTACCATTATGCCTCTTTTTCCCGCCCGCCCTGTTCTGCCGCAGCGGTGTATGTACACTTCGCTGTCGGAAGGAACGTCAAGGGCGATAACGTGGGTAATATCGGGAATATCCAGTCCTCGGGCTGCTAGGTCTGTGGAGACAAGCACATCTACGCTGCCGTTTCGGAAAAGTTCGAGCGCCTCTTTGCGTTCCGCTCCCGAGAGCTGGTTTTTGCCTATCTTGCCGAAAAGTCCTGAGCAGGGGACATGATGGTACTGGAGGCGCGAGAGGACTAATGCCGCTTCATCGCCCTTGCTTATAAACACCAGCGCTTTAACGTGAGATTTCTTTGTATTAATAGCGGCTAACAAGGAGCGTAAAGTTTGATCCTTGCGGCGTTTTTCGCTGAAAATAGCCCAGTGCTCGATTTTATCACGCAGGATTTCATTGTCTTCTGACTCAATAAATTTAACTTCCCTGCCCTGCCCTTCTTCAAAAAAAACATCTGACACTTTATCCACGCATTTTTGGTTTATCGTGGCGGAACAGGCGGCAAGAAGGATTTTATCGGTCTTGGCGAATTTGCGGATCAGAGAGCATAATTCCGCTGTGTCGTCTATCATTTCGCCGCTTACAAGACGGTCGGCTTCGTCAAAAATAAGCGAAGACAAATTATTCAATTTAAGGATTTTCTTTTGAGCAAGAAGAAGGAGCCTATTCGGGTTTCCTACGACTATATCGGGCTTTGCTTTTTTATAATTTTCAATTTGACGGTCAAGGCTGATGCTTCCAATCGCCAAAAAAGAGCGAATGGGAGAGCTTTCCAAAAGAAAATCCAGTTCCGATGAAATCTGGGAACATAGCTCCAAAGTGGGCGCTATAATCAAAATCTGCGGTCCAAAGGTTGTTTTTTCTTTTCCTATTATAGGGGTTAAAAGCGGCAAAAGATAGGCAAAGGTCTTGCCCGTCCCCGTAGCCGAGGTAAAAAAGACGCTTTCGCCGGCAGAAAGACGGGGTATCACCTTACATTGGATATCGGTCGCTTCTTTTATGCTTCGTTTTTCAAGGGATTTTACTAAACACGGCGCAACGCCCAACTGCTCGAAATTCATCGTTCATTTTACCCAATATAGCGATTCACTTCAATTGCCGATTTTATGTAAAAACAGCGGTTATTTATTGTCAAATTTATCCCGATAATTAAGTAATCGTGTTTAGGAGGGAAAAAATGCGACATTTCATAAATTTTGGGATAATATTCTTAATTTTAGGCTTTTCTCTGATTACTTTTGGCTGTACTACAAATTTTGATTCAAGTAAAAATCATGTTTACACTTTGTCGGATATCAGGGTAACCGCCCAACCCGTGCAAAATGGTATCCTTGTAAATTTTTCAAACTTTTCAAATATTCCGCAAGAAGTAGATACCTTAAGAGTCACGTTTTCGGATTGCGGTAAAAACAGCGAACCTGATTGGCGTAAGATGGACAGGGTTGCCACTTTCAAATATCTGCATGATTTTTATTACAACTCACACTCGGAAAATATAATAAAGCAGATAAGAAAAACCGGTAAGGTTGTTTTTCCTTTTGTTGAAAACGGACATAAATACAGTATTTCAGCTATTTTTATCGATAAAACAGGTTTTGTAAAATCTATTGATACCGATTGTATCGCAAATGGCGGTATATTTATTGATAGAAATATAAACATCGTTTTGAATAGATCGCGCACCGGTATTTCGTTATCAAGCAAACCTTCATTTGCGCCTAACGCAAAAGTTGAAGTTAAGAAAGTAACTTATCATATTGTCAGTTGCACAGGAGAATTTTTATCGGCGATTGGTTCGGATTTTACCGACGATTTATTCTGGGAGTTTGAGCCGAAATTCAGAAAACAATTAAAAGAAAACGGCTTAACAAAAGGCAGTTATCCGACTTATGTCGGGGCAAATCTTAACATCGTCCATAACAATGTTTCATGGATAATGGAAATAGCCAAAAGCCCGATATTCACATATTCTCTTTAAATATTTTATATAAAGGAGAATATTATTTTATCTTTTGTTTTGGGATTTATCTGCTCTATAGGATTTTATTCCCTTTTTTACAAAATTAATAAACCTGCGTCTCGCCTGCGGTCTATCGCTCTTCTGGCGTTAGTCGTTCTGGGCTATCCGCTTTATTTGTTATATAATCACTTTTATTTCTACGGAAAAGTTGAATCTCCTTCATTTGTCGATACTACCGTTATTTTTATTTCGCTTCTTCTTCTTGCCTTCATTCTGTTGGGGAAAAACCGTTTAAGGTCTTTTATAGCGGCTACTTTTATTTTCAGCATAATAAATTTAGCGCAATTTCCGGTTGTTTATTTTACCGTTGTTTTTATTTACCCTGTAACCGATTTACAAACTTTTATGGAAGAGTCGCTGAAATTTCCGCAGTTATATTACGGAGCGCTTTTTTTTATTAATATTATAATAACTGTTTGCTGTATTCTTGCCGCGCGCTGGCTGCGCAACGGAAAGCCAAAACCGCCTCTTAATCTTTATATTCCTTTTAATTTAATGTTTATTCTCTTTACTTTAATTGTTCTTTTTTGGCTGGAAGATTTTTCGCTTATGTCTATGTCTTTTTTATCTTCCTTTTTTATGGGTTCGCTTCTCATTGTAATACTGATATTTTTATTTTATCTGTATACACGTTTAACAGCGGATAATTTATCATCAAATAAAAATACGCAAATTCAAACATCAACCGCAGCGAATGATAAATATACGCCTTTCATTCAGTTTTTAAGCAGACGTGAATTAGAGGTTATCGAGTCGATACTTGCGGGCAATGTCAGTTATAAAGAACTTTCAAACGCTCTTAACATTTCCGTAAATACTGTCAAAACCCACTTAAAGCATATTTATCAAACCACAGGCGTTTCCAATATCGCAAAAATTTCATCTCTTTTTAACGGTTATACTTCCAATCACCCCTAAATCACCCATTAATCACCCAAAAGGGTGATTAAATTCAACACTTTTTATTTTACACTTTTTTCAATTAAACATTTTTAGGAGAATCACATGAAAAGGGGATATGATTTACTTAATAACGTTTTAGTTGATATAGAAAAAGGCATCAGGACCGATATTAATTCAGACGTTATTGCCAAAAAACACACTCTCTCTGAAAGTCATTTGCAAAGACTTTTCAGGTCGGCGTATAATCAGCCAATAGGGTTATACATTCGTTCTTTCAAGTTAACGGCAAGCATTAACGACTTGCTTAATACCGACTCAAACATTCTGGACATTGCTCTCGGTTACGGCTTTAACTATGAACAGTCTTATATAAGAGCTTTTAAACGCAAATTCGGAATTACGCCCGGTAAACTCCGTAAGGAAGGGAGACACACTTAAAAGAAAATCAACCTGAATTTACTTTCATGGGAAATCCGACAAGCGATAATATGGTTTTTTACTTGCAAATACCCCAGGGAGAATATGTAATCAGAGTTTATCAATAAGAAAATAAAAGAAGTGAAAAATGAAAAAACTTAAAATATTATCTTTGTCAATTTGCATGGGAGTTTTGCTTATTTTGGCTGTTTTCGCAGCCAATTTATTCCCTAATCTATATCTTTTATTCTACAATGGGATTTATGGCATTGTTTTTAGTTTATTAGTACCCCTTATATTTTTATTTAGAAATAAAAAAGATTTAAAATCTGTTGGATTTAAAAGGCTTTATTTGAAACAATGGGTAATTCTGATAAGTTTTGTTGTTTTTTCTATTGGCGGGCGAATAATTCCCCTTGTTCTTGAAAAGACAAAAATCCAATGGGAATTAATTCAGATTTGTTTTTTTCCATTGATTATGACTACATTTTTTGAAGAATTCTTAATTAGGGGTTTTTTACAGACAAGAATTGAAAAGCAATTTGGTTTTATTATCGCGATACTGATTTCCGGATTTATATTTTCAATATACCATATTGGCTATCCCGGTTATAGAAATATTGATAGTTTATTGTTACTTTTCATTGTCGGAATTAGTTTTGCAGCAGTTTTTAAATTATCAGGAAATAATTTCTATGTTGCATATTTCGTGAACTTGTTTAATGCTTTTGTAACTTATATATTAAAATCAGAACAATTTCCTGTACTTACTATAAGGAGCAGTGTTTTTGCAATAATTACAATAGTATTTATTATTTTAATATTAATAATGAGGAAACTTATATTATTGAAAATTTACAAAAATTCGCATGATTTAGAATATTCGGAGGAATTTTATTAAAATACTGGTTCATGACTTAAACGAACAAGATTTCTCACAACTGGGAATAGATAAAAGCGAGTTTATGGTTATTGACGCAAATGCCGCTTCCGCTCCGTGTGTGGGCTGTTTTGATTGTTGGTTTAAAACTCCGGGAACTTGTAAATTTAATGACTGTTTAAAATACTCAGGTTCATTATTGGGAAACAGTGAAGATACCGTATTAATCAGCCAAAATTGTTATGGCGGATACAGTGAACAAGTAAAGAAAATACTTGATCGCGGCGTCTCCGCAAGCACTCCGTTTTTTACATATCGTTCATGGAAGGTAAGACATGTAAAGAGATACAGAGACATAAACCGGGAAAAACTGACTGTTATTTTATACGGTGATTATATTGAATCAGAGGCAAAAGCCGCGGAAAAAATGGTAGAGGCAAACCGGAGTACTATGGGTTTTAAATATGCAAGCCTTTTCATGATAAACAACGCTAATGAAATAGAGCAGGTATTAAAATGAATATAATGATTATTAACGGCAGTCCTAAAAAACAAGGCGGAGCGTCGGCGTTCTTCGGTAAAGTTTTACGTTTTATGCTTTTTCCGCACAAGGTTACGGCAATAAGTCTTGGTATATCCAAAGACTATCGGGAAATATTTGACAACCTTCAAAATACAGACGCAGTTGTAATAACGATTCCGCTGTATGTTGACAGTATTCCAGCTCACTTTATAAATTTCCTAAAAGAGACAGAACAGTATTGCAAAAATAATCCTTGCAAATTTATGCTCTATGTAATTTCAAACGCCGGTTTTGTTGGCGGTCATCATAATCAGGCGCATCTTGAACAGTATCAATGCTGGTGCGAAAGAACAGGTATTAAATGGGGCGGAGGGCTCGGCATAGGCGGCGGTGTTATGCTTAATATTCTATATAAAATTATGTTTATATGGACAGGCATACAAATTGTTATTACGATAATTAACAGCATTTTTGCAGGTATAACGATTAAAGAAATTATACTTAATATTTTATTGCCGGGTCTTTTTAACTGCGTAATTATAATGCTGTTTTTTTACTGCGGGATGTTACTTTTTGAATTTATACTTGCGCAGGCGATAAAAAATAAAAAAAGTATAAAAAATAAATACACAAGAGTAATGCTGCCTTCGTTTGTTTTCATAATAGTCTCAACTATATTTATGGCTTTAACCGGAATATTACACGGTAAATTGATATTTCCCTTATTTAAGAAGGTAAAATATACAGATTAAATTATATTGGCTATTCCGTTATTACATCAATATAACGGTCAAAGAGGAACATGGAAAGGAATGAAATGATATTAATATGAATATAAACATTATAAAATAGCAATTAATTTATAGTAAATTTGGAAATGTAATTGTAAAAATTTCATTAAATCGATAATATATATTATAAGGAGTTTTACTTTGAGTGAAACCAACCCGTCCACAGACCGTATAGGAAAAGAACCTATTGGCAGATTATTATTTAATTTCTCCATCCCTGCGATAATCGGAATGTTTGTAAACGCGGTTTATAATATTGTTGACCGTATCTATATAGGGCATGGCGTAGATCCGCTGGGTATTGCCGGCATCGGTCTTGTTATGCCGGTGATG
>Ga0268262_10006349_pt1 | contig 11380 bp, 8 predicted proteins | sample TergutNc150P3_FD_190354 | JGI IMG/M metagenome (GOLD analysis project Ga0268262, IMG submission 190354) | Nasutitermes corniger P3 segment gut microbial community from laboratory colony in Florida, USA - Nc150 P3 (SPAdes) (version 2) | ecosystem: Host-associated > Arthropoda: Insects > Digestive...
CCCCACTCACAATAATAATCTCTAAAGGAGCTATAATAAATTTTTTTATTATAGCAATTAGTTCATTATGCCTTATGACATTCCTACCTTCTCCTTTTTCAAAGGATGTTGTAACTAATTCTTTCATTGATATTAATTCATTATATCCTATGACATTTCTAATTTTGTTTTTTATTCTTTGTTTTAATTTACCAAACATTTTTCCCTCCAATCGTTCAACATATCGGCAATAGTATCCCGTAAGGGAATTTCCGGTTTCCAGCCTGTTTCCGATGCAAGACGCGAAATATCCGCCTGAATAACCGGAGTATCAGAAACACGTATTAACGCCGGGTCTTGTTTAACAGTAATTTGAGTTTTTGCGAGGGAAAGCGCTATTTCAAGGACTTCCTGCATGGTAACGGCTTTACCGCTTCCTACATTATACGCTTTTCCGGCTCTTCCTTTTTGAATAAGCAGTGCATAGGCTTTGACAATATCCCGTACATCGGTAAAATCACGCTTTGAAGAAAGATTACCGACATAAATAACCGGTGGACGCAAACCCGCTTCAATTTCCGCAATTTGTTTACAAAAATGAGATACTGCGAAAGAATCGATTTGTCCCGGTCCGGTATGATTAAAAGCTCTTACCATAATGATTTCAAGTATATAGGCGCGGGCATAAGTTTGTCCCAGTAGATCTTGTGCAGCTTTTGTACAGGCGTATATATTTCCCGGACGCATTAAGGTATCTTCCTTTATGGGTAATTCCTCCGGCAGGATATAACCGTACTCTTCGCCTGACCCGACAAGAAGAACCCGAGGCGGATTTTGTATTCTACGTAATGCTTCTAAAAGATTAACAGCGCCTTTAATATTTACATCAACTGTTAACGCGGGTTTTTCCCATGACAGAGCGACAGAACTTTGCGCGGCAAGATGAAAAAGATAATCAGGCTGTATTTTATCAAGTAAAGTACTTAAAGAGGCTTGATTAAGAATATCCAATTCATAATTTGGAACATCATTTTTTATATCTTCCTGGGGCAAACGGGTTGCGCTTACTTCCCATCCCAATGATTTCAGGTGAGCTATAAGATGTCTTCCGACAAATCCTGCTGCTCCAATTATAAGAGCTTTCATCTTTTTTCCTGACTGACAATAGCTAAATCGTTATCTACCATACGAGCAACTAATTCTTCAAATGATATTTTCCTTTTCCAGCCAAGCTGGCGTTCCGCTTTTTCGGGATTCCCAAGTAAAATTTCAACTTCTGCAGGCCGGAAAAAACGCGGATTTATCTTTACAATAGCTTTGCCTGAAATTTTGTCTATTCCGATTTCTTCCTTACCGCTTCCCTGCCACTGTATTTTCATCCCCGCATGGGAAAAAGCTGTTTCGGCAAATTCCCTGATTGTGCGGGTTTCACCGCTGGCAATAACATAATCGTCCGGTCTTTCCTGCTGGAGCATGAGCCACATGGCATACACATAGTCCTGCGAATGCCCCCAATCGCGTTTAGCGTCAAGATTACCCAGTTCAACATGATCCTGTAAACCAAGTTTGATACGAGCAACCGCGTCAGTAATTTTGCGTGTAACAAATTCTTTGCCTCGTCTCTCGCCTTCATGGTTAAATAAAATACCTGAACAGGCGTACATAAAATAACTTTCCCGATAATTTTTAGTTATCCAATGTCCGTACAATTTTGCCACCCCATAAGGACTGCGGGGATAAAAAGGCGTTTTTTCTGTTTGAGGCATTTCCTGTACTAAACCAAACATTTCGCTTGTTGACGCCTGATAAAATCGCGCACTCGGCTTTACAATACGAATCGCCTCAATTAGATGAGTTACGCCAACAGCGTCAATATCCGCTGTAATAATAGGTTGTTCCCAGCTTGTGGCAACAAAAGACTGAGCAGCGAGATTGTATACTTCATCCGCTTGTGAAATCCGTACAGCTGAAATAAGAGAAACAACATCTGTCATATCTGCATAAATAAAATGTATTTTGTTTTTTAAATGAGCAACATTACCATAATCGACAACACTTTTACGCCGCATAATACCGTATACGTTATAGCCATTTTCCAAAAGCAGTTCGCTAAGATATGAACCATCTTGCCCTGTAATTCCGGTAATTAGCGCGTTCTTCATTATCAAATATACTCCTTCTGCATAACCAATTCTATCGCTTTATCAAAGTTTTCCATCACAATGTCCCATCTATAATGTTGCTCAATGTACTTTTTTGCATTATTACTCATAATGGCATATTCCTTTTTATGTGTCAAGAGATAGTTCAAAGCGCCTTCAAATTCAAAATATCCCTTGTAGTAAAGTCCCGCGTTGCTCTTTACACAATGCCCTTTTAATACTTCACAATGTTCATTGACAAGTACGGGAATACCCAATGAGAATGCTTCCAAAACCACGATTGAAAGACTTTCAAACATTGAATTGAGCCATAATACCTTTGCCCCTAAAAGGCCGTCAAATTTATCTTCTTCAGAAACAAAGCCTAGCTGAATAATTTCATTGTGTTTATGGATTTTAAAGGTGTTCTTCCCCATGAGAACAAGCTTCATGTCATTATTGTTTCTTTTCTTATATTCATTAAAATAATATAACATTGCCTTGCATCCTTTTGCTTCATCAATACGACCTATATACAGACAATAGTCTTCTGTTATACCATATTTTTTTCTGAATCTATTGTCATCTATATTGGTTGGCAAATCTACGCCAACACCGGCAACCAAGCAAGGAATAGAATGATTATTAAAAAGTTTATGAACAAATTCACGCTCCTCTTCTGTTAAAAATAAAAAAGCAGCCGGTTTAGTGAAATTTTTATCAGTTCCAAAAACACGCTTATAAACAGGATAATATATTAAATGCTCGTTATGTGCGGTTGGAATAACAACTGATTTCTCAGCAATCAATGGTATTGACCTAACTGTAGGATAAAAGAGATATGTTACAGGGAAAAATACATTATATTCATTCTTATGGTTTTTAATATAGTCTATCAATTCAGGTACAAATGGACCTTGATCATCCACCCATTTTTCACCATCTCTAGGATGCCCAGGCAAGCGATTTTGAGTGGTTGGGAAGCGCCTTACGGTAATTCCATTTACATTATGAATACCATGATTATAATAATTCTTCCAATCATCATGGCTGAGAGCACAGGTTGTTAAAACTTCAACCTCATGTTTCTTTGCCAGTTGTTCCGCAATAAGACGTGTATAATATTCGCTTCCGCCGTTTATTTCCAAACCATAACGTTGATTAATAAAAGCAATTTTAGCCATTATCTTTTGCCTCTCTATTAACCTCTGCATTTAAGCTAATAGCAATCAAAGCAAACCCTAATGTCCGGACATCATCACCTATACCCAATTCTTTTGGAGAGTATGGTTTTGATACAATAAATTTTATGTTCAAGTATTTTCGCTCTAAGAATTCATTTGCTTTGATGACAAATTCGCTGTTATGACTTTCTATTTTTCCATAGTTACAATTATTAATTATAACTTCTATAGTCTGTGATGGTATAAATTTGTTACCTTGTATTATCAATTTCAAATCGGTATTTATAAAAGAGATTGGAATATTAATTTCTGATATTTCTTGATCTGTCCATGTAAGATTATCTTCCGGATCAGAAAATCCTTTTACTAAATAATTAATTGTAAAAGAGCTCTTTTGGAACAATAGTACTTGATTACAATCAACTGGAAATCGCTTTACCTCTTTCTCTAACTGTATTATCCGATCATGAAGATTTTCAATTTCCGTTTTCATTTCACAGTTTTTTTCCAGAATTAGAAAAACAGAGTAATTAATTGCGTTTTGTTCATTAACAATCGGCAATATAAAAAATCTTGTTAGTTTTCTGATAACTCTTTTAATTAATACAACCAATCGATTCCCATTTAAAGGTTTATTTGGCTGGATATTCCAAGAATTACGCAAAATGTCTAATTGTTGTCCAATATCCATAACATCAATATCTTTAGGAATAAGTGAAAGAAATACATCATCAAAATTATCTTGAAAACTAAGCGTATCTTTTGAAAATCCTTTCTCTTTTATTTTTCTACGAATTTCACGCAAAATTGCTTCGACATCTATAGTTTGATTTATTAAGTCGTTAGTTTTCACAAAATTATTCTCTTTTGCCTTGAAAGGCTAATATGCTCAAAAAATCATTCAAAATTCTGCATGGTATAAGCAAGAGTTCTTGCCAAAGCAAATTTATCTTCATCAATGGTATTTTCAACATGGTCTTTAATCTGAGCAAATAATTTTTTTGTCAAAACTTTTTTCTTGGACGGGCGGGAAAGTACATTTAAGTATTGTTGGATAATCTTGTTTATTTCCAGTTCTTTTTCGGCGAATTTTCTTGCTGCTATACCAATTTCAATCCGTTTCTCAGTATTTTTTATTAAATCTACCAATGCTTTATATATTCTCTCTTCCTCTTCTTCAATAAACATATTCATTGGTGATGGTAATTTAATGCAACATGTGTCGGGGATTTCGGAAAAACTTCCGATGTCGTTTACTACAACACATTTTCCTGCCGCTAAAATACGTGACAAACCTCCTGATGTCTCACCATAATAAGGGTAACGAAGGTTTAAGCAAATGTCAGATGCTTCTATATATAAAAGGAATATTTCCAATGATGTGTAACCGGTAACAAAAACATTATCTTGCAATTTATACTTGCCAACATAAGAATAGAAATCTTCTTCTATCTCATTAGTGATCTTTCCTACATATATCATTTTCGTTTTTGGAAATTCATTTATAACACGCCGAATTGCCCGTAAAGTAGGCAAAGAACGTTTTGTTTCTTGTATAAAACCAAAAGCCGCAATGACAATGCTTTCATCGGGAATTTGTAGTTTCTTCCTCGCTGATTGTTTAACTTCTACTGATTCGTTAAAAGAATAATTTGGAATCTGCACGTAATGATGGATACATCTTACATTTGCTTCAATATTTTTCAAAAGCAATCGTTTTTTAGCCCAATTACTGTGTACAATAATAACATCTGCAAAGTTTGTTACAAATCCATTTACAATATAGTCGGAGACTGGCCTGCCAGACTGGATAGCTGTTATCAAATTCGGTATTTCGTCTTTATTATAATCAATGGATAACATTTCTTTATAGCTCTTCATATTTTGTTTTTGACACGTAATTGCCATCAAAAAACCATGCAAATTACAATCGTGCAACACAACTACACCATTATATTTTCTGATATAGTCCAACATATATTCGTGATAAGTATTATTTCCCATTTGAAAAATCAATTTGTAGTATTGACTTCGCTTATTATAAAATTGAGTATGCTTGTATACATTTACATTCTGTGGCAATAAGCAGTTATGTGTATATCCAATATCGATGAATACATCTATGGAATAATGTTTTGCTAGTTGCTGGATAATATCCACGCTATAGTCCGATATTCCTGATTGAATGGGGGGCAATGGCGTGAAAAAAGCAATATTTTTACAATTATATTCTTGTAACGGTAGAGATTGACGGGTCGTTATACGGCACATTGCCTCTAGCGTAAGCTTCGCGGTCTTTTCCCATGAAAAACAGTCGGCACGCGAAAAACCTGCTCTACGTAATACGTCCAAATCAGTATTTAACAAAAGCTCATTCAGACCACGAGTTATATCATCTATATCAAATGGATCAACCAGTATAGCGGCATCTTTTGAAATTTCTCCAAGGCTGGAGTTTTTTGATGTAAGCACAGGAACACCGCACATCATTGATTCTAACACAGGCAAACCAAAACCTTCGTATCGTGAAACAAAAGCAGAAATAAAGGCCATGTTATATAATTTTGTTAAATCCTCATCCGAAACGAAATTTGTAAAGACTACCCTATCGGTTACATTATTTTTTTTTGCTACAGCATAATATCTTTCTTCGCTTGGTCTTGGGAAATTACAAACAATTACAAGCTGGTATTGAGAAAGGAGTTCTTTAGATAGGCGGGAATAGGCCTCTATTAGATATGCCATATTTTTTCTTTCATCATCACCTCCAACACAGAGTATGAAATCATCTAAAATTGCATATTTCTTCCGTATTTGCAGTTTATCGTCATCAGACAAATTTATTACACGAAATCTATTTGTATCAGCGCCTGCATAAATCACTTGTATTTTATTTTCATCTACGCCAATGTGCTGTATAACATCATACTTAACGCTTTGCGAAATAGCAAGGATACCGTCGGAATTGATAATAAAGTCCAGGGCTTTGTTATACTGTATTTTTATCTCCGAAGATCTCAAATATATGTCAGGAAAAATATATGGAATTATATCATAACATGTAACTATGTACTTTGTGTTTATAAACCATGATTTGTCGAGTAGACAGCGAAAAACAACCGGTGATGTGAGATAAAACAAGTCTATTTTATGTTCTTGAATGAAATTTTGGAAAAGAGAACCTATTAGCTCAGGATAATCCCATAAAAATAAGTCTTTCCCCGTATAAATGAAATGTTCAGTCACATTATCGCCGTATTGTAATTCATCTTTTAATGAAAAATTATCATATAAATTCAATAAGAAATATCTATTTCTTGTTTTGTCCAATTCAAATAAAGCTTTTAGCTGGCCACTAGTATAATAACCTATCCCACGATTTTTTGATAATGAGATCGCCATCACATCAATTGCAATATTCATTAAGTCCTCTTCCGCACTTCCTTAAGTTTGTGAATCACATTCATATAAAGCAATAGCAATCAAAGCAAACCCTAATGTTCTGGTATCTTCACTTAAACCCAATTCTCTTGGCGTATGTGATTTTGATATATTCATCATAATATTTAAGTGATTTTGCCCTGATATTTCATCAGCTTTTATAATAAAGTTAGTATCATAATCTTTGATTTCTCCGTAAGGGCGATTATTAATAATAATTTCTATAGTCTGTGACGGTGTAAGTTTCTCTCCTCTTATTGTTAACTTTAAATCAGTTTTAGTTAAAGAAATTGGAATATTAATTTCTGCTGTTTCCTGATCTGTCCATGTAAAATTATCCTCCGGGGTAGAAAAACCTTTTCTTAAATAGTTAATTGCAAATGAGTATTGGTTGAACAAGAATTCCTGATTATAGTCAATTGGCAGTTTCCTTACTTTAGCTGATATTTCTTCAATATTTTTATACAATATTTTTATTATATTTAAAACTTCTGTATTATATCTATTTTGCCTTTCAATAATTGGATTGATATACCAACGCAAAAACTTTCGTATACAACGTTTGATAAAAACGAATATACATCCGAATCGTTTATGTTTATGATGTATAATTGGAAAATCCCCGGTATTTATAGAAAAATATTCAAGTGATCGTATGGGATTTGCCATAAAAGTCCCATAGGAAATCAGCTTTGAAAGATCAGCTTTGTCTATCATCTCATTTACCATGAGATACTCATACAACACTTCGTGTTCTAAACTATCAAATTTGTGTTTTTTATAAGTCATAACTCAATTTTACCACTATAACGATTTAAATGTAAACTTATTAATTCAATATAATTTCGACATGTATCTAATGAATCTTTAAAATATATATCAGGATGTAATTAAACTAACAGCTTGTTTAAAATCAAAGGGTTTTAACACATCCTCACCTTGCGGAGGGAAAAAATCACCTCGGAAGTATTCTTTCAATAATTCCGCCGTATCGTTTATATTCATTAATTTTAAATTGGGAATACCTTTGAAAAATTGTTCATGTGTTTGATAGTTTACAATACCGTCAAGCATATTTATTGTAAAGCGTCCGGATAAAGCTGATTCCAAATTTATAGATGTTATTCCATTAGTTAACATTATTTCACATGAATCAATTAGTTCAAAAATAGATAATGACGGATCTATATAATTTACATTCTTTTGTTCCCAAAATGATTGTAATTTCTCTCTGTCCCCAATTGTGCTTTTTACAATTACACCTTGATCCCATATACTTCTAAAAATACTATATAAATTATCGTATCCTATTTTTTTATAATAGTGCAACTCACCTATACCATGTCCTACTTTATATCTGTTTCCACTCCCTATTTTACCGTGTTTCTTAATCCAGCCCACATTATATACCGGTTTACCGTGACAAGCAAAATGTGAATAACCGTCAAAAGGTAATAAAACAACATTAAATATAGAATTGAGCCATAACATATCACTTTTATTTGCAAAATCGACAATATCATGAGGATAAAAAACATTTTTAATTGGATTCAGAATATCTATAGCTTCAAGAGGAGGCAAATGAGTACTATTGAATTTTCCATTAGTATTATCTAAAAAGACATGAGCACTTGTAATAAAAATAATTTCTTTTTCTTTGAGTTCAGATAATGTCTTTCTCATATTGGAGCAAGTTGTTGGTAAAATTTCAATACAATTATAACCTTGTTCTTTCATATAGATATATAATGGATTTAGGGTATATTCTATCCAATAACCAAAAAATACATACAATTTTTTATCTTTCATATAATATCCATCCGACTTAAACGATAAGCGTTATAACATACAATTTCATCAGGTATAATTTCTGATTCATTATAATTATCCAGAAATCGATATTTATATGGGTGTTCATATCTGGTCTTTCCCAACTCCCGCTTGCTCAATCCATGATTGGCGTATGCGGTTGACGATACGTCATAAAATCCATTCTGATGCAAAGTTTGCCGAATATACTCATCCGGTAGTGAAAATGACGTATTATTTTTATTATATATAATATCTTGATCAATATATTTTTCATCAATATTACATGATAAATTTACAATCCGAAATGCGAGGATTCTTTTATCCGTATTTGATGCCTCCTCTATCGGGCCTGAATATATAAAATCAAGATTATTGACTCCCGGCTGCAAAATAACATTCATACTTAATTCTATATAGTTATCAAGCTCTGCGCTTACCTTTTTCCCGCGACAACTGGCTGTAAGCTTTCCTTTACCACGTAATGAATCTGAAATCCAATGTAATTTAGCTTCAATAGGTCTTGCCAATGAATTAAAAAATTTAATACGCCAACCGTTGTTTCTGTCTTGAGCCCATCTGAATATACCTTTGCCTTCTTCTTTTTCAGCAACAGAAAACCCTTCCCAAATGATACAAACCGAATGGAATGCAGGTCGAATTAACAATACTAAATTTCGACTTAATTTTTGAGCAATTTCCAACAATAACATAGGACTGGCCAGAATTAATATTGAAAGCGCCGGGTTTGTAATTATCAATGTATCTTTCTCCTGGCAAATATCAGGAAGCAAAGAAGGTTCAATACCGACGGCTTCTATTTCTGACAATTTATTTTTAGATGCATAATTTGAAATAAGCCATGAATAATGAGCGGCGGCGACAGTTTTACCATCGGCATAACCTGCTATTTGCTCAATTGGAATTTTATTATATACCTCAAATTCGTCCGTTTTGTCATTGAGAAACTGTATAAAATCTGTCTGGATACTTTCAAATCCTATTGTTGGAGATAAACCTCTATCTATTATATATTGAATATCAAAAAGATAAGTTATTTCTTCTTTAATGTTTGTAGTATTTTCCTTTATTTCTTCTTTAATGTTTGTAGTATTTTCCTTTATTTCTTTAGTAACAATATTTAATCTTTCTTGTAAACGTCTTTCTATTATAATTAAATCTGCTTTTATTATATGAATTTCTTTTAATATGTTAGGGATATCTGCAAGTTTTATGAACCAACCGATAACAGGTATTCTTTCTATTTTTGTTTTTAAAATAAATTTCTTATATATTTTTTTATATACATCCAGATTATTGATTTCAAATCTTCCGGCAAACTCTGATGATTTCGCAATAAGGTAAATAAACGCTTCCTTGGGCATTCCCTGATATAGAAGACGCAGAAAAATACTATATCCTTCATTATCAGGTTCCCTTTCCAGCAATTCGCGGTAAACGGCTGTTATGAAGTCTTTAATGTTTAATGCCAAGAGTGAAGTACAATCTTTTTTTGTTTTTATTTGTTGTTCGTTCATATTTGTTTCTTTGTTATTTTATACTACAGGACTTAAATAAAAACTATGTAAACCTATCCCTAACATTCTCGGATCACCATCCGGCATTTGCGGATTTTCTATATTAAATTGAATAACAACGGGAAAAACTTCATCTTTTTCCTTTAAGTAATCCATTTTTATTGGAATTACAATTTCAGATGAATTTTCAACCGTATATTTACCTATTTTTACCTCATTAATATCTATTGAAAAATATGTGGGGTTAGGGAAAACGCGAAAATTTAAATTTATTAAAACTTCTTTTTTTTCAAAGAGACAGAAAACTAACTGTGCGGTATTTCCTTCACTCCAACATCCCCATGTTTCTATTTGTGACCAACCTGATACTAAAGTACCTCCAAATGAATTGGATGCTTGATAAATAAAATTATAATCCGAAATTATTGTATTATTAACTACTGCAAATAAAACCGTATCCCATAGATTATTGTTATAATGTCTTAAGTAAAATTTATATTCCGGTACAAACTCCTTGATTAAAAAAGGTATTTGAAAATAATCTTCCGGATTATGATAAACACAGATGGCAAGCCGTGGTTTATGTTTTTGTATAATACGTTTTGCTCCTAAAAGTGCTTTAATTTCTGAACCTTCAATATCCATTTTGATATAGGTAACTTTTTCATCAGAAGGAATTATGGAATCCAAGGGACGGACAAGAACAGTTTCTTTTGTCCAGTTACTAAAATGTTCTTTATTAGTTAAAGAAGAAATTATTTCTCCTGGAATTCTGCCGGAGTTTGACGTTTCTTTTTCATCGAAAATAAATTCAATTTCCTGTTCTTTGTCTAATAACCCGCATTTAATCAAATTTATCGGAAAGCCTAATGCATAGTATTCATATAAATTTTGCTTGCTTTTTTCATAATCTATTGTAATAGGTTCAAAAGCATAAAGTTTTAAGAGTCTCTTTCCAAAAAAACTGCAAAATATCTTTGTGTCTTTTCCATCTTTGACTCCCGCGCTTACAATTATTTCTTTATCGTTTAATGTTTCAGTAAATAAAATTTCCGGCAAATATTCAATTTCTGTACTTTTAATATCTGAAAAATTTGTAACTCCATATAAAAATTTTTCCCTTATTTTGTACCAGAGATTTTTAGAGTAATCATCACAGAAATAATTCTGTATTTTTAAAAACTCTTTTTTATGAGTGGTAAAATATGACGTTTTATCACAAAAAGCCTGAGACATAACATTATGGGCAGCAAATAAAATGAATTTATCCCCCCCCCCCCCCAAAAAA
>Ga0268262_10006350_pt1 | contig 11380 bp, 7 predicted proteins | sample TergutNc150P3_FD_190354 | JGI IMG/M metagenome (GOLD analysis project Ga0268262, IMG submission 190354) | Nasutitermes corniger P3 segment gut microbial community from laboratory colony in Florida, USA - Nc150 P3 (SPAdes) (version 2) | ecosystem: Host-associated > Arthropoda: Insects > Digestive...
GGGGGGGGGGGGGGGGCATAGTTTTGTCCGTTTAGGACAACATACCCAACGCCTTCAATCACTCCTATTTACCTTTTTTCTCATATTTAATTCAATCCCACCATTTTTATCACTTTCTCTTTCTCTGGTTAATAATTTTTATTGCCGTTACGGAGGTAAATTATGAAGATGTACAGGAATGTATTATTCGCTGTCGCGGGAATGACGCTGCTCTTTGCCGTCGCCTGTAATGACTCGCCTTTTTCCGCGGAAAAGGAAAGCGCGGCGATTCCGGTTATTACCGGCCAGCCGCAGGGGGCAGTGTACAATGTGGGAGCGTTGGCGGCAGCCCTGACAGTTGCCGCGTCGGTCAGCGACGGCGGAACCCTTTCGTATCAGTGGTACAGCAATACAGATAATAGCAATAAAAACGGAATGATACTTTCCGATGAAATTGATGCGCGTTATACGCCATCAACAACTAATGAAGGGACGGTGTATTACTATGTGGTGGTGACCAATACCCTGAACGGGAAAACCGCCAGTGTAAACAGCGCTGCTGCCAAAATTACCGTAACCGGCAATGGTATTGTAATACCCGAAACTGAATATACTGTTGTAATTACTACAAGCGGCAATGTAGATGGCGATACGGTAACCGTTTCGCCTACTACCGGCAAGGCTGGTGAGACCGTTACGCTTCGCTATGCGGTTGCGAATACGGCAAATTACAATCTGCTGGAATTCGGCGGCGTTACCGCCGCAATTGCTTCGGTGGACAGCGCGGGAAATGGGACGAGAACCTATGCCATAAACGCCGCCGATGCTTCAAGCGATGTTATTACAATTACCGCGATATTTACCCATACTGATCTGGAACTTGACCCCATTGTGTTTACCGAGACGGGACATATAAATAAAACCTACGGCGACGCGGCGTTCAACAACACTGTCATAACGGGATACTCAGGCAGTGGAGCGATCACTTATTCCAGCAGTGATACAACAGTCGCTACGGTTACTAGTTCGGGACAGGTAACTATTCTGAAAGCCGGTTCCGCTATTATTACCGCCGAAAAAGCGGCTGACTTAACATACGCCCCCGCGCAAACGGATTATACGTTGACGGTTAATCGTAAGCCGGTGACTATTACCGGATTGTCGGCGAGTAATAAGGTTTATGATGGAACAACTACGGTAATGCTGAACGGAACGGCGGTAGTCAGCGGATTAGTCGGCGCAGATGTGGTAACAGTCGTTGCGGGAACTGCCGCGTTTGTCAACAAGACAGTAGCTAACAACAAGGCTGTTACTTTTAGCGGGTATTCGCTGACCGGCGCGGATGCGGGTAATTATAGCCTTTCGGCGCAACCGGCAAGCGTGACGGCGAATATTACGGCAAAGTCCGTTACTATAACCGGTCTGTCGGCGGCAAACAAACAATACGACGGCACGACAACGGCAACCGTTACCGGCACAACGATAATCAGCGGCAAAATCAGTACCGACACGGTAACGGTCAGTACGGGAACTGCCGTGTTTGCCAACGCGACTGTCGGTAACAACAAAACCGTTACCTTCAGCGGGTATTCGCTGAGTGGCGCGGATGCGAGTAACTATACACTTTCAGCGCAGCCAGCGAACGTAACAGCGAATATAGAATATGTCAGCATGGTACAGATAAGCGCCGGAACCTTTACGATGGGCAGTCCTGATACCGAATCAGGGCGAAATAGCAATGAAGGTCCGCAACATTCGGTAACACTGAGCGCATTTTACATGGGTACATATCAGGTAACACAGGCATTGTACCAGTTAGTAATGGGGACCAATCCCAGTAATTTCACGACAGCGGTAGCGGGGGAAAGCGGAACGCCGGACAGACTGCCGGTGGAAAATATAACATGGTATGACGCGGTAGAGTTCTGTAACAAACTGAGCGCGCTGGATGGACGGATGGCAGTGTATACGATTACCGGAAGAACACCGGCATCGGGGTATCCCATAACCAGTGCGACGGTGACTATGGATTCGAGCAAAAACGGCTACCGTTTACCGACCGAGGCGGAGTGGGAGTATGCGTGCCGTGCCGGGACGACGACAGCGTACAACACCGGAGAAACGATAAGCGACAATACGGGGTGGTATACCAGTAACAGCGGGAGTAAGACGCATCAGGTGGGATTGAAGCCCGCTAATGCTTGGGGCTTGTATGACATGCACGGGAATGTGATGGAATGGTGCTGGGATTGGAATGGGACTTATGCGAGCGGAGCGCAGACTAACCCCACCGGTGCGTCTTCCGGCTCTTCCCGGGTGAGACGCTGCGGGGGTTGGGGCCACGACGGCCAGGACCTGCGTTCTGCGTTTCGGCTCGGCGGCCTTCCGTCGCTTCGGTACGGGGTCCTTGGCTTCCGGCTGGTGCGTTCCTGAGTCCAGCGTTCCGAGAAAGGCATAAAGCGCAACGCCCACCTGTGTTAAACAGGTGGAAACGATGCGAGATGCTCTTCGAGGATATCAAATATTTTTCTTGACTTTTTCGTACGGATGTATTACATTGTTTACGTGATAAGGTATGCAGAAGATATTGTAAAAAGAATAAGTAAGGGGCTTATTCCGCAAGATATTTTTCTCCATATCAATAATGCCTTTACAGCAATAGATATAACAAAAGACTTGAACCTTTTTGACATAAAACAATTAAAGATGTCGAAAGAGGCAAGCCGGATATATTATCGCTTACGTAAAGGAAAATATAGGGCTATTTTTTATGTTGATAAAAACGACATAATGGTTATAGCCTTGGACAAACGGGAGGATATATACCAAAAATGGCAGTAATATCATTAAGACTTAATCGAAGCGAAGAAAACATGGTGAATTTTCTTTCAAATTATTACGAACAGGATAAATTATCCTTGATCAAATATTCTCTTAAAGAATTATATGAGGATATAATAGATAAAAAAATTATAACTGAATATGAAACAAGAGAAAAAAATGGTGAGGTAAAATTTATTGACTCTGATGAGATAATGAATATATTACAAAACCAACGCAAAGGTGCCTGACCCAACATAGGCGGCGCACAGTGCCAGTCACCGTTTTTGCCTCCGAAGAATTTTTTACCACGGAGTACACGGAGGAATAAAGCGTTATCGTATCAAAACTCCGTGGTTATATTCTTCATTAGTTCTTCCAGCCGCCAGCATCGCCATCTTTAGTTGAATCAAGATTATCCCCCGGTTCAGCGGTATTTTCTCTACGCTTGTTGGTAGTGGGATCTACATACACATACACCGCATGACCCTGATTGTCCTTCACCGTATTGCCATACTTTACCACATTACTGTTCTCTGTATCGCTGGGATTATAGCCCCAAATGGTTCCACCAGTTTTGGTAAAGGTTCCGCTATCTACATACACCCCGCCGCCCTGATAGTCGGCGTTATTGCCGCTGATGGTTCCGCCATTCATGGTGAAGGTTCCGTTATTCACATACACCCCGCCGCCGCGGCCAGGCCAGGTGTAATCACCTCCGGCTTCATAGGCGTTATTGCCGCTAATGGTTCCGCCATTCATGATGAAGGTTCCGTCCACATATACCCCGCCGCCATGGGTATTAGAATATTTTTGAGTAGAGCGAGCATTGCTGGTAATTGTAGAACCATTGTTCATGATGAGTTCGCCGCCGGAATCTATCTTTACTAATGACGCATTATTAGTACTATGTCCCTGCAAAGTGATGTTCTCTATAGTCACAATTTGCTTGTCTGATGGCGTTCCAACAATATAGAGCAAGTTGCCAGTTGAAGCGGCTTGCAGGGATATAATTGGTATGCTGCCGGAAGAGACTGTTATTCCCGTAATGGTTATATTTTTGTTCCAGCCAAAGGTGGGACTGGAAGAAGCATCAACCTCAAAACCCTCGCCGGTAACATTAATGGCATAATTATTGCCATCGCTGCCGATTCCGATTTCTTCGCAAGCGGTATCCCATTGATCTTTGTTTTCGACATCGAATGTCCATATCCCGTTCACAACTTTGATGGCATAGCGGACGCATGACAGAGTGCCGCCTTTAGGTTCTTTAATATCAGTACCAGCCGCATTAAGTATGCCGTATTTGGGTTCGTAAGCCATCGATGCCTCCACAGCGGTTTTGCCATCATCGACATTGCCATTGCGGGAGATTTCTCCGCCGCTCATGATAATGGTCCCATATTCAACATATACACCGTCACAGAGGCCGGCGCTATTGCCGGAGATTTTTCCGCCGCTCATGATGAAGGTTCCGGTAGATACATACACCCCGCCGCCGTTATCACCTGTTGCGGTATTACCGCTGATGGTTCCGCCGTTCATGGTAAAGGTTCCGCCGTTTAATACTGTCACTCCGCCGCCGCTGTTGGATCCGTTATTCTTATTGTTTTTCAGCGTTACGCCATCATTCATAATAAAATCGCCGGGTCCCCCTAAATCAATCAAGGACGTTTGAGCCTCAATATTTCTACCGTCAATGGTAATCGGCTTGCTGTCTCCGCCGCCCAGGATAAGGGTACCGTTTCCTCCAACCGAGAATAATTGGAATAAATGATTACTGCCGCGCTCTATGGTTACTGCTTCCTCCGCCTTAATGGTAACGGACTTTGTTCTATCCTCGAAGGAAAGAGAAAGTATATTGTTTATGGTAATAGTACTTACCTCACTACTAATAATAATCGTCGCAACTTCAGGGCTGTTCTCCATTGCCCAGCGCAGACTGCCTTCACTGTTGTCATCTTTACCATTTGTCACCATTATGGGACCTGTTTCCCCTGTATTTATCGGTCCCATTTTTATCGCAATAGCGCCGTTCGGTCCGGGTTTTATGGTAACATTCCTGGAACCTGTGGCGTGTTCGTTTCCGTTCAAAAATGCCGTTATGGTTATGGTCCAGCGTCCGGGCGTTACCGAAAAATGAACGATGTCATTGTATTTGACGTCTTCCCGCGTTTGTTCCGGACCGGGACCGTTGCTTAATGTTATGGTATGCGTCAGTTGCGCAAGGGTTTCCGGATCATTCCATGCCGTCCTGCCCGCGCCGCCAATACTGACGCTGAAAGTGCCTTCATCTCCATTCCAGGAACTGAAACAGGCCCCCAAAATCAGGGCAGTAGCCAAAAAACTGACAAAAATGCGCTTTTTATTCACAATACCTCCCCCCTTTTGAGACAGGCTTAAGCATAGTATACCACTTTCAAATGAAATAATCAAAGGTATAAACACATATTGACCAAAACCCCGCACCCCCCTATAATAAAGCCAATCTTTTATTTGGAGGAATAACCATGAAAAAAGCACAAATAACCTCTTTGATTCTCTGCGTGGCGCTTATGACGCTGGTTGGTTCTTTTGCGTGGGCAAAAGTCACCACTTATGAGTCAAAAACTCTTAAATGGAGCTGGGCAGGCGCCGGCGATCAGCCGAACGGAGGTAATTCTACCGTTGCTATTACCGAAGGCCAGCAAGACAAAATGCCCGCCTGGACGATTAAAGGCACTCTGGGCGACGGATGGGAATATTGCGCCGCTTATATCACGGCAACCCCTGACGCGGCAACGCTGGAAAAACTCAAAACCAGTACCGGCATTGCCTTTAAGATACTGGGCGATGGCGACCGTTACAAAATAAAGATGATTACTTCAGACGTAAAAGACGGCGGCTATTTTGAGTATTTTTTTGAGACGGTAAAAGGCGCGGCTATAACGATTGTTGTCCCGACAGGATTCTTTTTGAAGCCCTCCTGGACCCAATCAGGACCCAGCAAACTCAATATGAATAATGTTACCGATGTCGGATTTGAGACCGGCCGGCCCGGCACACCCGGACCCTTTGAGATAAAAATATGGGATGTCAGGCTGTTTACCGGCGATATTCCCGCGCTGACTCCCGCCGAAAAGAAAGCCAATGATAAAGCGATAGCCGACGCGGCGGCGGCCGAGGCAAAGATTGCGAAGCCGGTGGGCGGCAATCTGGGCGCTCAGACCGTCAAGCTGACCGACAACTTCCAGTACGGAGGCAATTGGCAGGGACATTTTATGGAACCTGTTTTGTTCAATGGAAATAAAATCTCCAAAGGCGAGTCTTATACCTTAAAAATCACCTTCACGGCAGATCGCGACCTGGAGCAGAGTCTGTGGGTAGGATTGGTTGATCCTTCTTCCTCGGCATCGGGCTGGAAGCCGCTTTCATGGTCATCATCCAAGGATTTGTGCGATGTAGGACAAGAGATTAAAGATGTCAAGAAAGGCAAGCCTGTTTCGGTGACGCTTAATTTCACCACATTGCAGGGGTCAACGGGCGCAAGACCCAATCAAAATTCCCTGGTATTCGCGTCGAGAGATGCAAACAATAAAAAAGGCCCGGTAACCTTAAGTTTCACCGAGTTTGTTTTTACCAAGAACTAATGTTCCGAAGAATGTACCAAATATAAAAAAAAGGCGTCAGGCGCTGTTGTGTCTGATGCCTTTTTTTTTACATAAAAGTGTGTTATACCATAAAGAAGGAGAAAATATGAAATCAAGGACAGTACTTTTGACGCTTTGCGCGCTGGTTGTTGCCGGTTCAATGCTGGGCTGCGGGAAAGGGCCCGCGCTCAACTGGAGCTGGGCGGTCAACGGCGATGAGGATAACGGCGGCACGTCCACCATTACCATGACCGAAGGTACGGAAAACGGCAAACCCGCCTATACTTTCAAGGGCAATATAACCAACGAGTACCAGTATGGTTTTGTCAATGTTAAGGTGTTTCCGGATGAGGATACGCTGAAACTCCTTAAAACCGCGAAAGGGCTTTCATTCAAGGTTTTGGGCGACGGAGACCGGTACGCGGTAAAAATCACCACATCGGACATAACCGATTACTGCTATTATGAATATGCTTTTGAAACTGTAGAGGGCGAAGTTGTCGAGGTAGTTGTTCCGATTGACTACCTTCTGCAGCCTTCATGGGGGCAGTACAAGAAGTTCAATCAGGATAAGGCCATGTTTATAGAGTACCAGACTACCCGCAACGGCAGTCCCGGCCCCTTTGAATTTAAATTGTGGGATATCAAACTGTATGACAAAAAAGTTCCCAAACAAAAGCCGCTTCCGGTAAAGGCAAAAGCAAAGAACGCCGCTTCTGACGCGGAGTCCAAGGGGATAGGCGGCGACCTGGGCGCTTTCTCTCTTAAACTTAATGACAATTTTCAGTATGGAGCGGGTTATCAGGGTTATTTTACCGACAAACGTTTGTTTAACGGGCATAAAATTACCGCCGGTGAAACGTATACCTTAAAAATCACCTATTCGACAAGCCGTGATCTGGAAGACAGAATGATGATTGGCCTTGTTGACACAACTTCGCAGGCAAATTACTGGAGGGCGCTTACCTGGGCGAGTGATGATGAAATAGCCGTGCTTCCGCTTTCCAAAGCCGGTGAAAAAGTTTCTGCGACGATAACGTTAAAAACAATAGCGAACGCGACCGGCGATTCCGCCCCCGCAAACGCGCTGGTGTTTATAACGGAAGGCGAAGGAAAACAGGGTTCCGCCAATTCCGGCGTACAAAAAGCCGTAACCTTAGATGTCACCGAATTTGTTTTTACAAAGGTAGAGTAGGGTAGTGAAGAAGAATTTTTTACCACGGAGTTACACGGAGTTACACGGAGGAATAAAAGATTATCGTAGTAAAACTCCGTGTAACTCCGTGACCTCCGTGGTTAATTCTTATATTCTTCTCGGTATTTTCTTACTGATAAACTGCGCGTGTACGCCCAAAACGGCGGTTCCTGAAAAAAGCCCCGTAACGCCTGACATTGTCCGCGAATATCCGCTTGAACAGACCAGCGGTAAAACGGCGTTTGACTATTTCAGGGACGAGAAAATCACGGTCGGCTGGAATTTGGGGAATACCCTGGACAGCCACAGCGGCGGCAGGGGTAGCGAAACGATTTGGGGGAACCCTTCCGCCAATCAGGCGGTTATGAACGGGATTAAAGCCGCCGGCTTTGACATTATCCGCATTCCCGTAACATGGATGGGGCACATCGGCCCCGCGCCTGATTATAAAATAAGCGAAGTCCGCCTCGGGCGCGCCGCCGAAGTGGTTGAAATGGCGCATAACGCGGGGCTTAAGGTAATCATCAACCTGCACCACGACGGCGTTACCGAGGCCCCGATGAAAGAGGCCGGCTGGCTTTCAATTTCCAAAGCGGCGATTGTCCCCAAGGAATACGAAATCATTACCGGCCGGTTTGTCCGCGTATGGGAGCAGATAGCGGCTTATTTTAAAAATTACGGCGACTGGCTCATGTTTGAATCGTTCAATGAACTTCATGACGGCAACTGGGGCGAAGGTTCCGGGCAATTTATGCAAAGCCAGATTGATGTTATCAATAAGTGGAATCAGGCGTTTATGGACGCGGTGCGGCGGACAGGCGGCAATAACGAAACCCGCTTTGTGGTGATACCGGGCTTAAGCACCAAGATTAAGCATACGCTGGCGGATTATTTTATTCTGCCCAAAGACAGCGTTCCGGGACGGCAGATAGTTACCTTTCATTACTATGACCCTTACGAATTCGGGATTATTGGCACGCGCTACCAATGGGGTTCGGATGCCGATAAAAACAGGGTGGCGGCCGATTTTGCCCCGTTTAAGCCCCGGTTCATAGACAACCGTATTCCGGTGATAATCGGCGAGTGCGGCGCGGTCAGGCAGGTGTATGAGGATAAAGCCAAAGAGGACACGGCAAAGAAAAGCCGCCTTGATTACACCGCGTGGGTGTTCAGTAAAGCCAAAGAAAACGGGCTTGTTCCCCTTTATTGGGATAACGGAATATATTCAGGAAACGGTGAAAAATACGGTCTTTTCAGGCGCAGCAGCGGCGAGCCTGTTTCTGATGAAGCGGCCGCTATTGTCAAGACCATGATCGATGCGGTAAAATGAAAGCATGAATACCGGGGCCGGCAGAAAAAAAACCGGCAGTTTTTGGGCTGCCCATAAAGCCCAAATTATCACCATCGCGGCTGTTATTGGGCTGGTTATTCTGTACGGCGCTCTGAGCGGGGCAGGGGCGAAAGATTTTTCCGAAAAATACCGGGGGGCGGATTTAAGCGGGACTTCCGTGGGCAGGACCAACACCTATACCCGCTACCGCGAGCGTTATGCGCATATTCCGCCCGCCGCCGCAGATATTTCCCTGGACATTTTTTCATGGACAAAAGCGGACGGCGTTTCCCCGCTTGTTAATTTCGCGGGCGCGCAGCGGGTTCTGCGGACTGAAGAAGAAAGTTTTATCGAATACGCGGTTCATGTTGAAAAAGCCGGCCTGTACAATGTGTATGTAGAATATTATCCCCTTCCGTCGCGGGGTATCGCTATTGAGCGTTCCTTCAAAATAAACGGGGAGACTCCCTTTCTCGGAGCCGACCGGCTGATGTTTCAGCGGGTCTGGGGGGATGCCAATGACGTGCGGCATGACAATCAGGACAACGAGATTCGTCCCGCGCAGGTGGAAAAACCCCGCTGGGAAACCGCTTTTTTCCGCGACTCGCTGGGCTACAGCACTGAACCCTATGAATTTTATCTGAACGCGGGAAATAATACGATCCGGATTGAGGGCATAAATGAGCCGGCGGCGCTCCGGTCGCTGTGCCTTAAAGCCCCTGTTCCCGCCCATGATTACCGCCGGTACGCGGCTGAAGTTGATACCGGCAAATATCGCAATACGATTGACAATTTTATGTTCAAGGTACAGGGTGAACACGCCCAGTACCGTTCCGATCCGTCGTTATACGCAATTTATGACCGTTCTTCCGGCGCGACAGAGCCGCCCAGCGTGGCAAAAATAAGGCTTAACATGATCGGCGGGCAGAGCTGGCGCGTCGCCGGACAGTGGATAGAATGGGAATTTTCCGTGCCTGAGGACGGTATGTACCGGTTTACCGTCAAAGGCCGCCAGAATTACAACCGCGGCTTTGTATCGAACCGTATGGTGATGATAGACGGGCAAGTGCCCTGTACGGAACTTGCCGCCGTGCCGTTTACCTACAGCAACAAATGGAAGCTGGCGACATTCCGTGATGATCAGGGGGATATGCTGTTTCCTCTGGAACGGGGCCGGCACTGCCTGCGGCTGCAGGCGGCTATGGGCGGCATGGGCGAAATGTTAAGCGTCATGGAAGAAAGCATATTCCGCCTGAACGGAATTTACCGCAAGATACTGGTGCTGACCGGCACGGAGCCGGACATCTACCGCGATTACCGCGTTGACGTGGTGTATCCCGAAATTATTACGGCAATGGCGCTGGAAAGCAAAATTCTCTATAAACTGGTTGATGATTTAACCGCCTATTCCGGCGAACGCAGCGCACAGGCGGCGGCTACCCTGACGCTGGCCCGCCAACTGGAATTGTTTGTCCGGCGGCCCGATAAAATTCCCCGGACCATGGTCAACTTTAAATTCAATATCAGCGCCCTGGGCGACAGTCTTTTGGCGCTTGCCCAGTCCCAGCTTGATGTTGATTACATTATAATCAGCGCCGCCGGCGTGAAACTGCCCCCGATAAAAGAAAACTTTTTTATCGCCGCTTCCCACGAGATACGGTCATTTCTGGTTTCATTTTTTGTGGATTACAACAACCTCGGCGACGTGTACCGCAAGAGCGCCAATGTCGTTGAAGTGTGGATGCTTGCCGGACGCGATCAAAGCACCATTCTGAAAGGGATGATCGATGATACCTTTACCCCTCAAACGGGAATTAAGGTCAATGTGAAACTGGTAGCTCCCGACGCGGTGATGCCGGCGGTAGTCGCCGGTACGGGGCCGGACGCGGCGCTGACCGTGCCGCAGGTTGATCCGGTGAATTACGCCGTCCGCCACGCCGCGATTGACGTTTCAAAATTACCGGGTTATGAGGAACTGACGCGGGAATTTTCCCCCAGCGTCCTGGTTCCGTTCCGTTACGCGGGCGGCGTGTACGGCCTTCCTGAAACCCAGTACTTCCACGTCATGTTTTACCGCAAGGATATTTTCGCGGAACTGAATATTGAGGTTCCTGAAACCTGGGATGAGCTGATCAGCATTTTGCCCATTATTCAAAAAAACAACATGAATGTGGGAATACCCTCGGTGGCGACGACCGAACAGATCAATATCGACTTTTCCAATTTTCTGGCGCATCTGTACCAGCGCAAGGGCACCCTGTACAACGAAGACGGCTCCCGCACCATGCTGGCCGGCGAGACCGCCATTGAAGCCTTTGATGTCTACACGAAATTTTTTACCCATTATAAAACGCCGATAGTGTTTAACTTTTTAAACCGTTTCCGTACCGGCGAGATGCCCCTTGCTTTTGCCGATTACACCAACTT
>Ga0268262_10006351_pt1 | contig 11380 bp, 11 predicted proteins | sample TergutNc150P3_FD_190354 | JGI IMG/M metagenome (GOLD analysis project Ga0268262, IMG submission 190354) | Nasutitermes corniger P3 segment gut microbial community from laboratory colony in Florida, USA - Nc150 P3 (SPAdes) (version 2) | ecosystem: Host-associated > Arthropoda: Insects >...
TCTCGACCGGCACATCGGTTTTCATGGCGACAAATTCCTGGCCGTCCAAGACGTAGCGGTTTTCCTTCTCGCTCCGCTCCCTGGACAACGTATGCCCGTCAAATTTAAGCGTAACCGCCACTGTATCGCCCTTGGAGCAATCATAATGACGGAAGCCTATACCCTGGGGCTTATTCGTCAGAAGCCAAGCCAGGGCCTTCAAAACGGCGCTCTTGCCGCTGTCGGACGTGCCGGCGATAACATTCAGACCGCCAACAAAGTTGAGGTTGGATGACTTGTGGCACTGAAAGTTTTTTATGGTCAGCGTTTCAAACATTGGCGGCCTGTGCCTTAGTCAATGTGGCTAAAAAAGGCCGGAAATAACCTTTTGGCCGAAATGAAAATATCCGAAACGATTGACCGCACTTCACTATTCTCGATGTGCGTTTCAAAAATAAAGCCCCACTCCCGCATATTGGCGGTTATCACAACTTCGGCCTTGGTTGCGCTCGGCAAAAGACCACTGGCATTTTCGAGTTCAAGGCCGTTCTTCACGGCTCCGAGGTATTTTTCCTCGGCCTCCTTCAAGCCCAAAAACCAAGCTATTCTCCCCAAGTCGGTAACGTAGCGGGTTTCCTTGGTCTCGGTGTTTTTGAGAGCAAGCCCTTTGAAGATGTCATGCGCCATCTCGTATGGGCCTTCGGGAATGATGTAGGGGATAGTGCGAATTGCATTCGGCATGATAAAGCTGACCTGGCTGCCGAATATGGCTTTGCTGTAATCACAGTAAAGCGGGTTTTCTTGTATCAGGTGGGCTATTCCATGCCGGGAAAATTCCTGGGCCATGCCACGGTCAACAGTCAAAACCACGCTAAAGCCAACGCACTCACCGAATGAGAAAATGCCGTTTTCAAGCCTGGCTTTTATTGTCACCTCCCTATAAACTGGAGTTACTGGATCTTGCGTTTTGTCGAAGACATGGATTGCCCGACAAACCAGCGCCAGCATTTCCTCATACGCAAGATGAGGCATGATTTCAAACTTGGGTCTTTGCAGATACATTCCTGGTCTCCTTAATCATTTCCTTGAAGTTTTTGGACGGCCGGAAGAAAATCCTATACCCGGCCCCGGCGTCAAAGGGCGTCCCGTTTCGTATGTTCCGGCCACGCCTGGAGACGACCGGGAAAATACAGAAATTGCCGAAGTTGCGAATGCGTAAAACAAGCCCGTTGGGGTTACGAATCAGATTGTCCCGCAACAATATTTTCAGGCACTTCATATAAATATAAAATACCTTGATCGGCGTAACCTTCTCCATTTCGGCCAGCCGTATAATGCGGCCAAAGCACCGAATCAGATCGCTTTTCCCCACAAAGGCTACTTCTTTTGATCGCAACTTCCAATTCATGCTCACCGTCCCAAATCCTCAATATCCGCCAAGATCGAATCAATGACGTTGGGGTTCACATACTCCAAAAACGATTCCATGGTTGTAATAACCAGAGTAAAAAATCCATCATCGCCTTGAAAACTCACTTTTGCGGTTGGGTAAAGAAAATACCCAAAGTAATTCTTGGCAATGGAAAAGAATTCGACCGGGAACATGACACAAGGCTTATGCAAATCCCGCTTGAATATCACAAGGGGGAAGTGCGCCCCGGATTGCTCGGCGCTCGTAACCGCCTGGTCCCAAAATTCCTCAAGTACGGTCTTGGTCTTGGCAGGGCGGCGGTCAATGTAGCTTAAAACGCTCAGGTCTTTATAGCCCCGCTTCAATTCAAAGCAGAACAGCTTTAAAAGCCCTTCTCCGAGCGGATCAAGGAAATTAATGTCACCATAGCCGCCGCTTGTCTTTTTGCTGACCTTGGCCCTATTAGTGGCCCTGCCGCCGCTTGCCGCAGTCCTCCAGAAAATATCGTCCCGCTTCCCCTCGGTCAGCCAAAGGGACAGTTGTTTGCATATATCCCGCTCAAAAGTCGAGCCCTTATTCTTACTGTTTTTGCTCATACGCTCTATTTCGTCTGCGTTGGCTCACCCTGCTATAAATGCTAGACGGCGGTATTCCTGAAAATATGCTTTCCCACGTCTTTTGATCACGCAGGAAGGAATGAAATTCGTATTCCTCGCAAAAATTCAGCCATTCGGCAAAGGACGGCCGCTTATCCCAAACCAGAGCCCCGACCTTAGCCCCTTCAAACGGGAGGCGGACCAGCTTTTCATTGCGTTGCAGAATTTCCCGATGGGCTTCAATCTTGTCCTGCTTCAAGTAGGCTTTCCCGGGGCCTTTAATAATAAATTCCAAAGCCCTGCCTTCGCCTATGCTTGGAATGCCGGGAACGCCGTCACTATTGCACCCGGCCAGTATTTTGACGTTGACCCATTCATGGGGCAGGATTCCGTATTTGCGCTCAAAATCTTCGGCGGTAAAAAGTTTCTTTTGTCTCAATTTGAACATTTGGACATTGGTATCTAGCAACTGATAAAAGTCGTGGTCATCGCTTAAAATTGTAAATTGGTTGGCTGAACTGAATGTATCTTGGCAAATGCAAGCTATCAGATCGTCAGCTTCAAACCCTGTCTGACAAAAGGAATTGACAAAGCCTAGTCTTGGCAGGATTTCATACTGAATTTTGGCGAACTGAATATAAGCGTCCCGCCTGTCCGGGCTGGCCCCGCGCTTTTCCTTGTAGGCGGGGAATATCCTTTTCCGATGTGACCGTTTGGAATCCCAACAAAAGACAAGGTTGCTTATTCCCAACTGTTTGCAAGCGCCCTGAATCTGGTTGAAGAAGCCAAAAACAATGCCGGTCCCCAACGCTGAACTTGTAGTCAAGTCCAGATTGGCATACATGGCGGTAAAGCATAGGGCTTTAGCGTCAATCAACATTATTTTGTGCGGCCTATTCACTTCCGAACCTTGGCCGGCGGTGAAGTTTTAATTCCTCCTCGCGTTCGGTCCAGGCTTTTTGCGCCGCCTCCTTGATTTTCCTGATTGCCGGGGAGCCTCCGGCTTCAATGGCCCTTATCAGCTTTTCCAAGCCCTGAAAACTGGATTCCGAGCCGTCCAAAAGTTCGCCGGTATGGTAATGCGCGCCTTTGCGCTGAATCACCCCCGCGCTGACCAAGAAGTCCACGCAGGAGGTCAAATCGTCAATGCCGTAGTCGTAGAAAATGGAGAATTCAACGCTTCTTTTCTTGCCGGTGAATTTGTTCTTGGTGACCTCGGCCCGCACCAAAGCGCCGATCTGCTCCTTGTCCTCGGATTTCAGTTCCTTGGTCAAGGTTTTTTTATGGTGCAGAAAGACAACCACGCTTGAGTAAAAATCAAGGGCCTTGCCGCCGCTCTTGACCTTGGAGGGGCCGCCAAAGCTCTTGTTCAGGTTGTCCCGGACCTGGGAGATAATGACCAAAACCGATTTCGTCTTGTAAATCCCGGAAACAACGCCTCGCAAAAGCTGAGACATTAACTTTGCCTTGGAAACGCCGGAGTAGTTTCCCTTGATGGACAGGTTGGAAAGGTCATGGCCGGATTTCTCGGCCTTTTCGGCCGATTTCTTCAGGTCATCACCTAGATCTATTTCGGTCTGGTCGGTCAGAGCGTCCAAGCTATCCAGCAAGTATATGAAAGGACTGCCGTTATCAATCCGCTCCAGGACGTTGACGTAGAACTGCTCCACGGTCTCGGAATAGGTGGCAAGCCCGTCTTTGCCAACTCGCGGGGGTTGAAGGCGGTCAAAGGTCTTTTGGCCAAAAAGACGGGCAATGTCCATCGCCATAGCCCGCTCCGGCTCGTCATAGATTAGCTCGTAGCCGTCAAAGGCCGGATTGTGGGCGATTTCGGCCGCCATGGTCTCGGCGATCATGGTTTTTCCAACGCCGAATTCGCCCGCAATGTTGATAATGGTGCCGGGCCGAATGCCGCCGAAAACATTATCAGACAGGGCAAGATTCAGCATGGAGCTACCGGAGGGAATCAGTAACATATCCTCCTGCGGCTCTTCATCGCGGGGCTGAACGGTTTCAGCAACTTTCCTGGGCCTGGGCATTTTCTCTCCCCTTAGCAAGACCCGGCCAGTTTTTCTCTGGCCGGGTCAGGTTGTTTCAAAACGTTAAATCGTCTTCGTCCGGTTCATCCGTCTTCCGGGCGGCGCGGGCCTTTCGGGCTTCCCGATTCTCGTATTCGGTTTGGCATTCGTCCCAAACCAGGCAGTCATCGCCGCATTCCGGGTAGGACTTGCCGCCGCCGAAGACCCCGCCCTTGGCTATGCACTTATGCTCAGGCGGGGCCTTTTCTTCCTTGTCGCGCCTCGGGGGGTCTTTTTCGGCCGACCTGGAGGGCTTGTCTTCGCCTTCCTTGGACCGACTGGCCCGCCTATCCCTGGCCGGTTCGTCATCCCGGCTTTTCTGCCGCTCGTCTTCCCGCTGCCGCCTTTCCTCCCGGCTTGGCCGCTGGTCCTTATCGTCTTCGTCATCGCGGCGGCGGCTCCGCTCTGGCCGCTCGGCCTTCTTGCCGGTATCGTCATCTTCCGAATCCGAAGAATCCGGCATATCGAAGAAGATACGCGCAATCTCGTCATAGCCTAAAACGATAATGACTTGATCGAAGGGCACGGCGGCGTCCAAAACTTCCTGCGGCAGAGGTTTTCGTTCCTCGTAATCAATTTTGTCGGCCGCAAGGTATTTGGTCTTGCCGAAGCTATCCGTCTTCATGCGGACAGTGAGGTTGGCCCCGGCTTCCGAATCGGCAAAAGTGACCTGGAGGGAATCATCGGTGTTGTAGTCATCTTTGATTTCCGTGTCCAGCACCCGGCCAAAGTTTTTTTCGGCGACCTCCCAAATTAGGAGGCGATCAGCCGTGATAGGCCCCTTGACATCAAGGTCAATGACGTTGTAGTAGTCCCGCACCCGCGCCCGCAGTTCGGAAACCACTTCGTCATCCCACTTCTTGCCGGAATCGACCAGGCGGCGCTGCTCCTCGCAAATGGGACACTTCTTGCCGAAGGTCTTCGGGCAGACAACAACCTTGCCCTCCGGCCCCACGTTGTAATGTTTCCGCACCCGGAGCCGGAAATACTCATCGCCGGAGGGCACGTTCTCCAAGTTGGGGGTTTTCGTCATTTTGAAGGGCACGATGGATATACGATTCCGCCCTTCTTTGGGCTTGAAGGAATCCACCTTGTCTTTCAGACGTAAATCCCCTTGGCCCTTGGTTTCGCTGTTTTCGCGTATCCGTTGCCGCATTGAAGCGGCGCGTTCCCTGCGTTTGTCCTCAGTTCGTGACATTTTCCTTTTCCTCCTCCTCATCTTCGTCCGCTTCAAACGCGGGCAAATCGGTCAAATCGGACAGATCGTTTAAATCCTGCATAGCCCCCTCGAAAAGCAACTTCGCCCGCAACTGGAAGCGGAAATACGCCCAAATCAAAACAATCCCGGAGGCCGTCAGGAGGCAGAAGATGATCAACCACTGTAGAAAAAAGTCAATCATTGTCACCACCCCTCGTTTCTCCCCACCTTTTCTGCCGGGCCGACAAGACCCTTTCACTGGCCCCCGCGCTGCCCAATTCCTGTAGCGTTGCCCGGTCGCGCACGTCAGCCTCCGGCTCGGCAAAGTAATTCATGCCGTGCAACTTGACCAGATTGCTTAGGGCCTGGCCGCGCTGGTCAATGCCCCTGCAAGCGGCCACAAGAAGCGCCTCGGCGTGACGGGCTTTGATCAGGTCTTGGGTGAGTTTCTGGATAGCGGGGTCGGCCGTAATCATGGCGTCCATGACTTTCTCGGTCGGCCGCTTTTCCTCGGTCTTGACTATCATGTTGATGGCATTGGCCGTGGCGATTTCCAACGCTTCCTTAGCCTTGTCGGTCTCGTTCTTGGCATAGGCTAAAGCCTCGTTGTAGTCGATAACTAAGGCCGGTTGGGCGATCCACTCTTTATCCAGCTTGTGCGGATTTATTTGGACATCCCGTTTGTAGTTCAGTTCTTCTTTGCCCATTGACAACTCCTTTTGTAGTGGACGTATGCCCACAACTTATAAATACAGTTCAAGCCACAAGTGAGCGGCCCGAAAACGCAAAATATTTTTTAAACGCCTGAAATAACCTCATAACAGGCCAAAGTCAGGCCGGGTTTGCCGGAATTGAAGAAAGGCTCCGTGAAGTGCGACATAATCATTGCCGCAGTCTCGGCCGTGGTTTTACTGTTCGGATTAAGTAAAACCCTTTCCATGTAACCAAGCACGGCCCGCCTGGTCCTTTCCGGCTCGTCCTTGAGGCCCTGCAAGATTTCAGAGACCCTTGACCAGCTTTCCGTTTTCAAAAGGGCCTGGCACAATTCTTTGGTTTGCGCCTCATTCTCCGCAAAGTTGGCTAAGGCCCCCTTTTGCGCGTCACCCTCCCTCGTCAGGACGATTTCAAGCATGGAAATAGCCTGGCGGGCCGACCCATCGGCAAGTTTGGCGATATTGACCATGGCCTCGGGCTCCAAGTGGACCCCCTCGGCCCTCGATATTTTCCGAAGCAGAAGTTTTGTGTCCTGCAAGCTCAGGCTTTCAACCTGGAACTGGCTACAACGGGTCAGGACGGTCTTTAAAAGCTGTTGCGGGTCAGTGGTGCAGAGAATGAAGTAAACGTAGTCTGGCGGGCTTTCCAGGGCCTTCAAAAGCGCATTCTGAGCGTCATTGGTGAGCTTGTGCGCTTCGTCAAGAATCCAGACCTTTGTTTTGCCCCAAAGCGGCTTATACTGGATTTCCTTAATCAACTGCCTAATGCCGTCAATTCCCCGGTCGTCTGCCGAATTCAGTTCCCTAAGCTCGGCGGGGGCGCACCCCAAGGAAGCGGCCAGGATTTTTGCCAAGGTGGTCTTGCCGCAGCCGGAAGGGCCGGTGAAGAGGATGGCGCTAGGGCAGGGCCGCCGGCCTTCCACGAAAACCGCAAGGTCTTTGACCAACCCCTCATTCCCCATGATCTCGTCAAGGCTTTTGGGGCGGTATTTGTCGTATAAACTCATTTCAAACCTCCTGTGTATCGCAAATTGGACAACTCCAAATAACTGCTTCTTCAACCCTTTTCTTATAGCCCCACTCCTGGCCGCAGGTGCAGGGCTCCGGCCGCCTGTTTATTTCCTTGACCTCATACCAAGACTTATTTGGCGGCGATAACTCGATTTCAACGGCCATTGGAATATCCATCAAAAAGTCCGCAAAGCGTTCTTTCAGCCGCTTCACGCAAATATTTACAATCAAAACCAACAGTTCGTTTAATTCGTCCGGGTAGGCAACCATGTTTATTGAATCGTGTATCTGCCCGTAAATGTATGACTTGAAGCCTTGGAGTTTTAAAACCTTGTTCAAGTCAATAGCTGAGATTAAATTGAAGTGAAAAGCCGTTCCTTGGGTTACAATATTATTGGCCTGTTTATCGTCCATGACGGCGGTGAACAAAAAACCGAGCGGGCTTCTGAGGTAGCCTTGGGATTGATAAGTTGTCCAGTTTTCTTGCTTCCAGTCCCGATATACAGTGAACCGCTCATTCCAAAGAATATCCTCGCAATCCCTTACATGGTCTTCAAAGTCGGCGTAGTCTTTAATTCTCTTTTGTTTCAGGTGCGCCTTTAAAGTGGTATCGCACGGCAAAGCGCCGAAAATGGCACTTTTGACGTAATCTCTCCACAAAATTTTCGCAATGTTTTTGAAGTAGTCTCCGTAGAATTCCGGGAAGACAAAACAGTTTTTGCCGCCTTGGCGTATGGGCTTAGTGACCTGCCGTGGCTCCAACATGAAAAGGTCACAAGCGGCGTCCCGGTGCATATCCGTTTCCGGGTCGTTCAGGTAGGCAATCATGGTGGGGTCGCGGTGCAGGGCACAGCCTACCCGGACTTCAATACCGGAATAGTCGATGTCCAGAAGGCAAGTGCCCGGAGGCGGGAACAAGGCCCGCCTTGTCACCCAGTTAGCCTCGGGATCATGCTTCGGGATATTCTGGAAATTTGGACTGTCCGAACTGCTACGTTGCGTCCTGGTCATGTGGAGGTTGAAAAATGGATGGATAACCCCGCCGTGTTCTTCTCTGACAAATTGTTCCAGATAGCTAGTGACCTTTTCAAGTTTCCTGATTGAAATAACGTGCTTTACGAAAGGCACGTCCATTTCTTCAAGGGCCTCAGCGTTGACGCTTGGCCGCCCGCTATCTGTCCTGCTAACTATTGGCACTTCAAGCTGCCGGTAAAGCAGATCGGACATTTGAACCGGGGAGTCTATGTTCAGCTTGGCCCCTTTGAATTTTTGCCACTCCTGGACTTCGGGCGATTCGTCTATTTTTCTTTGCAATCTGTCTATCTGGCGTTCAAGGTGTTTTTGTTGTTTCAGGCAATAATTCTTGTCTAGGTCAATACCGCGCATTTCCATATCATTGAAAGTCAAAGAGCCGTCATGGAACAGCTTATATGCCTTGCTTGATTCAGCGTCCTTTTCGTATTTTTCTTTTTGGACTAGATAAAGGCTATGCTCCAAGACTGAATCCATGCCGTTATAAAGTAGCAATTCCCTGATCGGAGCCTTTTCAATCTTGTTGAAGGCATTGCCGCCTGAATCCTTGGTTGACCGGATATAAGAATCAACCTCCTTGTCGTAGCCCAAAATGCCGAAGTTGACATAGGATTGAAATTTCAGGCCGCTAATGCCGGTCCTGTTGTCCAGGACGTGCGCGGCCAGCATGGCATCCCAAATAAGGCCCTGGACTTCAAATCCGTCCTTGACCCCCGGCCAGCCCCGTATCATTGTCCAAAGGCGCTCAAACTTCATGTTGTGAGCGACTTTCTTAATCTTGGGATTGGCAAGAATCCGGTAGAGAAGCGGCCAAGTTTCTTCGGTGGTCAGAAAGGCAATGCCTTTTATTTCGCCTGACTGCTCCCAAGCTATTGAACAACTGACTATCTTGTGTCCTTCGGCGTATGGTTTTTTGCCGGTGGTTTCATAATCAAAGGAAATTACAGGCTCGGAACTGTCTAAAAGGTATCTATATAATTCATTTAATTTTTTAGCGGCCAGGGCAGGGCTTACAATGACCTCTACCATGTTCACATAGTCAACAATGGAAATATCCTTGTCTAAGCAACTAAGCGCCCGCCTCAAGTCACGCCTGAAAAAACGCTCGTAAAGTGGTTGCTTGTCATCCCTCAGTAAAAATGCGGGGTGCCAAGTCGGCACAATCCAAGCCTTATGCTCCTGGTCTGGAATCGTAAAGCCCTGCCAACTACTGATACCCGGTAAAGCCTTACCGCCCCGGTAGTCGCAAAGCGAAAGTATGGCTTGCCGCCCCAAGGCCAGGATCACCTTCGGCCTGAAACTTTCGATTTCAGCCAGCAAGCGCGGCCGGCAACAACTTATTTCCTTCTTGGATGGGTCTCGGTTGTCAGGTGGGCGGCAGTTTACGGCGTTTGTCTTCCTACAATCCCGGTCAAGGTCTATACCGATCCGCTCCAACTCATACCGCAAATACCGACCGGAGGCCCCTATAAGCTGCGTCCCTTTTTCGTCCTCTTCGCGGCCGGGGGCCTCGGCCAGCACTAAAATCTTCTTTTCCCCTAAGCCGGAAGGCTCCATTTTGGGAGACTTGCATTTTTCTTGAAGCGAACAAGAATCGCAGGAAAGGCCGCCCCGGCCAGCCGAGGAATTACCCCGGCTGGCCCGCTTGAACGGGGCGACATCGACCTCAAAAAAGGGCTTCATTTTTTCTGTTCTTTCCTGGCGAAGCAGTAGTCAAACTTTTCGCCAGAGAAGCAAAGGCCCCGTTCCGAAACTGTCAGCCTGTTCACGTTGGGCAGGATGTCCGCCATGAAGTGGGGATTCGCGGAAAAGACCAAATCCGGGCCGGTGTAGTCCTTGACTGAAACGCTACCTTTATACCAGCTATCAAGGCCCTGGCCCTTGACCAAAATGCGACCCTTCTTGATTTCGATGTCCACCTGCTGATCCAGGATGTCGATAGTGTCAGTCAAGAAGGACTTGGCCTTTTCCAACGCCTCGAACAAGCCGTCAGGCAGGGACATATCCACAGTTTTGACGGAATCGCCCTTGAGGAATTGCCTCATAACCCCTTCAACGTCCGGGTAGGTGTTGATCAGGGAATCGGGCAATTCGGCGGCCAGAAAGTAGTCCTCGCCGGTGAAGTAGATGAAGTTGGCGTTTTCTTCGCCGCTGACCAGTATTTCACTGACAATTTCGCTTTCCAGGACTTTGCAGGTGTTGGCCGGTAATAAAAATTCCGGCAAGCCGGCGGCCGTTTCAAGTGCGTTGCGGTATATCCGGTAGCCGTCCGTGGTGTTGACATACCCGTCCTTGACGTAAACAGACCGATAGTTAGGATAGTTACTGTTGGGGGCGGTGCAGAAAGCGGCCAGCTTCATTGCCTCAACCAGCCCCTCGGGTATGGCCTTGGCCTTTTTCTTGGCCTTCTCGTAGCCGTCAAAAATGCCGGTGAAGCCATACTCGGGCAGGTCAACAAGCCTGAACCCGGCTTTTTCCTTGCCCAAAGTCACCGTCAAATCGCCATCGGCAACGCCAAGCTCCACCTTTTCCCCCTTGATTTTTTTCAGGAAGGCAAGAAGCGCATCGGCCTTGACCATTCCTTTGACTTCGTAGGGGTTTTTTATGGAAATGAGCATTTCATTCCCGTAGGCCATCACCTTGTCCGGGTAGAACATGAAACACTTGGCGAATTCCATCTTGGAGTTTTTGTCAATGGCCGGCTTCAAAAGGCCCAAAGCGGCCGAAAATTCCTTAAGTTGCAATTCCATCAGTCAATCCTTTCCGGTGGCTCCACATGGTAAAGCCCCTTGATTTTGGTTATCCTCCAACCCTCTTCACGCTTGAAGCGCGACAGGTAGTTACGGGCCTGATCGTTGATTTGCTGTTTCTTCTTGTGCGGGAATTCCGCAGCCATAACCTCCCTCAGTTGCTCAAGCGTGAAATTTTTATGTGACCTTATAAATTCCCGCATTCGCGTAAAAAAGCTGTTCGGGTTAGGGCCGAAGATATGACGGACCAACCTCCGGTCACCTTTGCGTATTGGGGTCTTTAGCTTGCGTTCTGGACCCGCCCCGTATCTTTCAATCACCTCCCAAGTCCGCTCGTGGAAATTGTCGTAGGGGTCTGCGGCTCGAATCACCTTGTCAAAGGCGCGGATAAACAATTCATCCGGCCAGTCCGCCTCCAAAGGTGGTTTCAACCCCATAATTTCGTTCAAGTCATCAACAATGCTCCTCATTTCCTCCAAGGTGGGAGGGACAACTCCCGTCACGTATTCGGCAATCACCCTCCGCACAATGGCTTGGTCGTGAGCGGGTATCAGGCTGAAATTGCCGGGTATCGCTTGAAATATCTTTTCCCTCATTTCGATAGGGGTTAAT
>Ga0268262_10006352_pt1 | contig 11379 bp, 6 predicted proteins | sample TergutNc150P3_FD_190354 | JGI IMG/M metagenome (GOLD analysis project Ga0268262, IMG submission 190354) | Nasutitermes corniger P3 segment gut microbial community from laboratory colony in Florida, USA - Nc150 P3 (SPAdes) (version 2) | ecosystem: Host-associated > Arthropoda: Insects > Digestive...
CGGGGCTTTCGCCGACGTTAAACACCTGATTGATACGCTTGATAATGTCCGTAAAACCGACGACCTTCCCCACATCGGGAACATTCTCCATAAGATATGTGGAAAGATTATCCACCGCCTGCAGCACATCGGGGTGTAAAAGTTCTTCCGTAGTATCGGCGGTTATCACAAGATTTAAATCTTTAGAGCCCCCAAAATACTCGCGGATAAACCTGTCAGATCGGCTGATGTCGGTCTCGTTCTTAAAAAACTCAACAACCGCGTTATCAACTATAACCTTTGAAAGTCCGTACAGTGAGATGAACACGGTCAGTACCGCAAGAACAAGAACCAATATCTTTTTCTTCGCAATGCCGGTAAATATTCCAGCTATTTTATTACTAAGACTATTGTTATCATTTTTATTTTTTTGCCGCTCGTTTTCGCCGGGCAAAACACGCGGACCGCGTAGCAGGAACATTGACGGAATAAACAATACCGCGACAACAAAGGCGGAGATTACTCCGAAACCGGCGCAATACCCAAATTCCCTCATCGGGACAATCGGCGTAAAACAGAACGATATAAAACCGGCCATTGTGGTAAGCGCCGCAAGGAATACCGGTTTAATCAATTTCCTTACCAAATCTAAAACCAAATTGCGATGTTCAGTAAGAGTCAACTGTTTGTTTCGGGTATCTTCCATATAATGGGTAACTATATGAATCCCATATGCGCTCCCAACCGCCACCAGAATTACGGGCAGTATGGTCGTGATAACCGAAAGTTTTATCCCGAACAGAGCCGACATTCCTATGGTCCAAACAACCGCGATAATCACAGTTAAGAACGGCAGTACCACAAAGGTGAAACGCCTGAACGAGAAAAACAGCATCCCCAACAAAACGATGACAACTAACGGTATCAGCAAAATGTTATCTGAAATCATGGATTTATTGATAATCGTGTTGATAATCGGCTGTCCGGTGAAATACACTTCCGCTTCACCATCCGTAAAAATTTCTCCCGCTATTTCCCGGATTTTTTCCACGCTGAGCGTTACTTCAGGGCGCGTAAAATCCGCAGTCAGGGCGTCCAAAGTGATCAAAATCTGCGTCGCCGAAAGATCATCTGAAACGAGTGAACCGCGAAACAAATCCCACGACGCGATACGCCGCTTAAGTTCCGTAATTTCCTCATCAGTCCCTGAAAAATTTTCCGGTACCAAATCCGAGACGATGATAGTGTCATTGTCGCCGGTTATGTACTGCGTTGACATAATTGAGTTGACGGACTTAATGTAATCGGTATTTTCAACTTTCTGCGAAAAATCCCGAATCTTCTCCAGAAAACTTTTTTCAAAAACAGTCCGGTAAGGGCGCTCAAGTCCGACCAAAATCATGACCTGTCCGCCAAAAGTTTCATCGATATATTCCGAGATTTTTTTTGCCGGATTTTTTTCGGGCAAGAAACGGATATTATTGTTGTCTAATTCCGCGCGCGGAAGCTGGAGTCCTAAAAACACCGTGATAATTGTAATAATACCGACAATCAAAGCCGGACGCTTAAAAAGTTTTTCCATATATTGACTTATAATATAACGTAACCTACAATGTAAATACAAAGCTACATACAGTTTGATTAGATTTGAAGTGTATCCTACACAACGCTATGTACCTGTTTGATACGCTACACTTTTAATAAAAATGTAGGGAGAAATACATGGAAGACAATATTGAAAAAAAAGAAAACCGCAAGAGCCGTTACAGTAAAATGGTAATGCGCGAAAGTTTAATGGAACTTATGAAGGAAAAGTCAATTTTAAGCGTTTCCGTCAAGGATATATGCGACCTTGCCGACATAAGCCGCTCGACTTTTTATGATCATTATAAAGACCAATACGATTTATTAAAGCAAATAGAAGATGAAACCTTAGCTTATTTTGAGGACATGCTTAACAGGTACAAGGATAAACAGACCAAAAAAGATACGGGGCAAATGGTGGAAGAAATGCTGACCTACATTGCAAATAACGGCAATACCATTCATGTATTGTTGAGCGAAAACGGCGATCTTACTTTTCAAAAGAAATTATTATACCATTTTATCATGCACAATCAGATAACGAAATATTTCACCGAAAAACAACAAAGCGAAGAAACAATGCCCTACTATTCCGTTTTTCTTGTCCATGGCGCGATAGGTTTAATTCAACACTGGCTGAAAGACAACATGACAATGCCAATTCCACAGTTGGCCAAAATGCTGATGAAATGGACGGAACATTTGATTAAATTCTAATATTTATTCGAGAAGAGTTCACACAAAGATCACAAAGAAACAAAGCTCACAAAGAAGGAGAATCGGAGATTATTATAAACCGTTATTTTTCCAGATATATCTCTTTACGTGAATTCATATTCCATGTATCAGCGGCGGCATAGAAAGCCGGTGTAACATAATCGACAGGGGACGGGGACAGCGTTTTGCTGCCGTCGTCGTTGGTCATCCTGATGTTTCTGATGTGGGAGGTGTATGTATTTATGGCGTTAATAGTCGTTACCCCAAGCCCGAAATATATTTCACCTGTAGCGTCTTCTGGGAAGTAAGTAGCCGGATCGTAATAAGCAGGTCTATTACCACCCGTGAACGGAATTTCAAATTCTTTCCATTGGCCGGAAAAGAATCCTACCTTTACTAATCTGGCGGAAGATACAAAATTATTCAAAATAGAAGGGTCGTTAGTTGCGCTTGACGGCATATTGATTCTATAACCGACTTTTTCACCGGAAACTGTCACAGGAAGAAGCCTATCCTCTTTATAAGCCCCCATAAGCCGCATTCTTCCGTCTACTATTTCCAGCACGTCGTAAATCTCACCGTCAATTATCGGGTTTTCAATCATGAAGTCTACGGTAATTTTGGTGTAATCGCTTAACTTGCTTCCCGCCGGAATGTCAAACTTGTAGAGCGCAAACTGTCCGTTGCCCAAAATATGCCTTTCCACCAAATACGGCAGGGTAACTCCCGACGAGGTGTCGGCAATTCCTGATAAAGTCTTGCGTGAGTTAGTATCCCATTGGGTGTCAGCGGCGGCGAAGGCCGGTGCGCTAAAGCCGGAACCTGTTGATGCCGTTGTTTTGTCACCCGCGTTATTGCTCAGCCTGATGTTTTTTATGTAGAAAGTGAACGCGCCGTCGCCCGCGGATGCCGTTATCCCAAGGCCAAAATAGATGTATTTGGTTAGGTCGTCTGTTTTGGGAAGGTACTTGTCATCAAAACTGCCATGCCGGTTGCCGCTGAGCGTATATTCAACCGTCTTCCATTTACCGGCGGAAAAACCCCGATCAACTAACTTAACTGAGCCATATTGGTTATTTATTGTTGACGCATTGTTGGTATCGTTTGTAAGGGGAAACCTTATGCCGGTTACTTGCCCGTTATTTTTTACCTGCTCAAGCATAAGCCCGTTATAAACCCCATGCAGAATCATTCCTACGTTCTTGTTTTTAATCTGAGTATCATCTTCCACCATGTAATCTGCAATAATTTTAGTGTAATCATTAAAAGAAGATTCTTTGGGAATGTCAAACCGGTAAAGCGCGAATTGATTATTACCCAGGATAAGTTTTTCCGTAAATTCAAGATCGGCATAGGCATACACGGTAAAATTACTTTGCGGATTATTGGAAACCGCGCCTCCGGATGCTGATGAAGACCAGCCGTGGAATGTCATAATATTGCCGCCGCTTAAAACGGGAAGCTTCGCGGCAGGTACGGGTTTCCCTTTTTCAACTTGTACCGGTTCGGGCATATCAAGACCCAGTATGCCGTTGGCGTTGTAGCTCATGGTGACATATTCGACAGCGATTGTTTTTGCCGTCCATTTTACATATAGGGTAATGTTGCCTGTTGGTTTATACGCCGCGTCAATTACTTCGCCATTGGCGGTCAATGACCAGCCAAGAAATTCCTGCGTAGCGGTATCGGTAAGCGCAGGGATCGCGGCGGCGCCTATTTCCGTCCCTGAAGCGCAGGAACCGGGAGTCACGGGTACGCCGGTGCCTGTCCAACCATTGGCATTATACGTTATAATAATGTTGTTATTGTTGTTTCCGGCGGGATTGTCGCCACAGCTTATTACCGTGAACAGAACACACAAGGCTATTACAGGCAAAGGTAAAAAATTAAATTTTTTCACGGGTAACCCCCCAAATAAAGGAAATACTGTCTGTCGCGGTTAACGCGGCGGGCTGTCTAAAAATTAATTTTTAGACAGCCTCCGACAGTATTATTTTACCGTAATCTTAATGGACTTAATAGTAGCCGTGGTTGTTACGTCTAAACCATTTTGGGCATTATCTCTGTTTGTCTGAATGAAAACATAGTCCACATTAGTAGGTTTATTCTTTCTGTTTACTTCATTAATTACGAGATCCTTTTCTTTGAGTTGTTCAAATGGTATCATGGGATCGGGCTTATGGTTATCGGTTAGATTCCAGCCTTCGGCATATACAACGGTATTGCCTATCAATAAACGGAAGAGACGATCTGCGGGTTCCACTGTTCCTTCAACTTCCACGGTAACGGAATTTGCTACCAACAATAGTTCTCTTAGCCCCACCGAAGTCTCTATGGCTATCCCTGAATTCTTCCCTGTAAAAGTAAAGACATAATCATTGCCAACTTTTTCCGTCGTCGGAACAGGGTAGTTAAGTAACGGATGATTATCTCCCCGTTGCCGTGTGTAAGTTTGTTGTTTATCACCTTCACCTACTACATCCTCATACTCTTCCCCTGGAACGTTCAGGCAATAGCTTAAATCTAAATTAAATTCCGTCTCAGTTATAACATAACGCCATTGCGCGACCAATGTAATGTTACTCGTAACCGGCGTACGTCCGGTGTAGATAATATTTTGTCCCGTAGGATCATATATCCATTCCTTAAAAGAGCGGCCGGTTGCGGGCAAGGGTACGGAATCAGTATATTGAGGAACTAAACTCGAATATTGGTTTGTCCATTCGTCTATACAATCACCGGTGTATACTTTAATGGGGTCAATAGTTGTTGCGCCTGTGCCGGTGTTAAAAGTTACGGTTACTTCTGTCAACTGCCTCCATTGCGCCGTAGCGGTAATTTCAGTGGTAACCGGGGTGTTACTGTCAAAAACCGTATCTACGCCATTTTCATTATATGTCCATTTGTCCAAAGCATAACCTTGCCGTCTTGGATTACTGGGAAACTTAACGCCTAAAACCCCGCCTTTCGGAACCACAATAGGGGCAATGTTAGGCGTACCGCTGTTGGTATTAAATGTAACGGTGACCAACTCATCATCCCAATGCGCGACCAATGTAACGTCCACATAGATTTTGGTATCTTTGGTACATTCAGTAAACCCGTCATACCACCCAAAAAACCCGGCTCCGTCTTTTGTCGGGTTAGGGTATTTGCCGCCCAAACTGCTTCCCCTGTCAATAGTTACAGATTTAAATTCTGTTCCTCCTTTAGAATCAAAGGTTACGGTAATCAAATCTTTGGCTTCTTCCATGGCGCAAGTCATAAGGAAACTCATCAACACAATACTTACAATAAGCGTAAAAGTGATTTTTGTTTTCATACTTAAATCCTCCATATAAATTAATTAAAACGTTATGCCAAAACGCAGATTCATCCACTGCGTCTGCTCTTCAGGTGGAGTTTTGGCGTATTTGTACTCCATCCTGTAGTAATATGAAAAGGCGACATAAGCGCCAGGGGAAAAGTTCAACTGTAACTTGGGCTCAAATTCCAGATACGCAAACGGTGAATCGGGGTATCTCTTGCCTTCGCCGAAATCCTGCGCGTAGCAAAACATTATACTGGGAACAATCAACTTATCAAGAAAATTGTAAGAAAAAGTTGGTTTTGCGTAAATAACGGCGCGGTTCTCGGATTTTTCAAACCCAAAACGTAACTGGGCTGTGAAAGACTGAGGCGCGTATTGGACAAAGAGCCAGTTTCTGGTAAAGAAAAAACTGGGGTCACTGGCTCCAATCCCGATAAACTCGCCAAGCGCCCATATAGAAAAGCCGTCCAGCGCTTTTCTTATCAAATACTCTTCAAAGCGGTATACAAACTTGGTTCCTTCCTGACCGCTGCTTCCCGATCTTGCTCCCCCCTGGTCAAGCTCGCTGTCAAAACGGTAGGCGCAACGCAGCATAAAATAATCATTGGCATACGACATGCCTACTACCGACTCCTGTAAAAGATCAAGTATTGTAGGTTCCTGAAGACCGCCCGCGTCGGCGACATCATCATACCAATTCAATACAAAACCAACATTCAATTTTCCGGGAACAAAAGAAGGTTTAAACTCAATGCGCATTCCGCCGAAATTTGACACTTCCAGTTCCCGCCACATTTCCGGTCCGCCTGAACCCCAGGGCGAGCCTCCCAATTTTCCAACAGATAAAGTAAGCTGGTCATCAAAAAAATTACCCCAGCCAAAAGCATAAGCCCATGTTGGCCCGCCGTTACTGCTGGTATAATTATCCCAATTCAAGCGGACTCTAAACCCAAGATTTCCCGCGGCGCTGGTGTAGTCCGCGTTGATCCGAAAGCGTCCGTAAGAGTCGCCTGCGTCGTCTTTACTGTTCAGCCTGACTTTTTCAGTATTTTCCACGTCAGACTGTTTGTTTTCGACTTTCTCCCAGAGAATACCGCTCTTTGCTTCTCCGCTTACCTTAAACTCCTGCGCGAATACGGAAACCGCGGAAACCGCCGCTAACAGTACAATAAAAATTTTTTTCATAAACATTCCTCCTCGTCTCCCGCGTTATCTGGTAAATCTTACCGAAAGTACCTGACTCATAGGCAACGATACATAAGCGGCGTTTCTATCCTGGTTTATATCCACGGTTTCCCAGACTGGCTCTTTGGGACTTTGGCGGTCGCCCACGTCCGCAACGGTTGATCTCATGGCTGTCGCGCCACGGATTGTAAAACCTTCTGGAAGTTGCAATTTAACGGTTCCCATATTATAACCATCCGAACCACTGGTGAGTGTTGGGGTATACATTACAAAATTAATTTCGCTAATATCGTCCATGGGTACGTTCTGCCCCTTCCAGTTGACCGGGAAAACTTCCCCGCCTTTTAATCTTACAAATGCCATCACTTTAACCGCCCTGCTTGGAAGATTGCTGGTATTATCAGTTGTGCCGGATAAATTGGTATATGCGTCAGGGTTAATATTATCTTTGGAAAGCGGAGTTTTACTACTATCAGCCAGTGTGCCTGAATATGTAACGCCGACCCGGTAAGTTTCGTTGGCAAACTTGGCAAAATGCGCCATTCCCCAGCCTCGTGGGAGAATTTGATGATCGGCAGTACCGTATTGACTGTCGCCAATCATGCTGTAGAAACGTTTTAATGACCACCATATATATGCGCTCTCATGATTGTTCCGTATGGTAACGTCAATGGAATTCATGAACTGCCATATATAGTTCCATCTTGAATCCAACTCGTATTCATCCCTGTTATTGCCGTTAAGATTATACTCTGTCATCCAGACTTCTTTTGGATCGGTGGCATGATATATGACATTGGGATTACCGCTGGTATTATGGTAGTTGGTAGTACGATCACCGTAAATATGCCGACCTATAATATTGATATACTTCCTTGCCGAATTATTCGCGTCGGTATCGTTCATCGCCAAATTGTTGATATTAATATTGTTTGCGGATTCCCCGTTCATGGTAAGAACATAAGGCAATTCTTTCCCACCGCCATAACCCGGCACATTACCGGGATACATTGCCTTATTACTGCCCTGCGGTCCCTGTTGGGTAAAGCGTCCCACCTGTCTCCAGAAATCCCGCATTTGTACGCCTGTCCATTCACAGCCCTCATAACCGCTTGCCACATAGTTGGGTTCGTTCTGCATGGAGATTATGTAAATAGGGGCGCCGTTATTATGCATATTCTGCGCAAAAGTCCTCAGATAGTAGGCATAATCCTGATAATTTATGGTACGAAGCGAGCCGCCGCCGTTTGTGCTGTTATTGGTCTTCCATTCCATTGGAGGAGTCCAGGGGCTTGCAAGGACATAACCCTTGTATCCGTTTACCAATTTGACAAAATTATAATAATTTTCCCTGTGCTTTTCGGGCCATATCTGGTTTGTGGTAATCTGGTACATGGTTTCATTTATATCGATATTCTGGGGCGATATAATAATGCGGAGCATATTGTATCCAAGCCTGTCCGGGTTATACATATTTTCATAATCCGCCATAGTGTAGTCCGGGAAATTACTCCATACCACATCCTGTCCGCCGAAACCGCGTACAAATTGGTATTTGTCATTAAGTTCTATGGCTATAGTCGCATTTGGATTTTTTGTAGCGTCCGTTGACGGAGACATTACAACCAATTCCGCCGTTCTTGTGGTTGTAGTAGAAGTTGGATTTGTCGCGAATGTATTGGTATTAGTGACAATCGCATAATAGTAATATCGTCCTGTTGTACTTGTGGTAATGTCAGGAACATAAGAACTACTGGTTGCCCCTTCTAATTTTGTTCCGTCTTCGCCGGAAAGTGTTGTATTGGAATACCACTGATAACTTATCGTACCTCCATCAGTAGATTCCGCCGTTACCGTTAATGGGATAACGGAATTTCCCAAAAAATATATTTCCCCTGAAGGCTGACTTGTTATTTCCGGTATGGCGGCGTTGGGGTTTCTGCTTACCCGTACTAAAACCGGGTTGCTTACGACGGATGAAACCCTGCGCCCTGTAACGTTATAATCGGTATTGGTAACAACGACAAAGTAATAATAATCTCCCGGTTCATTCGCCTCTTGTATACTCCCTGTGGGATTGAAAGATTTGATTGTTACGCCCGGTATTAACGTCCCATTGTCATTGGTCGGCGTTTTCGCCTCATACCATTGGTAGGTTATATTCCATTGATAACCTGAGTCGCCAGTCCCGCTATCGACTATAACTTCCAGCGGAGTTACTGCCATACTTGGCCCCAGATAAACTTCATCTCCGCCTGTCGGCTGAGTTGTAATGATTGGGTATCTGGCATTTCTGCTGTCATTCACGACAACCGTTATCGGATTACTTCTAACCGAGACACTTTTTCTTCCGGTCGCATTCTTGTTGGAGTTTGTGACAATAACGTAAAAATGATAAATTCCCTCTTCGGTAAAAGAAGCGGTATAAGAAGCGTCCGTCTCGTCCTGAATTATCTTTCCCGTGTGGTTTTCATATTCAGTATACCTTGAATAGGAATACCACTGATATGAAATTATATTTACAGCTTGATCCCCATCGATAGAGTCGGCTGTTACCGTCATGGTGAAACTTTGTTCTGTCCCTACGATGTCAACTGAACCACCGGCAGGCTGTCCTGTGATTACCGGCGTTAGCGCGTCCACAGGCACAACAGGGGCCTGATAACTCATATCGCAACCAATGGCTGTCAGAATTATCAACAAAAAACCCAGCATTATCAAATTCATTGATTTTTTCATATTTAAATTTCCTCCGAAATATTGATTTATGCGGAATGCTGTCCGTTACAGAATAAATTTTCTATTTATAATTAAGTATCTATATTATGCTTTATTACAATTAATAAAACAATGTTTTTTTAGGTATAAAATCAATATTTTAATGTTTGATTTTTCTTGGAATACATGCCGAAGGGGATATTCGGTAAATACGTTTAAAATGCTTGTAAAAGTGATAAATATCGCCGTATCCGCAACGTTCTGCCACCTCAGAAACCCTAAACTCGCCGCTTCTTAAGAAATTTTCCGCATATTTAATGCGTGTTTTTATCAGGTATTGCAACATGGTCATGCCGGTTTCGCGCTTAAACAAAGCTCCAAAATATATGGGATCAAGACTGCATAGGTTTGCCATTTTCTTTACGGTAATTTTTTCGGGATAATGGGTGGTGATAAAGCGCAGTACTTTCTGTATGCGTGAATCGCTGACCGTTGAATTGGTATTGTACAACGCGGTTTCCATAAACCGGTGAAGAATCAGCATAAACAAAGCGCGGATTTTAAAAGTATACAGCGGTTGGGGATTAATCCATGTAAAAACAAGTTCATTAAAAAGCTGGATAATATCTTCCCTTAAGCCGATATGGCTGACAATTGGCAGTGGAATAATGGCCGGTTTCCCCTCTTCAAAGCTTCTTAGGGTAAAATTCACCGCAAAACAATGCATAAGATTATCAGGCCATGTTCTTGCTTCACGCGTATGCCCGGGAGGAAAACACAGCAAATCACCCGCCGTCAAGTCATAATTTACCCCATCGATTGTATAACGCGCGGCCCCTTGGGTTACATAAGTTATATCCCAATAATTAAAGACTGGTAATCTGTGTTTAATTCCCCATTCCGGAGTACATTCACGATACACAAGGTACCCAATTTCCGGAATAATCCGATCATCTATTACAGGATTGTAAAAATCGGGTGTTGTTGGTGGGTAGCCGTCCATAATTACCTCTAATAAAACAATGTTTTTTAGGTATAAAATCAATATTAGTATTAACTAGGTATAAAGTCAAGCTAAAGATTGAGCCACCCTAATCAACTCCTCCCTATCAATTCCCCAATTTTTCCCAAAATGTGCAAAGAGCGAATCCGAAAGCGCCAAAAATTTATCAAAAACGGGTCCGCCCTCCAAATCCAAAAACCCCCTATTCACAAGCCTCTCCCAAAAAGCCGCAAAATTTTTCACCCGCCGCAAATCCCCCTCAGAAATCACCGAAGTCTCTTCTATTTCATAAGGCGGCAAACAACTATACCGCATCCCAAAAGTTTCACTATGACGCGAAATCCCCGCCCCCGGAAGCAATTTCAAAATCCCCACCTGAATCTCCACCCCCGAATTTTTCTCCCCTCTCACCTCACTCTTCTCACTCTTCTCTTCTCCCTCCTCCCTCCTCCGTGTACCTCCGTGTCCTCCGTGGTTAAATTCTTCCTTCTTTCTCTCTTCTCCCTCTCCGCAAACCGCCCCCCAAAGCCGATCAAACCCCCTGCCAAAAGACAGTAAATCCTCTCCCGGCAACCCAGCAATCAAATCCACATGAATAATAGCATTAGTATTTTTCCGCAAAAACCGAATAGTCTCCAGTTCTTTTTCAGGATTAATAGACTGATTTCGCCACCCCGGGCGATGAATCCGCGCAGAAACTTCGGTATTTAGAGTTTGAATCCCAATTTCCAACCGAAGTGAACCCGGCGGAAACCTAGTAAGTATTTCACATAACTCTCTCGGAAACAAAGAAGGCACCATCTCAAAATGAACCACAAAAGGAGCAAGCCCCTCTCTCTCACGCTCCTCCAGTTTCCCAAGAAAAAATTCACAGATTTTTACA
>Ga0268262_10006353_pt1 | contig 11377 bp, 11 predicted proteins | sample TergutNc150P3_FD_190354 | JGI IMG/M metagenome (GOLD analysis project Ga0268262, IMG submission 190354) | Nasutitermes corniger P3 segment gut microbial community from laboratory colony in Florida, USA - Nc150 P3 (SPAdes) (version 2) | ecosystem: Host-associated > Arthropoda: Insects >...
TACACGGCTTCCGTCTATACCTTGCGCCATGTTCCTTAATAAAAGTCCTTTTTTCCCAAAGATAGACAGCGCCTCATTAACAGAGAGGGATGCAATTTCCCCAATCTCCTTGATGCCTGTTACAGCCACAGTACGCAGAAGTCCCTGCCCCATGCCTGGCAAAAGCCGTATATCCTGATGGGATAAAAATTCAGCTTCCGTTCCAGCATTTACTTGTATCAATCCTTTAGGGCGTATAGTCCGTGTCGCCACTTTGGATACCAGCTTGTTACTTGACACCGCCGCCACTGGCCGAATTTCTGTATGGTCCATTATCTCCTGCAGTATCCGACTTGAGCAGTCAGCCGGAGGCCCGAAAATCCTAGACGTGCCTGTTATGTCCAAATATAAGTTCCCAGCCTTGTCATTTTCCCATACCGGAGCATACAAAGAAACGACACGCTCAAGTTCCTTATTCATTGTTTCGTATGCCGGAATATCGGGAGAGAGAATTGACAAATCTTTTACTCGCCGTTGTGCGACAGCAATAGCCATGCCCGGCGTAATCCCTTCCTTAATCGCTTCCGGCGAGCAGTCCAAGGCTAGGCTCCGCCCACCCGATGCCCCGGCTATTACAAAGGGATGCACATGAAGGCCCTTGTCCTTAACCGCCGCCACCGCCGCCTTAAAGCCCACAATGTTAAGATGGACTATTGACCGTTCCCCCATTGTTCATTTCCTTTCCTCCCTCAGTCATTAACCCTATTTTTTTGAGCATTTTCTCAAGTGTTTGTGCGTTTCGAGCCGCTTTGCCTAGCGGGTGATTATTAAAGTAAATCAATATCCGTTGAGCCTGTTCAGTAATCCGCTTAATCCGATTTACCCAGGACTCAATCTCGCTGTCAGAGTATAGATAGTTATACCGGGCATGATCATCTTTACTCCACCACATTTCCTTATTCCGTCCGTGAAGGCGAATATAAGCCAACGGAGCTGTAACAACGTCCATTTGCGGGGGAAGTTTCGGGAGCTCCGGCATATCAAGGGAAACCAGAGGTACATTGCGGCTTTTCATTGCCTCTATAACCTTCCCGCTATACCAGTCCGCTTTCCTGAATTCCACAGCCAAAGGGACATCCTTGAAAAACTTTAAAAGTTTGTCCAAATACCGCCTATTATCATCTCCATACATAAAAGAATATGGAAACTGGAATAGAACAGCATCTAGTCGCCCCGCCTCAAGCATAGGTTCAATAGCGTTTAGGTAGGTTTTCGCTTCTCCTTCCCATTGCCCAGGGTTTATCTCATGCGTAAGCGTTTTATGGGCTTTCATCGAAAAACGGAGGTTCGGCCCCCCGTCTACGAGCATTTTTGCTAGATTCTGAGCCTTTGGCATACCATGGTAGGAAAAATTTAGTTCTACAGTAGGGAAAAGTCCCGCATAACAAGCCAAATAATCCTTAGTTTTTGTCCCTTCAGGATACACAGGCCCTACCCATTCGTCGTAATAATACCCGCTTGTGCCGATTAAAATTTCTGCCATTTTTTCCGCCTTTCTCCCAAATCCTTCTTTACAAAAATCTCAATGTAGTATATATTTATACTTGGTATAGTAAATACTACAGTAAACCAATGGGGCTGTCAATGGCTGGAGAGACAGAAAGATATAATTTTATCCGGGAAAAAACAGGACTTTCTAAAAAAGACTTTGCGGACAGTTTGGGGCTTTCTTTTTCAATGAACTACCAAATATCATCCGGCAGGATAAAGCTCCCCCGCGATTTACTAGACAGGCTTGCTAAAGTCCATAATATTAATCTCCATTGGTTTCTAACAGGAGAAGGCAATTCCGGCATCGAGCCTGATACAGCTTCAATAGAGCTATATGAGCAAGAAGCCGCCGCAGGGCTAGGCCGGGAAGCGGAAGGTTATTCCGAGAAACAGAATATCAAAGTTCCATTTTCTCTAATCCATCCACACCGTCCCGAAAACCTAAAGGCCGTCTATGTATCGGGAGACAGCATGGTTGGCGAGCATATAAACGATGGGGATATAGTTATTTTTAACACCAAATTAACCGAAGGGAACGGAATTTATGTTTTATCCGTTGGAAGTACCCTTGTGGTTAAAAGGGTGGATTTTGACACCTCCAATCAAGCTATTGTCTTAATAAGCGCGAACCCGGCTTACGAACCTCGCCGCTTTTCAGGTTATGAACTGGAAAATATCAGGATTGCAGGGCGGGTAATTGCTTGCTATCATAGGGTGTAAGGTTATGAAAAAGCTCCCTCTAAATAAAGCTTTTACCCTGCTTGAGCCTGGTCCTGTTGTCTTGGTAACTACCGCCGATAGCGGCAAGCAAAACATATTAACGCTTTCCTGGACGATGGTGATGGACTTTACCCCTCGTTTTGCCTTCCTGACAGGCTCATGGAACTATTCCTATAAAGCATTGAAAAAGACAAGGGAATGTGTAATTGCCATTCCCGCTGTTGACCTTGCTAAAAAGGCCGTACAGATAGGAACGTGTTCCGGTGCTGATACAGATAAGTTTGATAAGTTTAAATTAACGCCGTTAAAAGCAGAAAATGTATCCGCGCCGCTTATCAAAGAGTGTTATGCAAATATTGAGTGCCGTATAATCGACCATATTGAGAAACATAATATATTTGTCCTTGATGGACTTGCGGCATGGGTTGATGACAAGCGAACTGAAAAACGCTTTTTTCATGCCATAGGCGATGGTAGGTTTACCGCTGACGGTGAACTAATAAACCACCGCAGGATCATGCTTTCAAAAGTGCCGGAAGGGGTTTGATCTATGCCTGATTATGGTAACATACAAAAAGAAGAAACCTTAAAAGCGCAGGTTTTTCAGGATTTTTTCGGTAAATCCAAATACTCTTATGAACCAAACATCGACAATATAGATTTTATCGTTACAGAAGCAAAATTACAAAAAGACAGCATTTTTAAGCATCATTATCTTTGGGCTGAAGCTAAAAAGGGAATACATGATATTTCAATAATGATAACTCAACTTATCCTAACTATTAAAAAAACTTATGATAAAGGTGAGCAATCACCGCCTCCATATATTGGTTGTTTTGATAGTAAAAAATTTGCCTTAATCCCTTTTCACGATATTTTGCCAATTTTCAGTGAAAGTGATTTTAATTGGAATATAACTCCAAGTAACCATGATACAGACGACTTTATAAAAGCAAGGGCAAAAATACAAAAACTAATTGCCAAAAATCTCATTGTATTTGATTTTGAAACTGATAAGAATGAAATAATAAACTTCATTAACACTAACCTTGTACCAGGTTCGTTTAATACAAAAAACCAGATAACTAAGAATAATTTTGTTCATATATACAATAAATGGGTGAAAGAAGTAAAACCTTCTATCAATATACCCAAAGATGAATGGATAGATCTAAAAAATGCAGGAATATTGGATTGTGATTTTTACCGTGCTGATATGATGAGTTCCGAAGGTAATACCATTACAGAAAAATTAAAGATAATATTGGAAAAAGACAATTACAAATTACAAGAGAATATAAAAGGCAGGTTATTTTCTACTACCATTGACTTTACTGATGGCGGTACAGCTTATCGCCAATTTTGGAATAAATATGATCGGCCTCCGGCACACGAATACCAGCAATATATTATAGACCGCCGTGATTTACTTGTCCCCCAAAATATTCGAGAAATAAAGGGGTCTTTTTTCACTCCCGCTATATGGGTTGAAAAATCCCAGGAATATCTAGAGGCTGCATTTGGAAAAAACTGGCAGGATGAATATTTTGTGTGGGATTGCGCCGCTGGAACTGGAAATCTTTTAGCAGGTCTTGTCAATAAATATAACCTTTGGGCTTCTACTATTGACCAGCCGGATGTAGACACCATGCACGCTCTTATTGATGATGGCTTTAACCTTTTACATGATCATGTTTTTCAGTTTGATTTTTTAAATAGTAAATTTGATAAACTCCCAGAAGGGTTAAAAAATATAATTGATGATCCTGAAAAGCGAAAAAAATTGATAATTTATATCAATCCGCCATATGCAGAAGCGGCAAGTTCTACCACTTCAAGCGGCACTGGAAAGAATAAGCCTAATGTAGCAACTGTTTATAATACAAGTGAAAGATATAAACCATTTATAGGGAGAGCAATAAATGAATTATTTGCACAATTTATTATCCATGCATACAATGTAATACCAGATGCAAAACTTGCAACATTTAGTACACTAAAATATATTAATTCACAAAATTTTATTAAGTTTCGAGAATTTTTCAGGGCTGAATTTATTGATGGTTTCGTTTGTTGTTCTGATACTTTTGATAACGTAAAAGGCAAATTTCCAATTGGATTCGTAATCTGGGATTTTTCTAATAAAAAGACTATATATAAAGTTGATCTTGACGTTTATGAGAGTAATAATGATGTTAATAAATCATTTTTAATAGGAAAGAAATCTTTTGAATCCAACGATGAAGGAAAATTTATTGTCGATTGGCTACGTAAATATTTTGATAAAACTAATGACCTCATTGGATATTTACGTTTTCAAGGAACAGATTTTCAAACGTGCAGTAACGCATTTCTTACTAGCCGTCCTACAGAGAATGATATTAGGGAATCTAAAATAACTAATATAACTGCTAAAAATTTACCTGAAATAGCAATTTATCTTACAGTTCGCCATTGTATAGGAGCTACTTGGTTGAATAATCGTGATCAATTCTTATATCCTAATAGTAATTATACAACAGATGACGAATTCAAGCGTAATTGTATAGTCTTTGTCTTATTTCATGGTCAAAATAAAATATCGTGCTTGCATGGTATTAATCACTGGATACCTTTTACTGAAAATGAGGTATCTGCAAAAGACAGATTCAATTCCAATTTTATGAGTAATTATCTAAAAGGAAAAACTTTTTGCATTGAAGCACAGGATGTTCTTAATTCTGGTAGAGAATTATGGATTTATTATCATTCCAAAATCAGTAATAATCGTACTGCTCTTATAGATGCCTCTTTCTATGATATTCGTGAGTTTTTTCAAACTCGTTCCGCAAATGGCACAATGAAGCAAAAATCCGATGATGAAACTTATAATGCCATAATTAAAGACTTACGGCAAAAAATTTCTGTATTAGCGGATAAGATAAAGCCAAAAGTCTATGAATACGGTTTTTTACTGGAATAGGAGAAAGGGGAAGAAGTAAAATTGGAAATTGAAAATTGCCTTGCCAGAATAGAAGAGTTAATAAAAAATGGTAGCGATGTTTTAACCTCGGAAGGAAAGCCTATTGTAAAAGAGGACCCTAATATCAGAAATGCTTTATTAGGAGAGGCTTTTCCTTTCGGTTTAGGCTCTTATGATGAAAAGCAACAATTTCTATCTGAGAATAGACATAAATTTACAAAAGTTATAAGGACAATGGATAATCAACTTTGTTTAGCTTGGACTGTTCAGGCGCATAGTTTTTTAAACAAATATATTGGTAAAGATGATGTTAAAACAAAAGATGTAGAATACTATACAAGTTTTAGCAGTTTCGATAAAAAGCATATTGAGAAAATAATTTCGATACTGATTGGAGTAAAAATTGGTATAGAAAAAGGTGATATAAATATATTTGAAGGAGTTGATATGAATAAAAAACAAGATAAAGATATTACAAAAAATGGTCTAACAGTCAATATTCCTGGAGCGGCAAATTCACAAATTATTATTGCATCAGATAAATCAACTGTTAATGCTTTTCAAAATAACACTTCCGATCTTAATCAGTTAAAAGAAATTATTGAAATTATTTATAAAAATATTCCCTCAGACATAAGTGTAGAAGAAAAAGATTTGCTTGTCCATAATCTTGATACTATTCAGACTGAGCTATCCAAACCTAATCCTAAAGCATTTATCATAAAAACTGCTGTAGCTGGGCTAAAAACTTTAGATAAAATCGTACAAATTGGAGCATCGCTTGTTACTCTTTATACATTTCTAAAACCTATAATTGGGTAATAAATCAAAGAAATAATGGCTAAAAAATAATTATTATATAGCAATGCTTTTTTATAAATATAAAAATTTGTACGCCCTAACTTCATATAACAAACGTAAATTTCCCCGCATTACGATTCGCTACGCGCCATACACGGCGCGGAATTTATAGGTTTATTTTACTAGAAAATAGGAGTAAGATATTTTAGTTATTTTATCTTTTACAAATAGCCATTATGAAGACATCCTGAAATACCTATCACTTTTTCATTAGAAATAAAGCTAAATGAGAGCATTATAATTTCTTGATTAAGAATTATAGCATACATTATCATTTAGGAGATTATCAATATTGTGGTTTATGATATAATTTCAGTAAGGCATAGAAAGGCAATTTCGGTAAAACACCCCGAAGATATTTTTGACGTTATTAAGAAATATGCAAAGAGAAGCAAGCAAGAGCTTTTCTTAGTGATTACTCTTGATAGCACTCATCAAATGATCGGCGTTCATATTGCTACGATTGGTCTCATAAATCGGACAATCATACATCCAAGAGAAGTTTTTATTCATGCTGTCAGAGACATGGCTTCATCAATAGCAATAGCTCATAACCATCCTTCTGGCAAAATAATGCCATCTTCTGAAGATGAAAAAATTACAAGGCGAATAAAAGAAGCAAGTGATATTATGGGTTTTTATTTTCTAGATCATATCATCTTTAGCAAAGATAATTTTTTCAGTTTCCGAAGAGAACATAGCATTTTTCGTGATGAAGTGCTTTAATATCTCAATGAATGATTAGCATACTGTCTTTATAAGTATTATCGATTATAAACATTAAGTGTTATAGAAACAAAGCATGACAATGAATTTATCTTTATTTGTTTTCCATCTTGACAACTTTTATTATTCTATATATAAATTAACTATTCTACTTTAAAGGACTATTTTATGCCCAAATCACAGACCCCCGCAAGCGTTCTTCAATCTCTAATGGACGAGTATCAGCTAAACCCCTTTTCACTTGCAAAAGCGATTAACCTAAGCAATTCCGCAGTACGCCTACTTGTTATCGGTAAATCGAAAGTTACTGTTCCCACAGCCCTACGCCTTGCCAAGTTTTTTGGTCAAACTCCGGCTTTTTGGCTTGACTTACAGCGTGAAGCAGATATAAGCGAGGCTTCAAAAGACCAGGAACTACAGAATACTCTAAAAACTATACTCAAGGCAAAGAAACCATCAAGCCCTAAAGAGGGAGCCGCTGAAAAGCCCACTAAATTGAGCAAAAAAACTACAATAACCACAGCTCCAAGAACCAGAAAAAGCCCTAAAAAGGTTGTCAGGAAAAAGTAAGATATAGGTTTTTATTATCTAACTTGTTTTTCTTTACTCTAGCTTTTCAAACATTTCCTTGTTAAAAATCTCCTCTGCGTCCAGTACCGTTTTTTGTAAAAGCAAATCCCCATCTTTTATCTTTGCCAGCCTAACCGTTAATTCCATCGGCATATCCTTTATTTTCCCTATATATGTTTCTCCCCTTTGCTCAAACCCAACTACTATTTCAGTAAGGATATTCTTGCAAATCCTGGCTTCGGTGTCTACAATCCACTCATCATTAATAATCGTTATCATTTTTTTTCGTCCTTCTCATAAAATACATGAGTTAGGGATATTTTTCAATTTGAATATATCTATGTAAACTATAAAAGGGAGAATTATCTCCCTTGCTTCTAAGTTTACGGCTTTTTAGCTCATTTCTCTACAGGATATTCCTATGTTAGTTCAATGTGATATATTTTTTTTAGGAACTTTTATATTTTATAATTGATCTTTTTATGACCTTGCAATTTTCTATTTTTTGGTATAATTTACATACTACGGAGGATTCTAAATGAATATCAACAAGTTTTTGGACAAAAAGTACGAGAAGCTTACCCTCAAGGAGATCGCGGCATCTCCTGTTGACGCGATTGCGGGTATCAGCGAGGGCGATGCTAAACTGCTAAAAGAGGCTTTTAAGGTAAAAACTGTAGCGGATCTAGCAAAGCTAAAATATGTAAAATGGGCGCAAGCTATTTGTACGCTTGCAGATGGGGAACTGTAGGAGCTTAGTTTCTTACAGATTTGCTTTTATATTCTCGTATGGGGTCTTGGTACGATAATCGACTACAAGCGAGGTTCGTTTATACTACAGGTTTTTAGTTTAAAAAGTATATTATGTCGCATATATGTAGTTAAATGCCATTTGCCCTAAACATGGTATAAGGCTTACATATAGAATAAATCTAATAAAAAAATTCTTTTTGCCCCGCATTATCGTCCGCAAGCGCCATCCTTGGCGCATGAAATTAATCCCAAAACCGGCAAAAAGAATAAACAAAGTAAACAATGGAATAAAAATATCAAGAATAATAGGTATATGGGCTAACGCCCATAAATAAATAATAAATTTACTACAAAATTTCCCAAAAAAGGCATTTTCCACGCTTTTTTGCTAGCTTTGCTATTTTGGGACGGCTTGAGGCCGCCCACCAGCCCCAAAAGGGCTGGCATCTCCCCCTATTTTTCCACTTGCCACTTTCGCTGGGTGTATGGTAAGATTACCCCAATGAGCCAAAAGACCGACTTTTTAGGCAGGATATCCCCAATCAATCAATCAATCAATCAATCAATCAATCAATCAATCAATCAATCAATCAATCAATCAATCAATCAATCAATCAATCAATCAATCAATCAATCAATCAATCAATCAATCAATCAATCAATCAATTTTGCGTCTGAACCAAACCGTGTCAACCCACTGACAGCATATATTCACCACACAATAACTTTTCTCATTATCTTGGCAAAACGCCGGGTGTGTCCGTATGGGCATATACCGGATTTTTTATGCAAATTAAGGAGCGTGTAAGGAGTTTTTCTATGAAAAATATATTCAAACTTTTAGGGATTATCGCATTTACAGCAGTAATCGGCTTTTCTTTCGTTGCTTGTGGTGGCGGCGATGACGGTGGCGGCGGTAGTGGAAACGGCGGTGTTAGCGAAGGGACATTGGTTGTAACTGATATTCCGGCAAAATACAACGGGAAATATGCTGTATTTGAAGCCATCGGTGATACTTATGTCGGAGGTTTCCAAAGCGTTAATGTGTCAACCAGAAAAGTTACACTGGTTCAGATTTCAAACGGCAAAGTAAGTTTACCGATGTGGAAATTTGAATTGGAAACTTCCGTAACAAGGTATTCTGGCAACGATACTTTCACTCAAAATGAAGCTTCTAACGAGGGTTTGTGGGTTGGAATATCTGATAAGCAAACAATAACATGGGAAAACGAAGCAGACTTGATAGCTTCAATAGAATTTCGCTCAATAACTTTCAATAAAGGAAACGCTACAATATCTGCAAATGCAGGAACTCTCACCAGTGATGACGGCAACACAGGCGACGGTAACCAAAGCGCTGGCGGCACATTCACGCTCGCCGACATTCCATCGCAATATAACGGGAAGTATGCAGGGCTCGAAGCAAACAATTATGCCGACACTGTAGCGATTGCTGGTGCTCAAAGTGTAAATTGGCCAACGGGTGTCTATACTTTGGTTAAAATCTCAAATGGAAGGGTTGATTTGCCTTTGTGGTGTTGGACATCGTGGTCTAGCGGAAACATCACAGGATATTATGGCACTGAAAAATGTATAGTTACGGTTGGAATATTTGCCAAATCAACAGTTAATAAGGATAACCAAGATAACGCACTGGTTGGAATTCTCTTTGAAACAGTTGATTTTTCAAAAGGTAATGCCACAAAGTCGTGGAATAGCGGAGTCGTGCAGGGCAGTAATCAGGATAATTACTCGCTTGACGGTGTTTGGAAGTTTTCTACAAACGATGAAGGAGTACGAATTACCGCAAGCGGCAGCACTGCTGTTTTCAGTGCTTTAGGTAATACCACCAGTCTTATGAAAAGTGCCATAGACCAAGGCTTTATCAAGATTGGCGACCAAGCATGGCGAGATATGCAAAAAACAGGCAACTCGACATGGTCTGGGCAATATTTGGATATAGAAAGAACTGGGAACAATGTCGCTACAGGCACAGTTTGGCGTACTTCCACATTCGAAATGGAGGAGGAAGGGCAACGTTTAAATGCTAAAAATTCTTCATTTTATAGTACTTGGCGAAGGGTTCAGTAGTTAGCGCACATGGTGTCCAACACCCGAATTCTTTTGAAGAATTTAACCACGGAGAACCCCGTGGTTATTTTCTTTTTTTGATATTTTTTATTTAAGGAGATTTATATGGCAATCAAAAAAGCAACAACAAAAAAGACAACGCCGAAAAAAGCAACCGCAAAGGCAACAGAAAGAAAACCAGTAACCAAAGCAAAAGCTAAACCAGCGACAACAGCAAAGACAGCGCAAAGCGAAACACGCAGACCCGATCCAAACCTGCCCCCCAGCCCCGAAGTCATCGACAACATAACCAACAACATACTGGAACTGATAGAACAGCTTGAAGGCTACACTGCAAACTTGCGCGCGCTCGACCGCCAGCGGCACAACGGCGTAGGGCTAAAACGCCAGGGCTTCATCGAAGCCGCTTTCCGTCTGTCCACGAAATTCCCCCAATACTTCCCCCACTGGCTCAACACCGAAAAGTTCAAAAGCGACCTCGACCTTTTCAACGCCATACGCTCCCTTGTCGAAGTATGCCGAAGCCTCGAAGAAAAAGCATGGAATATCAACGTCGAAAGCTCCGACATGGTATACACCAACGCCCTCGAATATTACTCGCAAGTGCAGGATGCCGCCAATCGCCGAATCGACGCCGCCGAAAGTATATACATCGAGCTTCACGGCTTCTTCCGCCGTGGCCCATTGGAAGCCGACCAGCCGACAAAGAAACAACTCAAACGTGATATTAACGCCCTTGAAAGGGGAACAAAAGATGGCGAAGTAATCATCAGAAACATCAGACCCAAAACGACAGGCGGCAAACACGAAGTAATAGACGAAACATTCAGGAACACTACCTCTTTCAAGGAAACGGACGAAGGCAGTCTAAAAGAGTAGCATTTACCCTAAAACACTGCTATTTACCCCTAAAACTCAAAAATTGCGCCATTTTGACTCAAATTTGGGCTTTTTTCCATGAAGCTTCGTGTCAGCAAAGCGAAGCTTCGTGTCAGCAAAGCGAAGCTTCGTGTCAGCGAAGCGAAGCTCCGTATCTGGAAAGCGAAGCTCCGTATCTGGAAAGCGAAGTCTCGTATCTGGAAAGCGAAGCTTCGTGTCTGGAAAGCGAAGCTTCGTGTCTGGAAAGCGAAGCTTCGTGTCTGGAAAGCGAAGCTTCGTGTCTGG
>Ga0268262_10006354_pt1 | contig 11376 bp, 9 predicted proteins | sample TergutNc150P3_FD_190354 | JGI IMG/M metagenome (GOLD analysis project Ga0268262, IMG submission 190354) | Nasutitermes corniger P3 segment gut microbial community from laboratory colony in Florida, USA - Nc150 P3 (SPAdes) (version 2) | ecosystem: Host-associated > Arthropoda: Insects > Digestive...
ATAACAAGGATACTCCTTAATTCGGCGGCTATGGTAACCGCCCGCATAAAAGCCACAAGGAAACTGATATTTGAAAGCGCTTATTGGGTTCAGGAGCTGCACCGTAAAATTCACGAGGATCCAAGTACCGGTTTATGGAAACAAACCTTTCTCAGCGATGAAATTAACAGGATACTTGAAAGGCCGACGGCCATTATTTTACTAAAACCGGATCGCTTTAAAGTGCTGGTTGATTCTTTGGGGCATGGCGCCGGGGACGAAGCGATGATAAAAATCGCGGCAGTTCTTAAAGGCATTACCCGCAAGCTGAACAAAGGCTGGGCGTTAAGGTTTAAAAGCAATGAAACGGGGATTCTAATTAATAAGTGCGATATTATCGAGGCAAAATCCCTGGCCAATGCTCTGGCTGAGGCTATTGCTGCACTTCCACATGTTCCCATGGGCGATGAGGAATTTTATTTTACCGGGACAATTACCTGGGGAATCTGGCCTACTGACAATAAATCCTGGGATTCCCTTTTTAAGGGAACTTATAAGCTTCTTATGGATACCTGGAAAGAGGGTGGTAATAAGGTTGTCCGCTACAGGAAGGAAAAGGCAATATGAGCGGCCATGGGTCTAATGCTGGTATTTATCCGATGCTGAGAAAATCGCCCATTTTCTCGAACCTGAGCAAGCTGGAGCTTGAAGCGGTTGTTTCTTTTCTTGAGCCCAGAAGTATGAAGAAAGGGGAAGTCGTCTTTAACGAGGGCGCAAGAGGCGAAGAAATGTTCATTATTGTTTCTGGCAGGATCGGAGCCTGGGTAGCCCAGGTCGACGGCACCCAGCGATGGAGTTTTGAGCTAAAAGCCGGAGATTTCTTCGGGGAAATGTCAATAATCGCGAATGAAACCAGATCAGCAACCATTGTAGCCCAGGAAGACTTAAAGCTGCTAACCCTGAACGGAGTTGATTTTTACCACATAGTTTTTGAGCATCCCATGATTGGAGCAAAACTGCTAAACTCTATCCGAAAGGTTCAAAATATATGGTTCGAACAGATCTCAAAACACCTGGGCGATATAATGCGCTGGGGCGAGGCTGCCCGCCGCCGGGCTGTCACTGATGAGCTTACCGGCCTGTACAACCGCCGTTTTCTTGAAGAGTCCGCGGGCGAGCGCTTTTCGCGGGGGACTCTTGGCCTCCGCAGCGTTTCCCTGATGATGATGGATCTGGATAACATACACAAGATCAATGATACCCACGGCACAAAAGCGGGGGATCTGATGTTCATTTCAATGGCGGAAGTTCTGCGTTTCGTTACCCGCGCAGGGGATATATGCTCAAGGCTTTCCGGCGATGAATTTGCCGTCCTCCTTCCTGATGCCGGCACGGACGAAGCAGTATCGATTGCCGAAAAGGCAAGGGAAAAAATTGCTTCCCGGAAAATCTTCGTTCCGGTAAGGCCCAACAGCACAAAAAATACAGAGATAAGCGTTAGTACAAGCATTGGCGTAGCTACTGCCCCGATTCATGCGGATAGCTGGGAAAACCTGCTTGTGGCTGCCGACGGCGCGTTGCGCCAGGCTAAAATGCAGGGAAGAAACCAGGTGGTAGCTGCCGGCTAATGGCGCTCGGAGGCAAGGTGTCAAAGTATAATCCTGAGAAATCTGATCGTTTTAAAAATTGGCCTGAATGGGTTCAGGAATTCGCGCTCAAATACCGTTCAAAAACTGCTAATTTGTATATCGTTCACGGGAACATAAGGGATTTCCTTCCCAAGGAAACAAAGGAAGGAGAATTCATTTTCGCTGAAATCCACCAGTACATCGCTGAAATTATTTTTGGTAACCAGGACATCATCGCCTATTACAATCCTTCCGAGGGCGTTTCTTTTTGTATGGAGGGAATGGCGAGGGAATACGAAACAGTTTTGTCCAGGTGTTTTCCGGGTACCGATGCAAACGATTTTGTTTCCAGAGAACCTGAGAAGAGTTTTTATTATCTTGAAAAATATTTTTTGATGCGCATCCCCAAGGATCGCCGCAGCCCTTGTCCACGCATGGTACTTATCATTGATTACGCAGAGTACATCATACCGGGAGGGGATTTACTCCGAATCTCGGATTCCGACCGCTTTTGCCTTGTTACCCTGAACCGCTGGGCTAACAGTACAGAATTTAAAGAAGGGGATGTTTCAATAATCCTGCTTGCGGAAAATCTTATGGATGTCTCCCCGAGGCTTGCCGCTTCCTCTTCTACTGTAACGATAGAGGTGCCTTTTCCCGATGAAGCCGTACGCGCAAGTTTTTTGCGTTCAAGGGAGCGCGAGGGCCTTCTTGCGCTGGATCGGGGGCTTACCGCCGAAGGGGTCGCTTCAGTTACCAGCGGCCTTAACCTAATGAACATAGACAGCCTGATTCAGGAACGTTACGAAGAAAACAAAGCCCTTACCATGGAGTACCTCAGCAGGCAGAAAAAGAAAATGATTGAGCAGGAAGCATGCGGGCTTTTACAGTTTATGGAGACGGAATATAACCTGGACGCGGTTTCAGGCCATGATTTTGTCAAGAGGCAGCTCCGAAACCACGCCAAGGCAATTAAGCGGGGCCAGAGCGAGGTAGTGCCGATGGGCTACCTGATAGCTGGGCCCATAGGAACCGGAAAGAGTTTTATGGTGAGCGCCTTTGCCGGTGAGATCGGAATCCCCATGGTTAGATTCGGCAACTTCCGTACCAAATGGCAGGGCGAGACTGAATCCAATCTGGAGAAGGTTCTCAATATCCTGAAGTCCATGGCCCCGGTGGCGGTAATGATCGACGAGGCGGACGCGTATTTGGGTGACCGCGATCAGGAGGGGGATTCAGGTACCAGTAACCGCGTGTTCGCGCAAATAGCGAGCTTTATGGGGGACACCGCTTACCGGGGAAAAATCATCTGGTTTCTTATCACCTGCCGCCCCGACCTGCTTCCCATTGACCTAAAGCGCCAGGGCAGGGCGGAAGAACACTTTGCCCTCTTTTACCCGGAAACCTTGTCGGAGAAAGTAGCGCTTTTTGAAACCCTGGTGGAAAAGCTCAAGTTCGGGGTTCACACTTTTTCGGTTCCTGATCTTTTCCGGAAATACGATCACGAAGTTTCCGGGGCGGAAATAGAGTCCATGCTCGTAAGGGCCATGCAGATGGCTGTAATGGAAGGCCGGACTATGATCTCCAAAAAAGATATGGAAGAAGTAATTGAAGATTTTCGCCCGCCCTATTACCCAAACGCGATCCGGCTTCAGAACCTGGTAGCGGCGGTAGAATGTACTTCCAGGAAAATGGTGCCAAAGCGTTTCCAGCTTGATAATTCCCAAATGGTTCGGGAGATACAGGAGCTGAAAACTCTGCTGGGCGAGAGAAAGTAAAGGGTTATAATTTGTTAGTATAGAGAATGACATGGGTGAAACACGTGTTGATATTATGCTAAAAAATATTAGTGATGAGAATCTCTGTAAAAACGGGTATATTTCTGACAAGGAAATTCGTTCGGTTGAAATAAAAGCTTTAGTCGATACTGGGGCTGTTTCTATTGTGATAAACGAGGATATATGCCAAAAATTGGGGCTACGGATTGAAGGGATGCATTTTGCGAGGCTGGTGCAACCAGCCCCCCTTGCCGGAGGCGGCAAAGTGAATTGCAAAATTACAGAAGGGGTCAGAATATGCTGGAAAGACCGCGACGCTATTTGTCAGGCTGTAGTTTTGCCCGAAGGCGAGCCGCTTCTTGGCGTTATTCCTCTTGAGTTTATGGACTTAATTGTAGACCCTGTTGCCGAACAATTAGTCGGCGCTCATGGCGACAGGATTGTCAGCCGGATAATGTTAGAACTGGAGTGATTATGCCGGATATGACAGATGAAGAATATGACCCCCTTGATAAGGTTACTGCAAATTATATAATAGCCAAGGCTGAGGCTACTAACCAAACCCCAGCCCAGGTTATTGGCAAAATAGTGCATCAGGAAATCGCAGCAGGAATATAAATACCCATTAGGAAGATATCACAAAAAGGCGCATCGGACTAAAGTCCGCGCTTCACGAAGAACACAGAGTTGTTATTTGCGGTATCATCGATATGCCTTCAAAGCTCTGATTAACGCAAAGGATTCGGAAGAAGATCCTCGCGCAGAGATCGCAGAGAAACGCGGAGTTGTTGTTATTGAAACTGTCGTTGTTCTTTCAAGGCCCTGGTTACTCTAAATGTATAAAAAGAAAGATGGGTAACATGCAGTTCAACACACTATGTCATATATTTCCTAAACCCATTTTCCATCGCCTGCATTACCTTTTGGGTTATATCCCTGGAAATGCGGTTTATTAGTTTTTTGTTGTGTTCGGCTGTAACAGCCGGGGTGGCATTGGATATCTGATCTGCTTTAAAAAGCTCATGGATTTCTACATCAAGGCCTTCCGCTATTTGCCCTATAATAGTTGGTTTTGGGAATTTTTTCCCCCTTTCAATACTGCTTAAATAAATGATTGAAATATCCGCTTTTTCGGCTAATTTCTCCTGGGAATAGTGCCTGTCAGCCCTTAAATTTTTGATATTTTTACCTAATAACGCTTTTATTTCCTGCCCATCCACACCTGTATATCCTTTTGGATATTTTTTATTAAACAATACGATTTACCTGTTGATAAAAATCGTTACGGCATATATAATATATGCTGATATGAATTATTGGCATTTTCTTGAGGAATGGAGCATTTCCTTATACTAAACGGAGCTTATAAATGAAAAAGATAATAGTAGTTTTATTTGCCCTTGTAACAATCGGGAGCGTATCCGGCCAGCAGCTTGGTATACCCACCCCACTGCAAAGGATATTGAATGAATTGCCCGCAATCCCAATTGCCGGCAGGAATCTGAAATTTCAATTCGGCGGTACTACCTGGATAGCAACAGTCAACGGAGAGAACGCTTTGGCCGGTACTGTAGAAACCGTGGATATTAGCGGCGGCAGTATCCTGACGCTTAAACAAACCCATGTTTGGGCCGCGGCTGCGGGAAGGGCGGTCGGAGGGCTACTTGGTGGCGGCGCATTAGGCGGAGCGGTTGGAAGCCTTGCCAGTACATGGGTAGCGACTCCCGGCCCGGAAATTGTCCTTGATTATAACAGCGTAGGCCCTCGCGCAACGTTATCAATGGCATCGGAAGCGCGGATAGCGGAAGCCCGCACGGCAAGGGTATACACAGCAGAGACGCCTTCGGCAGGAGTACTCTCAGCAGCGGCGGAAACCAATATACCAGCCCTTAGTCCTACTACAGTAGCAGTACCTCCTCCTTTAATCTCGGTTGCCGTTACGGGATACGCTGACCCTAATATCTTTGGATATTTTGTTGTTGTAAATGGGATGCAAACGGGGCCGTATGATCAAAGTGGCCTTAGGGCTTTAATTTCCCAGAAACAGCTAACAAAGAATTCACTTGTGTGGAAAGAGGGAATGTCCAGTTGGATCGTTGCCGGAGCGGTTGAGGAGTTAGCGCCTTTATTCTCTGCCACATCTGCTCGATCTAAACCGGCATCAAACATTCAACAAAATGTATTTAGTTTTAGTATTGGCGGTGGAGCTTATATTGCTAAATTCTTTAGCGGTGGTATTGAAGCTAAAACGTCCTACGTAACAGTGAGTTTTTCAATACCATATTTTGGGGGTGGTGCTCATATCTTTTTTGATGCAACCTATTTAGAAACATCATTAGGTATTTTCTTCGGTGGTGCGGAATTTGAAGCGATAACAGATTCATCATTCCAAACAGAAAAGCTTGGGGATTTTGAATTTACAATCTTAAATATTGGGGTATTAGGGAAATACCCGTTTACAATTAACCCTAAAGTAGGGTTATTTCCATTATTAGGTCTCGATTATGCAATTGTGCTTTCGTCAAAATATAACGGCAAAGAGGAAAATGAATCTACTGACTGGAATCATTTTATATTTAAATTTGGGGGTGGTTTGGATTATTCAATAAATGATTCGTTGTATTTTCGTTTTGAGGCATTATATGGTGTTAGGTTTCCTAGTAACGAAGAAAAAGACTTAGCTAAATATCTTGCTGATGATAGCACTATAACCAATACATTATTGGGACATGGTTTTACAGCAAAACTTGCACTTGGTTACAAATTTTAAGGTAATGATAAATTTTGGATGGAGAATGCAAGAAGTGATCTACAGAACCGAAGGTAGTCAATGTTTTGTATATCTAAATTTTTTTTTGTAGGAGCTATCAAATGAAAAAAATTATTACAGTTTTATTTGTCTTAGTAGCAGTCGGTAGTGCATTTAGCCAGCAGCTTGGTATACCCACCCCATTGCAAAGGATATTAAATGAATTACCCGCTATCCCAATTGCCGAAAGGAATCTGAAATTTCAATTCGGCGGTACTACATGGATAGCAACGGTAAACGGAGAGAATGCGTTGGCCGGGACTATCGAAACCGTGGATATTAGCGGTGGCAGTATCCTTACACTTAACCAAACCCATGTTTGGGCTGGGGCTGCTGGAAGGGCAGTCGGTGGTATACTTGGAGGCGCATTGGGAGGGGTAATTGGAAGTGTTACAAATACGTGGGTAGCGACGCCCGGTCCGGAAATTGTTCTTGATTACAACAGCGCAGGTCCCCGCGCGACATTGTCAATGGCATCGGAAGCGCGGATAGCAGAAGCTCGTGCAGCGACGGTACAAACGGCAGGAGCGATTGCGACAGGAGCGCCCTCAGCAGCGATGGGGGCAAATATAGCTGCCTCGAGTCCTGCTTCAGTAGCAGCGCCTCCTTTAATCCCAGTTGCCGTTACAGGATACGCCGACCTAAATATCTCGGGATATTTTGTTGTTGTAAATGGGATGCAAACTGGACCTTATGATGCAACTGGCCTTAGGGCTTTAATTTCCCAGAAACAGCTAACAAAGAATTCACTTGTGTGGAAAGAGGGAATGTCCAGTTGGATCGTTGCCGGAGCGGTTCAGGAGTTGGCGCCTTTATTTTCTCCCGCAGCTTCTCCCTTTAGCTCTAATAAAGCCCAGGATTCTGGATTTTCGTTCGGTGCGGAGTTCGGTGTTACCAATTTTCAAATGGAAGAACCTGTCTACAGTATGTATATAATGCCAATGCTCAATTACAAAGGATTATTAGTGGGCGATTCCATGGAATTTCAGGCGAACCTGGGAGTTCCTTTCTCTTTTAGTCCAGAGTTTAGGCTGGGAATAGATATAGATATTAATCTTGTCTATAATATAAGCCCTTTGAGTCTTATTGTGAATAACCGGCTTGCACTACCAGTGATAAAAAGTTGGACGATTTATAGCCCATTGTTTGGATTTTGGTATTTTGAAGCAAATGATTTTTTTATTCCAAAAGTGAAATACGATTTCTTTTTTAACACAGGGACACTTTATTTACAGACTAATTTATTAATTCATTTTTTGCCAGACGCTTTTGAATATATAGGTATGCACTTTAGTCTAGGATGGAAAGGCGAAAATGGACTAGGTCTGGAAATAAAGAATTATAACCATTTAAAACCCGAAGTAAAATTTTTTCAATACCTTGACTTACTTGTTTCGTACGATAAAGGTTCATTTTTTGGGGAAATTATAGTTTCAATACCTACCTTTGAAGATGGGATAAATTTTATAGGAATTGAAGTTACACCCAAGGTAGAGTTGAAATTTACGAATGGATTTAAGGCATATGCAAGTCTTCCTATACGGAATGTAGGTTCTGACTGGTATGAGGTTAATAACGGGTTAAGTATTGGAATAAAGAAGAGCTTTTAATAACACGTCGTTGGCGCGAATTTGATATTTCTGTTGAATATGGCGGGATTTTCCTGCCTCATCTAACAGCGGAATTATTTTGGGGGGAGTTACTTATGAAAAATAAAATCGATTTGTTTAGGATTATCGCTTTTATTGCGGTAATGGGGCTTGTAATTACTGCATGCGATAATGGTAATGCTAGCAATGATCTTTATGATCTTTATCGTAATAATAAAGTTACTATTATCGGAACAGCCAGAGTAGGACAAAAACTTACCGTAATATCAAACGGGAATGGCTTTAAACCAGGTTCAAAATTTGAATGGCTTTTTGCTGATACTATAGATCCTAAATCGTTGCATCCTATTTATAGTAATTTATCGGGACCAAATGATTCTGTCCTAACCATAACCAGCGATCTTCTTGGTAAGTATATTAAGGTATGGCGGGATCTTGCTTATATAGATCCTAAGGATCCAAAAATGGGATTTGTAGTATCAAGCGGTTTGATTGGCCCAGTAACAAATTAATCGCGAAAAAGATAGCTACCTTTTTTTGTGAATTTGTGTCTGTCCATAAGTAATAGCAATTCTAAGTTTTTAGGAAGTAATAAAAACCACAGAGGTCACGGAGTTTCACGGAGGGAAAAATGAGAAATCAAATTAAGGCTCCGTGAAACTCTGTGTACTCCGTGGTTATAGTATTTTTTACTGATGGGGTAACATTATGAAAAAACCTGCTATCTTCATCATCCTTTCCTTAACCACCCTCACCCTTGCATGGACAGCCGAACCCGTCGCCTGGGCAGTAAACAACCTGACCACCTGGGCGGATGCCCATTACGGAATTACAAACGGCGGCGATGGTAAAACTTACATCATTACAGTTTCTGGCAATGTCGCAATTCCCCCTACCAGTGGGTTTTTTACAAATACATTTGGAAGCGTTAAAGACATAACAATAACCATGCAAGGAACAGGTACACTCACCCTTTCAGGCAGTGGCTCTTTGTTGCGTATAGGCAATGGGCAAACAGTTATAGCCAAAGACCTTACCCTGCAAGGCTGTGACAATAACGCTTCGGTGGTTGATGTTTCAATAGGCGGCACGTTCCGGATGGAGGGCAGCGCCAGGGTTACAGGCAACACTAATTCCAGTGGTTCCGGCGGCGGTGTGCGCATAGCGGGAGGGGCTTTTGTAATGCAGGATAAAGCCGCGGTGTCGGGCAATGCCGCCAGTGCCGGAGTATTGAACGGGGAATCTCGCGGCGGCGGAGTGTTTCTCAACGGCGGAAGCTTTACCATGAGGGGCAATGCAAGAGTGGAAGGCAATATAGCCGGCATCAGTCAAAGCGTGAGAAACGCTTACGGTGGCGGAGTGTCTGTAAGTAGCGGAACGTTTACCATGGAAGGCGGCTCCATTCAGGATAATACGGCTACCGGCGGCAAGTATGGCAATGCCTCAGGCGGCGGTGTGCATGTAGGTGGCGGGACATTTACCATGCAAAGCGGTTCCATTCAAGATAATATTGTTACAGGCAACGAAGTCGCATGGGGCGGCGGCGTGTTTGGAAATTTCACAATGCGTAACGGAACAATATCCGGCAATACAGTCAGCGTGAACAATACCGGTAGTAACGGCCCTGCGGAAGCCAGTGGCGGCGGAGTGAGGGGAAACCTCACTATGCTTGGCGGAACAATATCGGGCAATACTATTATCGCAGGTAGAACCTGGGGCAATAATAGCGATGTAAGCGCTTATGGCGGCGGGGTGAGCGGGCAACTGACGATGAATGGCGGGACTATATCGGGCAATACCATTAGTGCCAGTAATAGTGTCAACGCCAACAGGGTGATCGTTAAAGGCGGCGGGGTGTATAATATTATTAACTTCGCTAAAACTGGCGGAACCATTTATGGCAATAACGCGGCGGATGGTCTCAGGAACATCGCGATCGGCGGAAAGGGCCATGCGGTATATAACCTTGCTTTTGGCGCCGCTGACAGTTGGAGGAATACCGCTACCGGGCCAAGCGATAACAGCGCCAGGCTCGATTTCTGGCTGAACGAGACAGACATCACTTACAGCGTTACTCACAACGCTTCGATACGCACCTCGCTTGTTTTTACTTTCTCCGAAGATCCCGGCAATTTGCTTGCAAGCCAAATTGCCCTAAGCGATAACGTGTCAAGAGGGAATGCGATATTAACCGGCATCGGAACCACCAGAACCTTGTCGCCCGTTACGGTAAGCGGCAATGGCATTATTACCGTTTCAATTAATTCCATGTATCGAGTGGAGACCGGTTCCAAAATTATAAAAATAATTCCCGATACCCCAACAGGCGTAACTGCGGCGGCATCCGCAAGCACCGTTACGATAAAATGGGAGCCGGTTTACCTGGCGACAGGCTACAGGGTGGAAAGCAGCAAAAACGCTTCTGGCATTTTTACCCCCATAATAACGACATCATCTACTTCGTATACAGGCATCAGGCTTTCTCCAAATTCGACTTATTATTACAGGCTAACTGCCTTCAACAGCGCAGGTGAAAGCGTCGTCTCATCTCAAGTTTCCGCGACAACCTTGGGACCCAATACCCAACTTGCAATTCCGGTTTCATCGGACACTATCGTGCTTGAATGGCCTCGCGATAAGGCTCTGGAAATGACCAGGGATATTGCACTGGGAATTAATAACGCAGTCTTCGAAATTATAGGCTTGGTCTTTGATATTCCATTACCCAGTTACAGTTATAGTTATGTAATATACCGCGATGAAAAAATTATTGATGAAATAAAAATTCCCCTCTCCTTTGGAGTTTTGCCAGATAGTTCCAAGTTGGAACATTTTTATGTGGATAATAAAGGGCTTAAGCCAAATACGACCTATAGTTACAAGGCAGCTGTCAAGGTCTCTTTGGATTTCGGTAGTTTGGAGGGAATAATTCATAAAGAAGAAAGGGACTATGTTTTAAGAGATGTTTCCGCGACAACTCTATCGGATTAGTATTAAACCAATAAAAAACGTAATTTAGATATGCAAAATTCTTTATTACCCCTTATACTACAATAGAGGATTCCAATAGGGAGCGTTGCGCATCCCGTAATTTTTCGAGGAGGTTTTTATGAAGGGTAATACCGGTTCCAGCGTTGCCGCAGATCCCAAAGCGGCAGGAAAAGAAGCTGCGGAAAAAGCGAAAAACGGGCTTTCTGACATTAAAGTAGCATTTGCCTATTCCAGCGTGGCTTATGATCAGGGCGCGATGCTCAATGGCATAGCCGAAGGGCTGCCGGGGGTTCCGATTCTGGGGAACACTTCCTTTACCGGCGTCATCACCCCCGACGGGTTTATCACCGGTGAGAAGGGCTTTGTCGGGATTATGGCGCTGGGCGGGAGCGACTTGACCGTCGGCGTGGCAGGCAAACCCAAAAGCGGCGATGCCAGGGCAACTGGCAGGGATGTCGCCAAGGAAGCCATGAAAAGCGCTGGGAAGAACTGCGCCCCGACCTATTTTTACATGGCTGCCTCTCCGGGAGAAGAGGAATTCTACCTTAAAGGCATAAGCGAGGTAATCGGCAGGGTTCCGT
>Ga0268262_10006355_pt1 | contig 11375 bp, 10 predicted proteins | sample TergutNc150P3_FD_190354 | JGI IMG/M metagenome (GOLD analysis project Ga0268262, IMG submission 190354) | Nasutitermes corniger P3 segment gut microbial community from laboratory colony in Florida, USA - Nc150 P3 (SPAdes) (version 2) | ecosystem: Host-associated > Arthropoda: Insects >...
GTACAATCATGGGTTACTGGACGCAACAATCATAAATCCTCCGTTCATTGGCAGTTCACCACCGCCGATGCCCGTATTAAACTCATGCATTTGTATCCGAAGTTTTAGACTTCATGGAGTACTAGGTAGTGTGCCTAGTACGTTAAAGTTTCAATCCACGCACCCGTGCGGGGTGCGACGTGAATTGCCGTTTTTGAAAATCGAAATTAAAAACGTTTCAATCCACGCACCCGTGCGGGGTGCGACATGTCGATTCTCTCCGGCTGCATGGAGCGGGAAGTGTTTCAATCCACGCACCCGTGCGGGGTGCGACGGTATACTGTGTCCACCCGGAGGGCTTTTTTATTTGTTTCAATCCACGCACCCGTGCGGGGTGCGACTTATATGAATGACATCCAGACACCCAATAACACTGTTTCAATCCACGCACCCGTGCGGGGTGCGACTTGATAAAAAAGAAAAATAATAGGGAGGATTTTATGTTTCAATCCACGCACCCGTGCGGGGTGCGACCTTGCCGAAAGCGGAACAAATAAAAAAATCGCCATGTTTCAATCCACGCACCCGTGCGGGGTGCGACCGCTGTTTGCGGGAAATTAAAAGTTACAAAGGTAGTTTCAATCCACGCACCCGTGCGGGGTGCGACCTATATAAATAGGCTTAAACTCACTAAACAACATATTGTTTCAATCCACGCACCCGTGCGGGGTGCGACCCCGGTATATATCGGAGTTCATCATAACGTGGTTGTTTCAATCCACGCACCCGTGCGGGGTGCGACGACATGTTAGCTTGAGGGCTTGCGGTCGTACCTTCGGTTTCAATCCACGCACCCGTGCGGGGTGCGACATGCCTGCGGCCAAAGCCGCACCACCAGCACCTATGTTTCAATCCACGCACCCGTGCGGGGTGCGACGGCAAAATAAATTGCACCTTTGTTTTCGAGGAGGTGTTTCAATCCACGCACCCGTGCGGGGTGCGACTAATACTGAAGGTGCCGCGTTAGTTGTGCCAGTATGGTTTCAATCCACGCACCCGTGCGGGGTGCGACTAAATCGCCACGCGACGAAAGAGTGCAAAGGCCAGTTTCAATCCACGCACCCGTGCGGGGTGCGACCGTGTAGACCAGCTATCGGAACAAATCCGAGCAATGTTTCAATCCACGCACCCGTGCGGGGTGCGACTTTACAATTAGTCGTCCAGCTCAACAGTTAGGTGTAGTTTCAATCCACGCACCCGTGCGGGGTGCGACGCTATCAGATGGGCTTGCACCAAACATAGCCTTTATGTTTCAATCCACGCACCCGTGCGGGGTGCGACCCTCTATAATCTCTAATAGGCAAGTTAGGGTTAGTTTCAATCCACGCACCCGTGCGGGGTGCGACGGGATGATGTTGTTTTACAATGTCTGCCGTTAAATGTTTCAATCCACGCACCCGTGCGGGGTGCGACGTATATATTCCTCATTGCATAACCAGGTAAAAAACGTTTCAATCCACGCACCCGTGCGGGGTGCGACTCTGCTTCAATCATTAATGCAAATATGGTAACAAAAGTTTCAATCCACGCACCCGTGCGGGGTGCGACTTTGTAAATTTCTAATTCTTTTAATGTCATATCGGTTTCAATCCACGCACCCGTGCGGGGTGCGACGTTGTCAGGCCGGTAGATGACGAGGAAGCTGAGGCGGTTTCAATCCACGCACCCGTGCGGGGTGCGACGTAAAGCGGGACGTGATGCTTAATATAAACAACACGTTTCAATCCACGCACCCGTGCGGGGTGCGACTTCCGTTCTACTGCGGAAAGAACGGTCAAGAATTGTTTCAATCCACGCACCCGTGCGGGGTGCGACCCGGGTATGAAGTGTTATTCTATCCTATTACAAGTTTCAATCCACGCACCCGTGCGGGGTGCGACTCAACAGTTACCGCTTCTTGATTTACCACGCCGGGTTTCAATCCACGCACCCGTGCGGGGTGCGACTTTGCGTTGATTGGAGGAAAAAAAACAGCGGAAGGAGTTTCAATCCACGCACCCGTGCGGGGTGCGACTCAAATTTGCTTATATTCAACTGTCGGATAGCTTCGGTTTCAATCCACGCACCCGTGCGGGGTGCGACCGATATGACATTAAAAGAATTAGAAATTTACAAAGTTTCAATCCACGCACCCGTGCGGGGTGCGACTATATTAATCGTGTTCGATCTTGATTAAATCATTTCTGTTTCAATCCACGCACCCGTGCGGGGTGCGACACTTTGCGCTTACAAGAAAAAAGCAGAGCCTTTTGTTTCAATCCACGCACCCGTGCGGGGTGCGACTTACGCAAGAACCGTCATTTTTATCCACTTGACGTGTTTCAATCCACGCACCCGTGCGGGGTGCGACCCGACTTCGCTGTTGGAAATAAGTATCCCGCTTTGTTTCAATCCACGCACCCGTGCGGGGTGCGACTGGGATTGTTTCGGTATTTATAAGCCTCAACCAATGTTTCAATCCACGCACCCGTGCGGGGTGCGACTTTTTTTATGGGAAACCTATACGACTGTATAGTGTTTCAATCCACGCACCCGTGCGGGGTGCGACGAGGTATGGCAGGCAAACAGAAATCTGTTAGATGGGTTTCAATCCACGCACCCGTGCGGGGTGCGACGGATTGTCCGGATAGCTTCATTCGTCGTCTTGGCCAGTTTCAATCCACGCACCCGTGCGGGGTGCGACGGCCTATCGCAATACTCAATCGAATAGGTTGTACCTAGTTTCAATCCACGCACCCGTGCGGGGTGCGACTTTTAAGAGGTTCATCATTTATCACTTCCTTTGTGTTGTTTCAATCCACGCACCCGTGCGGGGTGCGACCTTTGATTAACACTTATAGGGTTTTGTGTTCCTGCTTGTTTCAATCCACGCACCCGTGCGGGGTGCGACTCAAAACTACGAAAAATTATATATAAAGCAGAGTTAGTTTCAATCCACGCACCCGTGCGGGGTGCGACCAGGTTCATAGCCATTATGAAAGACCACTCCATACGTTTCAATCCACGCACCCGTGCGGGGTGCGACTCCGTGTTCTGTTTTTCTTTCTGTTCTATAAGGTTTCAATCCACGCACCCGTGCGGGGTGCGACCGTATGTCGTCAGGCAAATTAAACGTTGAATATGTTTCAATCCACGCACCCGTGCGGGGTGCGACTTAATACCCATTGTGCCTTGAAAAGGCGCAGTACCAGTTTCAATCCACGCACCCGTGCGGGGTGCGACATTGTCCGGATAGCTTCATTCGTCGTCTTGGCTAAGTTTCAATCCACGCACCCGTGCGGGGTGCGACTTTAAAAAAATAAGAGAGCATGTGTTTAAAGGTAGTTTCAATCCACGCACCCGTGCGGGGTGCGACAGGTGATAGTAAAGACAGTCTGCTTTACGACGATGTTTCAATCCACGCACCCGTGCGGGGTGCGACCTATATAAATAGGTTTAAACTCACTAAAGCTCATATTGTTTCAATCCACGCACCCGTGCGGGGTGCGACTTGTCCGGATAGCTTCATTCGTCGTCTTGGCCAGGTTTCAATCCACGCACCCGTGCGGGGTGCGACTCAAATGCATATGTAACCATATAAACTTGACATGTTTCAATCCACGCACCCGTGCGGGGTGCGACCGCATGGACCCGGCTACACCGGACGGGATATATCGTTTCAATCCACGCACCCGTGCGGGGTGCGACTTTAAGGGTCGAAAAATAAGATATTATGTGTCAGGTGTTTCAATCCACGCACCCGTGCGGGGTGCGACCTATTGGATATTGTGGTTTCTCCCTTTCTTGGCTGGTTTCAATCCACGCACCCGTGCGGGGTGCGACACTCTGATGTATGAGCTTCTCTGTAATCTTCAGGTTTCAATCCACGCACCCGTGCGGGGTGCGACTCAAGTACACTCATATATCGTCCCTCTTTTTTTGTTTCAATCCACGCACCCGTGCGGGGTGCGACTCTTTCAAGATATTGTTGATCCAGAAACTTGCCAGTTTCAATCCACGCACCCGTGCGGGGTGCGACACGGCCGTACACCACGCACTATATTTCCAACACTGTTTCAATCCACGCACCCGTGCGGGGTGCGACCATGAGGATGCGCGCTTGCGCTTAACATCCGCATGGGTTTCAATCCACGCACCCGTGCGGGGTGCGACTGAACTTTTTCACCTGAAAGATGATGGCGGCTTCGGGTTTCAATCCACGCACCCGTGCGGGGTGCGACCCAGACTTTTCCAGCCAAGAGACTTTGCCGCGATGTTTCAATCCACGCACCCGTGCGGGGTGCGACCCCATTCATCGTTCAATCCGTTATTTACCGCTTGTTTCAATCCACGCACCCGTGCGGGGTGCGACAACAAAAAAAGGTACAATAAAAAAAGGAAAGAATGTTTCAATCCACGCACCCGTGCGGGGTGCGACATACCTGGAGCGCAAATCATTTTGTGAGCAGACATGTTTCAATCCACGCACCCGTGCGGGGTGCGACCCAATTGCCCGGGGGGGCTTTGCTTTGTTACGCATGTTTCAATCCACGCACCCGTGCGGGGTGCGACTGTTATACTCGGGATCTTCCGGCACCCAAGTTTGTTTCAATCCACGCACCCGTGCGGGGTGCGACCTGTTATACTCGGGATCTTCCGGCACCCAAGTTTGTTTCAATCCACGCACCCGTGCGGGGTGCGACTTGGCTAGATCAAAACTTGTTCCGCGATACTATAGTTTCAATCCACGCACCCGTGCGGGGTGCGACGGGGCACCATGTGCTGGGGCACGGCCCCCTGTGGAGTTTCAATCCACGCACCCGTGCGGGGTGCGACCGGTATCAACTGTCCCATATCAGCGTCAAACTTGTTTCAATCCACGCACCCGTGCGGGGTGCGACCAATAATTGATTTAACCTTCTCTTTTGACGAAGTGTTTCAATCCACGCACCCGTGCGGGGTGCGACATACACCGGTGCCTTCTGAGGTTTGCAGTACTTCTGTTTCAATCCACGCACCCGTGCGGGGTGCGACTTATACCGCTTGTCAGGCAGTACGCTGAGCAGGGTTTCAATCCACGCACCCGTGCGGGGTGCGACACCTAACGGTGGGGAGATAGTAGTAGGCCGATGGTTTCAATCCACGCACCCGTGCGGGGTGCGACAGAGAACTCACGGGAATGGCCGCACAGTTAAGCGTTGTTTCAATCCACGCACCCGTGCGGGGTGCGACTGTACCACTACAGATAAACGTGCCGTTATTGGGGGTTTCAATCCACGCACCCGTGCGGGGTGCGACGCAAAGAACGCCAATATCGCTCATGACGAGACTATCGTTTCAATCCACGCACCCGTGCGGGGTGCGACCGGTAAAAGCCGCTTTTCCTTTTTTATAACAGTCGGTTTCAATCCACGCACCCGTGCGGGGTGCGACTATGGAAAAGCACTTGACCTTTCCAAGCAGGGCAAGTTTCAATCCACGCACCCGTGCGGGGTGCGACAATAATAGTCAGGGCATTGTAGTGGTTACCATCGTTTCAATCCACGCACCCGTGCGGGGTGCGACAAAAACATTTTTGATGTGGTCATCAGAACACGCCAGTTTCAATCCACGCACCCGTGCGGGGTGCGACCCCATAGGATATTAAATAAACATAACAAGCCGCAGTTTCAATCCACGCACCCGTGCGGGGTGCGACTTCGGTAGGATTACCAAAAAACATCAAAGATAAAGTTTCAATCCACGCACCCGTGCGGGGTGCGACTTGATTTTCCGGTCCCGCTCTCTCCAATAATTAGTTTCAATCCACGCACCCGTGCGGGGTGCGACACTCTGTCGGATGCCAACGTGGTATAGGCAAACTGTTTCAATCCACGCACCCGTGCGGGGTGCGACAATATATCACAACAGGATTATGACAATATCAAAAGTTTCAATCCACGCACCCGTGCGGGGTGCGACCTCAAAGCCAAAACAGATACCTAGATACTATAAAGTTTCAATCCACGCACCCGTGCGGGGTGCGACACAGAGCATACGAATGGACTACACGACTTAAACATGTTTCAATCCACGCACCCGTGCGGGGTGCGACTTGGTTCCTGTTAATAAGGTTATTAATTACAGACGTTTCAATCCACGCACCCGTGCGGGGTGCGACTCACACAAAACAAAAAGGAAGGACAGGCAAATACGGTTTCAATCCACGCACCCGTGCGGGGTGCGACATAAAAAGCAGAATGCCGCCAAGCCCACAGAAAAAGTTTCAATCCACGCACCCGTGCGGGGTGCGACCAATAAGTTTGACGCGGAACGGAAGGCCGCGGAGGTTTCAATCCACGCACCCGTGCGGGGTGCGACCACTTTCACTCGATCTCGTGCCAATGTCATACCAGTTTCAATCCACGCACCCGTGCGGGGTGCGACATTATAGTCAAGCAGACAAAGAATCTGTAGAGAGGATGTTTCAATCCACGCACCCGTGCGGGGTGCGACCCGAAAATGATGGTCATAATCCACAAAGTAAAGTGTTTCAATCCACGCACCCGTGCGGGGTGCGACAAGGGGCTGGATAATGCGTGAAATAGAATTCAGGGGTTTCAATCCACGCACCCGTGCGGGGTGCGACATATCAGATTTATATAACTTATTACCTTTTTTAGTTTCAATCCACGCACCCGTGCGGGGTGCGACCATTTTCTCCAACCAGGGCGTTGATTCATGTATGTTTCAATCCACGCACCCGTGCGGGGTGCGACTTGAAAGCTCCGGAGGCGGTAAATATTAGGAGGTTAAGTTTCAATCCACGCACCCGTGCGGGGTGCGACTTATCACGCTATTATATTTAACACAAACTTTGCGGTTTCAATCCACGCACCCGTGCGGGGTGCGACCTACAACTTTGACCCTTTCTTGGCTGGTAATGACCAAGTTTCAATCCACGCACCCGTGCGGGGTGCGACGTCAAACCGTTGGATTCGTAAATAAAATGAAAGATGTTTCAATCCACGCACCCGTGCGGGGTGCGACCTGGAAAAAATAGGAATAGATGATGTTACCCGTAAAGTTTCAATCCACGCACCCGTGCGGGGTGCGACTTGAAAAACGCCATTGCGAACAATCAGATTACCGCTGTTTCAATCCACGCACCCGTGCGGGGTGCGACCTGGACATCTAATATTATAAACACAATCGGCGAAATGTTTCAATCCACGCACCCGTGCGGGGTGCGACGCAGGATGAGGGAGAGCAAAGCAGTACCGGATCAAGTTTCAATCCACGCACCCGTGCGGGGTGCGACTTAAAGTCCAGGGTTCGGAACTCTTTAATGTTGTTGTTTCAATCCACGCACCCGTGCGGGGTGCGACTCAGTCTGCCAAACATATTTCCAGTTAAATCAACAGTTTCAATCCACGCACCCGTGCGGGGTGCGACCAGTTTCCCTCCAACCACAATGAGCCTTCATGTAGAGTTTCAATCCACGCACCCGTGCGGGGTGCGACGTAGTTGCCATTGGCCTTGAAACCGCAGGATTAGTTTCAATCCACGCACCCGTGCGGGGTGCGACACCTTTGTCTCTCCCTCAATAACCATCTGAGCCTGTTTCAATCCACGCACCCGTGCGGGGTGCGACCTGCTGTCAGTATGCCGCCAATCGCTTTTTACCCGTTTCAATCCACGCACCCGTGCGGGGTGCGACTGCAGATGATCAAGGAGTTGACAAACGCAGGCGAGTTTCAATCCACGCACCCGTGCGGGGTGCGACGGGGAGTAAGCCCCTTAGTATCCGCCTCAGTGCCAGTTTCAATCCACGCACCCGTGCGGGGTGCGACTCTAGTATTTTTTGGATCTGTACTGCGTAACGTAGTTTCAATCCACGCACCCGTGCGGGGTGCGACCACTGCAGTTTAAGCAAGCTCAAGACCAAGCACGCGTTTCAATCCACGCACCCGTGCGGGGTGCGACATACGTGTCAAATAATATCGCAGTATGAACCAGAGGTTTCAATCCACGCACCCGTGCGGGGTGCGACGTGTTGATCAGCTTTCGGAACAAATACGCGCAATGTTTCAATCCACGCACCCGTGCGGGGTGCGACTGAGGGCATCCTGTGCCCGGACCATGGCCTGCGCTTGTTTCAATCCACGCACCCGTGCGGGGTGCGACATAGCGCATGGTAAAGGCCAGTTCCCCATCTTCTGTGTTTCAATCCACGCACCCGTGCGGGGTGCGACAGGGTATCAACGATCTTTTCGATGTTTGGCATATAAGTTTCAATCCACGCACCCGTGCGGGGTGCGACACCAGGTCTAGTAGACCATTTTTAGGAGTAAGAATGTTTCAATCCACGCACCCGTGCGGGGTGCGACCCACCGGCGCCACCGGTAGTGGCCGCGGCTTCAGTGGTTTCAATCCACGCACCCGTGCGGGGTGCGACTAAAAAATATGATGATGATAGTATTATAGCTCTTGGTTTCAATCCACGCACCCGTGCGGGGTGCGACTCCGAACATCCCGGCCATTCTCGTTGAGCCATGGTTTCAATCCACGCACCCGTGCGGGGTGCGACTTTAGCGGAACGTAATCGCCAAGTCACATTAGATGTTTCAATCCACGCACCCGTGCGGGGTGCGACTAAATACTGGTTTTGTAAGGGACGCTCCGGCGTTTGTTTCAATCCACGCACCCGTGCGGGGTGCGACGTAAAAGCAAGGATAGTCAGGGACAAACTTTCAATAGTTTCAATCCACGCACCCGTGCGGGGTGCGACTGGTATGCCCGAGTTGTCAGGGTGCTGTCAATCTGTTTCAATCCACGCACCCGTGCGGGGTGCGACTATTGATGAGCTCGATGCGTGGTTGGATGAAGGGTTTCAATCCACGCACCCGTGCGGGGTGCGACCCGTGGGCGAACCCTGTCGCATAAGCACTAACAAGTTTCAATCCACGCACCCGTGCGGGGTGCGACCTGGGGGTGAGGCAAACATTCCGGTTCCGGGCATGATGTTTCAATCCACGCACCCGTGCGGGGTGCGACTTGGTGCTGCTGGAGGCCTTATTGCATCACATGTGTTTCAATCCACGCACCCGTGCGGGGTGCGACTAATCTGGACCATCAATCGCAAGTCTGAGGTGTTGTTTCAATCCACGCACCCGTGCGGGGTGCGACTCAAACTGAGAAGTGGAACCGTATCAACTTGGAACGGGTTTCAATCCACGCACCCGTGCGGGGTGCGACCAATATATTTTGGCTTTAACTGCTCAAATCTTAAGTTGTTTCAATCCACGCACCCGTGCGGGGTGCGACTTTGATCGTGCTAATATGGTATATGAACGTCCGGTTTCAATCCACGCACCCGTGCGGGGTGCGACTTCTTGAGATACGCCGTGCAGATACAAAAAATATTGGTTTCAATCCACGCACCCGTGCGGGGTGCGACAGGGCTCGCACTGCTTCGAGGCGTGCACAAGCATTGGTTTCAATCCACGCACCCGTGCGGGGTGCGACATAGATAGGCAGTTCTTCCGAAGGAACCGATACGTTTCAATCCACGCACCCGTGCGGGGTGCGACGCGGGAAAAGTGTTACTACCAGGGAGAGTACGATCCCGTTTCAATCCACGCACCCGTGCGGGGTGCGACCAAATGCTCTACCTAAGTGCCAGTATCCTAAGCTTGGTTTCAATCCACGCACCCGTGCGGGGTGCGACTTGGGTGACGGTCCTCCGGCTCCCAATCCACCAGTTGTTTCAATCCACGCACCCGTGCGGGGTGCGACAGCGGCAGAAATAACGGCACGTACCCTTAATCCGGTTTCAATCCACGCACCCGTGCGGGGTGCGACGCCGTCCGGGGGGGGCGAGCCCCACCGGTACGATCGTTTCAATCCACGCACCCGTGCGGGGTGCGACTGCATGCGGCATACTACCTCATTACGCATTTTCCAGTTTCAATCCACGCACCCGTGCGGGGTGCGACTTCATGGGTTTTCTCGTTCATGTTGTCCCCTAAGTTTCAATCCACGCACCCGTGCGGGGTGCGACTGTAATCTGGACCATCAATCTCAAGTCGGAGGTATTGTTTCAATCCACGCACCCGTGCGGGGTGCGACGCAGTATATCGAGAGAGCCGACACTATGGCTAGTTTCAATCCACGCACCCGTGCGGGGTGCGACGCTATATGCGCACTTTGGAGACAAACCCAGAGACGTTTCAATCCACGCACCCGTGCGGGGTGCGACCCGTCTCTCGGATACTGGCACTTAGGTAGAGCATTCGTTTCAATCCACGCACCCGTGCGGGGTGCGACTTGGTGCTGCTGGCGGCCTTATTGCATCACGTATGTTTCAATCCACGCACCCGTGCGGGGTGCGACGTGGGCCGTATCCTGCGCAAACACCATGCCTGCCAGGTTTCAATCCACGCACCCGTGCGGGGTGCGACCTTGTTATTAAGGTCTTGTTGGGTGTAGTAGTTCTGTTTCAATCCACGCACCCGTGCGGGGTGCGACAAAGACAGCCTGCTTTATGACGACGAAAAGAGAAGTTTCAATCCACGCACCCGTGCGGGGTGCGACTCAAAAACCGGAGCGACCGGAAATGCTGGTAGTGGTTTCAATCCACGCACCCGTGCGGGGTGCGACGCCGTCCTTGCGGAAAAAGCCGTTGATTGGGACGGTTTCAATCCACGCACCCGTGCGGGGTGCGACTTGGCCTGAATTGCTTCCAGTTCTTTATTGTCAAGTTTCAATCCACGCACCCGTGCGGGGTGCGACTCAGATATTAAGAGAATCAGTAAGGATATGCTCTTGTTTCAATCCACGCACCCGTGCGGGGTGCGACCTCTGTCTGTTAGCGTAGGACCGTCGTATATCACGTTTCAATCCACGCACCCGTGCGGGGTGCGACATAGTGTCGGCTCTCTCGATATACTGCTGATCTAGTTTCAATCCACGCACCCGTGCGGGGTGCGACAGAATACGATCCAGAACAGGTACGCAGGGAACAGGTTTCAATCCACGCACCCGTGCGGGGTGCGACGAAAAAATCCCAAAATGTGACATTAATTTCGTGCAGTTTCAATCCACGCACCCGTGCGGGGTGCGACTTCTCGTGTATTTCCAGAGCCCTTTCCACATAGGGTTTCAATCCACGCACCCGTGCGGGGTGCGACTATCGCCGATTCCCTTCTTTCTTCTATAGGAAAAGTTTCAATCCACGCACCCGTGCGGGGTGCGACATGACCAAGGGTCATCACTTTCCAGTGATGCACGGTTTCAATCCACGCACCCGTGCGGGGTGCGACTTCCAGGATTTGCCGAGTAAGGGTTTTAAGAAATTGTTTCAATCCACGCACCCG
>Ga0268262_10006356_pt1 | contig 11374 bp, 10 predicted proteins | sample TergutNc150P3_FD_190354 | JGI IMG/M metagenome (GOLD analysis project Ga0268262, IMG submission 190354) | Nasutitermes corniger P3 segment gut microbial community from laboratory colony in Florida, USA - Nc150 P3 (SPAdes) (version 2) | ecosystem: Host-associated > Arthropoda: Insects >...
CTTTGGTATACTTACAAACCATTTCACACACTTCAGTACACAACACAGCAAAAATCCACAACAAACAGTTACCACCTAAAATTAGCCTGATGACATTGGTGGTACAGGGGGTTTTTGGAAGCTTATAGGTGCAAATGGGCAGGCTACTGTTGCTGTTGATGGTAAATTGACTCTTGATGGCATTTTTATCACTCATAGAAACGGCGAGTTTGGAAGAGGCGTGGCTGTTAATAGCGGTGGTACACTAGTTATGAATAGTGGTGTGATTGCTAATAATGCATATGATGGTAATGGTGGTGTGTGCGTTGATATTTATTCGAGTGGTACTTTTCTTTTGTCTGGTGGTGAGATAGTTAATAACACTGCTACATATGGTGGTGTGTATGTAGCTAATGGCTCTTTTAAGATGTCTGGTGATGCAGTTATTGCTAATAATACTGTTACCTCTGGTCATGGTGGTGGTGTGTATGCAGTTGCTAGTTCTTTTGAAATGTGTGGTAATGCAGTTATTGCTAATAATAAAACGTCTATGGGTGGTGGTGTGTCTGTGTATGCTTTTTGCACTTTTGTGATGTCTGGTAATGCGGTTATTGCTGGTTATTGCTAATAATACTGCATTAGCTGGTGGTGGTGTAACTGTGGATTGGACGGGGTCTTTTACTATGCGTGATAAGAGCGTAATTTCTAGCAATGCAGCTTATGATGGTGGCGGCGGTATAGTAGTGTATTCTGGTGGAAATGTCGAGCTATTAGGTGGTACGATTTCGAATAATGTAGCATCGGGTAATGGTGGAGGAGTTCAGGTTACTAGTGATAACGCTCTTGTAGATTTTGGACGGTTGTCTGTTGGTGAGAATGTAGTGTTTTCAAATAATAGTGCTTCTACAGCGTATAGCAGATCTAGTTCACATGATGCAGTGTATAATGCGCAGATAAAGGGTACCAGTTGGTCATCGCCTTTTACACAGGGTACAATAATTATGATATAAGTTATACTGCTGGTACATTACTGACGTATACTGTGACTTTATATGAGACTTCTAATGCCACAACAGTTAGTTATTTGACCGGTTCAACTGTTACAGTTAATGTCGGTTCACGCGATGGCTATGTTTTCGCTGGCTGGATAGTTTATAAGGGTGGTGTGTCTTTGTCTGATAGGTCTACTGCAACTTTTACTATGCCTTCAAACAATGTTGCGCTTGCTGCTACATGGACTCTTATTTCGTCTGGTGATAAAGGTCAAAATGGTTCTTCACCTAATCCTTCTCCAAGCGAACCTGTACCAAGTATACCTGCACCTAGCTCATCAAATATTACTGTTGATAAGGATGTGGCGTGGGCTATTAGTGGTATTATGCTGTTAGCGGTGTTAGCGGCTGTGGTGCTAGTTATTGTGGTTATTGCTGTAGTAGTTTTGCTGTTGCGAAAAGAGTCAAAGGCTTAGCATGTAACGGTACCGGTGCATGGCTATAACCTATGTAGCGCTACACCGACTGCTAATGTTTTTATGAAATTCTTTCACGGGCTTTTTATTGGTCTATTTTGCCTAATAGGACTCTAAACCCGCTTTCTCTTGATATAATTGTGCAGTTACCAAAGGTGTTAGTGAATAGTTCTGGAAAAGTTTTTGCGCCAATTTTGGAGCGGATGACCATTTCAAAAGTGGCTCCTGTTTGCATGTTTTTTGGTGCTTGTGTAATAATGTTTTTTACTGTTTCCATACCCGCGCTTACTGGGGGATTTGATAGTATGCAATCAAATTTTAAGTCTTTAACGGGTTCATATAAATGTCCATATTGTGCTTTAGCGTTGATTATTTTGTTTTTTTCAATATTTTTTTTCGTTAAACTAATTGCTCGTGTATTAATATCTGTCATGTAAACTTGTAATTTAGAGTTAAAACTGGCGGCTGCTATGCCGACTGCTCCATAGCCGCATCCGATATCTAGTATTGTGCCTTTTTCGGGGAGGATCATTGATTTAATAAGTAATTGTGTTCCTGTGTCTATGCGGCGTTTGGAGAAGATGCTTGAGGCGGTTATAAATTCAAAGTTTTTGTCAAAAAATTTTGCACGTATTAAGCTATAGTTTGCTTCTGATTTTGGAGAAGAGGAAAAATAGTGATCGCCCATAGTCGTCTTTTTTTTATTGTTATTCATTGTCTTTACCGGTTTTCCAGACTTTTGGATAGGTGCCTCTTGGCATTATCACTCTCTCTGGTGTTGCGATGATGCCGTGTTCAAGATTTAAAATTTGCTCTGTAGTCTCTACGGCTTTTGAGAGTGTGACAACTTCTCCTTTTAGGGTCATAACGGCAATTAGGGTGTCTTTTTGGATTTGTGTATCAACTGTTACAACCCCTGGCGCTGTAAGACTTGCTCCATGACATAACGCGTCAACTGCTGAGTCTCGCACTGTAATTTTAGGTATCAATTCCAACGCTGTTTCCATGGGTTGAATAAATTTATGCAAAATTGCCATGTCTTTCTTTGTTTTATATTCATCAAACCAGTAGGCGATATCATGCAAATTTACATGTGCTGCACTAGTTTCCGTAAACGGTCCTGCACGTGACCGCCTGAGCTCCTGCATATGCGCTCCAACACCTAAAATTTCGCCAATATCATAACACAGCTTACGAATATACGTCCCACCCTCACAGCCTACTTTAAAAAGTACATGTCGACCATCCATTTCGATAAATTCATTATAGTAAATGCGTCTTGTGCGAATCTGTCGTTTAACTGATGATCGCAATGGCGGGCGTTGATATATTAAATCTTCAAACTCTGCTAGAACACGGCGTACATGATTCTCATCCGCGTTACCGTGAAGCTTCATAACGCAGATATACTCTTTGCCCGTGTAAAGTAATGCCTGCACAATTTTTGTAGACTCTTCTAAAGTGACCGGTAATACGCCTGTTACTTGTGGATCTAATGTTCCTCCATGGCCAATAGCGTTTATTTTTAAAATTTTTTTGGTCCATGCTGCAACTTCATGACTTGTTGGGCCAGCCGGCTTGTCAAGGTTTATAATACCATACTTAATGTATTCTTCCGCTGGCCGCTCAAAGGGGGTATATCCAAATTTAGGGTTCGTCATATCCTCTGTTTTTGTTAAACTTTCGCGTCTAGTTTCCCATGGCGGATTGGTTCTTGGCATTAATACTATTGCTCCTTAATTGAAAGAAAAGAAATGTAGTTGATGTAATTAAAGTTTGAATTTAAAATTTACGCTTTCATTAACTCTGCTTTACCAGTGTTCTCTAAGACTTGAGCTACTTCATCATCTGACGCGCCCCTGTTAATTTCAATTTTATCTTCAAGAGGTGCAACGTGATTCAAATTTACTCTTCGTCTTTTAACTCCATTAAGCTTTTTTGGTCCAGTTACAAGTATGAAACTTTTATCCATCAAATCAATAATGACACATTTTTTACCTTGTTCTCTACCGAATTGTTTAACGCATATTCTTCCGACTTCTATAGCAGGCACTTCATCTAGCCTCCAATATACCGAATAATAAAACAAGCTATTTAAGTTTACATAAAACTACCGCTAAACAATCCTGATAAATTACTCATTACACGATTAAGCGTCTGAGAAACTGAAAAACCGTAACGAGTTAACTATACGCTAAAATAAAAAAAGAAGAAAAAAGGTGTATTGTTGTTTTTTATTTCTTTTTGATTATCAATATGCTAGCGATGATGACTGTTATAATGATTGCAATGCCCATGCCGATGATGTATAATTCATATGGTGGATTACCTTTAGCTGTTGCTGTTATTGTCATTTCATTTTGTGCTGAGTTTTGATAATATGATTCTGAACCTTCAAATATTGCATATATTGTGTATTGACCTTCTATTTCTGGTGTGTATTCAAATGAAAATCTGCCGTTTAAGTCACTTGTTGTTTCGCCCAATATGTTATAGTTACCATTTGGATCAATTGCTGCTAATGTAATTGGAACACCGTTCGCCATTGGCTGACTGAATTGTTTGTAGACATAGAGCATCCATTCACTCATGTCAGCATCAGATACTGCTGGAACACCATTAGGGAAACGTAGCTGCACCTTATCACTTTGTGCACCTGGTGAAACATCCATGATTGTTCCTTTAATTAAAACCGGCGTTTTTGCTACAACACCAACGTCAGGTGCTGACAGGGTCATTGCAACTGGACCTTTACCAATTGCATAAATCTGCTGATCATAACTATCCATGGTGACAATTATACTATCACCTATAATCGCGCGGCCACCCCACATTGTTTGACGGAACATTCCAAATATCTCCCAAACAATCTCACCTGTATACGCATCAAGTGCAATAAATGGTGCACCTCTTGGCTTAGGCTCTAGAGTAGAATGTTCACGGTGACCAACATAGATTTTGCCATCTGAGATAAAGCATGGACTTATCCACCAGTTTTCTCTAATATATGATTCTGTATATTTGTCTGTTGCCTCATATGTCCAAAGTGTTTTTCCATCTGTAATGTTATAGCAGTAGACAATACCGCTTGGTCCTGCCTCATATAGTCTGCCGTATGCGATGAGTTTTTCTGGTGACGAGTTTGCCGTAGCTCCAGCCCAGGCATCTGCATAATTCTGTGGCTCTGTTGACCATAAATGTTTACCGTTTATTAAACTAAAGGCGTGACTGACTCTGTTTTCTTTTGTCCAAAGAATAGCTACGTAATCATTTTGGTTAAAGGTTGTCCATCCTGACTGTGTACCTGAAGTAGTTAATCCCTGCCATTCCTTAGGTGCCTGCCAAGTTTCACGGTAGAATAATACTGTTCCTAAACTTGCTGGATTAAGACTTATGCCTGTAAGTGTTGTACCTTGTGCAGAATAGTTACCATAGATAACGCGATCTTCTGGATATGCAATAAGTAGATTTCCTATACTACTTGTTATACTTGGCAAGGAAATGTTTACGTCATAACCTAAACTTGTTGCATTATACGTTCTACCTTGAACATTGCTACCCCATGCGTCTCCTGTGCTAGCGCGTGTACCATTATTTACAACATACGTAGAATTCCACTGCAATAAACGATAATCCGGATTACTTGCGTCTCCAATGTTAGTAACTGAATATATTAGCAGTTCACCACTTGGACCGTAAAAAACGCTTCCAGATGGAACATTAGTCATATTATATTTAAGATCACCCGTCAACGCATCAAGCGCAAACCAGTTAGTTCCACTAACCATCCAAACATATGCCCATGTGCCACGGTTATTATAATTGCTAAATGTAAGTATTTGACCTCTGCTAACTCTGCTACCGCCAAAATCATAAGATCTTTCCCAGAGCACTTTACCTGTGTGTAAGTCAACTGCAACAATTGTCTGCGTTGGCGAACTACTTACATATCTATTATAATACAAAACACCAGCTAAAATTATGGAACCTACAAATTTGCCCTCATAAGCATCACCATTTTGGAAACCAATCTCATAATTATCTCCACCTGCTAGACCACCCATAGTATCACCAACTGGCATAGTCCATAGAACATGTGCACTTTCTGGCGCATCATTATATGGGGCATACAAGTTTTGCGGCTTGTTAACTAACCAACTTCCTGCAATAGACCACCATTCACGAAGCTGTGAATCAATAGGCCTAGTCCAGTACTCAGCTGGAAGATCATGACCTGGATAACTTGGCTTCGCATCTTCTGTTACCGTAAGTACGATAATCTCACTTTTATCTGGCTTATACCATACATTATTGTACTCCTGACCTTCAAAGATACATTGCAATTTATATTCGCCAACTTTATCAGGTGTAAAACCGTAGCCGCCTGAACCCGTAGACCAGGTCTTACATGGAACAGTTTGCACATGACCCTTAGGATCAGTGATTGATACAATCACATTCCAGCTATCATCAACATTATTTAATTGATTTAACAAACCATAGTTAATTAGAACGAATTGACCTACACCAGCCGTCATTGGAACAGCATCGATAAATGTATACGAAACTCTTTCAGTCGTTTGCGCATTTGTCGGCAATGTACTCGTGATTATAGTTGCAACAAATGACAATATTAAAAGTATTGCAATTGTTGAAAATATTTTTTTACTTTTTAAATATCTCATTTTTATTTTTTTGCCTCCATAAAACTTTATACATCTTTTTTAAATCTTATAAATATAACTTAAATCCACATTTGGCACATGACCTTTTAATTTGTCCTCTATATTTTTCTAAATCTGACTATATAGCGCACTAATATCTGTTTTATCGCGGTACCGGTTCTATGCTGGCAATATGTACGTAAAAGTGTTCAAAAATATCCTTTTGCTTGAATAGTTACAACTTATATAGTTGTAAAAATTTTTGTTATAGTACCGATGCGTTTTTATCTGCCGGCTTTGCTTGCACCTTAATGTATCTAGTTGAAATATCAAAAATACGTTAAGATGTATCATAACGGTTGTCAATATGGCAAACTGTAAAAATAAGTCTGGTGGTCTAACTACCAAAGAAGTTAAATCTCGTCAGTTAAAGTATGGGAAAAATGAGTTGACTCTGCAGAAGAGAGAAAGCTTTGTAAAAAAGGTGTTTCATACTCTTTGTGAGCCTATGTTTTTGTTATTACTTATTGCTGCTGTTATTTATTTTATTCTAGGTGAACCTCGTGATGGGGTTATAATGTTGTTCTCTGTTGTTGGGATTATTAGTATTGATATTGTCCAAAAATGGAAAACTGATAAAACGTTACATGCTTTAAAAGACCTCTCTGCGCCTCACATCAAAGTTTTAAGGAATGGAAAAGAAACGCAAATCGCCAGTGTTGACCTTGTTCCTGGCGATATTATGATGATTCACGAAGGTGTAAAAATTCCTGCGGATGGTTTTGTGGTTAGCTGTAATGATTTATGCGTTGATGAGTCTTCGTTGACTGGTGAGTCTGAAAGGGTTTGGAAGGTTTCAATAGAAAACTCTGATAGTTCACATGATTATTGGCGTAAGGATTATTGTTATGCTAGTACTCTTGTGCTTCATGGTTCTGCTGTTGTATGTGTTGATAAAATTGGTAAGGCTACGGAGTATGGTAAAATTGGTGTTAATGTCTCTGAGGTGTCCAAGGAGCGTACTCCGCTTCAGTTGCAGATTGGTAGTCTTGTTAAGATATGTGTTGGTATTGCCGCTGTTTTATTTGCCTTAGTTAGTGTTGTAACTTGGTTTAATATTTCTAGTTACATGTTTCAAGATAGGCTTATTGGTAGTGTGCTTGCGGGTGTTACAATAACTATGGCGTTGATACCTGAAGAGTTTCCTGTTATTCTAACAGTGTTTCTTTCTATGGGTGCGTGGCGTTTAGCTAAGAAGGAGTCTTTGGTGCGTAAACTCTCATCTGTTGAAACTCTTGGTGCAGTGTCCGTTTTATGTGTGGATAAAACGGGTACTCTTACTATGAATCAGATGACTGTACAGGAGGTTTGGGCTGTTAATAATGATGGTGCTGGTAGCGGTGGTGAAGAGGGTCTTTCTAAGATTATGGGTCTTGCCTGTGAGACTAGTGCTTATGATCCTATGGAGAAAGCTATGCTTGACTACTGTGAAAAGTGTGGTCTTAGTAAGCAGAGTCTTTTTGGGGATAGTGTGCTGCTTGCTGAGTATGCTTTTACGCCTGAGTTAAAGATGATGGGGCATGTCTGGCGTTGTGATGGCAAAATAGTTATAGCTGCTAAGGGTTCTCCTGAGCGTATATTAACTATTTGTCAATTGACAGCTGATGAGCGTGTTTTAGCGGAACGTAAAATTTATGAGATGGGTCAGCAGGGTCTTCGGGTTATAGCTGTGGCAGCGGCAACTTTGAGCAGTGAGTCTGATATACCTAAAAATCTTGTTGACTGCACTCTAACAATATGTGGCTTAATTGGTCTTGTTGATCCTCCGCGTGAAACTGTTAAAAATGATGTAGCCCTCTGTAGTAAAGCCGGTATCCGTATTGTTATGATTACAGGTGATAATGGAATAACCGCAGCGGCTGTTGCGAAAAGAATTGATATGAAGAATTATGATAGTATAATTACAGGTGATGAGCTTGAGAAAATGTCTGATGCTGATTTGCGAATGATTGTTAAAAGGGTTAACATTTTCTCTCGAGTTACACCTGAGCATAAGCTGCGTATAGTGAAGGCTTTCAAGGATAATGGCGAAATTGTAGCTATGACGGGTGATGGCGTAAATGATGCCCCCGCATTAAAATATGCCGATATAGGTATCGCTATGGGTAAACGTGGAAGCGAAGTATCCCGTGAAGCAGCTGACCTAATTCTTATGAACGACAACTTTTCCACTATAGTAGACACCGTAAAAGATGGCAGACGAATTTACGACAACATACGCAAGGCAGTAAGCTATGTCTTCACCATACATGTACCCGTAGCCTTAGTAACTCTATTTGCTCCTCTATTAGGCATATATCATACAAGCTTGCTGCTCCTTCCCTTGCATATCGTTTTACTCGAACTAATAATAGATCCAACATGCTCCATTGTACTAGAACGACAACCTGCAGAAACAAATATTATGAAACGACCACCGCGGAACCCAAAAGAAAAACTGTTAGACCTTAAAACTTTAACAAAATGCATCCTGCAAGGTATAACCATATTTGCCACGTCATTTGGCATTTATTATTACATGTTAACATCCTTTTCTCCTAATAACGCATTTATAGCCCGCTCTATGGGTCTTGCCGTTTTAATATTTGCTAACCTATTCCTAGTACAAGTCAACAGTTCCAATACTGATAACATTTTCACCTCCCTTAAACGTTTATCTAAAGATAAAGTCCTATGGACAGCAAATATTCTTACGATAATAGGACTATTTGCAATGCTATATAGCCCCCTAAACAGCTTTCTAAAACTTGCCCCCCTCTCAGCCGCTCAGCTACTCTTTGTTTTAGGCATAGCCGCCGCGTCTGTATTATGGTATGAAATAGTAAAAATAGTGAAAAAGCTTAAAGAAAATTAGGTCATGAACCTTTTTACTGTCTCATATAAAATACTAGTACCAAATACTAAATTGTCAATTGATATACGCTCATCTATACCATGTTCACGTCTAACATATTTTCCATCTATAGGCGGCTCTGTGTACATTGGATGAAAGCCATAACAAATACTGCCCTGTTCACGATAAAACTTTGAATCCGTTCCTCCACATAACAACGTAGGTGTTACCGTACAGTTAGGCTCAAATTCACAAAGAACATCCGTTATAGTCTTATAAAGCGGCGTCTCTATCGATGACTCCGTACCATTACACAGCTGCAAAAACTCTAATTTTAACTCACTAAGCCCTGCATCAGATAATAGCCCTCTAATTAATGATAATGTACCCTCAACAGTCTGTCCAGGCAAAATTCTGCAGTCAAATGTTACCTCACACGTACTAGGGATAATATTCGTTTTAACACCGCCTAACAACATAGTCGGAGTTAGAGTTAATTGTATCCTAGGCCGAATCTCTTCAGCCAAAGGCTCCCCTTTACCGGCTAAATAGTCAAGGATCTGCATACTCTTCTCAGGACGCATTATTAACTCTTCAAAAATCTCTTTTAAATCAGGATTCTTTTCTGCAATTTTTTTAAGAAACACTTTCACTGTTGGAGTATAAACAATCTCCGGCTTGTAACTACAAAGCTTTTCAACAGCACAAATTATGGGCTCTATAGCGTTAACCGCAGTATTTGGCATAGAACCATGCCCCGGCTTGCCATAAGCTTTAAGCTTAAACCACATTACCCCTTTCTCAGCAGTATTTACCGTAAAAACATTACCCCTCCTTGTAGGAATAGACGCGCCCCCTCCCTCATTTAACACATAATCAGCCATAAACTTTTCGTGATGATGCTTCAAAAGCCAACTTACACCATTAAAACCGCCATTTTCCTCATCAGCCGTAGCAGCTAGCAGCACATCACCTTTAAGTTTAATACCATTACGCTTAAGCAGCTTTAATGTCATAACCTCTATAGCCGTCATACCTTTCATATCTAAAGTGCCTCTGCCATAGACAAAGTCATCTTTTACTATGCCCTCAAATGGCGGAACGCTCCACTCCGCCGAGTTAGCTGCAACAACATCAAGATGCGAGAGCAAAAGCAAACTTGGTCCATTCCCTGCGCCTTCCAAACGTGTTATTAAGCTGCCTCTTGCAGGTTTTGCCTCTATAATTTCGCACTCAAAATTATCTTTACTTAACTCTTGCTCTAAAAACTGCGCTGCAAATATTTCGTTACCGGGAGGATTAGTTGTATCTATGCAGACAAGTTTTTGTAATAACTCACAAACTTCATCGCGAATTTGATGCATTAATTGAATGGACATATGCTTCCTCAATTGAACTTATAATGTGATGTTCATAAGTATTGTTGCTATTTCCTTTAAAGCTGTGCTATTTTCTTCAAAATAAAACGATGATGTTTATATATATCGTAAAAAAATTCATAATCTCAATACGAAAGATGATGATATCTATGAAAGACCTAAAACCAATAGACTACAAATTACTTTTCGAACTAATGAAAGACTCACATAGAAGCGACAGACAACTTGCTAAAGCTTTAGGCGTATCACAACCAACAGTAACAAGAAGACGTACTATGCTTGAGCAAAACTATATAGAAGGATACACAGTCATACCAAAATTCGGACAAATCGGCTTCGAAATATCCGCATTCACATTCCTTAAAAGCAAACTAAAACAAAAAACAGGACAAGAAAAAATAGACGCTATTAAAAAACTTAGAGAATGGTACCAAAAACAACCAAACGTTATCCTATTCACAGACGGACGCGGCATGGGCTGGGACGCAGTATGCATCTCACTACACGAAAACTATACAAGCTTTTCAGAATTCATACGCGCACACGACTCAGAACTTTCAGAATGGATAATTGAAAGCCAAACATTCAACTTCGACCTAAAATCAGGCCTAAACATTAAACCATTCCACCTAAAATATCTAGCAAACTCAAAATAAATGGCGATAGTAACAATTACTATAGCCTAACACATTTTTTATTTACTCATGAACTATTTTTCAGTAGTCTGCGAAGAGCTAGACATTGTATCTACATTCTGCAATAGTTGCTTGAGTAACATTTTCACTGTATCTTTTGGAAAATCATCAGCCGCATTTTCAAGCATTAATTCCAGCAATTTACGCACATTCACACTTTGAGGCAGTATGTAAGGAACTGTGCAAAAATAACATGCAATTATTTGGTTGGAGAAATCATATAATTCCATTCTCCATGCAACCCTATTTTTGAAATATTTATTGCCTTAAACTCTTTAGCACCAACCTTCTTACCC
>Ga0268262_10006357_pt1 | contig 11374 bp, 9 predicted proteins | sample TergutNc150P3_FD_190354 | JGI IMG/M metagenome (GOLD analysis project Ga0268262, IMG submission 190354) | Nasutitermes corniger P3 segment gut microbial community from laboratory colony in Florida, USA - Nc150 P3 (SPAdes) (version 2) | ecosystem: Host-associated > Arthropoda: Insects > Digestive...
CCGTTCCTCTTTTTTCCCGGCCAGCACCGCTTCAAACGCATAACGCTTAATCTGCCCGTAAGCCTTGTCCAGTTCGCCTATCATCCGGTTAAAGGTAAAGGCCAGGCTGCCCGTCTCGTCCTGGTATTCAACCTCCACCCTTGACGAGAGGTCCGCCGAATTTATAATGTTGTTCATTGTTTTAACCATGCGGCCAAGGGGGTTGGTCAGGTGGCGCGTAACAATGATGAGCAATATCGAAGCCGTGACAATGGAAATGAAAAGGGTAAAAAGCTCCTGAACGGCGATATCGCGCGCTTCGGCGTAAAACACGCCGCTTTTTTCGCTTATCAAAAAATACCATTGAAAGGGCATAAAATAAAAAGCCTGAAAAACCCTTTCCTCGCCGCCTATAACGGCGTTTTGAAGGCCCCGGTTTTCAGAGCGCAGAATTTCAAGAAGCCTGTCTTTTTCCCCGTCAGACAATTCCAGCCGGCCAGTGGACATCGTTATGCCCGCCGCGTCAACGGCAAAGATCCTTTCTGTCCCGCTTAAGACTATGCTCCGGGCGTAGAATTCCACGGCTTTCTTAGCGGCGTCCGCCATGTCAGGGTTTTCGGCGTAATTGTTCTCGACAAGCAGGGACCACTGGCTGTCGGCGTATTTCTCCAGTTCCCCCAGCTTGAAACCTAACAACTGCCGTGCAAGCCGCGTGACGCCGTTTACCGCGTTAAAATAGGATGCCATCCCGACAAGCGCCAAAGGCGCTATAATAAGGGGAAGGATTACCAGGAACATTTTCAGGCGAATTTTCATGATAAAAGCTTGTTTTCCTTCATACTTTTGATTATATCGGAAAAAATAACTGTTGACAAAACAAGATCAATAAATAATACTAAAAGTATGCCAGAATTTCGTAAAAGCCCACGATACCGCACACTGGCCCACGCCTGTATACCGGGAATAATGGAGGGAGAAAACCTCCTAAAGGACATAAGCGTCACCGGCTGTTGCGTAGAAAGCACCGTCGTTGTAGACTTAAAGCCGGATACCGAGTATTTCATTGAAATTCGCCCTGAAGTGATCTCAAAAATCGACAAATTCAAACTGCAGGTTGAACGTAAATGGATCCGCAACGACGGATACTCCACCGAGGTGGGTTTCAACATCATCGCCTCGCCGAAAGGCAAGCAGTTTGAAAATTATATTGATTATCTGGCATACCGCAGTTCCATTAAATGAATTTAACCCCCCGCGCGGGGGCGAGGGATAAATGTCTTTTGAAATACCCGGTATAGACGCGCAAACAGTGTGTGATCTTTACGATGACGATATAAAAAAACGGCTGGAACAAACTGATGGAAAAAACTGACAACGGGCGCGCCAGGCTTATGCTGGACGCGACTCCCCTTGGGGCAATCTACTGGGATAAAGACTTTAGATGCGTCGACTGCAACGAAGAATCGGTCAGGCTTTTCGGCGTAAAAGACAAACAGGAATACCTTGACAGATTTATGGAGCTTTCGCCCGAATACCAGCCTGACGGCAGCCCCTCAAAAAAGCAGGCTTTTGAATATGTCAAAAAGGCTTTTACCGACGGTTACTGCCGTTTTGAATGGCTTCACCAGAGGATTGACGGCGAGCCGATACCGTGCGAGGTAATACTGATCCGGGTTGAATACGAGGGCGATTACAGCGTATTGGGGTACACGCGGGATTTACGCGAACTGAAAGAAATGATGAAGAAGATTAAGCAGAGGGACAGCCAGCTTGAAACCGCGTTAAAAGCGGCCCAGGACGCCGATGCCGCGAAGAGCAAATTCCTGGCGAACATGAGCCACGAAATACGCACCCCCATGAACGTAATACTGGGCATCACCGAAATCTATCTTCAGCGTGAAAATCTTCCAATAGACATTCAGGAAGGGTTTGAAAAAATATACAACTCGGGCGATCTTTTGCTCCATCTTGTCAATGACATTCTGGACTTGTCCAAGATTGGCGCCGGCAAACTGGAACTGATACCTGTAAAATACGAAACCACCAGCCTGATTAACGACGCCGCGCAAATGAATACTATACGGTTCCAGCATAAGCCGATCAAATTCAGCCTGCAGGTGGACGAGAACATACCCCAGGAACTGACAGGCGATGAATTGCGCATTAAGCAAATTTTAAACAACCTGCTGTCCAACGCCTTTAAATATACGGAAGAAGGCGGGGTAACGCTGTCTTTCGCCGTTGAGAAGCACGCCGATGAAACGAAAACAAACCTTGTTATCCGCGTCAGCGATACGGGACAGGGCATGACGGAGGAACAGGTTAAGATACTGTTTGATGAATACACCCGCTTTAATTCGGAAAGCAACAGAAAAATTTCCGGCACAGGGCTTGGCATGGCCATAACCCATAACCTTGTAAGCCTGATGGACGGAAATTTAACCGTGGAAAGCGAACCGGGCAAGGGGACCGTTATTACTGTCAGAATACCCCAGATTATCGCGGGTCCGGGAACGCTTGGCTCAAAAACTGCGGAAAAGCTGGAGGCGTTAAATTTTGCCGCCGTGTCGCAGAAGAAAAACAAAAAGTTTGTCCGCGAGCCCATGCCGTACGGAAGAGCGCTTATTGTGGACGACATGAAATCAAACCTGGACGTCGCCGTGTTATTGCTGACCCCGTACCAGCTTCAGATTGAAATTGCGGAAAGCGGCGCCGAAGCGGTCGCCCTGGTTAAAAGCGGAAAAGAGTACGACATTATTTTCATGGATCACATGATGCCGGATATGGACGGCATGGAGGCCGCCCGGCGGATTCGCGGCCTTGGATACAAAAATACCATAATCGCCCTGACGGCTAACGCCGTAGTCGGACAGCAGGGCAATTTCCTTATAAACGGATTTGACGGCTACATTTCCAAACCCATAGACGTGCGCCAGTTAAACGATTCGCTTAACAAGTATATACGGGATAAATATATATAGCGCCTGACGCCCTATTGCAAACTCCGCAGGGCGTTTTGAATCCTTGTGATGCGCTCTTTGATTTCAGCCGGCGGTATTTGGTCATATTCCCTGTCCAGTTCCACCTCGCCGCGGATTCTGGCGATAACGTCGTTGCGGCTCGCTATGGTATTATCACGGGTCCTAATGGTGTTATCACGGTCGCTGACAGTCTGGTTAAGCCTTGCGGTTTCCCTTTTTTCAGTTTGAAGATCCGCCGCCGCCTGCTGAAGCTGGGTTGTTGTTTGAGCAAGGTTTTGCTGAAGTGTCCCCGCCGAACGTGTTTGCCTGTCCAAATCCGTTGCCAGCTTCCTGTTCTCCGCCTGCAGAGCGCTGTTTGACTTTTCAAGATCGTTAAGCCGCCGCGAAGCGCCGGAACCTTCGGAACTTAAGGCCTCTATCGTCTTGTTCTTTTCCTCCAAATCCTGTTCAATCCGGGCAATCCTTGCCTGATAATCGGACAGCAGGCCGGTTCCCTGATTGTCGCCGTTAAGCGCGGCTTTATACTGCCTGGCTTCCCCAATCATTGTTTCAAAGGAATTTACAGCCTGGATATAGAGCCCTTTCCTTGCCTGTATGGAACGGAGGTCCGCGAACGCAGGGGTGTTAATAAACTCCCTCATCGCTTTTATTGTTAAGGCGGCTTCATCAAGCCTGTTTTCCGAAATCTGCCTGTTCAGGTTGGCGAAAAAGGCCCCTATCTGATCTTCAACGCCCGAAGCCAGGTAATGTTCCCGGTTGAGCCGTTCCAGTTCGCCGGCGGCATTTGCCGCCGCCTCGTTCCGGGTTTCCTTTCTTATTTCCTCAATGAGGGCGCGCTCTACGCTGTTTTCCACTTTTGATCCCGTTCTGGCCTGGGTGTCGGTCTTCCATTGGATGGAAGAAAGAAGGGCAAAGCCTCCCGCCAGCGCCGCGGCGGCGGCGACAATAACCACAACGGGAAAAACGCCGCCTGATTTTTTTGCCTTGAAGCGCCTGTCTTTCCCTCCGCCCTGCCCGCTTTCCAAAAGCGACAAACGGTTTTTTTCGGCGATATTGTTGATTTTAGCGAGTATTTCCCGTTGTTCTTCCTCAGGAATTCCCGATTTTGCGTCAAAGGTAATTCCGTAATTGTCATTCGTTGCCATTTTTCTTTCTCCCAATGTCCGTTTTGGACACGTCCATTCTGGACAAGTCCGCTTTGGAAACCTCTTTGTTTGACAGCCTGAGCCCACCGGCCTTAAGCCCGCGCACGGGGTAGTCTTGGGCCTTAAAATCTTCCGAAAGGACTTTAAGGCGGGGTTTGGGCAGGTATTTTAACGTGAACGCGAATTTGGGCCTTGTGTCAATATGAAGGACAAGCGCCCCGTCCGGCACAAGGAAATAGTCTTTGTTCATTATCCAGCCTTCTATTACGCAGCGTTTTATGCAGGCAAAGCCCGTGCCTTTTTCCTTGTAGATGATTGTAAAAATAGTTTTAGACAGTTCCTCCTTGTCCGCCGCCCCTATCCACCAGGCGTCCTCCCCTATAAACAGCTTGTCCGGAAGGTCGGTCACCGTGTACATTCCGTTTTTCCGAATCGCCAGTATGCGGTCGAAGGGCGAGACTTCGGCGATTTTTGCCCCGGCGACATTGGTTCCCATATAGCCGGTTTTTTTGTCGTATTTAAGTTCCACATCCTTCCTGGCGGCTTCCTTTACGTCGATCTTGTCAAAGGCCGCCGTGACTTTTGTTTTTCTTGCCCCTTTTCCCAGTTCCTCGTTGGCCTGTATTTTGGCGATGATCCCTTTCAGGAAATTGATTGAATAGGCGGTTATGCTTTTAAGGTGCGCGTTAATTTCCTTTATGCGCTCCTGTATCTGGAGCATTTCATCATGCGCCCTGTTTATGTCGTATAACGATATTCTGCGGATTGGGATGCGCAAAAGGTGTTCCACGTCGTCTTCGCTTACCCCGCGGGGGCCTATTTCTTTCATAAAAGGCTTAAATCCGGCGATTACCGCCTCCTGCACGCCCCTGGCGGTTTTCATTTTCTCGATGCCCTTGTATATGCGCTCCTCAATAAAAATCCTTTCCAGTGTCCGCAGGTGGAGCTTTTCGGTAAGCTCCTTTTTTTCCAGTTCCAGCTCTTTTGTAAGTATTCTGACAAGCTGTTTGGCGTGGTGCTGTATAACCTCGGTAACGGTCATAACGGCGGGCAGGCCGTTTCTGATGACAAGAAGGTTTACCGATATGGACTGCTGACATTCGGTAAAAGCGAAAAGGGCGTCGATGGTTTCCTGCGCGTATACGCCGCGGGCCATTTTCACCTCGATTTCAACTTTGTCCGTGGTAAAGTCGTTGATCCCCTGGATCTTCAGCCTGCCGGCTTTTGCCGCGGCCTCCACGCTGTTTATAAGGCTTTCCGTGGTTGATCCGAATGGCAGTTCGGTGATCAGTATGCGCTTTGGATCCGAGGTGTCGAGTTTCGCCCTGACAAGAACCTTCCCGTTGCCGTCCCGGTATTCGGACACGTCCATAAGCCCGCCCGTCGGGAAATCAGGGTACAGCTCGAATTTCTTTCCTGAAAGGCAGGCGATCTCCGCTTCCAGCACTTCCACGGCGTTATGCGGAAGTATTTTTGTTGACATTCCGACGGCGATTCCCTCCGCGCCCATTACAAGCACCACGGGCATTTTCGCCGGAAAAAGAAGGGGCTCCCTGTTTCTGCCGTCGTAGGAATCCGTCCATTCGGTAAGCTTTGGGTTGTAGAAAATATCTTTTGACAGGGGCGCGGCCCGGCATTCTATATAACGCGGGGCCGAGGCTTCGTCGCCAGTGTAGATATTTCCGAAATTACCCTGCCTTTCAATAAAAAGTTCCTTGTTGGCCAGCACCACAAGGGCGGGGCCGATGGACGCGTCGCCGTGCGGATGGTACTTCATGCACTCGCCGACAATGTTGGCGACCTTGTGGAATTTGCCGTCGTCTTTTTCAAATAACGTATGCAGTATTCTTCTTTGCACGGGCTTTAAGCCGTCTTCAAGATCGGGGATAGCGCGATCTTTAATTACATAGGAAGCGTATTCCAGAAAATTGCGGTCAAAGAGGTTTTTAACGTATGCCATAATTTTATTATACCTTGTTTTGATACAGATTAACAATACGGTGAATAATTATCTTGACAATAATTAAAAAATAAGTATTATTAATAATTAAGGAGACAAAATACATATGAGAAATGAATCCCCCGGAGCAGTTCTGAACGCGTTGTTAAAAAAACACGGTCTGAATTACTCAAGCCTGGCCAAGGCAATCGGTTTAAGCGGCGCTATGGTGCGCCTTATCGCGCTTGATGAAAACCCGGTATCGGCCGCTGTGGCGTTTCGTCTGGCGAAGTTTTTCAAAACGAGTCCTGAATACTGGCTTGGCCTGCAAACGGTCTATGATGTAGCCAGAACCGCGAAAGATAAAAAATTGGCGAAAGCGCTTAAGGCCATTCCCCCCGTGGAAAAGGCCGTGCAGAACGCGGCAAAACCCGGGCGCAAGCCTAAAGCAAAAAAAACCGCCGGCAAACGCGGAAGGACGGCGGCGGCAAAAAAAGCCGTTAAAAAAACCGCAGGCAAAAGGGGCAGGCCGGCGGCCGCAAAAAAAGCGGTGTCAGTCAAAAAAACGGCGGGCGTGAAAAAAGCAAAACCGGCCAGGGCCGTTAATAAGACGGCAGGCAAGCGCGGCAGGCCGGCGGCCGTCAATCAGACACCCGGAGATTCTGACCAGCCGAACCTTTGGTAAAAAACAAGTAGCAAGTATCAGAGTAAGAATCAAAACGTATTATATTTATTACCTGCTACCTGATACTTGCTCCCTGCTCCTTAAATTAAAACCACTTTATATCCAAACACCGCCTGGAAGTAGTCGGCTTTTTCCTCAAGGGCGTTGAGTTCCTCCGAGATGTCGTAGGATCCCTCGGCGTGCAGGGCTATTGTCTCAGGCTTGCGTTCTATGCTTATGTTTTTTAACTGCTGGGAATGCCCCCGGTCAAGGGCGTCGGCTACGCGCAGTATCGCCGCCATTTTCAGCACTATGATCCTCTCCTCCCTCTGAAGGCTTATATATTCTATGTCCGCCTGAGTAGGCTCGCGCCCCTGGTGGTAGCGTATAACATTGGCGATAATGTCCAGCTCGTCGCGGGGCAGGCCGAATATTTCCGAATTGGAAACAATGTACTGGCCGTGCCTGTTGTGGCCCGAAGTTTTTATAAACGCCCCTATGTCGTGGAGAATGGCGGCCGTTTTAAGCATCATGCGCCGGCGGGAATCCATGCCGTGTTCCTTTAACAGCGCGTCAAAAAGCGTCATGCACAGGTTGGCGACATGGCGCGCGTGCGCCTCGTCAAAATGAAATTTTCTGCCAAGATTGACCGCGGACGCGATAATCTGAGAGTAAAATTCCTCCTGCTGTTCGGAATCCACCCCGAGGGCAAGGTCGATAAGGTAGCCCTCGCGTATCGAAACCAGGGGGACAACCACCTGGGCGGCCCCTGTCTGTTCAAGAAAGAGCTTAATCAAAAGGATGCCGGGGATAAAGCCCTCGGCTTCGGCGTATGAAATGCCAAGCTTTTGAACACATTCTTCCGCGTTGTAATTTTGAATCTTTTCCGCAAAGGCAATAAAATCATTGCGGGCTATTACCCGGCAATGCTCGTTAAGCTGGCTGCCGGCGTGATCCGAGGCAAGCCTGGCGTCGGAGCCGGCGACGACAAAGGTCCGCACGTACGCCAGGTCCATATCGGCGTTAAGGGTTTTTGTGGTGTCGCGGATGGCGTCTTTCAGGTGGCTTTCGTGGAGCAGTCCCGGGCCGGCCATGTGCCGCACTTTCTGGTCTATAATTATTGTCCCCAGTTTTATGCTGTGGGCGACAACCATCTGCCCCCGGCGCAGCAGCATTACCTCGGTAGATCCCCCGCCTATGTCCAGGATCATGGAATTGGCGCGCCAGAACAGGGGCAGGTCCTGCTTAAGGGCGAAACGCACGGCAAGGTACAACAGGCGGTTTTCCTCAATCCCGTCCACGACGGAAAGGTTGAACCCGGTTTCCTGCCGTATCCTGTCAATAAAAATGTCGCGGTTGCGGGCGACGCGCAGGGCGCTTGTCGCGATTACGTGGATGTTTTCCCCGGTAATATCCCAGCTTTCAAGCAGTTCCCTGAAATTTTGAAAGACCGACAGGCAGTCCAGAAGGGATTCGCGTGAAAGCTCGCCGGAGTTAAAGACATCCCTGCCCAGGGCGACAGGCCGGCCGGCGCTGTCCATGATTTTCCAGTTGTCGCCGTGCCGGCTTTTGCGTTCCTGCATCTGGGCGACCAGCAATCTGATGCCGGTGGAGCCAATTTCAATAATTGCGACTAACCTGTTATCCATAATTTACAATTTGTCTATAAGCATTGAACATTTACCAGAGGGGATGGGCAGGGTCTTTTTCTTTTTGCCAAGGATGTTAATGGTAAAGTAATAGAGTTTTTCGCTTTCCATATGTATTTCCCATCCCCGCCCGCTTCTGTGTGAGAGTATCGTTATCATGTTTTTCTTAAGGGACAGGTTTTCAATGCCCATAATTTCAAGGTTGGGGATTATCCAGTCCACGGTTTTTCGCGGGAGGGATATAAAAAGCCCCACGATATTTTCTATGGTCAGACAGATTGTGGAAAGGGCGTCGTATGACAGGTACTGGGCCCGCGGGAAGTCAGGTTTGCCGGGCCATTTTGCCGGGCCTTCCTTTGTGGGAAGGTACGCTTCCCAAAGGTTGCCCTTCTGGTGGTTGCCGTCCGGGCTCATGGAGTCCAGCATAAAATAAAGGTGGCGTATCGCACATTCGCGGGCGAGGTCCCAGCGCTGGTAGCGCTCCAGCCCTTTTATTACCATGAACGTCAGGTGGGGGTACACGGAGCCGTGGTACCCGCGCCCGTTTTCGTCAAAATTTTTATCTGAGAGCGAAAGGGTGGGGAAGGGGTGGGGCGATCCGAAGTAATTCGGGTCGGAGAGCTTGGAGATGATTTTTTCGGCTTTCTCGTCGTTGGGGATTTCCGCCAGGAGCGGCCAGTATCCGGCGATGGTTTTTACCGGCAGCCTTTTCTCGTTCTTGTCAATGTCATGATAAAAACCGTCCTGGGGGTCCCACATCAGGGCGTTAATCCTTGTTTTAAGGGCGAAATACTGTTTTTTGTACTGGAAGCTGGAATCCTTGTCGTTGAGTATATCCGCCATCGCGGACAAATACAGGGCGTTAATTGCCATCATAGCGTTAAAGTCAAGGGAATAATACGCCCCTTCGCGCGGGGAATTGGTTATGCCCGTAACCGACAGCGGCACGCGGTAAAGGCCGTTGGACTTCTTGAAAGTCTTGTCTATCCAGGCGGTATACTTGTCCAGAATGGCCAGCACGTCCTTGACCCGTTTTTTATTTGCCGATTTATGGTAAATATTGTATTCGGCCCAGGCAAAAAGCGGGATTCCAAGACATTCCGAGTTGTCGCGCTCGACAACCGGCTTCCCGGTATTGATTTCATAAGCGCATCTTATGGCCCCGTTGGCCTCCTGGCGCTCGTAAAACAGGTCCAGGCTGGGCGTAGCCTGGTAGATTCTGTTTGAGTAGACCAGAAAAAAAGACGAATATATGGCGTCGGACTGGAAAACGGCCGTGGCTCCCGGATAAGAGAAGAATTTTCCTTCTATACCGCCCTTTTCGGTTGAGCCGTTCCAGCAATCCTGAAGCCATGCCCATGATTTATCGTATATATCGACAAAATCCTGATCATAAAAGTGGATCTTTGGGAAATCTAGTTTTGTCACCTATACCAACCTCTAGGTAAATTATACGCTATAATCTATATTATATACTATTTCTGGTGAATTTGCCAAATCTTTTTGTTTTTTTGGCGCCAAAGAGGCACCGCGCCTTATGAACCGTTTCTATTCATCTTCAATTTTAAACAGCCACTTGAAAAAGCGGACAACAGCGTTAAATATACGGCGGAAAAACCCCGGGTTTTGCAGACGGTAAAGTTTCTTTGTCGCGTCGGAGAGTTCTTCCATGGAGAAATCGCGGCGCTGGGTGTTCTCTTCAATTTCAAGTTCCAGCCTGGACAGCTCGGTGGAATTTTCCAGTATTACCGCGTTAATTGTCCTCCAGCCAAGGCTCTTCGCGGCCTCAAGCCGCCTTCCTCCGGCAATAAGAACGTTTTTCCTGGTTATGACAATGGGGCTGATCTGCCCGTGGCGTTTCAGGCTTTCCGCCAAATTCGCTATGTCCCCCATGTCCTTCCGTATTCTTTTCCTGACTACGATGTCTTTTACAAGTACTTGCATTGTTTTTCCCTTTAATCCAGCAGCGGGTCATAAGACGGGATTTCAAGATCGTATAACGGGTATTCGCCTGATTCCTGAGACGCGGGCCCGGCCTGGGGCCTTGTTTGCGAATTGGTATTGTTGTTTGCCGGGGTGTTCTGGGGCGCCCGGAAATATTCGGGGCCGTCGGCGGTTGGGGGCCTGCTTTGCTGTTCTGGCGAAACAGGCATATCGTCGTCCAGCCAGGGGTTGTTCGCGCCGGGCCTGACAGTGTTTGGGGCGGCAGGCTGCTGGTTCGGCCTGGGGTTATTTGCCGGCCTGGCCGGCTGGCCGGTTTGCCTCGGGCTGACAGGCATATCGGAGAAAATGTCGTCCGGCAGTTTGGGCATGGTCAGGGAGCCAAGGAGGACATTGTCATTCATTCCCAGCGTGCTTTCGCGCAGTGGGTCAAAGGCTACGCGCGTTTTGGAACCGTGTATATCGCAGTATTCGGCGGGCTGGGTTCCGGAAAGGAAGGGAAGGGTAACCTCGCCCTGGTTGCATGAGGGTGTTTTTAAGAGGCCTGATTTCGCGCAAACCGTTACGTCCACAATTCCCGTCGCCGGGCGGGTAAAATCCCTGCGGGGCAGCCCCTGGTGAATTACCCGCATATAATCGCCCCAGACGGGGCCGGCCAGTGTGGAGCCGGTAAGCTCCACGCCAAGGGAGTTGCCCGGTTTGTCAAAGCCGAACCAAATAGCCGTGGTATAGTATGCGCTGTAACCCACGGCCCAGGCGTCAGACCAGTTCTGGGGTGTTCCCGTCTTGCCGGCTACCGGCATCCTGAACGATTTTCCGTTTTCGTCTTTGAATGTGAATTTGGCCCCCCAGCCGGCGCCGTTAGCCAGGCTCCCTTCTTCCACGGTTTTTTCCAGTATCCGTGACATTATGTAGGCGTTCTGGGGGCTTATAACCTGCTGGCTTGCGGTCTTCTTCTGCTGGAAGCGCGGGTTCCTGACAATGTCCAAATCCACAAGGCGGCCGGTCCTGTCTTCCACATACCGTATCGCGACTGGCGTTACCTCGCGCCCCTGGTTGCCGAAAACGGCGAAAGC
>Ga0268262_10006358_pt1 | contig 11372 bp, 8 predicted proteins | sample TergutNc150P3_FD_190354 | JGI IMG/M metagenome (GOLD analysis project Ga0268262, IMG submission 190354) | Nasutitermes corniger P3 segment gut microbial community from laboratory colony in Florida, USA - Nc150 P3 (SPAdes) (version 2) | ecosystem: Host-associated > Arthropoda: Insects > Digestive...
ACAAGGCGCTCACGAAGCTGCGCGGCGAGCCGGGGACGGAGGTCAAGCTGCTCATCCGCAGGAGGGGCGAGGCGCAGGATCACGAGTACGTCATACGCCGCGACATCATACAGATAAAGTCGGTGCCCTTCTACGGCGTGCTTGAGGGCGGCATAGGCTATCTTACGCTTCAGCAGTTCTCCGAGGAGGCCGGCGCGGAGGTTGAGAAGGCGATTCGTGAGCTTCTTAAGAAGAACATAAAGGGGCTGGTCTTCGACCTGCGCCACAATCCGGGCGGGCTGCTTCCCCAGGCCATAAAGGTCGCGGAGAAGTTCCTGCCCAAGAATTCGGTGGTTGTTTCCACGAGGGGGCGGGTGCGCAACCAGAACAAGGAGTACCGGTCTGCTACGGGCGCGGTGCTGCCGGCGGACATGCCGCTTATCGTATTGGTGGACAGGTCGTCCGCCAGCGCGTCGGAGATCGTGGCCGGGGCGGTGCAGGATTGGGACAGGGGCGTCATTTTGGGGGACACGACTTTCGGCAAGGGTTCGGTGCAGAGCGTTTTGCAGCTCGACGCGGTCAACCACATCAAGCTGACGACGGCTTTTTACTACACGCCGGCGGGCAGGTGCATAAACCGCCCGGAGAATTTTGTGCGCAGGGGCGACGACTTTGAGGACGAAGAGGGCGAGGAGGGCGAGGAAGAGGAGCGGGACGGCGGCGCGGCGGGCAAAGACAAGGGCAAGGACAAGGACAAGGGCAAGGACGCCAAGAAGGAGAGGGCCAAGGCCGATACCGCGACCTATCGCACCAACGGCGGGCGTCTCGTCTTCGGCGGCGGCGGCATAGTTCCCGACACGGTCGTGCTCCGCAAGATACCGGAGGCGGCGCTGCGCGCGCTGCTGCTGAAGGACATGTTCTTCCAGTTCGCCAATATCGAGTACGTAAAGCTCCAGAAGCGCGGCGTCAAGATCACCGCCGACTATGCTCCCGACGAGGCGACGCTTAAGTCTTTTTACGCGCATTTGGACTCCGTAGGGTTCGCTTTTCAGAGCATAGCGCAGATACAGTTCGACGAGTTCAAGAAGAGGAGCGGCGTAGTTGAGGATACCGCGATGAAGGACAACAAGAACCCGTACTTGGAGCCGCCCAAGCTGAGCGAGGCGGAGTTCGGGAGGTTGAAGGCGGCGTCGGAGCGCGTTGACTCTATCTTAGCCGCCGACAGCCGGCAGGCCATGCGCCATTCCGAGCCTGAGATCAAGCGTCTGATCCGCGACGCGCTCTTGGTCAGGGAGTTCGGCCAGGACAACGAGGCGGTCTACCGTTCCAAGTTAGCCAATGACGAGCAGTTGACCGCCGCGTTAAAGCTGATGGTAGACAAGCCGGTCTACGCCAAGCTGTTGAAAGTAGGCCCGGCCGCCCCCTCCAAGCCGCCGGTATCGGCGCAGCAGGGCAAAGCAGCCGCCGGCAAGAAGCCGGACGACGCTAAGCAGGACGGTAAGAAGCCGGATAATGTCAAGCCGGATAGCGATAAACAAAATAAGGAGAAAAAATGATTAAAAAGATGCGTGAAATGGCTCCTATGATAATGATCGTGATCATAGTGGCTTTCGTCGGCGGCACCCTCTTTTTAGACTGGGGCATGAACATCATGGGCCAGGGCCGTAAAACGCCGGTCGGCAGGATAGACGGCAAGGACATTCCGATAGAGTATTTCGACAAATTGGTCAATATGGAGCGCTTCCGCTTGCAGGAGGGGGGGCGCGACGTGCCGCCTATGCAGTACCGCCAGATTCCGGCGCAGGTGTGGAACCAGGAGGTCAACAGGATGCTCATGGACAAGGCCGTAAAGTCTATGCGGCTCGAGTCCACCGACCACGAAGTCTTCGAGTACCTGAAGCGCAACCCGCTGCCGGGGCTCGACACGGCGTTCGTCTTCCAGACCAACGGGGTTTTCGACACCGCTAAGTATATCCAGTGGCTCAACACGCCGCAGACCTATTCCATGTACCCGTGGATGGCGGATGTGGAGAAGCAGGTGAGCGGCCAGGTCATGCCGGGGCAGAAGCTCGACGCGCTGCTCAAGGCCGGCGTCTTCGTTTCTAAGGCGGAGGCGGCCTACGAGTTCGCCCAGAGGAACGACAAGGCGACCTTCGAGTACTACAAGGTGCTGGGCAAGGATCACCGCAACGACAGCGCGGCGGTCACCGACAAGATGATCAGCGACTACTACGCGGCCAACCAGAGCGGCTTCCGCCGCGACGAGCAGGCCGACCTGTACTTCGTCAAGATTCCCAAGACGGCGACCGAGGCGGACTTGGAGCTGAACAGGAAGAATCTGCTTGACATCAAGAAGAAGATTTTGGCGGGGGAGTCCACCTTTGAGAGCGAGGCGGAGTACGAGTCGGACGACGAGGGGTCGGCCCAGAACGGCGGCGATCTGGGTTGGTTCGGCAAGGGCGCGATGGTGCCGGAGTTTGAGGCGGCGGCGTTCGCGTTGGAGCCCGGGGCGATATCCGACCCGGTCAAGACTGTGTTCGGCTACCACATAATAAAGCTTGAGGAGCGCGGCGAGCCCGACAGCGGCGGCGAGTTCAAGGTTAGGGCGCGCCACATCCTTATAAAAAACAGCCCGTCCAACGAGACGCTCGACGCTCTCTCCGAGAATGCGGAGCGGATCAAAATGGCTGTGGCTAACAAGGGCTTTACGGCGGCCGCGCTGGAGGGCTTCTCCGTGTCGGTCGATTCCACAGGCCTGTTCAAGAGGGGCGACACGCCGCCCAAGATCGGATACCTCCAGGGCGCCGGTTCGTTCGCTTTCACCCGCAAAGCCGGCGAAATCTCCGACGTTTTGGACAACCCGGAGGCGTTCTACGTGCTGGGTCTCAAGGAGAGGGCGAAGAAGGGTCTGCTGCCGCTCTCGGCGGTGCGCGACCGCATCGTTGACGCGATAAGGGACACGCTGGCCATGAAGGAGGCTAAGGTCTACGCCGGAACCGTGCTGGAAAAGTTGAAAGGCGGCGCGACGCTGCAAGACATCAAGGACGGCGACGCGGGAATCGCGGCCGGCACGGCCGAGGATCAAACGCCCGGCGGATACATCCCGCAGTTGGGCGCGGCCTCTAAAACCGCGGCGGTCGCTTTCAGTCTGCCGGAGGGGGCGGTGTCCGGGCTTATAGAGGAAAAGTCCGGGTACGGCATCGTCCGCGTCATTAAGAGGAACGAGCCCGCCTCTTTTGATTTTGCGAACAACCCGATGGCGAGGCAGGTGGCGGAGATGATCAGGATGCAGGAGCGGCAGTCGGTGTACGGGGAGTGGTTCAGGGAGCTGCACGGCGGGGCTAAGGTCGTCAGCCATTTGGAGAGGTTTTATTTTGATTAGTCGAATAAATGCGTAAGCCCGCGTAAAAACGGACGGTCAAAGCCGTCCGTTTTTAAATCAAAAAAAGTGATCCCAGCTTTTCATCGGCAGTTCCTCCGTCTTCCCGTCTTTTCCGCGCGTCAATACTTTTTGCGTTTTTGACGTGAAAAAGCCTAAGCGCGCCATGTCCGGCCGGCGCTGAGCGACGCTTTCTATATTATAAGGATTTAACGACGGGTCGCAGGCGAACAGCAGCTCGTACTCTTCGCCGCCGTGCCAAAACCAGTTTTTATAGTCCGCGCTCAGATCATCCGCCAAGTCTATCATCGCCGGCGGGACGCTCTTCAAGACGTCCGCGTCGAAGATGAAACCGAGGCCGTTGTCGAAGCACAGCGCGGCGACGTCTTTCGAGAGGCCGTCGGACAAGTCCGTCATGGCGTGTACGGCCGGATCGGCGGCTAACGCTAAACCCTCTTCTACGGCGGGGACGGGCGTTACATGGGCGTCTACGAAGCGCCCGTATTCCGGCGGAACGCCTCCCCTCCCCCGCCGCGTTAAGGCCGCGAGGCCGGCGGCGCTTTCGCCGGGGATGCCGGTGACCCACAGCGCGTCGCCGTCGGCTATGCCGGAACGCTTTAATAGATTGCCGCCCGGCGGGGCGGAACCGATCAGCGTGATTCCGATTGTCCAAACGCCGCCGCCGGAGAGGTCGCCGCCGACTATCGGGAAATCCCAACGTTCGCAGGCTTTGGAGAAGCCGGCGTAGATTTGTTCGATCGCGCCGGTTACGCTTATGCCGCCGGCATTATCAACGCCCGCTTTCGGAAAGACAAGCTGCACGACCGCCCCGTCCGGCTTCGCCCCCATCGCCGCGCAGTCGCTCAGGTTCGACGCCATCGACTTGCAGCCTATCTCCTCGAACGTCATCGTCTTTGCGGAGAAGTGCACGTTTTCGACCGACACGTCGGTTGTTATGATGAGTTTTTCGCCCGCGGTTTTATTGACGCGTATCGCGGCGTCGTCGCCTATAGACATCTCGTAAGGCGAGGAACGGCTGACAGGCGGCAATATGTTTTGTATGCGCCGGATTAATTCATACTCTTTGGAGGGGAACGGCCTGTCGCTCATATTGTCTTTTCAATCCTATAATCTCCTAATTTTAGGCAATCTTATAATCCTAATCCTGCTTCATCCTCAACATCAATTTCACCTCGTCCACGCTTATATGGTACTTTCTGGAGATTTCCACGTCGCTAAGGCCGCTTTTAGAATCCGACGCGACCGCGTCGCTGAAGCCGGGGGTGCCCGCTTTGGGGACATCCATTCCTCTCGTTCTTTGCCGCGGCGAGTCCGGCGCGGCGGCTATCAAAGAGGGCGGCGCGGGCGGCTGGGACGGCGGCGGCGGAGGGGGCGCGGGCGGGGGCGGCGGTTCCGCCGGCCGGAACGCGGTCGGCGCGGGCGGCGGGCTCGCCTCGCGTATTTTCCCCATCAGCTCCGCCAGCGCCGGCGGCACCGGCGGCGGCGGCATTTGCGCGGCGATCTCCGGCAGGCCTCTGCTGTTGTACGTCGATCCGGCCCCGGGTTTGGAGGCGGGGTCGGGGAAGACCGGCGGCCGGTCGTCGGCGGGGGCGAGGTTGATCCTCTTGGGTTCCTTGGACGCGGCGTTTTTTTTCTTGCCTTTGCGGCCGGCCAAGAGGCCTATAAAGAGCAGCAGCCCGGAGAGAACGGCTACTATGCCGGTGCCGACTATGACCCAGTCGAAAAGCCCGGCGGGCTTGAACGACACGGCCGTCTCAAGAAACGAGGATATTTTGGAAGCGATAGACGAAAATAAGCCGCCGCCGGGATCGGAGGGATCCCCGGCCGGGTCGGAATCTCCGGACGGCGCGGAGGAGCGCATCCGCACTATCGAGTCGCGCAGCGCGGCGCTCGCCGCCTCCAGGTCGTCTATGGGCAAGCCGGAGCGTTTGCGCACCTGCGTTTCGACGTTTATCGAATCGAGTCGCGCCCGCAGCGTCTCCCGGCTCTCGGCAAAGACGGACGCGGCGGTCACGGCGATAAGCAGCAAGATCGGTAGTTTGGCGGTTTTCATTTTATGACGGTTCGGGCTTTTGGGTGACGGCCGATACGTATTCACATGTACAAATATACATTATGATACGGCGCGGCGTTGTATAAAATTCTATGACGATTTTGATTTTTTTGTTTTTCTACTCGCAAATATGTATATTAATTATTGACATAGATGTTGATTTTGACTTACCGCTTATATGATTTTGAGTTTAAGGATAAGAAGATTATGATCAGGTACACCGTCTATTTCAACGGCGAGCAGGTGAAAGTTTACGATATCGAGGAGCCGGTTATTTTTATCGGGCGGCTTCCGGAGAATCATATCCCCATATTCAACATGGGGATATCGCGGCGGCACGTCAAGATTGAATTGGACGCTTTCGGGGCCTATACGCTCACCGACCTGAATTCGCTCAACGGCACGCTCGTAAACGGCAAAAAGGTCAAAAAGGCGACGCTTGCAAGCGGCGACAAGATCACCATAGGCAAGTACACGATTGTCTATGAAGACCTGCGCGGCGAGGCGGCGCTGCACTTGGAGACCATCGTCGCGGATTTCAGGCCGGAGGACGTTCAGCGCATGGCGCAGGCCGCCGGGGCCGTCCCCCAAGCGCCGCCGCCCCAGGCTCCGCCGTTTCAAGCCGCCGCCGCTCCCCAGACTCTGCCGCCGCCCCAGGCTCCGCCGTTTCAGGCCGCCGCCGCTCCCCAGACTCTGCCGCCGCCCCAGGCTCCGCCGTTTCAAGCCGCCGCCGCGCCTCAGACGCTGCCGCCGCCCCAGGCTCCGCCGCCTCAGGCCGCCGCCGCTCCCCAAGTCCAGGACGCTTCGGCCGATGACGACGAGGCCATCTCCGGGGCGGTTCTCATAGAAACCGCCGGGCACATCGTGTATAAGTTAGATCACGACTACCTAACCATAGGCTCCGACGAGGCCGACGACATATACGCCGCCGGTTTCATGGTCAACAAAGGCTTCGCCGCCATAGAGAAGCGCGACGGCGGTTTCTACATAACCGCTGAAAAAATGATGGCCAAAATCAAGGTCAACGGCAAGAGCGTGCGAACCCACAGGCTGGAACACAGGGACAGGATCGAGATCGGCTCGAACACGTTCCGATTCATGGAAAACGGATAGCGGCAATGAGATTCGCGTTCATCTCCGATATTCACGCAAACCTTGAGGCGCTCGAGGCCGTGCTCTCGGACATAGACAAAAAAGAGGTGGACGAGATCCTCTGCTTGGGCGACGTGGTGGGCTACGGCGCGAACCCCAACGAATGCGCGGAGACCGTCGTCAAACGGTGCAAGAGCGTGCTCTTGGGCAACCACGACGCCGCCGCCGTGAACCTGCTCACCACGCAGCACTTCAACGTCCACGCCAAAATCGCCATAGAATGGACCGCGCAGGCCCTAACGCCCTCAAACAAATCGTTCCTCGCCGCCCTGCCCGTCTCTAAAACGACCGACCTCGTCACTATGGCGCACTCCACCCCCTACGAACCGGGGATGTGGTACTACATAACCTCGCTCGAAGAGGCCGCGTTCAACTTCCAGTACTTCGACACCAAAATCTGTCTGGTGGGCCACACCCACATCCCGATGATCATCGTTTTGGACGGCGAGGAGATCTACGTGCACCCCGAAAAACAAATATCCTACAACGAACGCGAAGACAGAAAGCTCCTGATAAACATAGGCAGCGTGGGCCAGCCCAGAGACAGAAACCCCCAAAGCTCCTACGGGATTCTCGACACGGATGAAGAGACCTTCTCCCTGTACAGACTCCCCTACAACATCTCTAAAGCCCAGTCCAAGATGAAGAAGATTAAAATGCCCGACTTTTTGGTCAACCGCTTGGCGGAAGGCCGTTAATTTTTCTCTACCAAAAACACCCCGTTTCTATTGATAATCGGTGTTTTTGAATCGGCGCTCTTTTTAGCGGCTATCAGCTTTCCGTCAAGGCCGTATATCTTCGCCCCGGCCGGTATGTCGAGCCGTCCGCCGTCCCGCAGCTTAACGACGCGCGTTATCCCCTTTTTCCCGATGTTTTTTTTGAGGGGCGCGGCGTTGCGGTTTACGGATAACACCGTTCCTACGGTTTGCCCCGGATACGGCCGCGCCGGATACGTTTCCGCGCCCGGCATTAGCGCCGCCAGCGAGTAGGCGAGCGGGGCGTTCCAGTTGATAGCCACCTCGTTGGTCCAGTAGTCGCGGGTGTCGTCGAACCAGCAGGTCGCCGGCGTCGCGCATTGCCTTAGGTCTGCCGGAGCGTCGCTCTTTTGGTTGTGCGGACCGCCGATGAGACGCCCCGGCCACGGCGTCCGGCTCGCCGTCGATGTGCGGTCGTGCGGGTTCTTGGGCGGGTTGTATCCCACGCCGGTCACGAAAGAGCGCCCGTAATAGTTCCGCCCCAACAGGTGCGCCGCTACGTCCTGCACCGCGTGGCGGTACTTAGGGTCGCCGGTTTGCAGGTAGGCGCTGTGCAGTATGTACGACGTCCCCGCGACCGTGCCGTTGGCTCCCCAGTTGTATAGGCTGAGGTTGCGCGCGTAGCCGTGGGCGGCCGCGGATTTAATAAGCGCGTCGGCCGTCGAAACGAGGTATGTTCGTACGCTCTCCGCTTTATCCCCGTTCCGCCCCTCCCGCCTTGAGTTCAGGTAGGTGAGCGCGGCTATAACGCTGACGTCGCTCCACGTGATCTGCGTCCCTACCGCGCCCGACATATGTTTTTCCGCATACTCCAAATACTCCGGCTCGCCCGTGGTCTCCCACATCTCAACCGCGGCCCATAACCGCTTGTCCGAGTCGCCGCCGCCGCCGTACTCCCCGGTCTTGAAAGGCGCTTGCGTGTGGCCCACGAACGCGCTGTCGGTGCTCATTAGCATATTGTAGCTATGTTTCGCCTGCGCCAAACACCCGTCGGCGAACGCCTTGTCGTAGGGCGCGTAAATACGCGCCGCTATCGCCATCTGGCCTACGAAAGCCGCCGCCGCCATAGTGTTCCACGGCGCGTAGTACTGCGTTTCGCTCTCCTTATCCGGCATTACCTCCCCGCCGAATTTAAGCGTGGAGAGCTTGTGAGACACCCGCCCGTCGTCAAACTGCATCTTCCGCACCCAATCCAAATTCCACTTCGCCTCCGCCAAGTAAGCCGGAAGCGTTCCGCTTTTAGGGACGGATATAAGCGCGGTGTTTTCGAGAATATGCCAAAAATGCTCCCACGCTTTAAGCGTAAGCGCCACCGTCACCCCGCTGTTCACCGTGTACTTGTTGTAGTCCCCCGCGTCGTGCCACCCGCCGACGCCGTTCTTAGTCCCTATCCCGTCTTCCCTGCCGGCTGTATAATACTTAAGGCTGCCGTCCTTTGTGTGGCACGCGTTGTGCGAATAGCTTTTGCCGCCGTACGAGGCGCTGACCGCCGTGCCGCAGCGCCACAAGTAAAAACCGAGCATCGCCGCCCGGAACGGCTCCGCGAAGACGTCCCCGCCGACGGTAAACTCGGGAGACCTGCCGATGTTCGTGTTGTTGGTGAGTATATAGTAGCGTCCGGGTTTGTCGAAATCGGAAAAATCCGCTATCCTTAAGCCATCTTCCTTCGTGTCGGCGTTGTTCATCGGCTCGGACACGGTTCCGCCGCTGTAAACGGAGGTCTTTCCGTTAGGAGCCTCATACAGCCAGAACTTGGTGAAATCAGCCGCGACGGTGGCCTGTTTGGGAAACCCGGGCAGGAAACCGACCGTGTTCAGGCGGATACGGGAGTCTACGGCTTGGGTCTGAGCCGAAACGGTTGAGAGCGCGCAGACGGCGAGCAGCGCCGCGAAAAGTATTTTTTCGGATAACATCGGGTGAAGCCTCCTGATCATTAAAATCAATTTTTTAATAATTAACATATACGGAAGTATCGATATCAGCGCATATAAACGGTCGGGTCAGGCACGCCCGCCTCCTCGAAGCCTTTCCTTCTTATTACGCAGCTGTCGCACTCCCCGCACGCCCGCCCGGTCTTAGGCTCAGGGTCGTAGCAGCTGTGCGTGATCCCGTAGTCCAAACCCGCTTTTACGCCTAACTTTATTATCTCCGCCTTGTTCAGGTAGATCAGCGGCGTGCGGATCGTCATCTCATGGCCGTTTATTCCGGCTACTGTGGCCAAGTTCGCCAATTTTCGGAAAGCTTCGATATATTCGGGACGGCAGTCGGGGTAGCCGGAGTAGTCTACGCAGTTCACCCCGATGAATATGTCAGTACAGTACTCCCCGTCCCGCCCCGCGCCGAGCGCCTCCGCCCAGGCGAGCGCGTAGGAGAGGAATACGGTGTTGCGCGCCGGGACGTAGGTCACCGGTATCCCCGCGCCGCGCCTGCCCTTCGGCACGTCGATATCGTCCGACGTCAAAGCGCTGCCGCCTAAGGACGACAGGTCGATGTTCACGATGCGGTGCTCCGCGACTCCCAAAAACGCCGCCACCCGCTGCGCCGCCAAAAGCTCGAACGCGTGGCGCTGGCCGTAGGAAAAACTCAGCGCGTAGAGCTCGAACCCCGCCTCCCGCGCCGCGACGCCGCAAGTCGCGCTGTCCAAACCGCCGCTAAGCAACACCACCGCTTTCTTCATTACTATAATATAACACCCCGTAGACGAAAAAACAAATTCTTTTCAAATCTCCCGAAGATTTTGATTTCAGTCCTTAAAGGCCGCGACACGGTCGAAGCCGTTGGCGGCGGCTATTCGGAACGCCCCCGCCCGCTGCACCGCCCACGCCCGACGGCGGCGGGAGCGGGGACGGAGACAGGGACGCGCGGAATCAGAAGGAATAGTCGTAACGCGCGGATACCTTGAAATCGCCGCTTTGGGTTGGGAATACGGCGAGCTTTAGGCCGTCGTAGGGTTTGAAGTTGTTTGCGGCGGGGGATGACGGGTTGGGATTGGGTTTGTGGTAAGTGGCGGAACGGGTCGTTTTTAGACGAAAACCCTGTCATCCCATAGCGTAAACGGCTGAAAATCGCTGTCGGCGTATACAAAATCCCCCTATTTAGACAAAAGTGTCTAAAAAAAACCTACGTTTAAATTAGACATTTTTCGATATAGGGGACATGCGGAAATTGGAGCGAAAAGCGGGTTTTACGAGGGGGTCAAAGCGTCTAAATTAAACGTATGTATAATTTAGACAGTTTTACCGTTTTTATCGTCTACTAATATAATTCATCGGCGCGGCAAGGTCAAAGTTTTTGGCGAAAAACGTCGAATTCACGGTCTGGACGGCGTTTTCGGGGGATTCGGGATTTATGGGGCGGAGACTATAATCTGTCGGGTTATGAACGTACTCGGACATTTGACGACGGCACTTTTTTTGCGATCCCGCCGCCCGTAATGTATATTTATCAGGTGACAAGGAGGCCGTATGCCCGTAAAAAAGGCCGTCAAAAAGACCGTAAAAAAGAAACGTACCGCGACTGCCAAAGTCACCAGAAGCGCGTTAGAAACGGCGGTAGGCCAGGGCGAACTTAGAGGCGAGCGCAGAGGCAGACGTGAAGGTCAGGAAATGGAACGCGCCAAACTCGTCAAAAGTCTGTACGAAACGGGCTTTACCGTTGCAAAAATCGTAAAGGGCACAAAACTCTCCGAAACCGCCGTCAAGCGGATTTTGGGCTTGTAAACGGTCAATGGCGGGCTGACGGCGGCGGAAAACGTTTTTTTTAACTTTTTTTGACTTCACGCGCCCCCATATATTATATTACTTTGCAATGATGACCATCACCGCGCCGCCCGTTTACGGCGGCCGCTCTTGCGAACAACCGAGACGCGATAAATCGCGTCTCTACGGAATGGGGGATTTATGGCGTTTGGGATTCTTTACACGCTGACCGCTACGGCTACCGCTTTGCCCGCCGCCGGCGCGACCGACGGGCACGGGTACGCCCGCGCCGACCGCGCCGCGACAACCGCCTGCGGCGTTGACGGCGCGATGCC
>Ga0268262_10006359_pt1 | contig 11372 bp, 10 predicted proteins | sample TergutNc150P3_FD_190354 | JGI IMG/M metagenome (GOLD analysis project Ga0268262, IMG submission 190354) | Nasutitermes corniger P3 segment gut microbial community from laboratory colony in Florida, USA - Nc150 P3 (SPAdes) (version 2) | ecosystem: Host-associated > Arthropoda: Insects >...
TATGTACCAAACTATGCAAATGGCTGGCACTATTACTATACGCAGGTCAAAACCTGGGCGCCCGGAAAAATTGTTGCGTTAACCGAAAACGGCGCCATTCCCGATCCGGACGCCCTCAGCGCTAACGAAACGTGGTGGTCATGGTTTATGACCTGGGACGATCATGGTTCTATCCCGGGCAAAAGTTCTAAAAATAACCACTGGACGGGTGAATGGCATAATACCAACGCCCACAAAAAGCGCGTATACCGGCATTCCCTGGTGATAACCCTGGACAAACTTCCCCCATTTTCCCGCCCCTAAACCTGATCCATTAACGATGACGGAATTCCCGCTCTACATCCCGTTTCAGGTCCCGCTCCCGAATATCGGCCCGCTTGTCATAAACCTTTTTCCCTTTGCATAACCCTAACTCGACTTTAACTCTACCTTTCTTAAAATAAAACGACAGGGGGATAAGGGTATAGCCTTTTTCCTCAACCTTGCGGTTTATCCGTTTGATCTCGTCACGGTGGAGTAGCAGCCGTTTTTTACGGTCGGGGTCGTGGTTAAAAACCGAGGAGAAGGGATTTTCCGCTACATGCAGGGAGCGGAGCCATACTTCGCCCTTTATAACCTCCGCCCATGCGTCGGGAAATGATATTTTCCCGTCACGAAAGGATTTTACCTCCGTACCCAGCAGTTCCATACCGCACTCGTAGGTGTCGTCTACCGAATAATCGTGCCGCGCCTTGCGGTTAACGGCGATAATTTTTACTTTTTCTTCGGCCATTTAAGGGCTCACGCTGCTCCGGCGGGCAATGACCGGACGGAAAGAGACAAAGGGCGAACAGGTTGTTGGAGGCAGAGAGGCTCTGGATTCCGGGTTGCCTGATCCCGCATTGTTAAATGAAGAACCGCCGCGCAGCGAACGTTCCGGTGAACCAACCGCGGCAATGGCCTGGGACGGCGCGGAAAGAAACGGCAGGGGAGTATAGGGATCAGCGCACCATTCCCATACGCCGCTGCTGGGGGCGAAGATACCGGCACTGTCCCATGTACGGGCGGATTTTACCGCGTATTCCCATTCCGCCTCGGTGGGAAGCCGTATCTCCCAGTCTGTAAATGAGGCGGGTAATTTACCGCTCAGCCATGCGCAATAGGCTTGTGCCGCATACCATGACACCGAACTTACGCCCCTGTCCAGTTTACTTCTGTCTGCCGGTACGGTATTCTCAAAACCGGCAAGATATTCGTCAGTAACCAGCGCCTGCTGTTCCAGCGCTTCCCGTTGATCCGCACGCCATGCGGGGACCACATCAAGAAAATCCGCATAAGCGGGAGACGGAATCTCTGTTACGCAGATCATAAAGGCCGATACCGGCACGCGGTGGGGAAAGGGTTCCCCCTGCACCAGAATGCCGCCGCCTATTCCGGTAAATAAAAGGCCGCCCACCCGAATCTGACTCTCCGGTAATTCCGGGCCAGGTTGTCTTCCCGGCAAGGCTGCCAATGATTCCCCCGCGGTGACTTCAGCAAAAGCGGCAAGCTGATTCTGGTACCATGCGGAGGAAATCAACAGAGCGGCGGAATCCGCGGGAAGGGTATCGGCAAGCCAGGCGGCGCCGGCGGGATTATCGGACAAAAAGGCAGCTGCTTGTGTTACTGAGCCGGCAAGAGACAACGGAGAAGGAGGGATGCCGCCGTTAAAGGCAAGAGTTTTGGCTCTGACCAAGTCACGCAGGGCGGCGCGGGTTACCGCAAAACGGACGGCTGCGGCAAGTATGTCCTCTGAATCGGCATTTCCGGCGGCTTTACCGGCGCGGTAAACTCCTTCTGAAAGGCTCAAGGGTATCTGCCATGCCGCCGTCGGTTCGCCGCCTGAACTCCATGACGCATATTCGCGGGCAGACGCTGCCAAAACTGCCAATGGATCGGCAGTAATCAGCCTTATATTCAAATTATAACGCGGGGGGAACAACGCCGATGCAAACAGCCGCCCCGGTATTGCGCAGTCAAGACTCTGCGCCTGAAATCCCGGCAGAACTGCTGCTAGAGTATGTTCCCCTTTGGAAACAAAAACCCTGCACGGAGAAGTTCCCCGGTAAACGTCATCTACCCGCAGGGCGGCCCCGGCAGGCTCGCTGGTAAAAATAACCACAGCTCCGGGCCGGGCAATGCCGGGGTACAGTAAGAAAAAAAACAGCGCCAGCAGAAGAACCAGCGCGCACATAACGGCAATATATACGCCGGGACGTATCCCCAGAAAGGGCTTCAGGTGAACTTGATCTTCAGGCATAGGCGCAGGATGTTTTTTTCCCCACATAACCGGATTGTAGGCCGCATGAGACCCCGTGTCAACTGCACGCTGCAAACATAATCCACAGGGCAAGGTTTGCACAAACAAACAAACTCATGTACCCTTTAACCATGAATGCTATTCTGGAGAAAATCGGGAAAATCGGCATTGTACCGGTGATAAAAATTGATGATGCGGAGAAAGCCGTCCCGTTGGCAAAGGCGCTGGCGGCAGGAGGTATCCCCTGCGTGGAGATTACCTTCAGGACGGATCAGGGCGAGGAGGCCATCAGGCGTATAGCCGCCGAAGCGCCTGAAACGCTGGTAGGGGCGGGAACGGTATTGACCACGGATTTGGTTGATCGCGCTATGGGCGCGGGGGCGCAATTTATTGTCAGCCCCGGTTTTAACCCCCAGGTGGTTTCATACTGCCTGCGCAAGGGAATCCCCGTCACCCCCGGCTGCGCCAATCCGTCGGATATTGAGCAGGCCCTGGAATTCGGCCTTGAAGCGGTAAAATTCTTCCCGGCGGAACAGGCCGGGGGCCTTGAGTACATCAAGGCTGTTTCCGCCCCCTATCCCCGCCTGCAATTCATACCAACCGGCGGCATCAACGCGGCTAATATTGCCCGGTATATCGCCTTCGATAAAGTCCTCGCCTGCGGTACTTCGTGGATGGCCGGCGCCGATCTTATCAATGCCGGTGAATTTGAAAAAATTACCGCCCTGTCGCGGGAAGCGGTACTTGCCCTGTTGGGTTTCAGCGTCGCTCACATCGGTATCAACGCAGGCGGAGACGAAGCGTCCGCGCAAGCGGCGGCGCTTTTCCGTTCACTGTTTGGCTTTGCGCTCAAAGAGGGAAACAGTTCCACGTTTGCCGGGGACACCCTGGAACTGGTAAAAACAACCGCCACAGGCGCCGCGCCGGGAACCCACGGGCATATTGCCATTGCAACTAACAGTATCGCGCGAGCTGTTGCCCATCTGGAACGCGGCGGCATTACCTTTGACCATGCCAACGCCAAGAAAGACGCGCGTGGTAATGTGTTTGCGGTTTACCTGAAAGATGAGATTCTCGGTTTTGCCGTGCATCTGGTTCAGAAAAATCCCGGTAAATAATGAGTTTCAGGACTATTCTTTTACGCCGCCGACATTGAGGCCGACTACAAAGTAACGCTGCATAAACGGATAAATTAACAAAATCGGAGCGGCCGCGATTACCGTAATTGCCGCGCGTATGCTCATGGGCGTTACCATGCCGGATCCCGATCCGGCGGCGGCGGCAAGGGCCATAGCTCCGGCGTCTCCGGATGTTTTGCTCTGGGACTGGCTTGATTGCAGGTATTCCATCAGCTTGTACTGAAGCGTATGCAAATTCACCTTACCGGCATTGTAAATCATTGTGTCAAACCACGCGTTCCATGATCCTACGGCGACAAAAAGCCCTATGGTAGCAAGAACGGGAAGGCATAAGGGAAGAATAATGCGGATAAATATATAAAAATCCCCGTAACCGTCGATACGCGCGGACTCAATAATGCTTTCGGGAATACTGCGCATATAGGTCCTCATCACGACAAAATTAAAAGCATTTACAATTCCCGGGACTATATATACCCAGAACGATCCGTACATACCGAGATTCTTGATTAATAAAAATGTCGGAATAAGGCCGGCGTTTATATACATGGAAAGCACCAAAATAAAAGTAAAGGGTTTTAACAATACAAATTCACGCCGGGAAAGGGCAAAGGCGATCATTGCCGTAAAAAACACGCTCGTTCCAAGATTTATTACCGTCCTGGCGACAGAAATAAGGAAAGCGTGGGGAATGGCCCCTGTCCGGAAAATTACCTGATAATTAAAAAGGCTGAATTTTCTCGGAAAAAAAGTAATGCCGCCCTGCATCGTGTTCATCGCGTCATTGAATGATATAGCAATGGTGGTCCAGAAAGGATACAGGGTTATAAATGAAAGGAGAAGCAAGAAACAGGTATTCAAAGAGCGGAAAGTATAATTTTCAATTTTTGATATTGTTGCCGCTTTCATATCAGGCGCTCCTCTCCCGCTCTTTTCGCGATCTCGTTAGCGATAAATATAAGGGAAATATTTACTATATTCTTAATCATACCGGCCGCCGTGGCAAGTGAATAATTTGAACGGCTGAGGCCGAATATAAGCACATATATATCAATCGTATCCGACACGTCCATGACAAGCCCGTTTCGCAGCAAATACTGCAATTCAAAACCCGCGTCAAGGATATGTCCGACGCTCATTATTAACAGAATAATTATGGTTGGCTTTATACAGGGAAGGGTAATACGCCACATTTTTTGATACCGGTTACATCCGTCAATTTCCGCAGCCTCATATAAATTCGGATCAATGCCCGCGATTGCCGCAAGGTATATAATGGTATTCCATCCTACTTCTTTCCATACATAGGTAACGCCGATTATTCCCCAAAAATAGTTTGGCTTGGAAAGCCACAATATAGGCTCTTTGATTATTCCCAACGCCATAAACGCGTTGTTTATCGCCCCGTTGTCCGTGGTAAGCATACTGGATACCAGGCCGGTAACTATAACCCAGGAAAGAAAATGGGGAAGGTAGGAAATGGTTTGAATGACACGTTTAAATAATATTTTTCTTACTTCATTCAGAAGAAGGGCAAAGCCTATAGCCGTTATAAATCCTAATGAAGTGTTTATTACACTCATGGCTATGGTATTCCGTATAGTTTTCAGGAACACCTTGTCCTCAAACAGGAACTTGAACCATTGTAAACCCACCCAATCCTGTTTGGAAAAACTTTTCATCGGTTTGTAATTCTGGAACGCCATTGTCCAGCCCCAGAGGGGAACATAGACGAAAAGTATTATATAAAGAATTATGGGAAGGCTCATGAAAAGAATCTGGCGCTGACGGCTTAATCTGTAAAAAAAAGTCTTCTGGTTAGAAATTGCAAGAGCAGGCGTATTCATCTTCTTCTCCTGAATTTGAGACAAAAAAACGGAGGCGGTTGTCCGCCTCCGTATCAAAGCTGTATTATTTTTTGACGCCCCAGGCTTTTAAGCGCTGGTTAAGTTGATCCTGCATATACGCCTCGTAGGTGGCAAGGCCGTTGGAGTTCATTTCATTTACATAAGCGGTCCACAAGGTATCAAAATTGGCAGTCGGAGCGAGAATCATCGCCGGCAGTCTCTGTCTCATTGTCTGCTTGCAGCGCTCAAGAGCGATTTGGGCAGGCGTTCCATCGGGAGGATCCGGCATATTCCAGGTGGGGTACCAGGGGGCATTCGGCGGAGGATTCTTGTCCATTAATTCATTGGTGCCTGTTACGTTATAAGCCTTAAAGAGTTCTCTGTCTTCAGGAAGAAGAGATGCTTCCCTTTCAGGGAAGAAGAACTGCAGATTGGAAGGATAACCGTCTGTGAAAGTACCTTCTATTTTGGGGAAAATATCTTCCATGAGTCTGGCGCGGTTTTCCTCCTGCCATTGATCCTTCTGCCAATTAGCCGTTTGTTCCGGTGTACGATAGGGTACTTTTTTGCCGTCTTCCGTCTTCCATTGCCAATGCTGGCCTTCAATACCCCAGTTTATGGTACGCTGTACTTCTTCATCAAGGAAAGCGTTGATGAATTGGATAATCCTTACCGGATCTTTCGCGCTTTTGCTGATTCCCATGCCGCGGTATATGTTGGGAATCGTTATATCACGGTAATGCGGCTTGGTATTTGCGTCCCATACAACGGGAAGCGGGGCCATGGTGCGGATATTTCCGTTAGCGTCTTTGTTTGCAACATCCGGCCCGTACATGAACTGCCAGCCCTGGACGCTCTGTCCCAATACGCGGCCGGAGGCAATTTTCGCCGAATACTGGTCATAGTTGTCGGTAAAACTCGTCCTGTCAATTAAACCCCTTTTATCAAGTTCGTTGAGTTTTCTGAACCAGCGTTTGGAAATATCCATTGTAAAGAAGGTTTTGTATGCATACGTTTTCGGGTCAACAATGCCGTTCCCGTCGTTGGGGTTACCGGCGAGGAAGTTCGGTGGATTCCAGAGTTCGAACACGCGCCAGTCATGGGTAAGAATTACAAAGGGAATGGTGGGCTGGTTGTTAATGCGCGGGTTTTTCTTGAGATAGGCTTCTATTAAATCAAAATACTGATCCACAGTTTTAATTTGGGGATAATTCGCGTCTTTCAAAACGGCTTTCTGAATCCAGAAGGCAGTCTGATTATAATCGGGACTTTGGTCACGCCCCTGGAATACGCCGTAATTGATGAGGTAGTACGTGTGTCCGTCCGGGGATTTCATTTTATCCCAAACTGATGCGTAATGTTTCTTAATATTGGGGCCGTATTTTTCGATCAGGTCTTCCAAAGGTATTAAGGCGCCCGCGTCGATCCATCTGGTTTCCCTTACTTCAAGGATATCGGGAAATTGACCGCCGGCGATCATAGTACCGGCTCTTTGGGCTATATCGCCGACAAGTATGTCCCAACTGAATTCAACGTTCAGTTTGTCCTTCAGGTATTTATACATCGGGTTATTGGCCGAAGGCTGCGGATGGCCTCCTGTCTCATGAAAGACTGAAATTTTAATCGGAGAATTGGGAGCGCTTGAAGTGCTCCCCCCCTGCTGTCCGCCGCCGGCAAAAGCCAGAGCCGCGATACAAATAAGTACCGCACAAATAGTTAATTTTTTCATTTCTACCTCCAAAAGGGTTCTGTGTTGATGAGCGTCTAATACAAGACGCTATGGCAGAATTTTACCACCGTATGAAAGTCCGCGCAACAAAAATTTTAGGGAATTTGCCGTTTTTTTTACCGTGTATTTTGTAAAAAAGACCGTTTTATGCCGCCCTGAGACCCACCGGGGGGATTTGTTCCTGCTCCTGCCGATAAAAACCACATCGGCGGCTGTCAATGAAAACTCCCGTTATTGACATTAAAAAAAACAATAGGTACAGTTTCACAGACGCAATGAGTACCGATCAATATAGTCACCGGAAATCCGGCATTACCGTGCGGATTATGAACGGGGACAGGCCGGCGGCAGACCGGCCGGTAAAAATACGGCAGACGGGACATGAATTCCTGTTCGGGGTGGGCGGTTTTGACGCGGTAGCGATGATGGGCGATATGCCCGACGCGGAGCATAAGGCCTTTTTGCAGGAAAGACTGGACCGGCTTTTTTCGGTCATGAATTATGCTACCCTGCCGTTTTACCTGGGGCGTTATGAGCCGTCTGAAGGCAATCCGGACGAGGCGCGCACAATAGCCGCCGCTAAATATTTTTGTTCAAGAGGCGTACAGGTAAAAGGACATCCTCTGGTATGGCATACGGTCTGCGCGGACTGGCTTATGCGGTACTCGAACAAGGAAATCCTTGAGAAACTCCGCCGCCGTATAGAACGGGAGCTGACCCATTATAAGGGTCTAATAGAAATCTGGGATCTGATCAACGAAGTGGTGATTATGCCGGTTTTTGACAAATACGATAATGCCGTTACCCGCGTGTGTAAAGAGATCGGCAGGGTGTCCATGGTCAGAGAGGTTTTTACAGCGGCCCGCGCGGCTAACCCCTCCGCAGTGCTTTTGTTAAATGATTTTGATCTTTCCGCGCAGTATGAAATCCTGATTGACGGATGCCTTCAGGCGGGCATACCCATTGATGTAATCGGTATACAATCCCACCAGCATCAGGGTTACTGGGGGGCGGAAAAAACGCGGGAAATCCTTGAGCGTTATTCGCAATTTGGCCTGCCGATACATTTTACCGAAAATACCATTATATCGGGCGACATTATGCCCGGCCATATCGTTGATCTTAATGACTGGCAGGTGGATTCCTGGCCCAGTACGCCTGAGGGCGAGGAACGCCAGGCGCGGGAAACGGCAGAGATGTACTCAATACTTTTTGCCCATCCTTTAGTCGAGGCCATTACCGCCTGGAACGCCGTAGACGGCGGATGGTTGAAAGCCCCTGCCGGCCTTCTCCGCGAAGACAACAGCGTAAAGCCTGTTTTTGCCGAACTGGAAAAAAAGATCAAGGGTGAATGGAAGAGCGAAGCGGATTTGGCAAGCGGCGCATCCGGGGAACTGTATTTTGAAGGTTTTCGCGGCAGCTACGAAATTGAATGTGACAACAAAAAGACGGCTTTTACCCTGGACAAAAAAGGCGGAACTGTCACGGTGTACGTTTGAGTAACTGATACCGGAATCATCTGGGGGAAGTGCAGCGGTGAACAAAGCCGACGTAAAAAATTTCTGAAATAAACTGTCTTCCCTTTGCCGGATTTTTTCCGGTTAACGGGACAGTGTGAACAACAAAATTGCACAAATGCCGATAAAAGCGCAGACGGAAAGAATGTATACCCACAGGGGGAGCGGTCCGGCGGGGATTTTTTTCCCCGGCAATGGTGGAGGGACAGAAGGCGGGGCGGAATAGCCGCAGGCGGGGCAGCCGCCTGAAAAGGCTTTTTCATCTCCGGTGTGACCACAGGAAGGACAGCGTATTGACGCAAAAAACCTGCCGCAGCGCGGGCAGGCTTTAACATCCCGTCCAACTTCAATGCCGCAGTTATCACAGAAAAAACGGGGTTTTTTGTTCAATGGTGGTTCCTAGGCGGTTGGGACGGATGTTTTGGCGGCGGGTTTTGTCGTGGGCTTTGCCCCGCTGTCCCCGGCGGCTTTTGTAGTATCGCCGCCGGTGGGAGAAGCGGATGTACTCTGCGTTGTGCCTGATGTTTCCGCTGTTTTTGATTCGGTTGCGGCTGTTTTGCTGTCAGGCCCCTTGCCTTTACCGGCGGCCTTGTCGGTAACATAAAAACCGGAACCCTTAAAAATCACGCCGGCACCGCCCAAAATAAGCCTGCGGACTTCATTGCCGCATTTGACGCAGGTTTTAAGCGGCTCATCACTCATCGACTGAAAAACTTCAAAGTTGTAGCCGCATTTTTTACATTCATATTCGTAGGTTGGCATGATAGGATTACTATAGTGAAAACATTTTCAAAAGTAAAGCCAGTTCTCTGTCGCTCAAAGCGGAGGTATTGATGTTGAGGTTTTTACCGTCCAGTACCGGCGGATTGGCAAAGAGAATCGACGCGAGGATTGCGACACTGTCAGAGTCCGTCTGGGGTGCAAGAAGATTACGGGCAAGGTTAAAAACAGTTATCAGCGCGCGGGCCTGTCTCTCGCTGGCAACCTGAATCTTAAGGCGCGCCTGATAACGCTGTTTTTCATCCAGGGGGAAAAAACTGATAAAGAGCCGTTCTGTCGGCAATTCAAAGGGGATTCCCATAGCCTGGAATTTTTGATTGATAACCGGACCGGGATTATCGAACCAGCCTGAAAAGACCGCTCCTCTGCTGAATTCGCCGAAATCCTTCGGCGCCGTGACTCCCGCTGCGGCGGAAAAAGGATCGGTTGAAATATCGGGAGAGAGTTCTCCGGAATTATTTTCCTTGACCGTTAATACAAAAGCCTGATCCGGATTTATGGCAATGGAAATCTTCTGTTGCGCGTTATGCCAATACCAGGCCCCCGATACCGGTGAACGTATTTTTTTCCAGCCTTTGCTTGCTCCCAGGGCCAATTTTGCCCGTGAAGAAGGGTAGTTGCCCCAGGCAACAAGCTGGTAACGCCGCGATGATTGCGGCGGAGACACCGCCGCCACAGCAAATTGGGTTACATCAAGCATCTGTTGAAACTGTTTATCATTCATGCCGTTAAAAATAATATACTGCAGAATAGGTCTTGATTTTTGTACATCGGCAAAAATATAACCCATAGCGCCTGAGTCCAGGGGAATGGCACTGTTTTCATCGGGCATTGTGTATGTTGTTTTGGGCGCGCTCTTGCAGGAGAACGTGAAGAAAGCGAGGAGAAGTAAGAAATAAAGAATATAACCACGGAGGACACGGAGTACCACGGAGTTTTGATACGATAATACTTTTTTCCTCCGTGAAACTCCGTGTAACTCCGTGGTAAAAAATCTTAAATTAACAAGGTCTATGATAGCAGGCATAATGGTCATCCTATTTTCTCAATTTTAACCAGCCACGAATCTTCCCCTGCTTCCATTGCAATCTGGCCTTCAACCTGCGCCCAGGCAGTCTCTATGGCGAGGGTTTCCGCGGCGGCAGTGTCGCTGAGGTTGTCCCATGCTTCTTTTAATTTGTCGGAACCGTGAACGGTCAGCCTGATGCGGTCGGTAACTGAAAAGCCCATTTCTTTGCGGCTGTTCTGCACGCCGCGAATAAGGTCGCGGATGTCGCCTTCCCGGGAAAGCTCGCGGGTAATTTCAGTGTCAAGGCCCACGGTGAGGGTTCCTTCGTTGATAACCCGCAGATTGGCCTTTTCATTGCGCCTAACATCGAGTTTATCGGTGGTAACGATAATGGTACGCACGCCGCCGTCGCCGGTTTCGATGTCCAGCGAAAGCGCGGCGCCTTCAAGTACGCCCTGAATCTCCGCATGATTCAATGCCTCGATTCGGGCAGCGGCGGCTTTCATGTCTTTTCCCAGTTCTTTTCCCAGCACGCGGAAATTGGCCTTGACTTCATATTCAACCAGGTCTTCTTCATTGTCCCTGAACGCAATGTCCTTTACATTAAGTTCTTCGCGGATAATTTCCGTCATTTCAAGCAGGGCGTTCTTTTCATCGGAATTACGCGTAACCAGTTCCGCCATGCGCAGGGGCTGGCGTACTTTGATGTTGTACTGCGAGCGCAGGGAACGGCCCATTGAAACCGCGCGCCTGACCGTCGCCATGCGGAATTCAAGCGCCTTGTCGCGGCGTTCAATTCTGGGCAGGGGAAAGTCCGTCAGATGTACCGATTCAGGGTCGTCTTTTAACCGCAGGTTCCGCCAAATAGCGTCGGTGGTAAAGGGCATGAAGGGAGAAGCGACGGTGATTAATGTTTTGAGCGTGTCGTATAACGTGCCGTAGGCTTCAAGTTTGTCGGTATCGTTTTCACTGCGCCAGAAACGGCGGCGAGAACGGCGGATGTACCAGTTGTTGAGCAGGTCAATAAACGCGACGATGGGGTCAACCGCGCGGGAGAGGTCATAGGTATCCAG
>Ga0268262_10006360_pt1 | contig 11372 bp, 8 predicted proteins | sample TergutNc150P3_FD_190354 | JGI IMG/M metagenome (GOLD analysis project Ga0268262, IMG submission 190354) | Nasutitermes corniger P3 segment gut microbial community from laboratory colony in Florida, USA - Nc150 P3 (SPAdes) (version 2) | ecosystem: Host-associated > Arthropoda: Insects > Digestive...
AATCTCTATAACTTCGCCGCCCAGCTCTTTCATTACCGCGTAAACTTCATCGCGTTCTTTTTGCAAAGGGCCGCTTTTCCAGTCGTCTCCGTGAATAATGTAATCGGGCTTTAGCTTACGCAAATTAGGCACATAACTCCATTCTTCCTGCGGGATTACCCGGGCTACGCCTTTAACATTTTCAATAACGTCTTTTCTTTGTTCATAGGTTAAATAGGGAAGGCGCTTATGGGACGCGATAGCGGCGTCAGTCAACAACCCGACAGTTAGTTCGCCTAGTATCGCGCCCTGGCGTATAATGTTAATTATTCCGGGATGAACAATGTCGCCGCGCATTCCAAGGTATATTGTTTTTGCGTTCATAGTAAAAACTCCTGTTTATTTATATTCAAGAAAGCCTTTAACTCTGCCTTTTACAACAGCGCGAGCTGTTTTATTTCCCGGCATAAATACGGATTTTAATAAATACGGGGTTAGTCTGTAAATAAATATGAAAAATAAAAAATAAAGCTTATAAACGCTTATCCCCTTTCTAAACATTGCTCCGTGTCCAAGACTATAGTTAAAATTAAAATTCGGCGATATTTCTTTTCTTGAGGGATGAAATATATAATTATTTGCGAAGTATTTTCCTTTTAGTTTGTTTTTTAACAAAAATAGAAGAAGATCGCTTTCTTCGCCGGATCCGAAAATAGCTCCGATACCAAGCTTTTCATCCATTGAAAAATCAGCAAGCGCTTCTTTTTTAATAAAAATTGTAAAAGATATTCCGGTATTCAGAAAATTAAAAAGTTTAATATCACAATCTTTTTTTAAACCACGGAAAATAGAATTACCGTTTATTTTATCTTTTGAATTGCAGGAATAAAAAGAATAATTTGGATTTGAATTGAAAAAAGAGGCTATTTTATTCAAAGTATCGGAATCATATTCGCAGTCATCGTCTGGAAACGCTATTATATCTCCTGTAACATGTTTTAAACCCATATTCCTTCCGACGCTTATGCCTTTTTTATCGCAATGGTAATAAAATATTTTATTTTTGTCTTTATATTGATTAAATATATTTACGACTCTGTCGTCATTATTTTGATCGATAATAATTAATTCATAATTTGTATAAGTTTGTTTCAATAATGATTCAATAAAATTAATTATATCTTTATCCCTGCCGAGAGTTGTCATAACAAGTGAAAATTTCAAATTTTGAGTTTGTTCAGGATATTTCATTTATTTTTTCCATTATTCTGTCAACAACTTTTTCTGACGCAGAACCATTGTCTGTAAGTTTAATCTTTTTAAAAAAATCATCCAATTTCTTTTTATATGACTTATCGTTAAATTGAGATATATTTGATATTAATTCAGCATTTGACTGCGCGACAGGATATGGAAGCGAAAAAAGGTCGTAATAAAAATTCCGCTCGCTAACATATGATTTATAATCTTTGGCGTAAAGAAAAACCGGTTTTTTCATCATAGAAAATTCCAGTATTACGCCCGAATAATCGCTTATTAAAATATCGCTTGCATACATAATTTCTTGCGTATCATCATAATTTGAAGCATTTATGATTGTATCAGTATATTTTATAAAACCGGCTTTTTTTGTTAAATTGGGATGCATACGTACTAAAAATACCCATTGATCATGTGTTTTTTGAGATAGAAAATCAAGAATAGAATAATAATCTAAATCAAAAACGTCAGGATCAAAATTATTTCTAAATGTTGGCGCGTATAAAATAATTTTTTTTGATTTATCAAGAGAAAAAGACGAATAAACTTTATCTTTAATTTCATCTCGGGACGTAAAGAAAATATCATCGCATGGCGAACCGCAATCAAAAATTTCACCATTATACCAAAATGTAGAGTTGTAAAAAGATACCCTGTCTTTCTCACAGGATAAAAATAAATTTATAATTGATGAATCATGTTTTGCCTGAGTAACGTAATATAGAATAAGGCTTGATCCCGCATCCTTTTCAATCCTTTTTAATACATTTGGACCGCCATGCCATGTCTGAATATAATACTGATTTTTTCTTTTTTGGACATATAATTGTTTTCTGCAATTATCAATCCAGATTTTTGCCGTAGCTTCTTCAAAAATGGCACGAATACTTCTATATCGGACAATTTTTACATTTTCCGGAAAGTTTCTTGAAAAATTTGGCATAACTGCCCATACGATTTTTAAGTCAAGATTACGCCGTAAGATTTCTTCTACAATATATTTAGGATTATCTCCGTAGCCCTTACCGTTCAAATTCTGAATAAATAATTTGTTTTTTTGAATAGGAAATATTCGGAAACAAAAATATAAGCAGCCAAAAAGAAAATAAACGATAGAACGAAAAAATGTTTTAATTAATTTTAACATACATTAATTTTGAATGCTTCGCTGAAAAGAGAAAGGACTTGATTCATAATTTCAAGCGGAGCTATCGTTATTCGCATGGCAAGCTTTCCTTTCTCTGTAAAAATTCGTATCAAAATACCGTTTGTTTCCATCCAATCTTTCATTTTTTGAGCATCATAGCCTTCAAGATGGATAAAAACAAAATTAGAATGCGATTGGTATGCTTTTACACCGGAAATTTTATTAAGCTCATTAATAAACCAATCGCGTATGTCAATTACCTCATTTTTTAACTTTGTATAATATTCATTATCTCTTAGCGCGGCTATCGCCATGTTCCGGCTAATGACAGATGTTTTGAACAAAGGTAAATCCAATCCAAAAATACTTTTAGCATATTCAGAACAAAGGCAATAGCCAATTCGCATATTGGCAAGCCCAAAAAATTTGGAAAATGTCCGTGAAAAAACAACATTTTGATATTTAGTGATTAAAGTCTTTACGTCATAGGCGTGATTAGAAAATCCTAAATATGCTTCATCAACAAGTATCAATGAATTTTTATTTGAATTAATGATTTTTTCCAGGTTTTCTTCGGAAATTACATTACCAGTCGGCATATGAGGAGTTGTTATCACGATCATTTTAGGTTTAAGTTTTTCAGATAGATTTAATATACCTTCGACATCATGATAATATACATTATTATTTTCAAGAACATCATAATATTCACATTGAGCGAATTTAACATCCGCAACGCTTTTGTAATAACTCCAATTCGGATTAGGTAATAAAATTTTATCTCCTTTATTCAACACAATACTGAGTATTGTCTTTATTACTTCCGAGGAACCATTATGAATAAATATATTTTCAACAGGTAATTGCAAGAAATCACTTAATTCGACTTCCAGCGCGTCTTCTTTTGCAAGATCGTAAAGATATAAATCTTCATAAGTGACAGATTTTAATACATCAAAGCATTTTGGAGAAGGCTTAAATAAATTTTCATTAAGATGCAAGCGTCCTGTACGCTGTTCTGTAGGAATTGCGTTATATCTTTTAATAGCATCATATTTATTATGCCAGGGATCTTTTTGAGTTTCATTATGTAATTCATATACAGGAAAATATTCCAATATAAAATTAAAAAAATCTTTATCAAAATCTAAAATTTCCTGTAAAGTGTCAAATTCATAGACTTTATCGTTACTATATTCTTTTTTTTGTAATTTTAATATATCAATATGTTTTATATGATAATCATCCATTAACATTTTATGTATTGCCGTGTCATGATACTCTGAGTTAAGCAATTCGATAAATTTAGTTGAAAATGAATTATTGAAATACGCTTCTCCCATAGTGTACCATTTTTTTTCACTGCCGCGTATTATTTCTTTGATATAGTCGCCATCCATCTTTGTAATACAAAATTCATCAACATACAAATCCGAATATTTACAGGCATAATATGAATCAAAAACATAGTCAGAAAAGTTATTCTCTGAAAAATAGTTATCGGAACAGCAAATATATGAATTTTTCATATATTCACGCGCTAAATACAATGAATGTATATTATTTTTCGTATTGAATTCCGAATTCTCAATAATTATAATGTCATACTTTTCTTTAAGATAAAAGAAAAGTTCTTTAAGATAGCCAACTATAAGTATTATTTGGTTAATTCCGGCCGCTTTTATTTGTTCAATTTCGCGTTCAATCAAGACTTCACCTTTAATTTTGAACAATCCTTTGGGAAGGACGTTTGATAATGGCAGACACCTTGATGAAATACCGGCAGCCATTATTATCGCGTTATCTACCTTATAAGGTTTCATGGCTTCGTATCCTGATTCAGTTACGGATAAGTCTTTGGAAACAAGGTTTTGAGTTCGTAAATAATTTATAGTATCAAGCAGATCTTTTTCGACAATACCGTATTCATTCATACTCATATTGGAAGCGTTAATTCTTTTTTGATGAATTGCTTTGATAACTTCAAATTGTAGTTTTGTCATTCTTGAGCTCCTTTTGATAACTTAGACCAATTCTTTAGATCGAAAATATTGTCTTTAACAAGAAACCAATCATTAGGTTTAATGTTGTATGAATCTTTTAGGTGGTCTTCAAGATCATGTCTATTATTTGATGTTACAATAAAACCAGAATATTTATTTACAGAAAGTTGATTGTTTGTAAAAGGATTAACAGGGTTTTGAACTAATCCTTGCGTTGCAATAATCGGGACATCGGCGTTAGTCATAAAAGTGTTACTAATATTTAATTCAAAATCTGCAGCGTAATCTTTTACCATTAGTAAAGCATTAACATCCGCAAGAGTAAAATAATCGCCGAACATAATATTAGACTGAAGCGGATCAGTATAAAAACGGCCATGATCTGATACAATAATAATGCGGGTATTATCATAAACATTATTTTCTTTAAGAAAATCCATATACTTTGAGATAAGTAAAATTGCAGCTATATTTGTATGATAAGCACTGTCCCTTGAATATTGGCTGTTTTCTATTACAGGATAATTAGACGGATAATATTCAGGCATGCTGAAGATAGCGTCATAAATACAAAGATTATTGATAATCATAACAGCTTGATTAATATTTGAATCAATAATATTTGTCGATTCGGGAAGACAATATAGCTCGGAATAGTGAAATATAGTCTCTTCTTGATATGTATTTATATTCTTTGAAGAAGTTGGTAAGGATAAATAATAGCCATTATCATATAAAAATCTATGGAAAATGACAGGCAAACATTCAAAAAATGAATATCTTAAAAGATTATGATAAAGTATGTTCTTATAATCCTTTAAGCTGAAATCAGGGTTATTAGCGATAAAATAATTAAAAAAGTTTTGGTGTTTAACGAATATTATGTTTTCATCATCCGCATAGTATTCTTCTTTCATCCTATATTGATTATGAGTATACACCTTAAACCCGACTTTTGACATTATTCTAAGTAAGACTTGCTGGGATTCAATATATTTATTAATTAATGTTTCATTTGGGCGTTTATTTATTTCCGATGGAGTGTAATTATACCCTCCGAATATTGACGGCATACCGTATATTGAATGACGTCCGGAAGATATTGTATTAGGATAATAAGTAAAACCACTGAATGATTTTTTTAATTCCGGTTTTTCATTAAGAATAACAGGAAGAAATAAGGACATTGCCCTATCGGCTACAATAATTAATAAATTTTTTCCGGTCTTGGAAAATGAATATACTTTTTCAATTGATGTTTCAGGAGTAGCGGATGAAATATCAATTTTATTAAATTGATTATTTATTTTATAGATATAAAATATACCGGTAAAAAAAAACGATATTAATATTGCGCATTGCAAAGAAAATAATATTATATTTTTTTTATATTTAAATATAAATATAATTATTAAACAAAGGAATAATATAATTAACATATTTAATAACATTAACTTAATAGGAGCGGTAACAAATACTCTGAATAATAGATCCGGGGACATAATACCGTAATTATTACTGAAAAACAAAGTATTAGTTAAAGAAATAAAACTAATAATTGTAATGATTATTGAAATGGGTTTTAAAATGATCGGTTTAAAAAGGTAGAATATACATATTAACCAGAAAGCAATGCCTGCGGACTGTAAGAAAGTTGTAAATATAAATGGCAATGGAGAAGTATTCGGTTTTAAGTAAGAAAATTCAACTACGCTGGAAGAAATTAATTTTGAAGGAATTACCAGACCTGTTAAGAAAACAAGACTCAGTAATGAAATAAAAAATTGTTTTTCATATATTTTATTTCTTTCATCATTGTTTATTATTTTACCTAATAATCCAATAATTTTCTTTCTATAATGGAGTAAAAATATAAATACTATAGAAAATATTATAGTAAGACGTTTGTTTTTGCTGATTTCGTAGTTATTAGGTATTAACAGACGAGATAGTAATATATATAAGATAAATAAACAAATTATTAAAATAACAGCAGGATAAATAATTTTTTTAAATTTTTCATTTTTTATAAATATATTTTTTGCCAGATTATAGATATTGTTACATGTCCAATATAAAACTAAAGCTGACGGAGAGTTATATAATAAAACAAAAAACAATAAAGCGATTCCATAAAGCGGTATTTTATCTTTTAACTGAAATCCTTTTGCGTATATCGCTCCTGAAACGCAGTTAATGACGGTCATAATAATCGGAAAAAGATTTATACCCCAAAGCAGTCCGTCTGGAGCGCCCAAATCCGCAATAAATGAAAAATTTTGTCCATTTAACAATTCAAGGCTATGCAAGAAATGGTAAGCGGCTATAAAGAATGGGATCTGTATAAAAAGATCCAAGCTGTTAATAAGTGCGTATATAGGGTGATAATTATTTTGCCGGTAGAGGGTAGAAGTGAGCATGTATCTTTCATCGCCTTTGAAAACCGCTCTTATCTTGTCAATTTTACCCTTCATTAGCGCCTGCTTTTCTCTCACGGTTTTTTGTTTTTTTTCAGTCATAAGATAGATAGGCAGAATAAGAGTGCTTACGGCCAAGCTTAACCAAATAATAGATAATCCAGAGCTTTTGGTTATACGAAAGGTAAAAGCATAAAAGAGTTCTATTAACTGCTCAATGGGGAATATTATAAATGTATATAAAATATCAGTCATTTTTTATTTTAATAAAGGTATATATTTGTTCATAATTGAATCTTCATTATGAGAAAGATAAAAGGGATCGTATTCCGGAAGATCGTACTTAACAGCTTTAGGCCAGCCTTGGCGGCTTTTAATTATTTTCTGTGTATATTCTTCGTAAGATTTTGTATAATAATGATTAATTCGTATTTTTTCAATACTTGACTTAGAAATATCAGGTTTATACGCTTTTTTTCCCTGTTCATTAACGCCTTCTATATAAAAAAAATGAAGGGCGGCATGAACCTGATACAGGATAACGGTTCTGGGATTCACTATAGATTTATATATTTCCTGAATTCCATCATTCTTAGTAAAATTTTCTATTACTAAGCCTTTAGGTTTTTCACGATGCCCACAGAAGCCATACATTACCCAATTTACAGCCAATCCGATAAATGTTTTTTTCTTCAAAACATTTTTTTCTATATCATTAATTACATCAATAATTTTTTCGTTTTTTACAGGCACAATAAACTCGTCAATATCGATAATTCCTATCCATTTAGATTTATTTCTGTATTTTTTAATAGCATCATTATAGGCATACGCCTGAAACGCCCAATATTCAACTTTTTTTCCTTTCTTTTCAAAATCTGCCTGGGTTTTAGGATAAAAAATATAATCAACCACGCCCGCGTCAATATAAGGCTGTAATACAGACTTAATATTGTCTTCGCTGTTATTGTCATATATAATAAATTTATCAACTCCGACAAGTTTGTGATATTCCAGCCATTCTGTAATATATTCCGCTTCATTTTTTATCATTACAACTATGGAAAGAGTATTTTCAAATTTATCATTATTATGAAAGATATAATTGTAACAAACTTGAATGTGTTTTAAAGGGAAGCGTAAAACAAATAAAGGTTTTTTTAAAATATTTCTAATTTTATCAGGAATCATATTTTTGTATAGTTCTTTTATTAGCATTTAAATATATTTTATATTAGTTAACTTAGTTCATTTCTTTGGATCGAAAAAATATTCTTTAACTAAATAATATTCATGAGACTTAATATTTTATATATCTTTTTGGTGATGTAATAATTATTTTATTATATAAATCTATTTATCCAATTCTCCATAGAATAATATTCTAATATCTTTTTATCAATTTCAATGAACGGTTTTAATAAAAATGAATTAAATCCTTCAATGATATCATTCTTATCATAATCAATTATGAAAATATTATTATCATTATAATATTTTTTATTTGCTATAAATTTATTATCAGTTAATAATTTTTTTTTAAAATATATTGCTTCATATTCTCTCTGTGTTGCTCCAGTCTGGCCTTCTTTGACAACATCAAGTAGAACACTATATTTTTGAATTTCAGATAACAAATCACAATATGGAACAAAGTATTTTAAATAAAAAGGATTATTTGTATCAATAACAACGATATTATATTTAATATTTAATTCATCAAATCTGTTCTTAAGCATATTAATTTTATTTTTCCTGTCTTTAGCTTTGCCAATAAAAAATATTTGATTCGATATTGGGATAAATTTATTATAATTTATTGGGAAATATTGAGCGGTTATGTAATAAGGATTATATTTAAGCTTATAATCAGTACAATCCTGTTCATCAAAAGAAAAAATATTCCATTTTGATTGTTTGTATTTTTTAATTTCATTTTCTTTATAGAAATCATTTTTAATTTTATTTATATAGTACAAGATTATTGTTTTATCCGAAAAATAATACTCAATATAATTACATAAATATTCTTCAACAGCCGAATCAAAAACAATAATATGTGTAAATTTGTTTATATTTTTATAGTGAATATTCCATAATATAATAGATAAAAATTTCCAGTATATATTATATTTCTTCGCTATTCTTCTAATAATTTTTTTCAAAATAAAATTGCAATTATTATAAAATACTGTATACCCTTGTTTTAGTAAGGGAAAAATGCTTACTGAGTAATTAATATTATCAAAATTTAAAAAACAAAAATTATTTTTCATAAATATTAATATTTACCAGCTCAACAACTATAATAAATTATTTATAATACTTCCTTTTAAGTATTATCAAGTTATACGTCTTAAATATTTTAATAAAAAAGACAGGTGCTTTACCAAGTAATAAAAATGAGTTTCTGCTAATAAGAGCAAAAAGAATTTAATAAAACTTGATTTCTTAAAATAAAAAAATGATAAAGACAGAGGGAAAATATTTTTATATTCAGTTCTTGTAAATATACCGCTTAATAATACTTCAAATTTATCATTCATGGGGAAAAAATTATTTTTTAACATATTTTCTTTATGATATTTTTTAAAAAGGTCAGAAAGGAAGTTATAAAATATAATTCTATCATTATATTTCTGCTTTAAATTAGTCCTTGTATATGAACTTTCATTAATAAAATGATGATAATATGCTTTATTTATATAAAATATATTTGGATTGTTAAGCATTAATTCCAAAATAAATAATGTGTCTTCGCCGTAATTTATTTTTTTATTAAATATTACATTGTTTTTATTTATAAAATCCTTTTTTATAACAAAGTTCCATGTACAGCTTAATATTCTTTTTTCCAGTATCATTTCTATAATTTTGTTATTATCCATAAAGAATGGATTTTGTGATTTATATATATCCTTTATGTTTGTATAATTTTTTATATAATTAAAAAATATTAAATCAGGTTTATTATTAATATTATTTATTATATCAGCAACAAATGTAGATTCAATCCAGTCATCGCTGTCGATAAAATATATATATTCGCTGTTAGCGTGATCAATTCCATATTGGCGTGTTTTGCTTATTCCTTCATTTTCTTTATGAAAAACTTTTATACGTTTGTCCTTTTTATAATATTCGTCGCATATTGAAGAAGTTTTATCAGTTGAACCATCGTCTATAATCAAACATTCAAAATCTGTGTATGTTTGAGAAAGAACGCTGTTTATGCAACGGGAGATATTATTTTCATCGTTATATACAGGAATTATTATTGATATTGGTATAATCATTTGTGTTTATTTTAAATTAACAATTTACTATTAATTTCTTAATCTCCAATAAATATTTATTTCCACAACTTAAATCAGGCTCCAAATAATTTCCTTCGCCCCATTCATTCCATGATTTAATGAAAATAATTTGTTTATCTTGTGGTTTTTCTTTAATAGCTTCTATTGCGTCTTTGACGGATTCTCCGAATAATTTTGGAGTAGAATTTATATATACATAACCGTTTTTTCCGCTTCTTGGAGTATGGTCAAAATTAGGAATTATAGTTGGAATAATATTTTCCTTTTTTTCAATTTCAGTTATAAAATAATTTTTTACTATTGAATAATTATAACAAAGAGGGATATTAAAAATATTTCTATACAATTTATAAAAAGCTCTAAGAATATAATTTCTTTTTTTATGAATATCATCAAGCCTGACTGTATTTACTGCGTCAAAGCCTTTATTAAAAATTACTTTTCCATCATTATCATAATCAGTTGATTGTCCTATAAAATATAATCCGTCAAGTCCGTTGTTTTTTGCCAGTTCTTTCCATAACTTAATAAATTTATCAACATCAGGAAAATCTAAAGGTTTATATATCATAAACATTGGTTTATTATACGCTTTTAAATATCGTGAATCCTTAAATGCCGGTAAAAGCGAGTAAAAATGCTTTGTATATTCATCTATTCCATTATATTGCTGTTCAATAATAAGATTTTTTGAAAATACTCCGTCTTTGTTCCAAAATTTTTTATGCCAACTTTCGTTCGCCCAACAAAGCATAAATGGAAAATCAGGTTCGCCGCTTTCAAGAACTTCCTGAAAAGGTCTTTCTAATTCCCGTCTGTCATTACCGAACCAATAATGATAATAACAAAAACCTTCTATTCCGTATTCTTTTGCCATTTCAGCCTGCGCTATCCGTGTTTCCTTTAAGCGCAAATCATAAAAACCTAAATCTGCCGGTATATGCGGCTGATAATGTCCTTTAAAAAGCGGGCGAGCTTTACAAACATTTGTCCATTCTGTAAAGCCTTTTCCCCAATATTTATTGTTTGTTTCTGTCGGATAAAATTGAGGCAAATAAAAGGCTAAAACACGCGGTCTCATAAATTATTGACCTGCTATTAATTGTCTGATTTCTTCTAAATAACGCTTTCCCCATTTCATATCTGGTTCTAAATGATTGCCTTCCGCCCATTCATTCCATGCGTTAATAAATATAAAATTTTCATCATTGGAGTAGGGAATAAAATTATTTATTAAAGGTAAATTATG
>Ga0268262_10006361_pt1 | contig 11371 bp, 7 predicted proteins | sample TergutNc150P3_FD_190354 | JGI IMG/M metagenome (GOLD analysis project Ga0268262, IMG submission 190354) | Nasutitermes corniger P3 segment gut microbial community from laboratory colony in Florida, USA - Nc150 P3 (SPAdes) (version 2) | ecosystem: Host-associated > Arthropoda: Insects > Digestive...
GCCTTTGATCATCCCCGTTCAGATTACGGGGAATACGGGGGTCGATATCAACCGTTAGGCGCTGATGTTTCTCATCCACACGGAAATTGACGACGTTTATCACTTTTTGCAGCATTTTTCCAAAATTGAATTCCACAGAAGATAAATCGAATTTGCCCGCCTCAATTTTTGACATGTCAAGGACGTCATTGATAACGCCTAAAAGATGAGTAGAAGCGTTTTCTATTTTTTCAAAAGCGTAATCCTTCTTTTCAACATCAGGAGCCGACTTGCCGATCAGCGTCATGCCGATAATGGCGTTCATGGGTGTCCGCATTTCATGACTCATATTTGAAAGGAAATCGCTTTTGGCGCGGTTGGCGGTCTGGGCTTTCTCAAGCGCCTCCTCCAGTTTGACGGCGCTGGCGCGGATATCCTGCATCATCATTTTATGTTCGCGCAGATCCCGCGTGTACCCGGCTACAACGTAATCGCCGCCATAGCTGGTTCGAACCAGCGTGATTTCCGCCGGGATTGGCGTGCCGTCAGGCATTTGGTGCGTCCATTCAAATACGCATTTGCCCTCTGTAAACGCCTTTTTAAGATGTCTGGCGACCTGCACGTAAGAAAGTTCTCCGTTGGACTGGCGTTCCGGAGACAACTCGAAAAACCGGTCCAGATATTCCTGTTTATTTTTCAATTTAAAAAGCGTAACGGCCGCCTCGTTACATTCGATGATATTAAGGTCTTTATCCAGAAGGCTGCAGCAAAGGGGCGTCGTGTCCAGCATAAGCCTTACGCGCTCGTCCGCCTCGTGAATTTTGACACGCATATCCTGTATAGTCCGCGCAAGTTCGCCGATCTCGTCGTTGCGGTCATGCCCGAAGATGCTGCCCTGCTCGCCTCCGGTCTGTGAAATACTTCCTGTCAGGCGGTTCAACGGCGCGATTACAATACGGTTGATAAATATGTTTTCTATCAGTGAATACAGTACAAACGCGGACAGCATGAAAATCAAAAGCGGAAGAAGCCGCCATATACTGAACAGTGATTTGTTGCGGAATAAGGTGACAATTGACCAGTCAGAACCGGTGATTGGCTTGATAGACATGTATTGATACGGCCCTTTCAAAAGCTTGATGACCTTCATTTCTTCATCCGATCCGAAGTAGCCATTAATATTTTTCAAATGCGATTCGATAGTGTCTGCAATCTCCGGATTGGAATTCACCTCGGGGATTTTTATATTATCTTCCTTGTAGATAATAGACAGGGTACTGTCCATTTGAACAACGCCGTCCCTGTCGATAACATACCCTTTTACATTTTTGGTGTCATAATGAGCGAACAGGGCATGAATCACATTTTCAAACGGGAGACCGGCGCAAAATACGCCCAATACGTTCCCTCCCTCTATGACCTTATGGTTGATCCAGAGAAGGCGCGTATTGGTGATCTTATCAATGTCTATATTCAGGGTATACTCGTTTGGAGAGTTGATGCAGTTGAAATACCATTCGTTGCGGGGAATTGACGGGTCCAGCCAGTCATGGGGAACGAAATCTTCAAAACGTGTCCTGCGGTTTAACGCATATTCGTTCAATGTTTTCTGGATACCTATATACAAAAGGGGACTCTTCAGTATATCGGCGGAATCCATCACCTCATGATAGGCCGTGAGCTTATTTACCTGATTTGACTCGTCGGCAAACCAGCTGCTTACGGCACTTGAACGGGACACTTTTTGTACAAGAATATGGTTGCGGCTGAGGTACGAGTTGAATTTTTCCACAGCCTCAACCGAATAAAAGCTGGCGAGTTCCCTGGAGGAGTCGCTGGTGATGCCTCTTATCATCATAACGGCCATAATTGTTATTGAAACAAGAACCATTACAATGAGGATCATATTGACATTGCGCACGCGCGCGACAATTCCGTTTTTTTCTTTAGCCGCTCCCTTTTTCATAAGACCCACGAATCTCTATAATACTGTATTTACAGGTATGTATCAATTGCGCGCAAAGCTGTATAATCATGCTGATGCCTAAAAATACGCCTGTGCGGATGCGTGACCTTTTTGGCGGTCTTTCCGGCGCGTTGTCAATTGATGAAGTTTACAGGATGTTAAGCGGAGAAAGCGCATGATAATCACCGTTACCCTGAATCCTGCGCTGGACAAAACCGCTTCCGTAGATGTGATGAGAGCCAATGCCCTCAACCGGCTGCAGAATGTACAGCTTGATGCCGGAGGAAAGGGGGTCAATGTTTCAGCCATTATCCGATCCCTGGGAGGCAGGAGCGTTGCCGTAGGCTTTGCCGGAGGCGGAGCAGGTGAGGAGCTTTTGTCCCGTATAGCGGGAAAAGGGCTGGAAGCGGATTTTGTACGCATAGCCGGCAGTTCCAGAACCAATCTGAAGATAGTGGATAATTCGGGCAGGCTGACCGAATTAAACGAACCGGGGCCGGAAATTACACCGGAGGAATGGCAGGAAATGGAAAAAAAATTATCCGGCTACGGTTCGGCGGGCAATATCGTGGTACTTTCAGGCAGCCTCCCGTCGGGGCTTGGCAATGAAACCTACCAAAAGCTTTCTGCCATGCTGCGCCGCAGGGGTGCGGCGGTATTTCTTGACGCCGATGGCGAAGCCTTAAAATGCGCCCTTGAATCCGCTCCTGATGAAGTACCCGATTACATCAAACCAAACACTTATGAACTGCTGCAATATTTCGGCATGGAGCATGAAAGTAACATAACGGAAGCAAAATTGGCGGAATTATGCCAATCTTTACTCCACAGGGGTATAAAGCTGGTTGCCCTTTCAATGGGAGAAGCCGGGGCGCTTTTTGTCAATAAGAACGGGACATGGCGTTTCCCCGCGCTTTTGATACAGGCGCGGTCAACAGTAGGAGCGGGCGACAGTATGACCGGCGCGCTGGTCTACGGTTTTGAACAGGGGTTGCCTGACGAACAATGTTTTGCCCTGGCAATAGCGGCATCGGCCGGGGCCTGTACAACAGCGGGAACCAATCCTCCTGACCGTGTATTGGTTCAGACATTATTGGCTAAAACGCGAATGGTTCCAATGACCTGACCCAATATGTAACGGTATCACAGTCATGTCAGCAGTTCCGCCAGTTTTGCTTCCTCGCCGGGGGAGAGAACGCCGGGGAGGATTAGCGGCTGGGACGGAAGCGGGGGGAGAAGGAAACCGTTCTTGAGGAAACGGCGGAACAACGCAGCCCATTCCTCCTGTGACGGCTTTTGCCGCGGCCTAAGGTATATGCCGCCGCGCTGCCAAAAGCTTTGCGGGCTGTTTTTAAGCGCCTTCGCAATGCGGGGATAAACGGGGTTTGCCCGCGCCTGGGCGGCGGAAATCAGATCGTAAATGCCCCTGATGGCGGCGGCAAGCAGAACCGGGGGCAGAAAATCACCGGACTTTATGACCGCATCGTCTTTAACTGCGAGGACGCAGAGTCCCAGAGGCAAGCCGGAGCGCCAGGTCTGGATACCTGGGACTACGGGGATCAAAACCGCAGGGCTTTCCGGAACTTCCAGCGGCTTTGCGGAGACGGCAAAAGGCCGCCACAGAGCGGCGCGGCCGTTGGCAACAAGTGTTTCCAGTTCCGGCGGGGGGGCGGCGTACAGGCGGAAAGTTCTGCCAGGAAAAACGCGGGACAGCGCCTTATGGCAGCGTGTTTCCAGAAAATGGGGGAAGGGCGCGTAGAGTCCCCGGCTGGCGGTGTTTTTGATTTCCCTAAGCAGGGAAGGGGGGGTATGCCCCAGTATTGCCGCCCCGTTGTTCTGCCATAGATCAACCAGCCGCCCGGCTTTAGTGTACAGGCGGAAATCCCGGGCGCGCAAAACGTCCGGAACCAGTTCTAAAAGAGAAAATTCATTATATTCCTCATTCCTCATTCCTCATTCCTCTTTTCTTTGATCTAGTCCCCAATCTTGACAATTGAAGCTCCCTGTTGTTCGCTGAGGAAACGCAGTTCCTTCCCTGTTTCAAACATTGCCCGCACTACAGGCCCGTCATCAGTGTCCCGTACCTCCACAACATTTCCGTAACCGTAATCATCATGGAACAGCCTCTGCCCCCTGCGCCAGCCCGAGGCTTTTTCCGCTTCGTTTTCAGCGAAACCGGAAACCTTCCAGCCGCTGTTTTCTCTCGTCTTCGGCGCGGCGAAACCGTATGGCGCGTTCCCGATAACCTTCAGGCATTTTTTGTCAAGTTCCCTTAAAAACAACGAAGGCTCAAGCGGCATTAATCTGCCGAACATCCGCCGCATGGCGCATGAAGTAAAATACAATTCGTCCATTGCGCGTGTAGCCCCAACATAAAACAAACGGCGTTCTTCCTCAAGCTCCTCAAATTTTTTATCTTCCCTGGGAAAGATCATCTGTTCCAGCCCGGTCATGATTACCCTGTGGAATTCAAGGCCCTTTGTATTGTGAAAAGTGATCAGCGTTACCCTGTTTTTCTCGTCGGGATCTCCCGACGGATCCCCGGCGTTGTTTTTTGAATTTCTTTCTTCAAGCGAGCGATCCAGTTCAATATTTTCAAGGAATTCCAAAAGCCCCCGGATGCTTCCTTCGTACTCGCTTGACATGTCTACCAGCCTTTGCAAATTGCCCCGCCGCTGGCTCTCCGTTGTCTCATCCTGTAAAATGTGATATTCGGTAACGCCTGAATTATTAAGGATCCGCGCCACGCACACGGAAAGCCCTTTTCCTGACACCAGGGTATCGCGGTCTTTCGGTAAAGCCGCCTTATTCATGGCGCTTTTCTTTTTTTTCGCTCCAGGCGGTTTGATATTTTCATCGTCATCTGTAATTTCGTCGTTAATCGTAATGACAGGCTGGAGGTCTTTCAGAAGCGATTTTCCTTCATCCATCACTTTTAGGAATTTCTCCAGCCCCGACGCGGCTTTTGAACTAATTTTTTTTAATTGAACCATATTTCTTGATGTTTCCAGAAGATTTTTCCCTTCGGCAAGACTCGCGTCAATCAGGCGATCCACCGTTACCGCTCCCAGGCCCCGGGCGGGTTTGTTCACCATCCGGCGAAAGGCAACTTCGTCGCGGGGGTTCACCACGAAAGAAAGTAGGGCGAGGGCGTCTTTAATCTCCTCGCGCTCATAAAATTTAAGCGAGCCGACAACCTTGTAAGGAATGCGGCGGCGCAGGAATTCCCTTTCAAAATCATACGATTGCGCGTTAGTCCGATATAGTACCGCCCAATCCGACCATTGCGCCTGCGGCGTTTTAACGCCGGCGTTTCCGTTTTCTACCGATTTCTCGATAAGCGAGGCGCAGAAATTGGCTTCTTCTTCCTGATCCGGCAGAAAGGCAAGCACCGGCAGTTTTCCGTCCCCCCGTTCTGACCGGAGGGTTTTCCCCAAACGGCCCTTGTTGTGATCCACAACGGAGGAGGCGGCTTTCAGAATCGGCGCGGTGGAACGGTAATTGCTTTCCAGACGGATAATGTCGGCTCCGGAAAATTTTTCCGGAAACTCAAGTATATTTTTTACTTCAGCGCCGCGGAAACGGTAAATCGACTGGTCGTCATCCCCCACAACGCAGACGTATGTATTTTGCCCTGCCAGTTCCTTCAACATTTCAAATTGGGCGACATTCGCGTCCTGGTATTCGTCCACCATTATGACGGAAAAACGCTCATTGAAACGGCGGCGGACTTCAGGTTCCTTCCGTAGAATCTCTACAGGCTTTTTTATCAGATCGCCGAAATCAACGTTTCCGGTATTGGCAAGCCTTTTTTCGTATTCGGCATATATATCGCGGAATTTTTCATCGCTGTCGATTAACGCAAGGGACGGGTCTTCGGGAGAAATAAAATAATCCTTTGCCCTGGAAATATTATAAGCGGCATGCTTGACATCGGATTTCTGCGCCCCTTCCATTATGGCGGAAAGAAAGGAGATAACGTCGTTGTCATCATAAATTGTAAAATTGGAATCCAGGCCGCAGAAATGCCCGTTACGCCTGAGGAACCAGGCTCCGAATGAATGGAAAGTCCTCAACATAGCCTGGCCCGCCCGCTCGTCAATGTTTCTGGCGCGTTCGGCCATTTCCCGCGCCGCCTTGTTGGTAAACGTGACAGCCAGTATCGACTGCGGCGCGACGCCCTTTTCCCGGATAAGCCAGGCGATTTTTGTGGTAATGACCCTGGTTTTCCCCGATCCGGCGCCGGCAAGGATCAGGAGGGGGTTTCCTGTATGGAGGACAGCCTTCCGCTGCTCCGGGTTGAGGGGCTCAAGATATGCGGGCAGCTCCGCGTAAAATTCCATTTCCTGATTCCTCACTCCTCATTCCTAATCGCTTCCACAATGTCCTCTGATTCGTATTCGGCATGGAACAGCAGTTCTTTTTCAGCGCCAGTTTCATCAAGGTAACGGATCAACAGGCGGGGAACGCCGGGGGAAATAATTTTCATGTACCACTTTGTCTCCTTGTATAAACTTGCGGTAACTATTTTTTCGCGGGGGATAAAAAAGGTTTTTTCTTTTTGCGCTTCGCCGTCTGATCCGAAAAGGGCGCTTATCCAGTTACTCTGGGGGAAATGGTGGAAACGGAAACCGCCCGAAGTGGCGATAATAAGCCCCCAAACAGGGTTTCTCCCGAAGTCGCCAAACTCATCCCATCCTGAAACATATTGCCCAAGGCTGCGGGCAATGATTTTTTCTCCGGTTTTTTCTTCGTATTCACGCCAGAAATCATCCGGGTCTTTATTATTGCGCTTGAAAGTAAAAATGCCCATTATGTAGTACCCCTTGTTATAACATCATAGTCCATTGCATTATTATAGCGGTATTTTAAGAAAAGTTATATAAAACCCGACTCCCTATTCCCTTTTCCCCCATTGCGGTATGTTAAAAATCATTGAAACAGGTTATACTTAAAAATATGGAACTGCACATTAAAAGGCGCGATATGAGCGCTGTTATGGATTTTAACCACAAGGGGATTATTTCCAACCGGCCGCTTACCGAATACCTTCAGTATCTCAATATCCAGGCTGGAGAGTTAAGGCCTCTGTCCAATAAACAAATCCTCCTTATCGGCGGCGGGATGTCGCCTGTGCGGAGTTGGCTTGAAGCGGTTAGAATTAACGCTGTAGTGACAAACCTTGATTTTTTTTATGATGCAGACGAATCGGTAGCGCACAATCATATAAACGAGGATTTTTACAAATGGATAGCTCCGGTGGATTTTTATAATGAAATATGGGCCTTACATTCCCTGCCTCTTTACGCGCTTTCCGATATTGAGGTGGAATTGTTTTTTGCCAAATCTTTGCTGATGCTTGCCCCCGGAGGGAATTTGCGCGTTTTCCCCATAAACGACGGCAACCTTGACGCGGTTTCCCATACTAAAAATTTCTACGGTCACGCGGAAAGGGCCAGGGACGCCCATAAGGCCATGATGGAAATGGGAAAAATCGGCTTTTCAACGTCGGCGATAAAAAACGATCTTGTGTCCATCGCGGATCAAATTGAAGCCGCAAGGAAAATAAACAGCACTTACGCGTGGTTCTACGAAATGCATCAGAGACCCCCGTGGGATACCTTTACAGTCCGCCGCGATTTTGAGGCCGCAAAGCTGCGCGGCTATCTTTTCCATATCTCCGCGCCCATGAGCAAGATGAAGGTCAATGAAGGCTTATCCGCTTATATCAATATCCGGGAACCTCAGGAGCCAAAGATAGAGATTGTCAGGGTAGAAACTCCGCCTGCAAACCCGGCTTTGCCCGGCAGTTGAAGGGCGGGCGACTAATAAAAGAGGCTGCGGCTATTGGGGGACTCCTGGTACGCATACAGGCAAATGCGGGTTTGCCGTGCGTGGGGGAAGATCTGTTGACAAAACGGCAAAAAAATAACTAAATACAATAGGCAGTAAAATTATGATATATATCGAAATGGATACTATTGTATCAAATAACTGTATTGATATAAAAGAAATAGATGTTTTTCATAATTTTGCCAAAGAAAATAATATAAATACTGTTTTTTATGGAAAAAGAGCGGCAAAAAATGCCGTCGGAAAATGTTTCCTGTTTGTATTAGATGCTGTATTTTATGTATTTACCTATCAATCAAAATATGGTGAATATAGAAGTATTGAGGACTATATTAATGGAATAAAAAAGGGTTTTGATAATTCACTTGATTATTATTTCTCAAAAAACAGACAAATTGATAATTATCCTGATTTTAGCAAATACTTATTAAATGAATATTCAATAAATGATATGTCTATAAAGAATTATGAAATAAACAATGCTCATGATAAAACAGAATATTACTTAAACTTTATTACTATTGCGAATGAAATTGAAGCCATAAAAGAAAAATATAATCTAAATACAAATGAAGGCATTGTTTGTTATAATATTATTAACAATTTGGAACAAGGAAAAAAATATACAATCAATGGTTTATATTCTGTTTGTGTATGCAGTATTATTATCAAGAAAAATGACTTTGAAATCCCGGTTGATTTTGAGAACCAATTTTATAAATATGTTGAAAAGACAGTCGCCATGAATAACGTAATAAAAGGGGAATGGGAATTGGATACAGAGGTATTCAAAGTATTTATGGAAAAAATGCTTAAAATGCTCGGCGTTGGTATAGAATATCATAATGAAGATGACGGCGAATAATTTCCGGTTTAAGAATTTTCTGACAAATTTAAGAATAAAATGGCTGCGGCAATGGGGGTTTGTTTCAAAACCACGGTAAATTCAGGTTTTTTGCCGATAATATCACATGAAAGAACGAATAATCATTTTGGGCGCCGGGGTCATGCAGGGGCCGGCGATCAGGATAGCGAAGGATTGCGGGTTGTATACCGTGGCGGCGGACGGCAGTTCCGCGGCTCCATGTATCCCGATGGCCGACCAATTCGAACAGGTTGATCTCAAGGACAAACAGGGAATCGAGTCCCTGGCACGCTCGCTGCAAAACAATGGCGGACTGGCGGGCATTATGACCGCCGGGACCGATTTTTCCGCCACAGTCGCCTGGGTTTCCGAAAAGCTGGGGCTTCCGGGCATCCCATACGAGGCGGCGCTAAACGCCTCTGACAAGGCGCGTATGCGGTCCTGCTTCAAAAAAGCAGGACTCCCTTCGCCGGAATTCATCTCCATTACCGCGTCAGAACTGCAAGACAAGCCTCCTCTGCCTTTCCCGCTGGTAGTAAAGCCCGTGGATAATATGGGGGGACGGGGCTGCCGCCGTGCGGATACAATAAATGAATACCGTGAAGCGGCTGCGGAGGCTATTCGTTTCTCCCGTTCGGGCAGGGCAATCGTGGAAGCGTTTATGGAAGGGCCGGAATTTTCAGTGGACGCGATTGTGTACCACGGCGAAATTACAATTTGCGGCCTTGCCGACCGGCATATTTTTTTTCCCCCTTACTTTATCGAGATGGGGCATACCATGCCGACCGCCATCGCGCCTGAACAGCAGAAAGCGCTGTTGGAGACTTTTTGCGCCGGTGTGCGCGCCCTTGGTTTGGCGGGTGACACGAGCGTAGGCGCGGCAAAGGGCGACATCAAACTTACCCCGGCAGGGCCGATGATCGGCGAAATCGCCGCAAGGTTGTCAGGCGGTTATATGTCCGGCTGGACATACCCGTACTCCAGCGGGGCGGAACCGATCCGCGCCGCGATCCTTGCCGCCGTTGGCCGCAAGCCGGATGGCCTTGTTCCGCTTAAAGCCTGGACCAGCGCCGAGCGCGCTTTCATCTCGATACCCGGTACTGTAAAGTCCGTATCAGGAATAGACGCGGCCCGCAGCCGGCCCTTTGTAAAAGACTTGTTTATCAGAATCGCCAAAGGGGACAGGGTCGATTTCCCAAAGAACAATGTCTCCAAATGCGGCAATATCATCAGCGCCGCGCCCGACCGCGCCTCGGCCGCAGATGCCGCCGAAAGCGCCGCCCGCTGTATCCTGATCCGCCTTGACCCCTCAAATCCAGAAACAGGGGAATTCCTTTCAAATACGGGAACAGGCTTCCCCCCTGACGCTTACCCGCTTGGCGCTGAACTCAAGGATGCCCTTGCAGCCATGCCTGAAACAAGAATACAGGAACAAAGCTCCGACAACTTAAATTGGGAAAGCATGCAATTAGTCCCATTCCCGGCTTTCCAGGCTTCAGATGTAAAAGACTATGCCGGGCGTAGTGTGACGGAGAGCCTTAAAGCGGTACGGGAGCTTAGCGCCCTTCCATTACTGGAATTTCATGTCGAAAATGCCGTAAAAACCCCGAAATCTTCCGATAATAATAGAAATAACTTTCTGGGAAGGCAGTTTTGGTCAGCTCTAGCCCGCGGCGGCTACCAGGGAGCCGTGTACTATATAGACAAAATCAGGGAACAGGGAACAGGGAACAGGTAATAGGGAAAAAAGAAAAGAGAAAAAAGTTAATAAAGAGCTAATTTGGGAGGCACAATTGAAAAAGAATCCATATTTATCATTAAAGACGAATAAATCCTCATTCATTCCTCATTCCTCATTCCTCATTCCTCATTCCTCATTTTTCACCGCTCATTCCCCGTTCCCAGTTCCCCACTCCCTGTTCCCTATATTCCTTTGCTATTTGCTATTTGCTATTTGCTATTTGCCAGCTCAAACGGCAGAAGCCCGAATTTACACTCTTGACGAAACAATAAGCATCCTATATTCCGTTTCCAATAAAGGCAGGGAGGAATTCCGCTGGGATCCCTTCTTCCAGGAAGGTTCGTTCGCCATTGGGGGGCATTACGGGGTTTTTTCCACATCTTATAAGCCCGGGGATAACGGTTTCCTTATGCTGGACAACAGGGATATATACCCTGTTTCCCTGCCCTATCTGGACAAAGGGTATCTGGTTTTTCCCGATCAATTTGTAATGACCGCCAAAGACGCATTTACCCGCAGCATTGATGAAGATTCCTCAAATTACCGGATCGCCGCGATTATCATTGATCCGGGTCACGGGGGGAAAGATCCCGGGGCCATTGGCAACGTGACAATAAACGGAAAAAAGCAAAGAATAGTCGAAAAAGATATTACCTTAAACGCGTCAAAGATACTAAGGGATATGCTGACAAAAATATATCCCGACAAGCGCGTGCTGATGACCCGCGAAAGCGACATCACCATGAGCCTGGAAGAACGCCCCCTCATAGCAAACGCCGTCCCCATAAGAAAAAACGAAGCGATTATTTATATCTCCATACACGCCAATTACGTGTCTGACCAAAGGGCAAGGGGTTTTGAGGTGTGGCATCTGACCCCTGAATACCGGCGGACTGTGCTGGACGATTCCTACTTTTCCGATTCGCCCGAACTGCGGAAAATAATGAACACCCTTACGGAAGAGGCG
>Ga0268262_10006362_pt1 | contig 11370 bp, 13 predicted proteins | sample TergutNc150P3_FD_190354 | JGI IMG/M metagenome (GOLD analysis project Ga0268262, IMG submission 190354) | Nasutitermes corniger P3 segment gut microbial community from laboratory colony in Florida, USA - Nc150 P3 (SPAdes) (version 2) | ecosystem: Host-associated > Arthropoda: Insects >...
GAGGACATGGTTTTTATAGTAAAGTTCTTGTTCCAATGCTTCAAAAATACGCACAAAACATAGATTATATAATTTCAGAAGGTTCAAATATCGAACGCCCTGACGCTGTTTTGCAAACCGAACAGGAATTACAGAAAGACTTTGAGAAATCATTTATAGAAAATAAATATAACTTTGTTATGGTCTCTTCTACCAATGTTGACAGAGTATTTGCATTATATCATGCTGCAAAAAGGGCAGGGCGTTGTTTTGTTTGTGATACTTATCAAACTAAAATCTTAAAAATAGTTTCTGAATCACATAAAAAATATACTACATTTTATGATATAGATTATAAACAAAAAAATCCGGCAGGACGTTTTCTTGAGTTAAAACGCATAGCCAAAAAAGATTATGACTTTGTTGGTAAATTAAAGCCATACTTAAATGAACATGGTTTTTGTATGCTTGTAAGACCAAATGATAGTTTTAAGCCTCTTTTAGAAGAATACTCTAAAAAAAATGAAACAAAAATATATTATTCCATGTGGAAAGGTTATCTTGATAAGAGTAACACTGCACATAATCAAAATTTTATAGATTTTATAGAACCATATAAATATGAGTATAAACATACAAGCGGACACGCCGATGTAAAAACATTAGGCACGCTTTTTGATACTGTAAAACCAAAATGCGGTATAATTCCTATTCATACAGAAGCGCCGGAAAAGTTTAAGGAATTATTTAAGGGGCATAATATTATTTTGCTTAAAGATGGGAATGTTTTTGATTGTGTTTGATCTACAAATATTTAGGAAAAAACTATTATGGCAATATTGATACCTATTAAAGTTGAGAAAAGAAATTATCCGCCTCATATAACAGCCGAATTACAAGAAATATCAGGGGATTTTGCAATAGAAAAAAATCTTTCTGTCAATTTTCCTTATTCATTGCACACTGAAAGTTCACATAGTATACATATACGAAAAAAGAAAAAAATTACATTTAACTCAAAAATCATTACTGATTTTAAAAGCATTGCATCAGCTCAAAGGAATGGCATACCGCAATTATGGTGCAATGTGGAATGGTCAAATGAATTTTTTGAATTTATAAATTGGCTTGTAGGTTCGAGCATACCGCCCGAAGTATTGGAAATACATCCTCCATTTAATGATTATTGTACTTCATTTGAACAATTTCTGGATATATTTAAGATTTTCCAAAATAAATTTTATGGAAAATACAATGATACAAAAGTAGTTATAGAAAACAGATTCGGTACGATGTATAAAGATGAGGACGGTAAAGAGGGGAGATTTTTATTATCAACTTGCAACGACATTCTGAAATTTGCTGATATTTTATATAATAATTCGGATATTGGTTTAAAAATTGTACTTGATTATCCGCAAATATTCAGCGCAATAATTTCTGAGGATAATAAAGTAAGCATGGATAATTTGGAAAGGGCTGTGGAAAAGATTAAGTCATTTAATAAGGATTTAAAAAAATACAGAACAGTAATTTCCGGTCTTCATATGTGGGGAAAACAAAAAAATAAAAATGAAAAATGGAATCCTCATTCAGGAGATTTTGATACTTTTTTTAGTAATAACCAATCCTTAAAATATGATTTTTTAGAATCTGTTTTTGATGCTTTTAATGATGACATTCCTCGTTATTTTGTGCCTGAAGTATATTTAGGCAGTCAAAATGATTTACATTCTATAGTTAGGGATATGGAAAAAGTAAATTTTGTCTTTACAGAGAAATTGAAATAATAGAAAAAATTCATAATTTAATGAGCGATTAAGATGTATGCCCAATAAAATACTTGAGGGGTGGCGGGAAAAACGAAATTGACGTGATGACGTAAGTCAGCACGGCGATTTTTTTTCCCGACAGGACCCCAAAGGAAATTTTCTAGGCATACATCTTGCCTTCACATGGAAATAAGTTCGTGAGGTTCGTGGTAAATTTAAATTATTTCCAACAATCCATAATCCCCATTTTCTAAGTCAAGTATAGATGATTTAGATTGTAATAATATTTTTTCCGCTGTTTTCCTGTCTATGTTTCCTACTCGCAGCAAAATTACTTTAGGCGGATATCCTTTTGTTTCAAATAGATATAAAAAATCAGAATCTTGAGTAATAATGGTGTATCCATTAACAGCGGCGTAATTCCATATTTCCGTGTCTTTTGCTGGTTTTGGAAGTTCTGTCTTATTTACATGGACGCACTCGCCAAAATGTTCCGACAATACAGACGTTAGACGCCACGAGAGATTTGCATCAAGCAACAGTTTCATGCGCAACTACCTTTGTTACTGTGTCTCTTTCCGCCGCAAAGGCGAGCGCCGCTCTAATGTGTATTTTTTGCAATTCGGGATAGTCTGCGATTATTTCCTGCTCAGTCATTCCCCCTGAAAGCCATTGCAAAATATCGCCGACAGTTATACGTGTTCCCTGTATGCATGGTTTTCCGAAACGTATCTGAGGATCAACTATAATATATGCCCGTAGTTTATTCATATGTATATATTATCATAATTTGCAAAAATAGGCAAATGGCGATATGTGTACTTTAACCGATAAATCGTGAGTGTTCGCTTACTCCGTAGCAATCCGAACCCTCTCAATAGAAACCGCCTTACCATTTTTATCGATATCCAAGTAAACCCCTTGCAGTTCAGGCTCGTCCCACGCTTCCTTCGTCCAATTTGGAATGCCTGTAAGGTATTCGTTTATGCGTGAATTTATTTCACAGCCGCCGACAGATTGCCGGCTTCCCGTTCTGCCTGCATCGCTTATAAAAGCTGTTCCGCCGGGCATAATAGTTTCATCTGCGGTTTGAACTCTTGTGTGCGAACCTATCACCGCAGAGCATAGACCGTCTGCGGCATAGAAGAAAGTTTTTTTCTCGGCGCTTGCCTGTGCGTGGAAATCAACTATGATATAGGGCGTTTGTTTTCTAAGGCGTTCAAGAACCGACGGCATAGCAGTGAAGGGGCTGTTCGCATGAATGCGGTTGAATCTGTTTTGCCCTATAAAAACCGCTACGGCGATTTTTCCTTTATCGGTAGTGAATACTTTTGTACCGGTTCCGGGCGCTTCGGCGTTTAGATTTTCAGGGCGCAGTACATAGGGGCTTTTGTCGATATTTTCGGTTAAATCTTTTTTATAAAAGCAGCATTCTCCGAGAGTTATTACATTTGCGCCGAGTTTATGCAGGTATACCGCATGGCTTCTGCCAAGTCCGTTGCCGCCTGTAGCTCCGTCGGCGCATACAGCCATGAAATCCCATGGGTAGCGTTTTTTTAATTCGCTTAATGCGTTCTTAAATGTGTATACTCCTGCCTTACCTACAAGTTCCGCAATATAGAGTATTTTCATTTATTTTATGTCCGATTAGTAATATCTAAATTTGATATAACTCGTTCAAATTCAGCCGCCGCTCGGAAATCGCCCAATTCCCTGCAAGTATCCCTCAGATTGATTAAAGCGTCTTTAAATTGGGGGAAAATACTTATGGTTTTTTCAAAACAGTTGCGGGCATCTTCAAAATTATTTGTGTTAAAATATAAAACGCCCAAATTATTCCATATTTTGGGGTCGTCGTTGCTGCATATTAAAGCCGCATGGTAACAATTTTCCGCAATGGCGAATTCGTTCAGTTCGTAATAAATTAAACCCATGGAATTCCATGCGTCCGAAAGGTTGCTGTCAATCGTTATTGAATGCATAAAGCTTTCAATTGCCTCTGAATATTCGCCTGTTTTCTGCTGGGCTATGCCCAAATTAAGCCATAATAACGGGTTTTCAGGCTCTAAATTTAAAGCTTCTCGGAACAGGGGAATAGCCTCAAAAGGCTTATTTGCCTCGGTTAAGGCGACTGCGGAATTGTTAAGGGTGGCGGCAGTTTCCATTATCTTAATAATACCTCAAAAAGAGCGGATAAACAATATTTTTCTCTTTTATTTTTTTTTCCTGTATTGTATAATAATTAAGGGTATAAAAAGTGAAGAATATTACAGAATACAACAGCGGAATGACGGAATTCGAGTTTTTTTCATTCCTGTACGACAAAATATTATCTAAGGAAATCGTTACCTTTTCAAAATTAAGGGAAATGGTTGCGCCTGTATTAAAAGATAAATGGACGCACCCTGTAATTATGAGGGCATTCCAGTTATTAAAACGCCTGAATTGGGGCTTTTTTGCCGCCATCTCTCCTAATACCCATAAAAAGCTCTGGAAAGAGCTGATAATCCCGGACAAGGATTTCCCCGAAGCCGGAGACTTAAAAAAGACACTGCAAATTTCGAACCTTTATGTGGCAATGTGTGATATTCACGGCTATACGAAATTTTGTATGGAATCCAGAAAAAACCTTTCAATGATGCACAATTTAGACTGGGCTATAGAAAACGAAATAAGCCGTATTTCCACACAGTGCGGAGCGATAAGCCAACGAGAAAGGGGAGACGAAATGGTCGTTGTCGCCGCAAGCGCCACGGATGCGCTTATGGTAACCCTATGTATTATCGACTATTTCGGCAAGACCGAAACCGTAAACGATCCTTCAATACCGACAAAACGTTCCGGCAACGCCGAAGCTCTGCCCATTTTTAAGATTACGGCAGGCATTACAGGCGGAAACACGCAAAGCCCTCTTATTATTACGGAAAGGGGCAACCTTTCGGGATTCCTTCTTAACTCGGGAGCCAGATTGCAAACAAGAGCGAATGAGCTTTCGCCGAAAGATTCAAGAATCATGATTGCCAAACAGGTAATGATGAACTTCGAAAAAGAGAATAAGGAAAATAAAGATAATGTATGCACTCTTATACAAAATAATTCCATTTACTTTTTTGACACAGGTCATATTGAATTTAAGGGAGTTATGATACCCACCTGCGAAGTTGTTTTTGATAAAGCTGAGCGTTATAAAGAACAATTCTCGGCGGAGATGACTCAGCTTTTTTCATCTATTCGAGAAAACTTATGGGAACAGCGTATTTATCAGGATTTGGTCGGACTGCTTGTAAAAGTAGCCCAATCAATGCCGAAGTTCAACATAACGCCGCCCGCGCCGATTCAGGGGATGCAGACTATTACAAACGAATCTTTTGTACAGCTTTGCCGTCTTGGTTTTAAGGCATATAGTAAAGATGAGGACTATTATCTCGCGGTTGATTTCTTACGCAATATACTTTATGTCTGCGAACAGCTTCCGTCGTTTGACAGGCTTATTCTTGATTATCTTAACGGTATTATCGAAAAATATCAGATTCTTCTTGATGCCTACGAAAAACATATTGATAAGGAAGTAGAAGAAAAATCCGCCGCTATTTTCCACGGCGATCATTACAGAACGTGGCTTGCCGCCAAGAATGGGTCTCAAGTTTATGAAAAACTGCGTGTAATCGGGCGCAAGAGCAATGAGATTACAAAGAAAAAAAATCTGTGGTTAGGGTTGCTTTCGCAGAATAAGGCAAAGATGGAATTTACTTTGTATTCGGGAAAAAAATAGTCCGATCAATAAGCGGCAAAAGGAATAATTTCCGTTATCTGTACTCTGAACCTCGCCGAGACATTCCAACGGCCTGAGTCAATAAAAAAACGAGGGAAGAAGGCGAGGCTTATAAATCCGTTTACATGTTTGGGGCGGTTTCTTTCGCTTCCGCGCAATGCCGCTCTTAACGCCGCTCTTGCCGAATCTTCAAGGGCAAGCTGTTTTACCGCTATCCAGCCGGGATATTTTTCAAAAGTATAAGGAGCATAGCCTATTGCCTGTACATTTCTGAGCATTCCCGTCCGCCATGTTTGAATGCGTTTTTGCAGGTCTTCGGTTAAATGATAATCAGCCCAAATTACTAACTGCATATCTTTTATTTCCGCTTCCGTAACAACAAGGGCAGGGTCTCCGTATTGAATTTTCCCAAGGGGCGTTAATTCCAAATCCTCATCGATTTTTCTCGCTTTCTCGCCGATTTCATAACTGAACGACCAGCCGTAGATCATAGCGGAAAAAAACAGAGCTGTTTCTTCAAGAGCTCTGCGTCTGGCGGTGTCGGCGCTTAGGGGGTATTCCTCGTCTACAAATCCGGCGTAAATATTTTCTAAATCTACGGATACTTGGCCGCGAATTACATCAAAATATTGCCCGTTTTCGGTTCCCTGCGCATAAACGGGGAAAAACAGTGAGAAAAGCAGACAAATAAGCAAAAATCGGCGGATCATACTAATTTATCGGAAAAATGAGGGGGTTTATTCACGAAGAATTCTCACAAAGGACACAAAGGTACAAAGATCACAAAGAGGGGAAAAAGAGAACTATACTGCGCCTTGGAGGGGGTAACGCCTTTTCCAGACGAGAAAATCATAAAACTTTCGGAGTTATTTGAAAGCGCGGAAAGTTTGGGGATTTTAGAGAAGGAATTTCCAGCTCTGGAACTGGAAGTGAGGGTACTAAACATAAACAAGGGAAAAAACGAGGAGATAGCTAAGAAGTGCCAAACGCTTTACCAGTACAGAGCGTAACAGGTAACAGAGTTTTTGCGCTCTGTTACCTGCTCCCGCTAGCATCTATATTTGTTGCCGATACCGAGCCGCCTCAGGCACTCGGCGCGGTTCTTTCATTCGCGCTGGAGATAATTTTAAAACCATACTTTCTGGAGGAAGCTTCGCCGCTTTTTTTATAATAGTCAGTAAGCTGCGCCGGGGTCATATATTTTGTTTTTTCATATATTTGCAGGCGGATTTGGTTTACTTCCTGTTCAATAGTGTCAGGCGTTTTCATCTTCAATAACCTCCATAGGAGAATAGATTTCAATGGCACGGTAACCGTTTAGATTGTTAATTTTTCCTGTCGCCAATATCGTCTTACGTTTGACGATATGCTTGAAGTTCATACTAACTATCATATCAAGGTCATTCACCGTGGCAATGGCAATATGCAAACCATCGGTTAGGTATTTTTGCGGGATAACTCCTTCCGTGACATAAATACCGGCTATCCTAACAGCTTCTTCAGTTGGAGCAAGTACGGCTATATCATATTCAGGGATAAGACGCATCATTTCATCCCTTTTTGCTTCCGGTGCGTTTTCCAATTCATCGGTCACATAGGTTGATGTATACGCCCCTTATATTTTCCTTCCGCAATCTCCTTAAACAGCTTTACTGTATCAGCATGAGCATCCCTGTCCTCATCAACATAAAAGTTAAACAATGTTGTTTCTAAATATACTTTTGGCATTCTCATAGACAGATAACCTTATTTGATATTTTATCATGTAAGAGCCATACTGTCAAATGGCAACAAAAAAAAGCCGCCCTTGCGGACGGCCTTTTCTCCGTTAAAACGGCAAAGCCGTTTTAATTCTTCGTCCACGTTGTGGAGCCGCTTGTCCTATTATATGTTGCATTGCCGTCGGTGGAATACTTGGTGTATAAGTCGCCGGGGAACGCCGATGAATCAAACGTGACGGTGCTTGTGCCTAAGCCTGAGTAATCTACCGAGGTAAGATTGGTGCAATTTGCAAAAGCCTGATTTCCAATGCTGGTAAGGTTGGTGCCAAATCTTACGCTTTTAATGCCGGCGCAACCGTAAAAAGCCTGATCCCCAATGCTGGTGAGAACCCCAGCGTAGGTGTTAGCGGTCGTTGTTAAAAATAGATTGCCTGTGTTACCACCGGGGTTAAATTTGGCGCAACCGTAAAAAGTCTTTGCCTTAATGACGGTAATGTTGGACGACAAAGAGTTCAGATTTCTGAGTTCAAGTTTGGCGCAGTTGTAAAAAGCGCCTTTCCCAAGGCTGGTAAGGTTGAAGGGTAAATCGTTATTGTTGCCGCCATTTTGCATGGTGGTAAGGTTGGCGCATTGCTCAAAAGCATAATCCCCAATGGTGGTAATAGATGTAGTGGTATACTTTATTGTGGTAAGGTTGGCGCAGCTGGAAAAAGCGTAATTTCCAATGGTGGTAACGCTGGCGGGTATGGTAAATGTAGTATCTGCTTTTGCTGCCGGATAGAGGACTAAAGTTGTTTTATCAAAATTGTACAATACGCCGTTATCCAGACTGAATGTGGTATTGGCGGCATCAATGCTTATTACAGCAATAGCTCTGCAATCGCCAAAAGCCCCACTCCCAATGCTGGTAACGTTGCCTCCTAAAGTTAAGCTGTTGAGTTGCCGGCAGCTGTAAAAAGCGGAATTCCCTATATTACCGCCGTTTATGGTTACGCTGGTAAGCCCGTAGCAATTCCCAAAAGCATTATCCCCAATGGTAGTAACGTTGGCAGGTATGGTTATGCTGGTAAGGCTTTCGCACCACCTAAAAGCTCCCTCCCCAATGCTGGTAACATTGTCGGGTATGGTTATGCCGGCAAGTTTTTCGCAACTGTTAAAAGCGTATTTCCCAATGGTAGTAACGTTGGCAGGTATGGTTATGCCGGTAAGTTTTTCGCAGCCGGAAAAAGCGCTATTCCCAATGCTGGTAAAACTGGCATTAGTAGGTAATGTTACGCTGGTAAGTCCGCTGCAATCCTGAAAAGCATAATTCCCAATGCTGGTTACGCTGTCGGGTATGGTTACGCCGGTAAGTTTTTCGCAGCCGGAAAAAGCTCTATTCCCAATGCTGGTAAAACTGGCATTAGTAGGTAATGTTACGCTGGTAAGTCCGCTGCAACCCTGAAAAGCATAATTCCCAATGCTGGTAACATTGTCGGGTATGGTTATGCCGGCAAGTTTTTCGCAGCTGGAAAAAGCGTAATTTCCAATGGTAGTAACGTTGGCAGGTATGGTTATGCCGGTAAGTTTTTCGCAACCGCCAAAAGCCCTTTCCCCAATGCTAGTTATGGTACTGCCGGAAAGATCAAGGCTGACATATTTGTCATCGTTGGCTCTCAGCACGGCTCCGGCGCTTCCCTCACTGATGGAACTACCGCCAAGATCGGCGACATTCAGTTTGATTTCATACGCGGTTGCGGCGGTGTTGGCAGCTTGCCCGGCAAGCCATGTTCCCATTGCGGCAATGCTGGTAAAGGTTTTACTCTCACCGGGCGTAGAACCGTCATCGGGTGTAGCGCTACTGCCGCCGCCGTTACCGCCGCCTCCTCCTCCTCCTCCTCCGTCATCTTCAGGACATCCTGTCAGAGGCAGAACCATGAATCCGATTACCGCAATAAAAACGGCAATCCCTAAAAATTTTTTTGTGTGTTTCATCAAGAAACTCCTTTTGCGGACAATTCCCAAATCGTTACCGCATGCGGTCTTTTCCCGCTGTCAGTTTTTTGTGTTTAACCACATAGGTAAAAACACCTATAAAAGCGCTGAATTAAACGAACGTTTAAATTCAGCACTTCCAAAAAACTGACTTGAATTTGTTAAAAGCCATTATTTTAAGAATTTTTGACTATTTTTAATATATTTTGTGTTTAACACGAATTTGACTTGACTAAAATTAACATTTTTTGTATTATTTCAAAAGAAAAATGTATAAATAAAAAACAAAAGGCGCCTAGAATAAACGTTCCTTTAATCCGACAGAAAAACAGATAAATTTACCTATACCAACCTAGGGAATTTCCCTTATTTCCGTCTTTTTCCCATTTTTTCCCGCAAAACGCATATTTGCAGTAAATTTCACCGTTTTCTTGGTTCGTGTGGTTCGTGGTTAAATTCTTCGTTCTTCGGTTCGGGTTTTTGCAGATTACCCTAATTCTATAGACCGTTTCCAAGCGGCTTCCACGGCTTTAATTACCGTACTGCGGAACGCTCCGTCCTCAAGAGCGGCAATTCCGGCTATTGTAGTGCCGCCCGGAGAGGTTACCATGTCTTTCAGTTCCCCGGGATGTTTCCCCGTTTCCTGAACCATGGCGGAAGCTCCCAGCACTGTCTGGGCGGCGTAGCGCAGAGCTTTGTCTCTGGGCAGTCCGGCTTGCACCCCTCCGTCCGCCAACGCTTCAATAAATAAATAAACAAACGCCGGTCCCGAACCTGAAAGCCCTGTAACGGCGTTCATAAAACGTTCTTCAACTTTATCTATAATACCGGCTCCGTTCAAAATCTTTTCAATCTCTGATACGCTGTTTGCGGAAACTTCAGGTGAGACGGACAGAGCTATCATTCCCTTGCCGATTAGAGCGGGAGTGTTAGGCATTATTCGGGCTACCGGCATTTTCGCTCCGATAATTCCCTGTATTTTCGCTATTGACCAGCCTGCCGCCATAGAGATAAAAACAGGCGCATTGCCGCAAGCAAGTTTTTTGTTTGCGGCGGTAGAGATTTCGGCTAGCACTTGCTGTAAGACCTGCGGCTTTACGGCGAGAAAAATAATGTCTCCTTTTTCAACCGCTTCAATATTGGAAGATAAAACTTTCGCTCCCAAGGATGCCGCCGCCGATTTCGCTTTTTCGGTGTCAGAGTCCGTAATGTAAATATCCGCTCCTTTGGCGGCGCTCATTAAAGCGAAGCCCATGTTTCCGCTTCCGATACATGAAATAATACTCATCAATCTACTCCTGCCGCTTTTCTGAAACGTTTAACCGTAGCGGCGGCGATGGGACGGGCTTTTTCCGCTCCCTGCGCCAAAATTTTATCGAGCGACGGAATATCCGCCATGATTGCGTCATAACGTTCTCGAATAGGGGAGAGGCATCTGTTTACAACACGGAACAATTCTTCTTTTGCGTCTCCCCATCCCATGCCGCCCGCGCGGTAGCGATCGGCAAGAGCGGCTTGTTCTTGAGCGTCTGCGAATAATTTGTAGAGCTGGAAAATCTGGCTTTCGTCGGGATTTTTCGGCTCTTCAACGGTTTGGGAATTTGTAGTTATCCTCATAATGGTTTTGCGCAAAGCTTTTTCGGGAGCGAAAAGGGGGATAACATTGCCGTAGCTCTTGCTCATCTTTCGTCCGTCAAGACCGGGTACTATTGCGGCGTTTTCCTGAACCGCCGCTTGAGGGATTTTCAGCACCTGCTGTCCGTAGTTGGCGTTTACCGACTGCGCAATATCCTGCGCCATCTCGATATGCTGTACCTGATCTTTGCCTACAGGCACTACATCGGAATCAAAAATAATAATGTCCGCCGCCATTAAGACGGGATATGTAAAAAGCCCCATGTTTACGCCCGCGTCAGGGTCGTCGCCCTTTTCGTTGTTTTCCTGAACGGCGGCTTTGTATGCGTGGGCTCGGTTCATCAAGCCCTTGGAAGTAAAAGCCATCAGCATTGTTGTAAGTTCAAAAACTTCGGGGATTGAGCTTTGTCTGTAGAAAATTACTTTTTCAGGGTCGAGACCGGATGCAAGCCAGCAGGCGGCTACCTGCCTGATTGTATGGTTTAATTCAGCGGGATTTTTCATTGTGTTAAGAGCG
>Ga0268262_10006363_pt1 | contig 11370 bp, 5 predicted proteins | sample TergutNc150P3_FD_190354 | JGI IMG/M metagenome (GOLD analysis project Ga0268262, IMG submission 190354) | Nasutitermes corniger P3 segment gut microbial community from laboratory colony in Florida, USA - Nc150 P3 (SPAdes) (version 2) | ecosystem: Host-associated > Arthropoda: Insects > Digestive...
ATTGACGCAGATTGGGGGAATCAACATGGCGGCGCCTCACTCAACCACTTTCCACCACCCATAAAGTGAGGCTAACATATCAAAGTATGCTTTGCTCTCTGCGAATCAAGAACCTTGCGCTGGTAGAAGACCTCGCGCTGGACTTCCAGGGGGGCTTTACCGTGCTGACGGGCGAAACTGGGGCGGGGAAAAGCCTATTGGTTGACGCGCTGGCCCTGCTGCTTGGGGCCAAGGGCGATTCCGAGGTTGTGAGGGCAGGGGCGGACAGGGCCGTAGCCGAGGCTGTGATTGATGGGAACTTTGAAAGCTGGAACTCGTTCCTAAGCGAAAAGGGCCTGCCAGCCGAACAGCCCATCGTGCTTCGGAGGGAAGTGGGCGCCAATGGGCGCAGCCGGGCTTGGATAAATGGCTCTTCGGCGAACCTTTCCGACCTGCGGGAGGCCGGCAGGATATGGTGCCGACTCACAAGCCAGCACGACCACCAGAGCCTGCTTCGCGAGGATAGGCACTTAGGTCTATTCGATGAAATAATTGGTGTTATGGCCGATTTGGGCGCGGAGGCCAACGCCGTGGCAGCGGCAGAATCCAAATTGATGATGCTCAAGACCAGCCTAGCTGACCGCGAGAGGCGGCTGGAGGATCTGTCAGAATTGATCGAGGCGCTGGAAAAACTGCACCCAAAGCCAAACGAGTGGAGCCAGCTAAAAGCCGAGCGCGAGCCACTACGCCACGCTACGCAACTGGAAGAGGCTTGGAGCGAGTGCGCCGGGGCCTTTCGCAGCGCCAGGCCATTCATGGAATCCGCCCAGAGGGCTTTTGCAAGGGCGTCGGCTATCCTACCCGACATGCAGGGCGAGCATGACCGCATGAGGAGCGCTTTGTTGGAATTGGACGACTTGCAGTCTAGGGCAGAGGACGAATATGCCAAATGGTCTTCCAAGGGCGCGGACAGGCTTGAAATCGTCGAAGAGCGGCTGTCCAAGTACGAGCGCCTAGCCAGAAGGCACCAGTGCGAGCCAAACGACCTTCACGAAACATTGGCCAGCCTAAAAAAAGAGCGGGCAACGCTGATGGACGGGGGCGCGTCAATGAGCGAAATGCAAAAGGCGCTGGACACCGCAGCAGAGGATTACCGCCTTAAAGCAGAGGCGCTTCACCAGCAAAGGCAGACAGCCATTCCACAATTGGAGAAAAATGTCCACAAGCGCTTGGCGCAGCTAGGTATGGATGGCGCCAAGCTGCAAATCAGGGCCGGACTCCACGAAGACGAGAAAAGCCCAGTTTCTCAGCAAGGCAGAAGCGTCCGCGTGTCGAAAAAGGGGTTCACCCGTTTGTCATTTTGGATAGAGCCAAACGCAGGCGAAGGCTTCCGCCCATTAGAAAAAATTGCGTCCGGCGGTGAACTGAGCCGCCTGATGCTGGCCCTGATGGGGGCCGGCAAAGGCGCGGGCGATGGGTTGACAATGGTGCTGGACGAAGTTGACGTCGGCCTTGGTGGCGAAACCGCCCTAGCGGTCGGAAAATCAATAAGGGAACTGGGGCAGAGGCACCAAGTCCTCGCAGTGACCCACCTCGCCCAAGTCGCCGCCAGAGCGGACAACCACGGCGTACTGAGCAAGGAGACGCTCGACGGAAGGACCAAAGCCAGCCTAGCGTGGATAGAGGGCGAGCAGCAGGTCAGGGAACTCGCCCGCCTTTTGTCGGGGCACCCCGAAGGCCCAGAGGCACAGGCCCATGCGCGTAGCCTCCTAGCGCAGCGCGATGATTAGAACCAAATGCAGACGTTGATACTGTCCAGTTGAAAATAGCATTGGTGCCTATTCACTCCGTTTCCGCCGCGCCACGGCGGAAACGGTGGACGGAGCGAAGTGGGTGTCTAATTGCAACAGTTGAAATAATTGATGATATGTTGTCGCACTCTCATCAGTCACGCAGATTAACTAGTGGACATGTGGTGAACATTCCATGAGGACATTCAGCTCACGGCAATTTTTTGCAATCTGCCATTTCGTGACTTTTTGAGCAACCCCCGCAACATATTGATAAATCACTATTTATGAAATTATTGAAAAAGTTTCATTTCCCGGAAAAAATTCTGGGAAAAATGGTATCTTTTCCCTATTGGGGGAGAAGCTATTGGTTGCCCCGCGCCGAACAACTTACAATCCATCCGCCGCGTTTTCGCCGTGGCGCGGCGGAAACTGGGCTGCTAATTGTTCGGCGCCTTGGCGGCCAAGCCAGCCACTGTTGGCAACGCTTGCAGCCCATTCAGCCATCTATCCCAATATCCAGCCAAGCCACCTATTCAGCTTCTCAACTTCGTCCTTGCCCCAATGGGGCGGGGCGAAAAACCATGTTTTTTATTATCCACTACAGGAGGTGCTTTAATGAAAGCCCACGGAATTTTTCGCGCTGGGGCAGCGGTGGCGCTGCTAGGCGCACTAAGCTTACAGGCGCAGGAGGGGTACTCGTACGCCTTCAAGGCGCGGGGGGGGCTGCTGGCCGGCGACCTGCACGAGACCCACTTCGACAACAAGATAATGGGCTTCGGGGCCGAGGTCAGAAAGGAGATGTTTGGCCCTGGCTGCGGGCTTACATTTGAATTGGCTTACGAGTATGTGCCAGGCCGCAACTATAGTGTCATGAAGCCCATAAATGGGGACGTACTGGATTGGTTCAGAAGCGTGGATGCCCGCAAGGAGTACGGGCAGGGCTTTTCGTACAAGGCGGCCTACAACGCGCCATTGAAGCCCTTCAGTTGGGCCCCAGACGACATAGAGTGGTTCGGCGGCATTAGCCTAGACATGCACTCCGTGCGCACTGAGATAGAGTACACGCTGTTCCACCCCTCGGCTCCGGGCAACCCCACGCTGTACCCGGGTACAGGCTGGCCGGCCGGCACCGCTGACAACAATAAATACCAAGGTGGCTCTTTTGTGGAGCAGAGTACGGCGATAAGCCCCAGTGTCTTTGCCGGCGTCAGGAAGAAGGTGGGCGACGGCACGGCCTGCGAGCTGACGCTTCGCAACTTTGGCATGAGGCACCACGAGTACACCCCGGGCATCTACTTTGGCAGCGCCACCGGCAAAATGGAATCCGGCTCTTCTAGGGGCTGGTCTATTGAATTTGCACTAAGCGTAAAAATCTAGCCGAAAACAGGAGACACAAAAATGCGTAAAAATCTCTTAGTAACTCCCATAGCGATGGTACTTGTTGCGGGTGCTGTGTCATTGTCCGCGCAGGATTTCACCACAGGCAATCTTGTGGGTCGCGTGACGGGTCCGGAGGGCCAGCCACTCCAAGGCGTGACAGTGATATTGAACTCCCCTTCTTTGCTGGCGCCTAGGCAGTTCACGACGGACGCCACAGGCCAATTCCGCGCACAGATGCTGATAGGTGGCAATTACACCATAACTTACACACTCGGTGGCTACCTGACGCGCAGGTTGACCACGTACATAACCCCGGGCCAAATCATCCGCGGCGACATGCAGATGAGGCCCATAGACGTGCAGGCCGAAACAGTTGAAATTATAGCCACATCCAGCCAGCAGGTTGACAAAACCGACACCATTGTGCAGACATCCTTCAGCCAAAACAAATTGCTGGAACTTTTGGGTAATACAGATGTCCATAGCATGTTGGCTGTTTCTTCAGGCATCATCAATCCCGGAGGTGGATCTGATTTCAGAATTCGCGGCGGCACACAGCGCGGCACAAAAATGCTGGTTGACGGCGGGAATGTCACCAACATGATGGAAGGCACAGGCTACGCTGTTGAGTACCCTTTAACGGATGCCGTTGAATCTGTCGCGGTCATACAGTCGCCCCTGAACGCCCGCTTCGGCAATACGGACGGCGGCTTAATTTCTTACGTACTCTCCAAGGGTTCCAACGAATTTAAAGGATCAATGCGCGTTAGCCTAAGCAGGGGCAGTATTTGGAACACATTCAATGCGAAAAGCTATCCAAACAACCGCGGGGAAAGCGGTACAAACAACCCGGGATCAGACAACTTAGGAAAAGATTATCAGTTCTATCTGAGCGGCCCACTGTGGAAGGATCGCATCACTTTTACTTGGGCATCGAAGATCTATCCGACCGAGAAATGGTACGACTATCAATACGACAGCACCGGAGGCATCTGGGTCTCAGGCAACGGGAGCGCGTACCACCCGTCCCGGTACAGAGTTGGCACCTACTATCAGAACCCACAGACAGGCGAAGTCATCAGAAAGGCCGAAATGCTGGAGGCCAACGACCCGTATAACATCATTCCCGCAACCTACAAAGAAAGGAACGATGCCTATACGCTGTTCTTCCAGGTTACGCAGAACCATCAACTGGAGTGGTCGTACGCCGAAAGCGGTGACTACGTGACCGGTGCCACCGGCAACTACAACATGGCCGATGCGATCTCAAACCCGACATATCAGACATGGGGTGGGCTTATCAGAAGGTGGAACTTGGCCTACAAGGGCATCGTAGGCTCAAATGGCCTGCTGGAAGCCCGCATGAGCGGTTCTAGGCATTCTTGGTTTAACGTGCAGCTCGATGGGCGCCCGAAGCACACCGTCAATGTTCTCACCATGCCTTCCTACACTCCGTTTCCGGGTGCTGCTGACGACAACAATCCGAACAACTATTACGCCAGTGGGCTGATCGATGCTCTACTGGCCAGACCTGATAGCATTAAGGACAGTAGGTTGGGTGGCACCAGCAGTTACAATTTTAACGCAACAAACCAGGGGCCGGGCGACGGCGGCACAAACAGCCCGTTTAGCGTCAATTATCAGCACATCTTGCAGACAACGCGAGGCCAGCACATAATTGATGTGGGCTTCCAGAGGGAGAGGAGTTCTTGGGAAAACCCGAACCTGTACGGCTCGGGCAGCGTCAACGGCGAAAGGATGATAAATTCTCCAGGGCGCATAGCCATAGATTTGCAGTCCAGTGATATTTACGGTTACACTGGCACCAATCTTAATGAGTATCGCGGCAAATTTATTGTTTTTAACATGAACCATGCCACCTTCAACAGTATAGACCCCTACGGCTTCAGCCGCTTTAATAAGGGTACAAATCTTGACGAGCCAACTGACGCGAATATGCGTCTGATTGACTGGAACAACGGCGCAGGGTACGGAAGTACCATCTGGCCCCGTATGTACTCCCAGTATGGCAGCAGCTTGGCCGGCCTTTATGTTCAGCAGATGTCGTACTACCTCAACGACCTATGGACCCTCAACGACCACCACAGCGTCATGGGCGGTGTCCGCTTCGACAATTACAAGGTCTGGGACGGGGAGAGCGGACGCGATATACTCAACTACAGTCTGCCTACGTTTAGGTTTGAGTACAAATTTGACCTCGGCGGCGACCAGAAGCGCGTCTTTAATGTTTCATGGGGCCAGTTCCACAACATGGCCGGTGTGTCCTCTTGGGCGGCCTTTGTTGAAAAGGGCATAACGACCGCGATCTGGGACAAAGGCCCAACCGATGGCAAACCCTACCTCGTTGGATTTGACGAAATAATGGATCCGAATAGTTACCGCATCATCAATGACGAACATTTTGGCGGTGTCAATGAAGTTGATAAGGACTTCAAGGGACTTGTCTCCACAGAATTCACGCTGGGCGTCCGCTTGAACCTAGACAACGGCGGAACCCTGCGCGCCAGCTATGTGAACCGTTCTTGGGCCAATGATTACGCCTATTACTTTAACGGCTGGAAAGACAATCCAAATAACAACGGCACGAAGGTTTACTCCAGAGTGTTGAGAAACTTTAACAACTCAGAGAAGTCGTACAACAGTGTCGAGCTAGAGTGGACCATACCTGTCACCAAGAGGCTCGATTTCGGCGGCACCTACACATATTCACGATTTATGTCGAATGTGTCGAATGTGTCGAATGCCCAAGATGAATCCAACGTGCCTCAAAAGAGTCCGAACAAATCTGTGCGCTACGATGACTATTTCGATGAACTTTACGGTGAGACTTACGGATTGGGCTATAGGCCATCGAGGCTACGAGACCCGGAACAACGTTTCAACGCCTACATCAACTATGACCTGACCTACGGCAAGGTCAAGTCCAATGTGGCATTGAGGTTTAATTATGTTTCCGCCGATCCCGCCACGCGCTCATACAACTATGTGAAAGGCTATCCAACTGTTCCCGGCATCAACGATAACCTCGCTGGCGTTGGGATGCCGAACCCGATGCCGTCCAACACTGGTGTGAATTATTGGGTGGTTGACTATATCAATATAAATAGGACTTACGGGCCGGACGGTTGGGGTACAAACCTGACCTATAACCTAGAAGTGCCCGTTACGCACAAACTGTGCTGGTTCGCCATCATTACAAGCAGCAATCCCTTCAACCACAGGGCCAAGAGTACTGGCTGGTACGAAACCGATGGCTTCGCCGGCAGTGCCATCACGCCTGAGGCTATCTACAGGCCCGATGGCTCTCTTTATAGAGCTGCTGCCAACCCCTACGCCGCCGGCGGATTCTATTTTGTGAACGGCGTCCAGATGTCAGGCGCCGGCTTATTTGCGCCAAACCGTGTTGTTGGTGGGCGTTCCATTCGCCTTACGACCGGGCTTCGTTTCTAGGATTGGAGTGAAAACATGAAAACATTAAATCTTACAGCAATCGCCATTTTGCTTGCATCGCCCTTGGCACTGCACGCGCAGGAGGGAGACAAGTCTTACAAGACTTACCTCGCGCTTGGGCCTACATTCGCCCAAGGCAACGCTAGAGACCTCACGCAGAGTTCCGCCAACATAAACAGTTGGACAGCAGAGGTGGGCATCGAGTTCTATAACCCTTTGGCCCGCATCCACATGCGCCCTAATTTCGGCATGGCGAAGATGTACGGGACGGAGGCCCCCGAAACTTGGGACTGGCCGACATACCAAATGCTGGCTTGGTACGGTGGGATAGACTTGGTGTACAAAAACCCCAAGGGATGGCCGATCAACTTGACGCTGGGACCTTCTTTGCATCTCTGGAACGTGTCAGAGATGTTCACACCGGATGACCCCAACCAAAGCGAGCAAGGAATCAAGCTGGGCTTGCGCGGCGGCGTGGCTTACGAAATTAACAACAAGCTGAACGTTGAACTCTCTTACACTCTTTCTGAGTGGAAAAGCACCCAGGGCGATCCAGCACAGCCTGGGATGAATCCAAGCAGGCCGGTGTATTTCTCCCTAAAGGTCTTCTATAAGTTTTAGACCTCATTAGGGAAGCAAGCCACAAGGCGCGGGGCGATGAAAATTGCCCCGCGTTTTTTGTATCATCGTGCAGATGCCAAAGCCAATTTATGCCGACTTGCAAAACTGACGTTTTGCAATTGGCTCAATAGTCAACGCTCCCTACTTTTTCGCGCCTTCTCTTCTCAGTCCGGTGTCCCCGATGGGTTGCTTTGGCACGTCCGGCCCTTGCCAGTGAACCTTCAGCTCTGCTCCGCCGGTGCCTTGTATGTAGTCTAAGCGGATTGCGTGTAGGCCCTTCTCTAGGGCGATGGCGCCGCTTTTTTCTTCTGCGCTATGCATGCCATCGTTGTCCACGACCTTCACTCCGTCAATCCAAAGTGTGCTGCCATCGTCGCTGGTGGTGTAAAAGGTGAGGACTCCTGTCGTGGGCACGCTGATGAATCCACGGAACCTCAGCCCAAAATGCTCCTCGCGCTTGGCCAGCTTTAGCGTGAAATTGGTTGACGAGCCAACGTCAACCGCATTGGACAGTTCGTCGCATGACTTGAAATCGCCTTCAAAGTATTCCCAATAAACGCCCCTCTCCAAGTTTTCCCGCGTGAGGGCAGGCTTGGGAGTTACCTTTTTGAACGTGGCTTCGCTGGTGGGGCTAGAGGGGGCCTTCCCCCTGAAGGCTTTGACTTTGACGGTGCTGGATTCATTTATGGTGATTTTGCCATTTTTTACTTGGGGGTGCGCGAATGAGGGCTCGGAGCCATCCAGTGAGTAGTGCAAGACGCTCGATGGGTTTCCAGAGCTGACCATTATGTCTAGGTCTTCGTGGAATATCGGCGTTGCTGCCTTGATGACAGGCGGGAGGTCTATGTCTGGGGGGCCGGATATTTCCACGGCCACCACCGAGGCATGTGCGTCTGGCGCAGCCAATGGCACCGAGATAGTTACTTTGCCTTTGGGCTGGGCCACTTTGAGCTGCTTGCCTGGCTCATTCAGCAGGTATGCCCGTTTCACATTGCTGTTTAGACCGGGTATCTCTAGGGAGCCATTTTTTGGCCAATCGAATACATGGAAATATAGCAAAGTGTCTTTTTTGTTGATCGTTTTCTGTGTGCAGCGGCCAAAGTCCATGCTTGGAAATGGGTTCGCTCGTGTCCCATAGATTGACTCTCCATAGACCTTCATCCAGCGGCCAATGTCTGCCAAGCGGTCTATGCTCTGCTGGGGAAATTCCCCCGACGCCATTGGGCCTACGTTCAAGAGTAGGTTGCCGCCCTTGCTTGCAACGTCTATCAGGGTGCGTATGAGCTCCGTGCTGCTCTTCCAGTTTTGGTCGGCCCTGTTGTAGCCCCAGTGGTCGTTCATGGTCATGCAGGTTTCCCAGTCAACGCCCGGCAGGCCCATAGGGGGCACTTCCTGCTCGGGCGTCCCATAGTCGCCCGCATAGCTGCTGTCAACCGTCATCTGCATCGAACCGCCGCCCTTGTCAACCCTGTTGTTCACGATGATCGAAGGCCGCAGCGAGCGTGTGTATTTGTACAGGTCAAGGCCCATTTCGTGCGTCCAAGTGGATTCCCACTGGCCGTCGTACCAAAGCACCGATATGGGCCCGTAGTTGGTCAGCAGCTCTTTGAGTTGGCCCTTCATGTATGCTATGTACCTGTCAAAGTTCGCGCCTTCGGCAGAGCGGTCTTCCCAAGGGCGCCTCGGCAAATAGTCCTGGTGGTGCCAGTCCATGATCGAGTGGTAAAAGCCCAAGCGGATTCCATGTTTGGCGCATGCGTCAGCAAGCTCCTTGATGATGTCCCTCTTGAATGGCGTGGAAGCAACGCTCCAATCCGTCAGTTTGGAATCGAATAGGCAAAAGCCGTCGTGGTGCTTTGAAGTGAGGACGATGTATTTGAACCCTGCGTCCACGGCCATCTTGGCCCATGAATCCGCATTGAACTTTGTTGGGTTGAATTGGTCTTTGAATTTTTCGTATTCATGGACGGGGATTCTGGCGCTGTTCAGTATCCACTCCCCATAGCCAGTTCTGCCCCCCCACTCTCCAGCGGGGATGGCATAGAGGCCCCAATGGATGAACAGCCCGAACTTGGCGTCCCGCCACCAGTCCATGCGCTTGGGGTCGTCAACTTGCGGCCCCCCAGCCTGCACTTGCTGCGCTTGGCCATGAATGGCCCTTGGCTCCGCGCCAATCAGACCCGATGCAAGAAAAAGGGCCGCCAAAAGTGTTGGGCATAGTTTCATACAGCCTCCAATGTTTGCCTGATGCCTAAAGTTTACACCCAAATGAACTGTTGCCGGGGCTGGCAAATGAGCTACTTGCAAAACTACCAGTGCGCCCATCGGAGTCGCAGGGGGTCTGGGGAAGACGCACTAGTGCAATGAGCGTTTGAGGCTGCGGGGCAGCCTCAAATGCCAGCAGCACTTGGGCGGCTTAGAAAGGGGGGGCCGCTCGCTCTGAGACCGCGGGAGCGCAAAGAGGCGCGGCGGAGATTCGGAACACGCGCCTACATGGCGCAGCCTCCCATATCCGCTTGCCGCTATCGCGGCTCGCTTCATTCTGGCTGCGCCTCCTAGCCCATTCGGGCCTTTGGAGAAACTCAAGCGGCGAATGACCTCGCCGCGTGTTCATTCGGCATGATGGATTTGCCATTTGTCAGCAATAAAAGATTTGGGATGGTTTTGCAAGTGCCTCAAATTGCCATAAATGCTTTGTCGGTCTAGGCAGCACATGACGGTGGGAAACCTACAATCATTCTTTCTTCTTTGTATTCCAGCAAACTGCATGTAGCCTATTTAATAGCAAGGGTGGTTTTCCATGACTTTTGACCCAGGACGATTCAACAGCGAAAGTTTTTATCGGGGGTTCTGCCACGACCCCATGGCAGATTTTGGCTGCAAGCCATGGAAGGGCGGGCTTTTCTTCCGCACCTTCAAGCCATCGGTTGACAGCGTTGACCTGGTTGACGCCAAGAGCGGCGATGTGCTGGCCGCTTTTAAGCGGGCCGATGCAGAGGGGATGTTCGAGCTCTATGTGCCAGACAGGCCCAACCTGTTTCCCTACCGGCTTCGCATGACGTCTGGCTCCCACTCGTGGGAGTTGGAGGATCATTACGCTTTTGGGCCCGTGCTAGGCGAGCTGGATCGCTATCTGATGGGACAGGGGAACCATCTGGAACTCTACAGAAAGCTGGGCGCCCACCCCTGCCAAAAAGACGGAGTGGAAGGCACTGCCTTTGCCCTTTGGGCCCCAAACGCCAGGCGAGTGTCCATCGTGGGCAGCTTCAACAACTGGGACGGCAGGTGCCATCTGATGCAGCAATACGCGATGAATGGCATCTGGGAGCTATTCATACCAAGGGTCGGCCCTGGCGACTTCTACAAGTACGAGATCATTGGCCTGAATGGGAAAATGCTGCCGCTCAAGGCAGACCCTTTTGCTTTCCGCACAGAGCATCCCCCCAACACGGCCTGCATGGTGTACGGCCTTCCTAATTTCGACTGGAAAGACGATGAATGGATGCGCGAGCGCCACAAGCGCAACTCGCACGTTGCGCCAATCAGCATTTTTGAGGTTCACTTAGGGTCGTGGCGGCGCAAGTGGGACGGCTGTTTCCTGAACTATCTGGAATTGGCCGAAGAGCTGATTCCCTACGTGCAAGACCTTGGCTATACCCACATTCAATTGATGCCTGTCGCCGAGCACCCGTTCTATGCTTCATGGGGCTACCAGCCCTTGGGCCTCTTTGCCCCCACCGCCCGTTATGGGAGGCCAGAGGATTTCAAGGTCTTTGTTGACGCCGCGCACCGGGTCGGCATAGGGGTCTTTTTGGACTGGGTCCCCGCCCATTTCCCCGAGGACGCATACGGCCTTTCATTTTTTGATGGCACCCACCTGTACGAACATGCAGACCCGCGCCAAGGCAGGCACCAAGACTGGGGTACGCTGATATACAACTACGGCAGGGACGAGGTTTGCAATTTTCTAATAGCCAACGCCCTTTTCTGGCTGGATCAGTACCACATAGACGGGCTTAGGGTAGATGCAGTGGCCTCTATGCTCTACTTGAACTACAGCAGGCAAGAGGGCCAGTGGATACCAAACCGCTACGGCGGCAAAGAAAACATAGAAGCCATCAACTTA
>Ga0268262_10006365_pt1 | contig 11368 bp, 14 predicted proteins | sample TergutNc150P3_FD_190354 | JGI IMG/M metagenome (GOLD analysis project Ga0268262, IMG submission 190354) | Nasutitermes corniger P3 segment gut microbial community from laboratory colony in Florida, USA - Nc150 P3 (SPAdes) (version 2) | ecosystem: Host-associated > Arthropoda: Insects >...
CAAATGAGCGTTTTAAATTGCCAAAAGATTTTAATTATCAAATAAAAAATGACGGCAGTTATTTCGGTGTTTTTCTCGGAGAAAAAAAACGTTATAAAATTGCTTTTGCTCCAAATGCCGCATTCGTCATTAGGGAAAGAAAATGGGCTGCTGACCAGAAGATTAAAAGTAACGGAGACGGAATAATCATTGATTTTACCAGTACGCAGGATCAGAAAGTTTTGTCCTGGGTTCTTTCTTATGGCAGAAGCGCGCGGCCTATTGAGCCGCCTGAATTAGTGAAGGAATGGAAAAGTAATATTTTAGCTTTATATGAAAAGGTTAAGGAATGAATGTAATTTTTGGGGATACCTTTTTTGAAAGCCGTGATGTTCTTTTTGACGGACAAAAAATAAAAGAAATCTTAACGTCAATAAAAAAACCTGAATATAATTTTGAAGTTATAGTAAAAAACGAAATAATATGTGTAGAAGACCGTAAAGGTTTTCATAGTTCTGCCGGATATTATAGTCGAAGTAAAAAGGAAATAACATTGTGCTTGCCATATATTAAAAATAACAAAGAACTTATCAGAATTGCAATACATGAGTACGCACATCACCTTATGTGTCCTAATATAAAACACAAAACAGAATTTTGGGAATGTTATTTTGAGTTGCTGGAAATAGCTATTAGCAAAGGGTTATATTCATGTAATATTGACAACTGTGAAAAATTAAAAAAAATGACTTTAATAATAAACGAATATAATATGATAAAAACAAGAAAGTTATTAAAGAAAGAATCAGGAGGAATATTTTTTATCTTAAGTACATTATGTACCGAAAACAATATTGATTTTGAGTATTATTGTGTAAAATATTTAAAAATGGAATGTTATAAGAGAAAAAATGCAGAAGCTGCATTTGGACGATATTTTAGGTTAAATAGAATAAATAGTGAGGTGAGAAGGGATGATTTTTTACAGAATATATTCAGTGAATTAGGAATAACATGGAGAGAAAATAACTGGTGGCTAGATGGGCATGAGAGAATTAGTCATTATAAAAAGGAAGAAATCACAAATCTTCGGGAAATATGCAGGGGAAATATGAAAAATGGCATAATATACAGAGGCAATGATCCTTTTTTTAGTACAGATAATAAAAAAATATATTATGAAATATATTCCGAACTTGCAATTTACTTCGGCATTAATTGTATTATAAATTTATCAGGTAATACAAAAGATTTAGAAACTATTGCGAATTTAACTCCGTGGTATAGTACATTGCACAAAAGCAATAATGTAATTGGACTTGATATTCAATTTAATTTTGATTTCTTGAATAAACTTGAATATGATATATTCAATAATAAATTAAGACAAGGATTTAAATATTTAATTGCACACAATGGACCTTATCTTATTTGTAGTAACGGTATTGAAACAACTGATTTTGTTACAGCAATTATAGAATTGTTATTTGGGGCAAGCATTGACGAAGTTATTCATGATTATATTTGTTCAAAAAGGAAGAATTTTTACAGATACCATAACGCAGAATTGATGATTCGTACCTTCCGAAGATATATTTATGATCAAATAAACACAATAATAAACGGAAAAATAAATGACAGCGATAATTTACAAGCGCATATAGAGAAATATTTTATAGAGAAAATAGGTTTAACAATAAATGCGCTTGAAATTTTAAAAGAAAAATTGGGTAATGGCAAAAGGAGTACAACTAACAATGCTTGAGAATGAAAAGGTTAAGAAATGAATGTAATTTTTTGGGATACTGAAACAAACGGACTGGAAAAAACAAACAGCGTTTTATCAATTTCAGCCATAAAATGCTCTTTCAATATAACAGGTGAAAACATTGAAAGTAATATCATTACCCAATACGAGCGTTTTTATTTCCGTAAGCCGGGTGAGGAATTGGGAAAAAGGGCTATAGCCGTAAACGGCTTAACTGATGAAGAAATAGCAAAAAGAAGAAACGGGGATAATTACCCAAAATACTTTTATGAAGATATTTCAACTTTTCGATATTCTTTTTGTAATGATACAAGGCATTTTGTGGGACATAATATTTATTATGATAAACAGTATATTGATTTTTGGCTTCCAAATATATTTTGTACCATGAGAACAAATACAAGAATTGTTGGATTAAAAAAATCTGACGGAAAGCCTAAATACCCTTCATTGGATGAAACAGCCGGATTTTATGGTATTGAAACAAATAAAAACGAGTTACACGGCAGTATGTATGATTCATATATTGCATATCAAATATTTATTAAAATGCTTGAGAATGAGAAGGTAAGAGATAAGCCCCTTGCGTTTTTAGGTAAAGAATGAATGAGAATTAATTATTGTGAAAAAAATGAAATCACAAATTTTCGGGAAATCTGTATGGGAAATATGAAAAACGGCATAATATATAGAGGCAGTTATCCTGTTTTTAAAATAGATAAAAAAAGAGATGAAATATATTCCGAACTTGTAATTGACTCCGGCATTAATTGCATTATAAATTTATCAGGTAATACAAAAGATATAGAAACTATTGTGAATTTAATTCCGTGGTATAGCACATTACACAAATGTAACAATGTAATTGGGCTTGATATTCAATTTGAGTTTGATTTTTTGAATAAATCTGAATATGATATATTTAATTATAAATTAAGACAAGGAATTAAATTTTTAATTTCACACAATGGGCCTTATCTTATCCATTGTAATGCCGGTATTGATAGAACTGGTTTTGTCGCGGCAATTATAGAATTGTTATTTGGGGCAAGTATTGACGATGTTATTTATGATTATCTTCTTTCCTATGGGAAGGACTTTGCAGATTCTAAAAATGAGGAATTGAATTTTACTACCAGGAGAATTATTTATGATCAAATAAACGCAATAATAAACGGAAAAATAAATGACGGCGATAATTTACAAGCGCATATAGAAGAATATTTTGTAGAGAAAATAGGATTAACAATAAATGAACTTGAAGTTTTAAAAGAAAAATTGGGCAAAGGAGAATAATTTATGGACACTGAAAAATTAAAGGAAGAATTTAAAGAACTGTGTAAGCCTCTTAATGAGTGGTTACAAAAAAATTATCACCCCCATACCAGAATTATTATTGAGAATGACTCTGCGGAAATTGTCGAGGGTATTATGGCGGTTTCCTTTGAGGTTTTAGGATAAACTTTTTTTAAGGCAGGGTCACGCCAAATTTATGGGGTGTTCCTATTTTAAAATGATACTTTCAATTTCATCACACTTTTTACGAACAATTCCTTCAATACATTCATAAAATGGTGTTTTCTCAATGTTAACTGACATAAGGTCATAAAATATATTTCTGTACCAATTTGGATAATCGCTTAACTTTTCAAGGCAATACCAGCCGGATTTTGATTTTTTATCTTTGATTTGGTGAGTAAAACATTCCGGAGTTGTATCAACAGCAGGATTATACTTTTGTAAACCAAAGTTGCAATCTTCAAGATTTTTCTTCTTAAAATAAAAACCAATTTTTATATTGATCTTTTCCCATTTAGTTTTATAGAACTGGAATCCCCAACCTTTCTGCATTATGCCTCTGCCTTCATTGATTTTCCAGGATAACCCATCGCCAATAGTTTCTATCAAGTTATTAAGCATGATCTTTATAAACTTTTCTCTTACAAGGTATCTTTTAAGAGGAATTATTGTATCCTTGTATTCTGTTATTTTATTTACAACACCAGGATTTTCGAATACGAATTTTACAGTATCTATATTTTTAGATAATATTGATAATATAACCTCTTTTTTTCTTTCTCCATATGTTAATTCTTTAATTACTGTAAGATAATCATTTATAAGTATAGAAACTTTATTATTTTGTTCTTTATTATTTTTATAATTATCATCATTTTGAAGATAATTTAAACATTGACAAAGCCATCGCTTTATATCATCTTTATATGATATTCGTATATAATCTTCTTTCTCAAGTTTTTTATTCTGATAATTCAGGCTATATGATGAAGCTGATTTACCTAAAAGAGTAAGATAAACAATGGTTGAATCTGAGTAATCTGTATTATAACGCGCTAATTGCGCCCATTGGTCTTGAGCATAGATTTTGTTTTCAATAATTATATTTTTTTTCTTAACTTCTTTTGTTTTGAAAATACGAATATCAACCCTTCCACCGGATATTTGTTTTTTATTTATCACTGTACCTGTTTCTGCTTTTGCTTCATTATAATCGTCAAGAACTAAAGATGATAAATTCAAATTTTCACAATGTATTCTTTTATTAAGTATTTCAATGAAAAGTTTTAGAAAATTATTACCACAACCATGTTGTTTTTTGGGATTAAGGAGAAATGTGATAAACTTTGAATGAAAATTTTCTTTATTTGTTAAACCATGTATTTTATAAAAAGTGAGTTGCGGCAAGTAAGAAGAAAGGCCACGTTCTTTATCTTCATCATCTAATTTTTCAAGGGCTGATTTAATTTCTTCTTTCAGGAGTGCCTCTAATTCCATATAAGTAATATAGCATTATTTTCTGAAAAAGTCCAGTCTACGGCTATAAAAATATTGTCTGCCCCATCATTCTATGATAAACCAGTTTTTCTATACTAACTTAGATAGGAAAAGCAGGGAGCGAAAAGAACCATGAATTTGATAAATGAGAGGAGCTGAATGTTTAAAGACATTTCCTTTTGGAAGTTTATAACAAATAAAAAAAATAAATATTTACCCAAAATAAACAGGTGCGACTTAATAAAGGCAAAAGAATACTTATGGATTTATCTAGGTCTTTTTATTACTGATGATATGCGTAATAAACACAGGAAAATAATGTCCAAATTAAATAGTTCACAGCAAACTTTTTTAACATTTTACCTTTTTGATAGTAGTATGACGATTGATTATTCTAATTATTCTGATCCCAATGAAAAAATAAATATTAAAGGTGGTTTTTTACAAGCGATATATGATGGATACGCTGAATATATTTTTGAAAAACCATTCTCCGAGATAATTAGGACATGGGGTGCGGAAATAACAAGCGGAATTGTCGAAAAAGCTAAAAGCATATATGTAAAGTATAAAGATAAAATAAAAAAAGTAAAAACAAAGAAAGAATTGTTTCATTTATATTCAGAAATAACAGATTTTAATATATTAGATGAAGAATATAGAATGATTAATTCTGATGAAATGGAAAAAATAAAAGAGTATATTGAAAATAACATAAATGAATTTGCGATAATTGATGAAATTAATTCACAAACCAGTAATGTTGACGAATCAATTAAAGAATCTGAAAGACTTAAAAAAGAAATGGAATATTTTGAAGAATGGGGAATGTGCTCGACCGAAAGTTTTGAACAAAAATTAAAGGATTGGTTGAAACTAGATTTTGACAACCTTGAGGATTTGGAAAAAACCCTGTACGTTTTGCTGGAAAACACGCCCGACAAACCCTATACGGTAAAGCTGAATATTGACGATACAGTCAATTTTGACGCTCTTTCCGGTATACTCATGACAACCAAAAAATACGTCAAACTTGACCTTTCAGGCAGTGTCTTGACAGCCATTCCGGAAATGGCTTTTAAACAGAATAATTTTATTGTAGGCATAGAAATACCGAAAAGCGTTACAAGCATTGGGAGTTCCGCTTTTTACGGTTGCGCCAGCCTTACCAGCGTAAACTTTCAATGCACGGTTACTGGGACTAATTTTGATAGTAATTCATTCCTCGGCGACTTGCGCGACAAGTACCTTGCAGGCGGCCCAGGGACGTATACCACAACCGCGCCGGTGAGCGACAGTTCGGTGTGGACGATAACTTTCACCAGCATTACGGATATGGAGGCATGGTTAGAAGCCCAGCCCCCCAATACCTCCGCCACCGCTTACACCGTTAAGCTGAATGTGAACAATCTTGGTGGCAGTTCCAAAACTACTGGAAGCGTTGGAAACGTGCTTAAGCTTAGTGAAAGATTCAACGATATCAGATTCGTCAATCTTGACCTTTCTGGTAGTGCCTTGACCGCCATTGAAGAAGAAGCTTTTTACTGGTGTGGTTGCATTGTCGGCGTAACCTTACCAGGCACCGTTACTTCCATTGGAGACAAGGCTTTTTACGGTTGCCCCTGCCTTGCCAGCGTAACCATACCAAGCAGCGTTACCAGCATTGGGAAATTGAGTTTTGGCTTTTGTAGCGACCTTACCGCAATAAATGCCGATACCGCTAATGCCGCATATAGCTCTCAGGACGGCGTATTATATAACAAAAACAAGACCGCTTTAGTTGCATACCCAGGAGAGAAAACAGGCGCATTTACCATACCGGACAGCGTTACCAGCATTGGGGGTGGCGCTTTTTACGATTGTGTCAGACTTACCAGCGTAACCATACCTGACAGCGTTACCAGCATTGGGGAAATGGCTTTTAAAGATTGCAAAAGCCTTACAAGTGTAACCATACCGGACAGCGTTACCAGTATTGGAAATTATGCTTTTGGACATTGCACCAACCTTACCAACGTAAACATACCGGGCAGTGTTACCAGAATTGGGGGTGGCGCTTTTTACGGTTGCAACAGCCTTACCAGCATAACCATACCGGACAACGTTACCAGAATTGAGGATGGAGCTTTTGATAGTTGTAAAAGCCTTACCCAAATAATCATACCGCACGCTGTTACTGAAATAGGTAATAATGCTTTCACTCACTGTACCAGCCTTATCAGCGTAACAATACCGGACGGTGTTACCACCATTGGTACTTATGCTTTTTTTGGTTGCACCAGCCTTACCAGCATAAACATACCGAACAGCGTTACCAGCATTGGGGAGGGTATTTTTATTGATTGCCATAATCTTACCGCAATAACAGTTGATTCCGGCAATACAAACTACAGCGCAGATTCAGGCGTATTATATAACAAGGATAAAAACTTTTTACATACATATCCAGCAGGGAAAGTATTAAACACGTTTACCATACCGGACAGCGTTACCACCATTGGTCAACAAGCTTTTGAAGATTGTACCAACCTTACCAGCGTATCAATACCGAACAGCGTTACAAGCATTGGGGAGAGTGCTTTTAGCTGTTGCCGATTTACCAGCATGACCATACCAGACAGCGTTATTAGCATTGGAGATGGCGCTTTTTGCTATTGTTTCCACCTTGCAAGCGTAATCATAGGAAATGGCGTTACCAGCATTGGGAATTACGCTTTTTACGGCTGCACTCTCCTTGCTAGTATAACTTTTCAAGGTACTATTCCTTCGAGCAATTTCAAAGCAGGTTATAAACGATCCCCTATATTCGAAGGCGACTTGCGCAACAAGTTTTATGAAACAGATGCAACTAACGGAACGCCTGGGACGTACACCACGACAGCGCCTGTGAGTGATAGTTCAGTATGGACGAAACAGTAACTGTCCTGCCCACGCTGAACTTGTAGTTTTAGGTGGTATAATGATGTTCAGGAGGGAAAAATGGATAAAAGAAAAAGGTATACAATATGAAAAATCTTAATGGTACAGTCAAAATATTAAAAAATTATAGCTTTGATGTTGAAAGAAAATTAGGTGAATGGGTTCCTATTGTTAAACCTGATACTCCTTTATTTACATATATCACTTCTATTAATTATTTTGATAGAAGTGGTGATTATATTGATTTTTTAAGGGGAAAAGAACTATATTCCAAAAGTATTGAAATAAAAAATGGAAATGTAATAATTCATAAATCTTATGATGCAAATGGTAAGTTTGAATATGGTTTTAGTGTTAATCAAAAAAATAAAAATGAAAAAATATATATTAATTTAGATGAAAATATGAATATTACAGAATCAACAAAGGTAATATATACTTTTGAAAATAACATTATAAAGAGCGCAATAACTTATGATAAAGATATGAATATATTACAAAAAATAATTTATACGATTATGAATGGCAAGCAAATAAATAGCGTTTATTTTTTTTATGTAGACGGGAATGAAAAATCCCGTGTGGAACGTAAATATGATAAAAATGATAATGATATTTATTATTTACATATACGAAATGGAAATAAATACGAAAGATATACAAAATATATCGAATATGACAAAAATGGAAATTGGATAGAATCTATGGATTTTGAAGATAAAGAATTAACTAAAGCCACAAGAATGAATTTTAGAGAAATTGAATATTATTAAAACCGATTTGAGAACGAACCCATAACATTTTTTGTAGAGCCGATAGTGCGACCCCAAGTAAAATCTTTAGGCATACATCTTGCCCACACCTGTAAATAATTATCGGTTAATAATTATACAAACGCCCCTGTACGTCCATGTACAGAGGCGTTTGTTAGTGGGGTAAAAAGATTTTTTTTACTTTTTCAGTACCGTCTGTATCTCAGCCTTTGCGATATCAAAAGTACAATGTTCCAATAATTTTCCGTTCACGTTCAATACAGGACCTTGCTTACAGTGCTTTCCACAGAAAGTAGCCTTAAATTCGATCTTATCCTCAAGTTTATTTTCCCTGATGTAATTCATTATGTCCTTATAAAGACCCTGAGCGCCGCGCAGGAAACAACTGGTACCGAAGCAGATTTCCAATGTGACTTCTTTGTTGCCCGAGGATTCTCCAAGCATGAAATCTTCCCGTGTGATTCTCTTGCGGTTTTCAAATGAAGTATGCAGAAGTTTATGCGCTTTTTCGTGGTTCAGGCTTTCCGCGTAAATTTGCAGGGCCACGCAAAAGTGACAGACACCGCACCACCCACCAAAAAAAGGGGGACAGGACTATTTTTTCCATAGGTTAGGATTCATAAGGTCCAGACCAACGCCCCTTGTGGTCGGCATCTTCCGAATAGTAGTAGGTTCCCCTTAACCTACCGCCAGTGTTGTAGAACTCATCAAAGCCGACACCTAGAGAATGCATTCCAAGCGTTACGTTTTCCCAAATTTTAATTTTGGTCAATGGATTGCTGAAAAACGCGTTGGATCCAATGTAGGAAATGCTGCGGGGTAAGTCAACGCTGGTTAATGCGTTATCAGAAAAAGCACTGGACTCAATGGATTTAACCCATTTGAATTCAACGCTGGTTAGTGCATTACCAGAAAAAGCACTGGACCCAATGGATGTAATATTGTAGGGGATGTAAATACTGGTTAATTGTTTATTGATAAACGCATTAGCTCCAATCGTGGTAACTGCTATTCCACTTATTGACGCCGGTATGGATATGTTCCTTTTAGATCCAGTATAACCAATGATGGTTATCTCATTGGTACCTGAACAGATATAATCACCCTTGACCCATGTCTTATTGATAATATCAGATCGGGTGTATGTCCCCACTCCGCTGTTTTTGTATACTTCTGCCAAATTACCGTCAAAGGTGTCATCTTCTATCTTTACCCCACTTCCCTGAAAGGTAACCCTGGTCAAATGATTTGCGGCAAACGCCTCTTTCCCAATATAGGTAACATTGTTTGGAATGGTAACGCTTGTTAGTTTATTCTTATAGAAGGCCCTGGCTTCAATTCTGGTTATATTTTCACCGATGGTAACATTGGTCAGTTGTTTACCTTCAAGCGCCTTTATCCCAATAATAGTAACGGGTTTTCCGTTAATCTTTGCTGCTATAGCTACGCTATTTCTCGATCCTTTATAGACATCAATCGTCATCTCATCGGTTCCAGAAACGATGAAATCCCCGACGGTCTTGTCATTAAAGTTGTCTCCGGGGTTAATTTTACCACTGGTATTTAAATCTGGAGGTAAGACCTTTTTCTGTTTTTTCGCCTGTACATTGTCTGTTCTCTTGGGAGTGGGCTCTTTCTGGACATTGTTATTCTTCTCTTGCCTCTTTCGGTTTTTCTGTCGGAATATTATTAATCCAAATATTCCCGTTACCACTGGCACGATAAGGATTTTAATAATTTCTATCAATTGTTCCATCTCTTTTTTCTTCCGCCTCCCACTATACTTTTTTTTCTATAATTTGGATAGTATTGGATTTCTGATATGCGTCATGCCATGCCGCATTTAACCAGAAACACGGCTGAACGCCGTGCATATTGTGGGCATCTCCTCCGAGCAGACAAAAATGACGAAGCAATGAACGCGAATAAAGGCAGCACCCTAGAGTCGCAGGGAGCAAATATTTAATAGACGGCTACTATCCGTCTGCTATTTGTATACCATTGCCTTTAATAATATCTAAAGCATCTGGAGCAAATTCTTCAAAAATTTTTATTACTTCTTGAGGGAATATACTCCAAGAACCATTGAAGCACTTTTCAAAATATTTCTTTGCATCTTTTAGTATCAGCATAATTCGTATAAATCCTATACAATTAATTCCTATTTAACACTTTTTGTGTAATTATCAATTTCTTGTGATATTGTATTAAACTCATTGTCGGCAGATTCTAATACAGCCGACAAAAGATTTAATCTTCTCTCTATTTCATCTGGTAATACTCCAGAATATTTATAGTTTTTATCATGTTCTATTTCCGCCCATGTATGTTGAAGTATAGTCCTAATCTGTATTTCAAAAACACAGTCTTTACAAGCTGTATATTCTGGGAGTTTTTTTTCTATCGTCATTTATTGACGCAATAAAATGAATAGATCTATAACCCATTTTATCATTACCAAGTTCTATACTTTTATTCATTGAATTATTTCTATCAATATTAAATTCATTTTCCACAGTAGAAGATACTGTTTCCATGTCTTTTAATACATACGTTATTATTCTAATTCCAATATAAGCTCCTCAATTTTTTTGCCGCAATTTCATATCTTCCAATATTTTGAGAATATAATTCCTTTAATTCTTCCATAATTGCATTTCTTTTTGTATAAGGGAGATTGGTGGAAAAGCTTGATTTATGCGGATGCGGTGGCGGACAATTCTTTTCTAACTAATTCGCCTATTATCTGGGCTGGTGTTTTGTGGTCGGCTTCGGCTTTGGTCATCAGATAATTTATTGAAAGGGTGTCCATGCCCATTAGTCGGGCTTCTTTGCGGCTTAGAAAACCTGTCCCGTTGGGGCCAAGTTCTGGATCAGTGCGTGTTAAAAGGTCGTCCAATTCCCATGCTTCCTGTTCTGTCATTTTCATTATGGTATCTCCTATAATCCTAGTCTTGCTAAAAAGGTTTTTCTAGCCCTCATAGCGTGAAAAATTTCGATTCTGTCGTCATCTATTTCATTATATAGAATTTCTAATGGATTTCCTGCAGTGTCGAAGCCGATTAACGCATTTTTTTGCGGATAGCGAACCAACGGCACGTCTAATACTTTTGTATTTAATGCGTGTAGTATG
>Ga0268262_10006366_pt1 | contig 11366 bp, 9 predicted proteins | sample TergutNc150P3_FD_190354 | JGI IMG/M metagenome (GOLD analysis project Ga0268262, IMG submission 190354) | Nasutitermes corniger P3 segment gut microbial community from laboratory colony in Florida, USA - Nc150 P3 (SPAdes) (version 2) | ecosystem: Host-associated > Arthropoda: Insects > Digestive...
GGAAGGCGGCCGGGTTAAGCTTTGTCCTTTCCGCCAAGTGGTTTCTGATTTCATCGGTCTTCGCTTCACCGGCCACAAAAACATAAAGGGCGTCGTCGCGGCCGGCGCAGGCGCATTCCAGGTTCGGGAACGCGGCCTTGACCAGCCCTTCCGTCTCATCCAGGCTTACCCGGTGGCCGAAAATCTTGAGAAAGCGCTTTTTGCGGCCCACAATATAGAAAAATCCGTCCGTGTCGAACTTGGCCAGGTCGCCGGTGCGCAAGAAGCCATGCCATTCATCCCCGAGGCTCAAATCGGCCCCGCTTTCGGCATAGCCAAGAGTCACATTCGGGCCTTCATAAACCAGTTCACCGACAGTTTCAGGGGTGCTTATCAGCGCCCCGTTTTCGTCCACCAGGCTGAGCCGGCCCCCGGGAATGGCCAGGCCCATGGAGCCGCATTTTTCCAGGGCCTTGCCGGGCGGCAGATAGCCCATGCGGGCCGTCGCTTCCGCCGCCCCGTACATGACGATGAATTTCTTGCCCTGGTCCCGGGCGTATTCGGCGAATTTCCTGTGCAGTTCAGGCGTAAGCTTGCCGCCCGCCTGGGTCAGGCTGCGCAATGACGGCAGGTCACGCCGAAAGAACATCAATTTATCCAACATTTCATAGGTATAAGGGACCCCGCCGAAAGAGGTCGCCTCATGCCTCGCCAAAATTTGCCAGAATTCACGCTCCATCAGCGTTTTTTCAGTCATGATGACAGCCGCGCCGACCATAAGATGAGTATTGATGATCGACAGGCCATAGGTATAATGCATCGGCAGGGTGGTAATCGGCCGCTCCGAGCCATCCAGGCCCAGGTATTCAATTATGGACCCTGTATTCGCGGCAATGTTTTCATAACTCTGCCGCACCAGCTTAGGCGAGCCGGTGGAACCGGAAGTGGTCAAGAGCAAGGCGAGCCGCTCATAAAGGGGAAAAGACCCGCTTTTACGGCATCGCAGCAAAACATAGCCCAACCAGGAAAAAACCTCTTCACCGCCGGCTTGGCCGCGCTTCTTTTCCGGGAGCCACACATAATCCGGCTGGTAGGCTTCAAGAAGCGCCCGAAGGGCCTCCGGGTCGATATCTTGAGGCAGCATGAGCGGGACGACGGCTTGGTTCAAAAACGCGACATAACCGGTCAAAGAAGGCAAGGTGTTGGAGCATAAACAGAAGACCAGGGAACGTTTCGGCGTATGCGCCGCCAGTTCCTGGCAATGGCCGGCCAGTTCCGCATAGCCGGTTTCCGCGCCGTCTTCGCTGATAACGGCAATGCGGCCTCTAAATTTATCTAAATCCCACATGGCCCATATCTTTGAGTTTAAAAACTTCGCCGTGCCCGGGCAGCACGAAAGTTTCTTCTGGCAGGCTGTCCAGGTAGGGCTTGGTTACCGCGTTATACGCCTCCAAGCTCCCGCCGGGAAAACGGGTGATCACCGGGCCGGGCCAGAGCAGGCTATCCCCGGTGAACACAACGGTTTTATTCCACAAAATACAGCAACTCCCCGGTGAATGCCCCGGAGTGGCCGTGAATTCAAAGACTTCCCGGCGCCACTGCCAGGTGAAAATCCGGTCAAATTTCAAGTCGGCCCGGCATTCATAAACGGGAAAGTTTTTCTGAAATTCAGGGGCCATATTGGTGCCGTTCAATTTATCCTGTTCCGCCAAAACGAAAGCCATAAGCAGGGGGCGGTTGTTGCGCTTGTCGGCAATGGCCTCGGCGCAGGCACTCTGGCAGAGCAAGGTCACCGGGTAACTTTCAGCCAGCCGTTTGACCCCGCAGGTGTGATCGGGATGTTCATGGGTCAATATGACACTCAGGCCAGGGTCTTCAAGACACTCCAGCATATGGAACACTTCGTCGTTGTCATGAGGGTCCACAATCAAGGCTTCATTGGCCTCAACCATCATATACATATTCGCCTTTATCTCCGGCGAAACAGACATATAAACCTTCCGGCCATTGAGAGACAGTATGTTCATTCAAGCAGATCCGCAAGGCGCAAGAGCGTATCCGCCTCGACCGCGCGCGCCAGCACCCGCCCGACCAAGCTGCCGATCTCATGAACCGGCAGGCCGTCGCCGGGGCGCTTCGCCGCCAGGTCATCCAAGGCCAACACCGCGCCGGCCGGCAAATCCCTGACGGCTATGACGCTGCGGCGCATTTTCTTGCGTTGTTCGTATTCAGCGGAGGAAACGACGCGTTCGTAACCGCCCAGGGCTTGGTGGACATTAAGGCAGTTCCCAACCAGTTGTTCCATTTCCGCCGGCTCAATCGCCATATTGTTATCCAGGCCCATCCGGCTTTTATCCAAAGTGAAATGTTTTTCAATGACCGCGGCCCCCAGCGCCGTGGCCGCCGCGGCTATTTCCGTGCCCAGCGTATGGTCGGAAAAGCCTATGGGACATTCCGGAAACTCTTCCCGAAGCCTTATGATGTTGTTCAAATGAATGGCCGAGGCCGGGGCCGGGTAAATCGAAACGCAGTGCAGGAGCGCCAGGTCCCGGTTACCGGCTTTCTTGATGATTGAGACGGCCGCCCGGATTTCTTCGATTTCCGCCATGCCCGTGGAGAGAATGATCGGCGAGCCCGTTTCCGCTATATATCGCAAATATCCAAAATTGTTAATCTCCATTGAAGAAATTTTTATATAAGGCGCCTGGCACTCCAAAAGAAAATCCACCTCTTTCGGGGAATACGGCGTTGAGGAAAAAGAGAGGCCCGCTTCCCGGCAATAGATGGCCAATTCTTTCAAATCGGCTTCCCGCAGGGAAAACTTTTTTACAAGCCGGTGGGCGATGGGATTATCTTTATAATAGGTCTTGGAATATAGCGATTCATCCGACCACGACTGGAACTTGACGCCGCAACAGCCGGCTTTCTTGGCCTCTTCTATCATGTTGCGCGCGGTTTCCAGGCTGCCGCCGTGGCTGGAATTGACTTCGGCGATAAAATAGGGGGGGCGGTAATCCCCGATAACGCTTGAGTCTTTGAGGGTGATATTGGCCATGGCTTTTTACCTACTGGTCGATTGGTTCAATTATCATTTCCGCTAAAAACAAATCCCGATCCAGGAAAGGGGACTGGTCTTCCAGGGGCCTCTGGACAAATTTGCCGGTTTTATCCCGGGCAAAGGAGCTGTGCAGATAGTCTTGCCTTTCCAGGGACATGATCTCGCAAATGACCGGCTCTTCCGCCTTCAAGACCTTGGCCAAGCCCTCATCCAATTCCCTGGAGCCGCCGATGCGTTCATAACGAAGGCCGAAGGCCCGGGCGACCTGGCTGAAATCGGGGCAGGAGAGGCCGTTGGAGGAATCCGTGCCGATGGTGCGGGACCGGAACAAATCCCGCTGCCGGCCGCGGATGACCGCATAGCCGTTATTGTTTATAACCAGTATCTTGAGCGGGTATTGGTTATGGGCTATGGTTTGGAGTTCCTGCAAATTCATCATGATGGAACCATCGCCGATAACGGCCACGGTCGGCCGGCCGCCCGAAAGCCAGGCGCCGACGGCGGCCGGCAAGGCATAGCCCATGGCCCCCTGGGAAACCGGGTGCAGACAGCGCTGCCGGGCCTTAAAGGCGACCGTCGTAGGCACAATGAGTTCCTCAAGCCCCGCGTCGCACACCAAAACCCCGTCGCCGGGCAAATGTTCGCCTAGCCTTTCCGCCAGGCAATACAAATCCACGGCCTCGGTTTTCCGGCGCTCTTCATCGCATTTCGGGAAAAGGGCCTGCCAATGGCGGCATTTATCCCGCCACGAAACCTCGGTCAGGTGAGCCTCACAGGCGTTGAGCTTGGCCAAAAAATCCCGGGCGTCCGCCTGAATGACCATATCGGCCCGGACCGTTCCCTTCTTAGGTTCTGCCGCGTCAATATCAACAATGGCTATCTTGGCGGCCCGGGCGAATTTCTCCGGCGCGTGGCCGACGGTCATCGAGGTCAGGCGGTGGCCGACGACCAGGACGAAATCGGCGTTCTGGACAGCGAAGTTGGCCGCCCGGTTGGCGGCCAAAACCCCGACCACCCCCAAGGACAAGGGGCGCTCGGACCGGTAAACATCGACCGCGGAAGCGGCGCAAACAATGGGCAACCGCCAGGCTTCGGCTAAACGGTTCAATTCTTCAACGGCGCCCGCCTGGCGAAGGCCGTTGCCGATTAAAACAACCGGGCGCCGCGCCGCCTTCAAGGCTTCATGAACGCGGGCCACCTCCGCCTGGGCGGCCTCCAATACCGCCAGGTCCGGCTCAAAACGCGCCAATTCGCCTGGCTCAACCGGCATATTCTGGATATCCAACGGGACATCGACCCAGACCGGCCCTTTGGGGCAGCTTTGGGCCAGGTGCAGCGCCTTATCCATTTCATAGGCGATCCGGGAAGGGTCTTCAATCATGGCCGCGTATTTCGTGATGGAGGCAACCAGGGACACGATATCCGCCTCCTGCTGGCCGAAGGTGCGGACAGGCAATTTGGTATGCCGGACAGTTTCGCGCAAGGCGTTCTGCCCGGAAACGAAAAGGCAGGGCACTTCATCCTGCCAGGCGCAGAGAACCCCGGTCACGGCATTGGCGCCCGCGCAGCCGGTGGAAACCAGGCAGGCGCCGAGAGTTTCGTTATACTGGGCGTAAGCCATGGCGGCATAGGCGCCCGCCTGTTCATGGTGCACGGACACGCAGCTAATATCCCCGTTCCTGGCCGCGGCGTCGGTCAGGTATAAAACGCCGCGTCCGGTCACCATGAACAAGTGCCGAATACCAGCTTGGACCAGCCGCTCTATGATGTAGTCGGCCACACGCATGATTTCCCTATCGTTTACCCGGAATGAACTGGTTAATGATTTCAGGAATGCCGACAGTGAATTCCACCTGACAAGCAAACTCGCCGGCAATATATCCAGTGGATCGGCCAATCGCGACGCCACGCCGGTAGGAGTCCAACTCAGCCATTACATCCAAACGATGTCCCGGAATTATTTTCTTCTTGAATTTCGCTTTGCTGGATAGAGCCGCGGCCTTAAGACCTTCGTTACCTGGAATGGTCAAAAATGACATCAGAAAAACCTGGGCCAGCGTCTCAATTTGCACGAATCCAGGAACATTCGGTTCATCTTCAAAATGTCCAGGGAAAAACCATTCGTTGTAGGTAAAATTTTTATAACCTTTGGCCGATTTTCCGGGAATGGCTTCTTCAATACAGTCCACAAATAAGCAAGGATACCTGTTCTGTTGGTACCGTTGAATTTCAACCGGGCCAAGATTCCGTAAAGTTGTATTTTCATTCATCGGAAATTCTCCTATATTTCTATGTTATATTTTTTAAGAAGCTCGTTTCCCTATTCCAATGAACTAAAATCGACAAGATCGCCGGTTCCATCATGATGCCATTGGCGCACGCGCCTGGAGACATCCATTATAGTGACTACTTGGGTATAAACATGGTCATTACGTCGGGGACGGCGACTGTAAGTTCGATTGAGCATACTAGTTCGCCTTTTACGTACCCTGCCCCCCCCCCCTGGCCAGGCCGCGTTTGTAGGAATCGAGAGTCGCGACAATATCAACCCTATGCCCCGGTTCAATCTTCTTTTTGAAGCGGGCGTTGTTTATCGCCACATCTGCTGTTTTTTTCCCTTTGTTTTCCGGAAAGGTCAAAAAAGTCATCAGAAAAACCTGGATCAGCATTTCCACCTGGATGGACCCGGGGACATTCGGCTCATCGGCGAAGTGAGCCGGAAAAAACCATTCGTTAAAAGTGAAATTTTTATATCCCCGGGCAGTCCGGCCTACGACAACTTCTTCTATATGATCAACAAAAAAACAAGGATACCTGTTCTGTTGATATTGCTGAATTTCAACCGGGCCGAGATCCCGCAACACAATGTTTTCATTCATCGGAAATTCTCCTATATTTCTATGCCATATTTTTTAAGAAGCTCTTGGCCCTTTTCAAAGGAACTCAAGTCGATGATATCGTCCGGCTCCATCATTATGGCGAAGGCTTCTTCCAGGGCGGCGATCAGCCCCATGTGACCAATGGAATCCCAGGACTCCACGGATTGATATTTCAGCCCCTCGGTCTGTTCAGGCTTGATATCGAAAGTCGAAGTGAAGGCCAGGGTGTATTTCTCAAGATTATCCATACCTGTCTGCTCTCCTTATTTAAACACTTTTCCCTCATCGTTGCCGCGAGTTACTCGGGCCGGATTGCCCACAACAACAGTTCCAGGCGCCACATCCCGGAAGACAGCCGAACCCATGGCCACAATAGCATTATCGCCGACAGTCAAACCTTCCTTGATACTTGAGTGCATACCGCAAAACACTCTGTTTCCAATAATGGCACTTCCTCCCGGGGCGAAATAGGGCGAAAGAACAGAATGGGAGCCGATACGGATGTCATGGCCAATACAGCAGTATGGCTGGACAAGGCAGTTATCGCCTATCTCCACGCCGCAATGAATGGTTGAAAATTCACAAATAATACTTCCCTTGCCAATGGTTGCGCCGGGCGAAACCAAGGCTGTCGGGTCTATCAGCGTGGCCAGCCGGACTTTATTGTCTATAATTTTTTTATAAAGCATTTCCCTGGCAGAAGGTTCACCCACAGCGATTACGCATTCATAGGCGTCTTTTGTTTGTATTATGGTCTCAAAATGAACCATACGCGTTGATAAAAACGGTTTTTCTTCCTCGAAATCATTGATGAAAATAATCTCTTGCCATAATGACGATATGGCGCTTCTGCGCCTGGCGATATCATACACTTCACGGCCAAGACCGCCTGAACCGTAAATACCGAGTTTCATCTTTTACCTCCCCCGGTTTTGGCAGCGGTCTTACATATACCTGGCCAGCCGGCAGAATAAGGCCCTCAGCAGCGGCTTGCAACACCGCCGAAGAAATCTCCAGCGAGTGCCGTTTATCAACTTAAACAAAGCGCAGCGTTCCTTGAACTCAGGGAAAAATTCTTCTATCAAAGCAACTCCGGCCATCATCTCTTTGCGTTTTTCCTGTTCCGTCTGCCGGTTCCAGGTGGAATTTTTCAGTATTCGGTAAACACTCATCAATTCAGGGAAACAAGCCACGGGGCCATACCGGGCGACCGCAATGTTTATAGGCCAATCATAGACCATATGTTCAAAAAGTTTCGGGGGAATAGCCTCCAGGGCCGCTTTCCGATATACACAGGTGGAAAAATTGCCAAAGAAAATAACTCTCCCGATTTCCTCACTGAAAATCAAGTCATGGGCCGATAAATACAGCGGATACTCGTTACGCAGCGGCAGGGGGTACCAAAAATATAGGCCGTTTTCATACAGGCCAAGAAAACGGTTCGCCGCCATTGAAAAAATGGGGTTGGCTTCCAGAAAACTCACCATTATCTCAAGGCGGTCTTCCCGAACCCAGTAATCATCCGCTTCAAGAACCGCCACATACCGCCCTTGGCAGGCCGCGAAACCCCGCTGGTAATTCCTGGTCACCCCTAAATTCGCCTGCGGGGGGAGAATTCGCATTGTCGGGTGCTTGGCCGCATACTCTTCCAAAAGTTGCCGAGAACCATCAGTGGAGGCGTCGTCGGCCGCCACTATTTCAAATTCAAACGATGTTTTCTGCCTCAAGACGGAATCAAGCGCCTGGGGCAGAAAATCTTTCTGGTTGTAACAGACCAGCAAAACCGAAAGAAGGGGTTCGTTCACAGCCATATTTCTTTTAACCGCCCGCCTCGTTATTTATGGTTCGGGTTCAAAGGGCAGCAAACCATGCAAAGGGTATAACGGTTATTCAGCATATCCCTTCTTAACCTTTTCATGGCCAGGCTGTTATATTCCCTCTCCCAATCCACCGCACCGCATTCCACCGTAAAACGAGGGGTTATCCAAGAACAACACTCAAACCGCCCATCGGGGTAGATGTCCAATAGGTGAAAAGGGCTGGCGCAGGTGATTTTTCCCCCTATGCGCGTTTGCCGGAGAGCCGGCAACCAATCCTCCTCGAAAGAAATTTCTTTTTTACCCCGGCTTTTCCTTATCGCCCGCCTGGCCTCATATTCGGCTTCCATGGATCTGCCCTTGGCCATTTCCAGAATATCCGCATATTCATTGTTCAGTTCCGCCAGAGGAATCGCTTCCACTTCCGGCTGCATCATTTTCAATTCTTTCAGGGGAATCCATAATCTGAAAAACACTTGGAACTTTCCGGCCAGAACACGCTCAATTTTCAGAAGTTCATTCAAGGCCCGGCGCGACGTCTCCGGCTGGCCGAAATAATCATTCGACATATTGCTTTCCGTATAGTCAAAATAAAAGCCGCAATGGTGCAGACCTTCCGCCAGGGCATACTTGACAAAAGCACGGACATCGGCCGCGGTGTCTTGGTTTATGACCATCGAAACATCAGGCGCGAACATATCAAGCCCCTTCTCTCTAAGAAGCGACATATAGTCCCTGATATTCTTTGAAATGCCTTGCCAGGCATTTCTTCCCTGTTCCCCAGCCCAGCAGCCTTGACAATATACTTCCTCATTGCTCGCGTTCAGGGAAATATGAACCTTCATCAAATTTTCCGCGGCCATCCGCTGCCATTTTTCGGTGAAACCAAGGCCGTTTGTTTCCAAGAGTAAGGTTATTTGCGGGTAATTCCCGCTAATGAAGGAACAGAAGGGAAAACTCTCTTCACTGGCCAAGGGGTCGCCGCCGGTGAGCAGTAAAATTTTGATTTGTTCGTAAAGCGGCAGGCAGTATTCATATAACACTTCCCTTTTCATGCTCATTTTCTGCAGCTCTTTGGAATAAAACCTTATACCGCAATACCGGCATCTCGCGTTGCACTTGTGGGTGATGCGAATACGCAAGAGCCCGCCCTCCATCGTCGAATACAGGTTTGGATCACTTAAAAGTTTTGCCTCCAAGGCTGTTTTGGCCTTTTGGGCTGTCCGCCATAAAACCGGCGGGGAAAAATCCTTGACCATCTCGCGCCAATGCATTTTGAAATTTCTGGCTGCCCGCCATAAAACGGGCGGACATAAATAATTTTTCAGGAGTTCCCATATTTTCATTTTTATGATTCTCCTTGTAAGGACGATTAAAGGGTATGATTTCGCCCCGTAGTAATAAAGCCGGGATTCCGCTCGAAGCTGCCTAAGCACGTCATTCCGGTTCCGCCGTTTAGCGTATTCGGCAATGCGAAAGGCGAATTCTGAAATTTGAAGAAAATTAAGCGTTTTGACCGGGCCAAAATGCGCCTTTACGCTTCTAAAGAATCTCAGGTGCTTTACGCCGCATCGGGAAAACCATTCATCAGTGACGCCGCATCCCTCCCACAGGCCCCCGGGATGCTTTCGGTAAACAGACATACATTCGTCAAGAAAAAGAATCTTGCCCTTTTCCGCGTGCAATAAGTGCAGAAACCAGTCGCCGGGCAGGATATCCTTCGGGAACACGCGAGAATATGAGCCGTCCCGGAATCGCCAGCGGTACATGACGCTGTTCGTCTGGATAAAATTATGAACCAGCAAATCTTCAAGAGTCAGTTCCGCCTTGTTGAAGCGGTAAGCCGGCTCAGGGAAAATGGAATCCTCGCGGGAACCGTCTTCCCATTTCAGCAGCACGGGGTGAAAGCAAACCGCGCAGTCCGGGCGTGCCTCAAGGGCCTCAACCTGCTTTTGCAGTTTATCGTCACAAGTCCAGTAATCATCGCCTTCGCATAGCGCGACATATTCCGCCGTAAGTATATTCGCCGTCTCTCTGGAATTGCGATCAACACCCATGTTTTCCGTTCGGAATATCGGCTTGATGATTTCCGGATATCGCCTCTGATAGTCGCGGATAATATCGGCCGTGCCGTCCGGCGAGGCGTCATCCGCTATTACAACCTCGAAGGGGAAAGTGGTCTTCTGGCGGACAAACGATTCCAAAGCCTGGCCGATAAACGATTCATGCTTGTAAGTTATACAGAAAATCTGCACTTTGGGGGCGGCTGTAGTCATAAATTCATCCCCGGCCGGCTTCAGGCTTATTATTCTTCCACATCTCGTTCATCCACCGCCCAACCAGGGGCCTAAGGGAGTTTCCCTTTAAAAAGTTTGTCGGCTTCCCGCGCCGCCTGAAGGCAAACTTCATAAGTTCCAGAAGCGGCGGCCGGGCATAGGCCCGGGCTTCTTCGGGAAAGAGTTCTTTATAAAAATCCAGGGCAGCCGGGTCATGCTTGGCCTGAAACCTGGCCAGCCGGAACCAGAGATGGAAACTGTTGAATTTCAAAATCCGCCCGATTCGGGCGCCCTTGAAATGCCCTCTCAAGACCTGCTGAAACCGGAGCAGATCATAAGCCCATTCGGCCATATGAGCCTCCGGGTCGGAATAACTTAAGGCCCACAGCCCCCCCGAATGGCGGCGGTAACAGCTCATGGCTTCGGGCAGGAAAATGATTTTTCCGGTCTCTGCGTGCAGAATGTGCCAATACCAATCCTGGGGCATGACATAATGATTGAACCAGTGGGGCAGCCCTTGGGCAAAACGCCAGCGGTACATGACCGAGTTGGTCTGAATGAAGTTGGCCTTCAAAATGTCTTCCAAGCCGAAAAGGGAACGGCCTTTCAGGAAGGGGAAATCCGCGGCCTGGGGGAAAAGGTATTTTTCGCCGGTTTCCTGGACCAGCACTTCCACCGGGTGAGCGCAGACCGCCGCTTCAGGGTTTTCATCCAGAGCCCGGACCTGCTTTTGGAGCTTCATGGGGTCGAGAAAAAAATCGTCGCCTTCGCAAAGGCTGACGTAAGGCGAAGCGGCCGCCTTAAAAAGCGCCTCCACATTGCCCCGGCCGTAAGTTCGCTCTTTCTGGATGATAGGCCGGATGTGCTTGTATTTTGAGGCGTAGTCATTTATTATCTCGCCGGTGCGGTCCGAGGAGGCATCGTCGCCGACAATATGCTCAAAAGGGAAGTCGCTCGCCTGGGCGGCCACGCTTTTGAGGCAATCCTCAATATAATTTTCATGGTTATAGGCCAAGGTCAGGACGGCCACCTTGGGCGGAGGGTCGCTTCGGCCGATGAAAAAGGCCCGGCCGGCCCAAAGCGCGTCCTTGACCGATTCGCTGATCTCCTGAACTACGCTCAAAGGCATACCGCTATAAAGGGGCAGGCACAAAATCCGGCTGGCGATGTCCCGGGCCACCGGGCAAGCCTCGGTGGGGTTCAAAAAGGGCAAAGAGTCCAGGGATGGCCAAAAATAGCGGCGGGGATGTATTTTTTTCTTCTCCAGGCTGCTCATCAATTGAAGAAGCTGTTCCTCATTTTCCATTATCAAGGGATAATAGGCATAATTGTGTTGCTGGACCTCGGCGGAAACGGG
>Ga0268262_10006367_pt1 | contig 11361 bp, 7 predicted proteins | sample TergutNc150P3_FD_190354 | JGI IMG/M metagenome (GOLD analysis project Ga0268262, IMG submission 190354) | Nasutitermes corniger P3 segment gut microbial community from laboratory colony in Florida, USA - Nc150 P3 (SPAdes) (version 2) | ecosystem: Host-associated > Arthropoda: Insects > Digestive...
GTTGTTAAGCGTACTCACGGGGTCATATGCTGCCCCAACGGAGACTACAACCGGTAGCTGTTCTTCCGAACACCTATTAAGAATACCAGTAGCCGCTTGTTTTTATCATATCTCCGTACTCCGTGGTGAAATTCTTCTTAAATTTACGCGGCAAAATTTTTGCTGATTGACAACACCGCCTCAATCACCCGGTTAACCTGCGCCGCGCTCATACCGGGCCAGATGGGGAGGGAAATTTCCTGCCGGCAGCTTCGTATGGTTTCGGGAAAATCTTTTTCGGTCAGGTGATAACGGTTTTTATAAAAGGGCATGGTGTGCAAAGGGATAAAATGCACCGACACGCCTATGCCCGCCTCTTTTAGTTTAAGGATAAATTCGTCACGCGTTATACGTAAACTACGGAGATTCAGGCGCAAGGGGTACAGGTGGCGGGCGTCACCGGGGCCGGTGGGGGGGAGCAATAAACATTCATTGCCGGAAAACGCCGAGTCGTAAGCGGCGGCTATTTCTTCCCTCATGCGCAGCAGTTCCCATGCCCGCGTAAGCTGAACCCGGCCAATGGCGGCCAGTAAATCCGGCAGGTTGTACTTATAGCCTGCTTCTACCACTTCGTAGTACCAGGAAGCCCGCGCGTCGGAATAACGATTCCAGACCGTGCGGTCTATGCCGTGGGATCGCATAACGGAGATTCTGCGGGCTAAAGCCTCATCACGGCAGACGATCATGCCGCCTTCGCCGGTGGTGATGGTTTTGGTCGCGTAAAACGAGAAGACTCCCGCATCACCAAAAGTTCCGGCGAGGGAGGAGGGAAACGCATGAGCGGCGTCTTCAATAACTTTCAAGTCATAGCGGCGGGCTATGCCCATAATGGCTTCCATGTCGCAGGGGAGGCCGCCGTAGTGAACCGGTATGACCGCTTTGGCTTTTTCAGGCGGCAGACGCTTGAGCGTTTGTTCCAGCGCGGCGGGGTCAATGTGAAAAGTACCGGGACTGACATCGACAAAAACCGGATCAGCTCCCAGATAGCGGGCGACTTCGGCGGTGGCGGTGAAGGTGCAGGAAGGGACAAGCACCGCGCTGCCCGGCCCTGCGCCGCAGGCTTCCAGCGCCAAATGCAGGCCGCTGGTGGCGGAGTTTACCGCAAGGCAGTGGATGTCACCGCTGTTGAGAAACGGCGGGCTTTTCAGAAACGCGGCAAATTCTTTTTCAAAGTTCAGGGCTTCAATGCCGGTGGTCAGCCAGCCAGAACGGAGGACGCGGATAACAGCTTCTTCTTCTTCGACACCCGTGAAAGGTTTGGCAAAAGGAATGTCGTCATGGGACATTGGTATATACCGGTATTTGAACTAATGGCTCTTGAACTGCCGGTTCCTGGCGCATTGAGGGGATGGCGCTGCGCAGTACAGCCCGCAATAGTTCACTGTCGCGGTACTTCTGCGGCTGCCGTGGGTCAAAGCGGCAAATGGGTTTAATCGCTTCCATAAGCTCAACTATATTAATAGGGCTGGGATTTTTTCTGTCCACACGGAGAATGCGGCTGTATTCGGTTTCCCGGGGTTCCTCATCCTCAGACCACAAGCGTTCATCAAGACGCTCTCCGGCGCGGAGGCCCGTATACTCAATTTTAATGTCGGTTTCCGGCTCAAAGCCGTAAAAGCGGATCATCTGTTCGGCAAGGTCGCGGATACGAATCGGTTCGCCCATGTCCAACAGGTACAGTTTGCCGTTTTCGCCAACACCACCGGCTTTAAGGACCAGGGAACAGGATTCGGGAATGGTCATAAACCAGCGGCGTACATCGGGGTGGGTTACCGTTACCGGCCCGCCTTTTTCAATCTGTTTCTGGAAAAGCGGCACAATGGAACCCCGCGAACCCAGCACATTGCCAAAACGGACTACCATAAAATTAGCCGACAAAGCCGCGGTACCGGCTGCCAGCGCCGCTTCCATAACAAGCTGTTCGCATATCAGTTTTGAAACGCCGTATACTGAAACGGGGTCAACCGCTTTATCGGTGGTAATGTGAACAAAGCGTTTTATCCCGTGGCGCATAACGGCGCTGAGCAGATTTTCCGTGCCCAGGACGTTATTTTCAATGGCGGCAACGGGATTTTCCTCCATCATGGGGACGTGCTTGTAGGCGGCGGTATGAAATACCACATCGGCGCGGAGTTGGCTCATAATGTAATCCATGTAATCCGCGTCTCTTAAATCTCCGATAACCGGAACCAGGCTGGTCTTTTCACCAACGCCCCCTTCCTGCAAAAGCCGCAGTTCGCGGTCTATCTGGTAAATGGAATTTTCACCGTGGCCGAAGAGGTACAGCCGCGAAGCCCCCGCGGAAAGAAGCTGGCGGCAAATTTCACTGCCTATGGAACCGCCGGCCCCGGTAACCATAACCCGTTTTCCCCGCAGATAGGCAAGACTCTGCTTGAGTTGTATCGCTACCGGCGTTCTGCCCAGCAAGTCCTGAGGATCAATGGAACGGGTTTGTATCAGGTGGGCGTCACCTTCGATAATTTGGGATATTCCCGGCAATATGCTGATTTTTTCAAAACCGGCTTTTTTAAGAATCGAATAGAGTTCTTTAAGGTATTCCCGGCTTGCTCCCGGGATGGCAATAATTGCCTCGTCCGCGGGATTCATGCGCAACAGGCGGGCTACGTCGCGGATTGGGCCGAGTACCGGTATCCCGTCAATCTGGCGGCCTATTTTTTCCGGATCGTCATCCAAAAAAGCGACTAATTCGCCGAATATGGCCTTGGACTTTATCTCGTTTGCCAGAGACCGCCCGGCAAATCCCGCCCCGATAATGTACAATCGCCGTGATTTCCGCGTTGTCATACGCTACCCTCCCATAAGGCGCTCTGTCTGATGATACTCCAAAATAACAGATTTTGGAATAGTTACTTGTCCAGCGCGCCTATCACCTCAAAAGCGAGATCAATGGCAAAGGAATCGTCATACAGATTCAATTTGACCTTCGCCCTCTTCTTTCTTTTATCGACTTTTATTATCTTTCCCTCAAGCCCCATAAGCGGGCCTTCGATAACTACGATTCGGGCATTTTCATTAAAGTATACACGGGAAAGGCCTGCGACCGGCCCGGCTTTTTTGATAAAATGGAGGACCAGTTCAAGGTCCCGGTCCGCCAGGGGATATATATTCTGATTGGATTTAAGGAAGCGGTAAAAGCCGTCTGTATGCCGGAAATCCCATTGATGAGCCATAATATCTTCCCGTTCGGCCTCAATAAACACATAACCGGGGAAAACAGCCGCTGTTGACTGCCGTATCACTCCTCGGCGCCGTATGTCAATGAGCCGTCGGGGAAAGTGCAGGGAAAAACCCGCCTGGGGATGGAGCGCATTGAAAAGCCGTATAAATTTTTCTTCTCCCCGCGTTTTTACCTGAATGGCGTAATAATTCATCTTTACTGACAATAAATCATAATTGCCATTGAGTAAACAGCCGATACTGAAAGCGGAGTTTTCTATGCGGAGAAATTATCTGTTTGCCGGGTTGTTTTTTGGCCTCATTGCCGTATTTCCTCTTGAGGCGGCGAATGTTTCTTTTTTGGTCATGGAAACCGGCCCAAGCAAAGACGACCCTAACGGTCAGTACCCTGTCTTATGGGAAAACGGTCTGCTGGAAATTTTTTTTGAATCGGGACATATTGTGAGCAATTTTCCCATACTGCGGATTGCCGAAAAACCCGCGGATAATTTTCCCGATGAGGCGGAAAGAGATTTTGAAAACGCGCAAGAGGGAGGGATGGATTTTTTTCTGGTAGGCATCGTGGATTACACGCGTTCCGGCGTATCACTGCGTTTATTCAATACTAAATCCCCCAAAATGATACAGGAAGAAAAATACATAATAAAAACATTTAAGAACACCAAAGAAGAATATGAAAGTATAAAAGCGGCTATTCGGGTAATGGTTGCCCGTTTGAACCAGGAAGGAAAAAGATGAAAACAAGTATATTTATTTCGACTGTTGTTTCACTGATGCTGCTGGTCAGCGCCACGGTATGGGAAGGCGTTACGGATGTTGTTTCCAAGGGGGATCTGCCGGGAAACTACAGCGTTGCAACCAATTCTTTTCCCAAAAATTCGGTGGTAGATATTACCAACCTTGAAAACGGCAAAATTGTCCGGGCGCTTGTTGTTTCCGGTCTTGAGACAACGGGCCTTTTGGCGACGCTTTCCCGAAATGCCGCCAATTCTATTGATCTACGCGGTAATTCTACATGCAGGATACGGATAACCCAACCGTCGGATGATATTGCCTTTTCCCGTTTTAAGCTGGGTCCCATCGCTGCGCCGCCTCCCGTTTCTGAACCGGACGCTCAAAAAGCGGTTACCGGGACAACCGCTGCCGCTGTTACCGCAGAAACTGCAAATCCGGTTCTTACCGGTAAAACTACCGGAGTAACTGCGGCAAAGACAGCGCCGGAAACAACAATGGAATCGGCTGCGAAAACGGATACAGAATCGGTTGAAAAAATGACAGAGACGGCTGCCGAAACAGGAATGGCACAAGCCGTTACGGATATAATTCCGAAAGATGCGGCTGCTGAAACATCTGTCCGAATAATTACGGAAAGATACACAAATACAGTTATGGAACCGGCTGAACCGGCTGCCGCAGCGGCTGCAACAACAACTGTACAACTGGTTACACAGCCGACGGTTGATAATAAGCCGGAATTAGTAAGTGTCTCCGGTAATATGATCATAATTCCTTCGGAAGAACGAATACCTGAAGCGGTAAATCAGCTTGTTATTGCGCCTGAAAACATTGCCTCTCCCCTTAAAACGAACAATGCGTCCGGTTCATCTTCTTCATCGCCGGTAACGTCTGATTTTTCACCTTTTCAGGTACCGCTGATCAGCCGTCTGGAACAGGGCAAGTATTATGTGCAAGTTGCCGCGTACCGGCGGGTTGAACATGTAGAGGACGAAATCAGCCGCATAGGAACGACATATCCGCTGGCAGTACAAAATGTCGGAAGCGATACCAACCCCATGTTCCGGATACTTCTTGGACCCCTGAACCAGAGTGAAAGCGGGGCCATGCTCCAGCGTTTTAAGGGCATTGGTTATAAAGACGCCTTTATCCGGTATAATTAGTACGAGGTTTAATACCGCCATTTGAAACCAAAGGATGCCATGGGAATGGGGAAATTGAAAGCATCTGAGAGGCTCATGGTATCTTCTTTGCCGGTATAGTTATTGAACCGGGTATTGTCTGTAGGCGCGTACACCATCGCTAAAAGATTTTCAGCGGCGAAATAAATTTCCGTGTTTACTTTGCCTTTACGGTCAAAAAGGAAAAATGAAAATTTCACATCCAGAGGCAATGACCAGTATGAACGTTCGTTTTCGTCATACCATGAATCACGGCGGTATTTCTGAATAATCAGCGGGTTACCTCTTTCATCAGTAATTACTTTATTGTTTTCATCAAGCGCCTGAACCGGATAAGAGTAAATGGTATTACCCGTCTTATTCCGGGGACGGCCTGATGCGAAACCAAAACGGGTGGCAATGTTAAGCCAGCGCAGGGGTTTGATGTTCAGCACAAGATTACAGTTGTGAAAACGGTGAAACGCCGGATAGTACCAGAGTTTGCCCCTGCCGGTGGCACTGTCCATATTCATGCCGTTGGAACGATCCATGCTCACTCCTTGATCACTGCCGTTGGGATCCATGTATTTTGCCCAGTTAAATGAATAGGAAATCCAACCGTCCACGTACCGGGACTCCATTTTTTGCAGCAGCAGATCAAATCCCCACACATGGCCAATACCGTCAAAATTAAAGTTAGGCGCAATGGTACCGGTGGAAATTGTATCGGGAGTTATATAGGTTATATAAGCCCGGTCAAAGACATATTTATAGTATCCTTCAATATTGAAGCTGTAACCTTGATACAAATCAAGTTTTATTCCCGCGATGGAAGTCCATGAACGGTTGAGTTTCATGTCATAATCGCCTATGCCCGAAGACCGTTCCATAAAACTGATAAGGTTGTTAATCGAAGAAAACAGCCCTGTGCCGACAGTAAAGTCCAGCGATTCAATGCTGCTCCGGTTCTTCAGAATACCAAAATCAAAATTAAGCCGGGGGTTCAGAACCGGCAGGGTTTGAGCGCCGAAGTCCTTTCCCTTAAAATACAGATGATCTATCCTCACGCCGAGTTCAGCGCCAAAACGCTGGTTGGGGCTGGTGTACTCTATGAGGCCGTAGGCCGAAGTAGTAAAACCCTGGTTGTGTACATCGCCGGGATAGCTCATGGGCCGGATAAGAGCGGCGTGTTCTTCGTCCGCAAGAGAAAAGACAGGCAACTCATGTTCTATATCTATACCTGCCAGGGCAAAAGACGAGGAATTTAACCGGGAAACAGGTACTTCCAGAGACAGGTTGATATATTCCTTCTGTAACCAGAGCGAATAGAGTTCCTGTACCCCAAATGCGGCGATAAAACCACGCCTCAGGTCCCAATCAATGTCCACCCGCCCCTGCGCACTGAAAATGGTATTTTCCAATTCTATTTTGATATTTCTATCAGGGACCGTATAAGTATCTTTATCAGTAATTTTCAGGCGTTCGGCATATTTATCCAAAAACTCCTGATTATAATGGGCGGTGACATTATTGGAGATTTGATCATCAGTTTTGGTCTCAATAAAACCGACACCGCCTAAAAATCTGAGCGCCAGAGCGGGAAGGGGGCTGGCGGTAATGCCTGAAATAAGGAAACCCTGGTAATTGTCAAAATCCGCATAGATATCCACACTGCCCCGAATGTCATCGTCATTGTATTTGTTGTGAAACTCCGCGCCCACCCCGTCGCTGCCGAAAAAGAAATTAAGCCGCCATTCCAGGCCAGGGCTGAAACGGTAATTAGCCGACAACGCGGCGCTTCTGATATAGGGAGCAGTAGATACGGTATCGACCATATCCAGGGCATCGTTTTCAACTACATGGCTGATGCCCTGCGCCGCCCAAACTAAAGTGTCCCAATACGTTACCTTCCCCATAAACAAAATACCGCCTTTCCCATTGAGAGGATACGACAGGTTGACGCTGGCGGCGCTGGTACTGATGCCTGCTTCTATTTCGGTTTCAGTGGGCGATGGGGATTTAGATGTTACTTCAAGAAGCCCGGAAACGGTATGACCGTAGCGGCTTGAAAAAACCCCGTGGGAAAGCCGGGCGCTTGAAACCATTTTGGGATCAAAGATTGAAATAGCGCCAAACCAATGATAGGGACGCTCAAGATAAAACCCGTCAAAAACCGCCATAAGATCGCCGGGATCGCCTCCGCGAATTGAGGGCATTGCGCTAAACATTCCCGTATAGCCAACCCCCGGCAACAGCTTGACTGATTTCATAACGTCTTCGACGATTCCAATCTCCGCGGTACGCTCCATTTCCCGTTCGGAAATTGCTACGCTGCGCCCGCTTTTGGTTTCGCTGGTTTCAGGCCGCTGGGCTTCCAGCACCAGTTCACGGCCCTGCAAAACACCGCTCAGGCGAAGGGCAGCGGTCAAATGGTTAATTCCGGCTACTGCCGGCGGAATGGTCAGTCGTTTGGTATCATAACCCGGATAGCTGATCTGAACGACCTGCTGACGATCATCGCCCAGATTTACCAGCGCCTTGCCGTCTTCATCACAGACAAACTGCTGCCCGCCCCGCAGCGAAACTACCGCTCCTTCCAGAGGCAGGCCGAGTTCCTCATCCTCAACAATTATGGTTATATCCCTGGCGAAGGCCGTCACAGATAAAATACAGAAGAAAATCAAAAATATAAGAGTACGGCGCAAAAAATCCATCAAAAAAAGTATAGCAAAAAAGCAGGGAATAGTGGAGTAGGGGAATGGGGACCAATAGCCTGTAAAGGCTAAACTCCGTGTTCCCCGCTGTATTGCAGCCGGTACAGGCCGGCGTACAAGCCGTTATGCGCTATTAATCCATTGTGGGTGCCGGATTCCGCCAGCGCGCCGGCTGAAAGCACCAGAATGCGGTCGGCGTTTTTGATCGTGGAAAGGCGGTGGGCGATAACAAACGAGGTTCTGCCGGACAAAACCCGCTTGATTCCCATTTGAATAAAGTGTTCGGTTTCCGTGTCAATGGAACTGGTGGCTTCGTCCAGAATCACCACCTGGGGGTTGTGGGCTATGACGCGGGCAAAACTGATGAGCTGGCGCTGCCCCGATGAGATATTGGTTGCCCCTTCGGAAAGTATGGTATCGTAGCCGTTTGGCAGGCGGGATATAAATTCATGAGCGTGGACCGCCTGCGCCGCTTCGATGATTTGTTCCCGTGAAAGATCCAGCCCCAGGCTGATATTGTCCGCCACGGTGCCGGAAAACAGAAACACGTCCTGCAAAACGGGCAGTACGGCGCGGCGTAACTCGTCAAGGGAAATGTTCTTGACCGGAACGCCGTCCAGGCGTATCTCACCGGAGTCCACATCCCAGAGCCGCGACAAAACGTTAATAATCGTGGTCTTGCCCGCGCCGGTATAGCCGACTATTGCCGCCATTTCTCCCGGCTGTACCGCAAAACTCAAACCCCGCAGTACGTCCTCGCCCTTTTTATAGGCAAAGCGCACGTTGTCAAAAATCACATGACCGCGCAGAGCGGCGGACTTTGTGCCCTCATCGGGAATATGTTCGTCGGTGTCCATTAACTTGAACACCTTTTCCCCGCCGGCCATGGCGGATTGCAACAAGGTGTACTTTTCGGCAATATCCGTTACCGGGGAGTAAAACATCTGCACCAGATTGACAAAGGCGATCAGCACCCCCAATGAAACCGACAGCGAAAGAATCATTTTGCTTCCCACAACGATGACCACGGCGGCGGTAAAAGTCGCAAACCATTCGACAATAGGCCGGAATGTCGCAAACACATACATTTCGTCCAGATTGGCGTCAAACAATTCGCGGTTGCGTTCGGCAAATTCCCCGCTGCTTTTTTCCTCACGCCGGAAAAGCTGCACCACCTGAATTCCGGCAAGACGCTCGGCAAGGTAAGCGTACACTTTGGAAGACGCGGTGCGCTGACGGCGGAACGCGTCGCGGGCCTTTACCCTGCTGATCAGGGTCAGCGCCAATACCGGCGGCAGGGTCGCGATCACGCAGATCGCCAGCTTCGGCGACAGGACAAACAAAGTAACCAGCACCCCCAGCATGACGGAAAGGTCTTTCAGAAAAGCCGTTAATACCGTGACAAAAAAAACATCAATGGTTTCAATATCGCCGGTAAGGCGGGTAACAATACGTCCCACCGGATGACGGGAAAGAAAGGCGGTTGACTGGGACAGTGTTTTTTTGAAAAGCCCCAGCCGCATATCCTTCATCACCCGCTGGCTGATCAGGTTTGCCGTCCATGTCTGGGAAAAAGTAAAGACGAAGATTAACACCAGCGCTATTAAAAAAACGATTCCCCCCCGTATAACGCGGGTAATGTCGCCGCCGCGTATAACGGCGATTTCTTGGGGCGGTAGCGAATATAAATCCGTCATTTTAATTGCCGCCCTTGTTATGGCATCGTCGTCTTCCGTTCGCAGAAATAACGCCCCATGTTGATTAACGAGCGCCCTTATCGCGGCATTATCCGTCTGATATGAAAAAGCGTACCAGTAACCGTCTTCAAGAATACCCTTATCCCGCAGTTCCCGTTCTACCCTGCCCGGCATTACCGTGCGCTGGTTTTGCGGCACAAATAAAACGTCACCTAATGTTATTGTTTCAGGCCGGGCGGCAAATTCTTCACATATCGAACGCGCCGGTTCGCTGAGGTCCTGCCGCCGCATACCTTCGCCGTTAAACGCCATGAAGCGGGCAAGCACTGAACCGTCAATAATGCGCTGCTGCAGCACGGGAATGTACAGTTCGCCGATGGTGGAAACCGCAAGGGCGGCAAGTGTCAAAACAACCAGCAGGCGATAAGGCTGAAGATAGGAAAGTATGCGCCGGACGAGTTTGCCGTCGTATTCTTTGGTAATGGTATCGGTTTCAAAATAGTCAGCCATGCATTGTTTCCTTAAATCCGGCAAAGGGCGGGCAGCGGGGGCGGCAAAACGCTTGTAGAGTCCGCCTGCGGAGCTTCCCAGCGCTTAAATTACCATGCGCATCGTGATACTTGAAATCATTATCGTATTTAAGCGCTGGGCTTTTATTGTCCCTACCCTCGTTACTTTTGTTCGCTGATCTCCTCCGGCGGGGAATTCCAAATGTTTTGCCGCCCCCGCTGCCCGCCCTTTGCCGTCCTGTTCCCAAAAAATGCAGGTTAATCATATAGTGACCCTTTCTCATCTAACTGCTGGAGCGTTGCCATGCGGGAATAAAAACCGCCGGCGGCGGCCAGTTCGGACGGACTGCCGTATTCGGTTTGTTTTCCCCTGTCCAAGACCAGCACTTTATCCGCATAACGGAGTGTTGAAACACGGTGGGAAATAATGATCGTGGTTTTGCCCCTGCGTTCCGACAGCAGTGCGTCAAGAATTCTCCGCTCGGTTTCCGCATCAACCGCGGAAAGAGAATCATCCAAAATGAGAAATTCGCTGTTCATTACCAAAGAGCGGGCAATGGCAACCCGCTGTTTCTGCCCGCCGGAAAGGGTTAAGCCCCGTTCGCCGATAAGGGTGTTGTTTCCGTCGGCAAAAGCTGCGATGTCCCTTTCCAGCGCCGCATTTTGCACCGCTTTATGTAACACGGTTTCATCAGGAGAATCAATCCCGTAAGCGATATTGTTTTGTATCGAATCGGAAAAAAGGTGGCTGTCCTGGGGGCTGACCGCAAAAAGGCGGCGCAGTTCATCAAGGGGCCAACTGCGCGTATCTCTGCCGTACACCAAAACCGCCCCCGCGCAGGGGTCAAGCATCCGGGTAAGAATTTTTATCAGCGTTGACTTGCCTGACCCGGTCCTTCCCATAATGCCCAGCCATTCTCCCCGGTTAATGGTCAGGTTGATATTTTCCAGCGCCGCAGCTTCACCGTATGAAAAACATAAATCTTTAATCTCAATGGCGAAGGAAGAATTAACCACGGAGTACTGCTGTCCGTTGGACAGCTTGGAGTTACACGGAGTTTTGTACTCCGTGGTAAGAAATTCTTTATTACGAATCGAAGGGACGGTATTCAAAATTTCATTGACACGGCCCAGACTGACCGCGCCGCGTTGTATCATGTTCACCGTAAAACCCGCTCCCATAAGCGGCCAGATCAACATGTTCAAATACCGGAACATTGCCACGAGGCTTCCCGGACTCATCAGGCCGTTTATTACCCGTATCCCGCCTATTACCAGCATCAGCAGAACCGTAAACTGGGAAAGAAAT
>Ga0268262_10006368_pt1 | contig 11361 bp, 11 predicted proteins | sample TergutNc150P3_FD_190354 | JGI IMG/M metagenome (GOLD analysis project Ga0268262, IMG submission 190354) | Nasutitermes corniger P3 segment gut microbial community from laboratory colony in Florida, USA - Nc150 P3 (SPAdes) (version 2) | ecosystem: Host-associated > Arthropoda: Insects >...
CAGCCTCGCGCCCTATGGCTTCTATGCCCACTGCGTCTGGGTGCCGCCCCACATCCCAGTGATACGCCGCCTGGCGGTCGCCGTCGCACTCTGCGGCAAGCTCGATGCCGGCCGAGCAGGAACTCGCCACGCTTGGCGTACGCACACCTTTGTCCGTCAGCAAAAGACTTGCGCCGGAGCCGTCCGACCAAGAGGAACTCCTGACGGCGCACACTTTCGGCGACGCGCCCCTGGCGGCTTCTTCCAGCTTGAAGGCGCGTTTGATGCGGTCTTCGGCCGTCAGCGCCTCGCATCTCGCGTCGAAGCGGCTGGGGAGGTCGTCCACGCCGTCGGGGCCCGCCTGGCGAATCCAAGGGTCTTCGTCGCCGAGCGCGGACAGCTCCCACGCCTGCCGGAACAGGTCTGTAAAGTCGCGGCGCGATAGGTCGGTGGTGGTCGCGCTGCCTATGCGTACGCCGTTTGACCCCTGCCGCAGCACCCTCACGCCAAGGCCGCCGCGCTTGCTCCTGGTCAGGTCCTCCAGCGCGCCATTCTGCACCTTCGCCTTTCGGGAGCGAGAGACGGACAGATACGCCTCTGCCCCACACGCCCCCAGCGCCACCGCATACCTGACGCCTGCCGAGACGGCGGCCTCCAAATCCTCCGGAATCATTGACCTGAAAACTGGCTCATCGTGCATGGCTACCCGCTTGGCTATATTCTAGTTGGAATCGTTGGGAACAGCAAGGATGCGCTGCACCTGATGAGAGATCGGCTATATACTTGCTGTGCAGGGAGGTCGGCATGTTGTCCAACGACGAAATATGCAGCGCCGTATCGAAGGTGGCGGACAGCTTTTCACTTACAAAAGTGTCGGTTTTCGGCTCCTATGCCGAGGGCAGGGCTTCGGAGGACAGCGACCTTGACCTGCTTGTGGAGTTCACGAAGCCCGATGTTTCCGTTTGGACAATCGCCGGCCTGAAAAACAGCCTGGAAGAGATGCTCCGCGTCTCCGTGGACGTAATACACGCGCCCCTGCCAGAGGGCGCCATAATAGAAATAGGCGACACGCAGGTGGTCTATGAATGCGCGGGATAGCAAGGTGCTGCACAAGATTCAATCCGAAGCACTGGAAATAGCCAGTTTGATAGCAGGTCATGATTGCGGATCTTTTGTGCGAGACGAAAAAACGAAGAGGGCCGTCTGCATGACTCTCATCAACATCGGCGAGTTGGTAAAGCATCTTTCCGAAGAGTTCCGCATGGCCAATGGCCACGTTCCATGGAAGAGCATTTCTGGGCTGCGCGATATTGCGGTGCATGGCTATCAGACTTTGCGTATGCAGGACGTGTGGGTCAACGCGAGCGAGGACATTCCTTTGTTTCTTGACCAGCTAGGCAAAATCTTCAATGAATGACCAGGTGGGTGACACGATTCGCCACGCTCACCCCCGCTCAATTCCCCTTGCCATCCCCCTCCGGCATAATGCCCTACATGCAGGCTTCTTCCGACCTACGTTTCCAGGCGGCCGTTGAGCGGTCGCTGTCGCTGGCGTCCATGAACCAGGAAGGGGCACTAGAGAGCCGCGACTACACAGTAACGGTTGTAGCGGAGCGCGTCGGGCTGGACGAATCGGACGTGGTGATTGACTTCAGGATTTTGGACGCGACGCTGGACGCCGTACTGGAGCCAATGCGCGGTCGCACACTCCAAGAACTTGGCATGGACGCGCCGATGGATGTCACCAAGAGGATAGCCGAGGCAATCGCGCCCTCCATAGCCCCACCTGCGGCGCTGGCGGCCGTCTCAATCCAAGACGGCGCAGGGCGGCGGGTGACGCTAAAAAAATGAGGCCCCTGACCTACGCTGCGGCCTTTTTGCTGGCCATTTCGCCGCTGGCGTTTTTGCATCCTGTGCGCGTGGACGGCGGCAGCATGGAGCCAACGCTGAAGGACGGGCAGGTGCTGCTGGCACTCTGGCCCTGGTGTTCGGGCAGCCCCAAACTGGGCGAAGTCTGGATATTTGATAGTCCCGAGGGCAGCGCCATAAAGCGCGTCCTTGCCCTGCCCAACCAAGTGCTGGAGCAGCGCAACGGCTACCTTGTGCGCGATGGGGCGTTTGTGGAAGAGCCTTATGTCTCGTTCCGCGAGGTCAGGGACGACGGACCATGGGCCGCCGGCGAAGGCTACCTGTTGCTGGGCGACAACCGCCCCGCAAGCCGCGATTGTAGGCTGTGGGGCGCTGTCGGCAGGGGCGCGGTCAGAGGAAGGGTCATTAGTAGTTGCCAGTGACCAGTTGCCAGTAACCAGCCGCCACTGTCACCCTGCAAGTCTTCCCTTCAACTCCAGCATCTCCGCGTTGCCAGGGAAGGCCTTTAGGCCCATGTCCAGCACGTTTGCAGCGTCTTCCGTGTCGCCCTGGTCCCTCAGGACGTGGGCCACTATCAGGTGCCAGATGCCAGTGCCGCCGTTGGGGACGGCGTGTATGGCGTGCCAAGCATCCTGCGCCACCCTAGCATCCCTGTGCTTGGAGGAAAGCCCCACCAGGGCCTCCCACAGCCTAGCGTCCCTTGTGTTCTGGTCTAGGCCCGCCTCCAGCACGCTGCGGGCATTCTCCAAGTCGCCGTTGGCGTCCAGCATCTTAGACAGGCGAATGAAGGGCGCCGTGTAGCCCGGTGCGGCCTCAATGGCCTGTAGGCAAGTGTCAACTGCGTCATTCACCTTGCCAAGGGCCTGTAGGCACTGCGCCTTGAGGTCAAGCACGGCAGGGTCTGGCTTGGCGCCAACGTCAATGGGGGCAAGCTCTTTAAGGGCCTCCTCCGGCCTGCCTGTGGCCAGATAGGCCTTGGCCGCGCCCAAATGCACCAGCGGTGGGGCCGCGCCCTTCAGCTTGACGTACGCGCGCGCCGCGTCCAGCACGGTGGGCCAGTCCTCCAACATCAGGGCCTCCTGTAGCACGTTGCCGTGCGCTATAGGGTCATCCGGCCGCGCAAGCGCCTCCTTTTTGGCAAGTGCCAGATACATGGGCTGCTTTGCCATGTCGCGCTTTGAATCGAGTTTGCCGAAGTGGTGGATGGTCACGTTCAGCTCTGGCGCAGTTTGACCGTGCTGCTCAAACCATTGCTCCACCGATTCGTGAATGCAACCTACATACATCGGGGCATTCTGGTTGCGGAAGAGGCGCAGACCGCTTTGGGCGATGTAGTGGCTGCAAAGCTCCGCCGGCTGAAAGTCGCCGTCGTTGGGCTTGGCGCTGCCCCCAGGGCCGAATAGCGAACCACTGTTGAGGTAGTTCCTGATGGACAGCCTATAGCCAAAAGCGTCCTGGGCCTGGATGGCCTGCCTGATTGCCCTATGCTCCCTTGGGTCAAGCATCTCATCGGCGTCCAGCACCAAAATCCAGTCGCCCGTGCAGTGTGACAGCGACACGTTTCTGGCCTGGGCGAAGTCGCCCGTCCACGCGTGCCGGGGGACCTTGGCGCCATACCCTTCGGCTATGCCCACAGTGCCGTCCGTAGAGCCGGTGTCAACCACAACCATCTCATCTACTAGACCCTTGACGGAGTCCAAACACCCCGCCAAATCGTGGGCTTCGTCTTTAACGATCATCGCTAGGGACAGATTCATGTATGCCTCCGCCAAGCAAAAAAGTGAACATGTTGATAGATAACTCTGAACGCGGCTTGGGTTGCGTCTTCCTTTCGCAACCCGCCCCCGGAACATCAATTTGACGCTCAGGTAGCCATAAGCATTTTTCATGCCCTAGCTCACTACAACATTGATTTGCGCGACCAGAACCGCTATAACTTTCAGATGGCGCGTCTTTTCGTTGGTTGCAGACGTTCTAGGGCACTCCGTTCAAAACATTCTTGGCTACAAACAAAGGGGGAGGCGTGGATCGTCTCATCATATCGGGTGGCTGCGGCCTGAACGGCACAGTGCCCATCTCCGGCGCGAAGAACGCTGCCCTGCCCTGCTTGGCGGGGGCTATGCTGGCCGAGGGCGCCGTGGCCCTTGACCATCTTCCGGCGGTGGCCGACATCCGCACGATGATGAAAGTGCTTGGATCGCTGGGCTGCAATGTGGAGACAGACAAGACGAAAGGCGCCTTTGAGTTGGGAGCCACTATCAAGCCGAATGGTCTGGAAAAGGGCAGCATGGAGGCCCCATACGACCTTGTGAAGACCATGAGGGCATCCATTTTGGTCCTGGGGCCGCTGCTGGCAAGATTCGGACGGGCATCCGTAAGCCTTCCCGGCGGCTGCGCGATTGGGGCACGGCCGGTGAACCTCCACCTAGAGGCACTCCAGCGCATGGGCGCGGACATACGCATTGACGGCGGCTACATCAAGGCGACAGTGAAGGGTGGGCGCTTAAAAGGCATTGACCACACTTTTGAAAAAGTGAGCGTGGGGGCTACCGAAAACCTACTGATGGCCGCCTCCCTTGCCAAGGGCACCACCGTATTGCGAAACGCCGCTGTGGAGCCGGAAATTGGTGACCTGGCCAAAATGCTGCGGGCCATGGGCGCTGAAATTGACGGCGTGGGCACACCCGTCCTGACCATCAAAGGACGCACCTCACTTGGTGGCTGCCGGCACGAGGTCATACCCGACCGCATTGAGGCCGGGACATTCATCTGCGCCTTGGCCGCAGCAGGCGGTGAAATCACGCTGGATAGGGTGGCACAGGACGACCTGCGCCCCCTGATGGACCTGATGACAATGGCGGGCTGCGACATGGAAGACGCTGGAAGCACCAATGGACATGGGCGGCTGCGCGTTTCCAGACCCGCTGGCAGACCCCTGAAATCCAAGGACGTGATAACGGCGCCGCACCCAGGTTTCCCCACAGACCTACAGGCGCAGGTGATGGCAGTGATGACGCAGGCGACGGGTATCAGCATGATCAAGGAGACCATCTTTGAAAACCGATTCCAGCACGCAATGGAGTTGGAGCGGCTGGGCGCCAACCTGCGCGTTGAGGGCAACACCGCGATAGTGGCCGGCCCAAGCCCGCTGACAGGATGCACAGTCATGGCCACGGATCTGCGCGCCAGCGCCGCACTGGTCATCGCCGGGCTGGTGGCCAAGGGGGACGTTACCGTCGACCGGATTTACCACCTGGATAGAGGCTATTCGGGCATAGAGAGCAAGCTACAGGGGCTTGGGGCAAAGGTCAGGCGCGAAAAGGACAGCAGTTAGCGACAGATCAGTACCAACAGTGACCAAGGTTTGAACAAAGGCCGACTATGAAGGACAGTCGCACAGGCAAGACCATCTGGGTGCTGGGCTGCGGACCTGGCATAGGGATGTCCGTGGCCGAGAGGTTCGCCTGGGAAGGCTTCTCCCTTGGCCTCGTCACACTGGACGCGGGCCCCATAGCCCCCATGGTCCAAGGTCTGCGCGAAACAGGCGTTGGCGTGGAGCTGGCAGAGGGTGACATGAGGGACGATGAATGGCTCTTGTCCAGGCTGAGTCTCTTCGATGACCTGTTTGGCCCACCCAGCGTCCTCGTGTACAACGCCAGCGCCGGCGTGCCAGGACCACCATCGGGCCTTTGCACCAAGGACCTATCCACGGACTTGGCCACCAACCTGCTGGCGCCCCTGACGGCGGTGCAGCACGCGCTGCCAGCCTTCAGGCAGGCAAAAGCCGGGACGATAATCTTCACCGGGGGCGGCACTGCGCTAAAACCGCAGACGGACAGGGCCTCAGGCTCCATCGGCAAGTGCGCCCTGCGGCAGCTCGCCCTGCTGCTGGGGCAAGAACTGGAACAGGAGAACATACACGTCGCAGTGGTCAATGTGGCGGGCTTCGTCGAAAGGGGCGGCGCCCTTGACCCCGCCGCCATAGCCGAGCGCTACTGGACCCTGCACACCCAGCGGCCGCCGAACTGGGACAGGGAAATTGAGGTCAGGTGAGCTTCGCTCACCTGGACGCCCTGCATAGCCGAGGCACATCTTTTGCGCCGCGCTCCGTCAGCGCAAGTTGTCGAACCCTACCAGCGCGGCGCATAAGGGAATGATGGTAGCAAAAGAGACGCGGCCAGCAGGCCGCATCTGGTGCGAACATGAACGCGCCGACGGTAGTCGGCGCAACCATTGCCGCCCAGCGGAGCTAGGGCGGGGAGCGAAACGGAAAGCGCAGCCGAATCCATGAGAATCCGAGGCCAATCATTAGGGGAACCGCTATAAATGAACCAGCGCGGGCATAGCCATCATCAATTCATGCCCTTGGCCAAATGTTCCGCACCTTCCGCCCCAGGGCTTTCGCCGCCTTCTTCACCGCCGCCTTCCAGCCCCTCCTGGCCCACGCGGTTTCCCTCAATGCCTCATCAAAAGCCATGAGCAACGCACCCGTCCCAGCGCCCGTCTCCTGCGACGCCCACTGCAGGAGATCTATTTTCTCTCTGTAGGATAGCTCCGCGCAGTATTCATGGTTGTCCATCACGTAGTTCCTGAAAGTCCGGTACCCCGCTGCCGCCTGTCTGTCCTGAAATGCCTGGCGCCTCCTCTCGGTGTCCTCCGCCCTGGCCCTCTCGGCATCCTCCGCAGCCCGCCAGTCACGCTCGGCCCGCCGCCGCCTCTCGGTGTCCTCCGCCGCCCGCTCGGCCCACCAGCTTCCATCGACCCCAGTCACATTCTGCGACAGACCACCGTCATACACGCGCCGTTTCTCTTTGTCCAACAGCACTTCTTTTGCTTCAATTATCTTCACCATTTTGGTCTTGGCGTCCTGGGTGAAGCCTGGGTTCGCGTCCGGGTGGTATTTCTTGGCCAAGTCCAAGTAGGCTTTTCGGATGTCCTCGTCCGAGGCGTTCCTTGGGACGCCCAGAATCTCGTAGTGGTCTCTGTTGTCACCGCTCAACGCCATACCAGTATCCTAGCGCCGGAATGAAGGCTCCGCCAAGCCAGGTAAATAGAGGCTGATGTGTACGCGGCTAGGTCAGTTTGAAATGCCGAATCCGGCTCTGGAGCTCGGCGGCCAGCGAGGACAGGTCGGTCGCGGTGTGGGCGACCTCGCTGGTGGTCGCCGACATCTGGGATGTGGCCGAGGCCACGGCTGCCGATTCGCTGACACTGGCCTCCACCTGCCTGGCCACATCCGCCCCAGCCTTGGACTGCTCCTTGGTCGCCGCCACGGACTCCCTTGTCTGCACGGCGAACTGGTCCAGGCTTTTCTTGATCCTCTCCAGAAGCCCAACTGTAGTGGCCACCATCTCGCCGCCTCGCTGGACAGAGTCACGCGCCTCGATGTTGTGCTGGGCTATCTCCTTGGCCGAGGTCGCACTGCGCTCAGCCAGCTTCCTAACTTCTTCTGCCACCACTGCAAATCCCTTGCCCTGCTCGCCTGCCTTGGCGGCCTCTATCGCAGCGTTCAGCGACAGCAGGTTGGTCTGGTTGGCTATATCCTGTATCACGCCTATGGCCGCAGCTATCCTACCGGTTGTAGTGGTTATGTCGTCCATCGCGCTCTTGGTGGCCCCGCCGGCGGAGTTCCCCTGCTGCGTGGCATCGATGGCGTCCTCCAACTGCGCCAAGGAGCCCATCGCGCCCCTGCCGACCTCCTCTATGGATGCCGACAGCTCGCCCATTGCGACCGCCATTCTATCCGCGCCTGCCCTCTGTATGTCCGCGCTGCGGGCTATCTGGTCAGTCGTAGCGGACATCTCCTCGGCAGACGCAGACAGTTCCGCAGACCCGCTCGCCACGCCGTCAATGCCGCCACTGACGTTGCCTATGAGGCTCCTGAGCTCCCTGACCATCCTCCCAAGTGTGTCAGCCATCTCGCCCAGTTCATCGGTGTGCAGTGCTTGGGATTTGACAGTCAGGTCGCCGCCGGCCACCTTGTTCAGGTTCCAGGATATGGTCGCCAGCCCCCTGGTTATTACCCGCGCGATGTACCTACCCAAAACCACCGAGAGCAGGACGGAGATTATGGTGCAGACCACCATTCCAGTGTTGGCCGAAGCGGTGGTCTTTTTGTTCGACTCAAGCTGCTGGGCCGCATCTTCTTCCATGCTTTTCTGGATTGCGACGAAGGCCCTGCTGGCGACCTGGAAGGCTGGGAACGCCACCTGCCTGAGATACTGCTGGGCATCCCTGTGTCTGTTCGCCTGGCAGAGCCTGACGCACTCGTCCGCACTGGCCAGATAGCGGGCGAGCGGTTCGCTCGCCTCCCTGTGGAGCCTCTCAAGGTCCTGGTTGCCCTTTGCCACTTGCCCCAACTGCGTCATCTTGTCCGTCAGCGACCTCTTCGTTTCAAAGAAGTTTCTCAGGAACGAGCTGTCCCTGCTCAGGTCCGTCTCGATTATCAGGTCGCGGATACGTGCGGGCATCCAAGTCAGTTCCTCTTTGAGGTCGCCCATGAGACCAAGGTGTTCGACACCGACCACGTACAGGCGCTCGTCGGCCCTGCCGATCTTGGCGAAGGAGGCCAGCCCAACGCCGCTCACCACCAGCGTGAAGGCCACTACGGTAAGAAAGCCCACCATGAGCTTGGGCATCAGCTTTAGGTTCAGAAACCAGTTCATGTAGTTCTCCTGTGAATGTCCACCCGCGTGCCGTCGAGTAGCGCACGGGCGAATCAGATGAAAATATTAATGTTTTTTTTGAAAAAAAATATTTCTTGTCATTGTGCCTTGTTACACAATGATATTCTGTTTGTTTGTATTGTTACAGTTTGTGCGAATAGTGATTAGATGCCTAATTTATCTATGATTTTCTTGTGTGATTAAATTGAATGATTTTTGGCAGCAATGTGACGAATTACCTATTTGTAGCAAGACTGATTTTGCCGTGCAGACACACGCGCCAATACTGGGGAAATGGGGGCACACAAAAAAGAAAGGGACTGGCAATGCCAGTCCCTTTCTGCATCGGTGCAACGGTTTTAGGCGAGCCTGAACTTCCTGACTTGGGCTTGTAGGTCGGCCGCCAATTGGGCCAGTTCGGTGGCGGTGCGGGCCACCTCATTGGTAGTGGTGGCCATCTGCTCCGACGCGGATGCCACGGACTTGGCCTCGCTGACGCTCTCTTCCACCTGCCTGGCCACGTCGGCGCCGGCCTTGGACTGCTCCAACGTGGCATTCACCGACTCCTTGGTCCTAACCGCGAACTTGTCTAGGCTCGTCTTGATATCGTCCATCAACTCCACGGTTATGGACACCATTTCGCTGCCGTGCTGCACGGAGTCGCGCGCCTCGATGTTGTGCTGGGCTATCTCGCTCGCCGACGTGGCACTGCGGTCGGCCAACTTCCTCACTTCTTCGGCGACAACAGCGAAGCCCTTGCCCTGCTGACCTGCCTTGGCGGCCTCGATGGCGGCGTTCAGCGACAGCAGGTTGGTCTGGTTGGCTATCTCCTCTATCACGCCTATCGCCGCGGCTATCCTGCCTGTGGTCTGGGTTATCTCGTCCATCGCGCTCTTCGTCGAGGAGCCAGCCATGTTGCCCTGCTGCGTGGCCTCGAGTGCGGCGTTGAGCTGCGCCAGAGAGCCCTGGGAGCCCTTGCTGACTTCATCAATGGACGCCGACAGCTCTGTAATCGCCGCTGCCATCCTCTCCGCGCCGTCCCTCTGTTTGTCCGCGCTGCGGGCTATCTGGTCGGTTGTAGCGGACATCTCCTCGGCGGACGCCGAAAGCTCCGTTGAGCCGCTGGCCACACTGTCAATGCCCTTGGAGACCTCGCCTATGAGGCCCCTGAGTTGTTGGATCATTGTCCCAAGGCTTGCGGCCATCTCGCCCATCTCATCGGTGTACAGTGCCCTGGCACTGGCCGTAAGGTCGCCGTCCGCCACCCTCCGAACTGTTGCCGCCAGGTTCATCAGCCTCGTCCTCAGGTGGTTCGATATGAAGTTGCCGAGTATCAGCGATATGACGATGGATACCACCGTGCAGACAACCAGAAGCGTGGAGATGCTTATCATCGTCCGCGTGTTGCCCTTCACGGTGGTCTCCGACTCGTCTTTCAGGGCGTTGTAAAGGGCCATGATTTTTTCGTTGCTCTCTTTGAATACCGGGAAGGCCACGTTCCTCATGCTGTTCAGCGACTCTTGGTCCTTGTTGGCAAGGGCCAACCTGATGACATCGTCAACCAGTGGCCAGTAGCTGCTGACTTTCCTGTCAATGTCCTTCTGCATCATCTCGTAGTTTTTGTTGCCCTTGACGAGGTCGCCCATTTTTGCGATGCCGTCAATCGTGACCTTCTTGGAGTTGTTGTAGGTATCGATGTATTTTTGCATGGCGGAGGTATCCGCCTCGAGGATCAGGTCGCGGACGTGGGCCGGGATTCTGGCGAACTCCGCGTTGATTTCGGCTATGGTGCCGAGGCACTGTACGCCGAGTTTGTACATGTAGTCGTCCGCCGCGTCCATCCTGCGGAAAGAGAAGATGCTTATGATGCACACGATTACCGTGAAGGCTGTCACGCAGACGAAGCCCACCATCAGTTTCGCCTTGATCTTGAGTTGCATGTACCAGTCCAAGGTACCCTCCCGACAAAGAGACAAAAGAGCAGACGCACGAAAGGCGGACGAGCAGCGTGGAAGCACAGGGGAAAGGCTGGCGTGCCGCAGCGCGACCCCGCCAGCTAAAACCCATCCGCTTTTTATGAGCGCCGAGCAACTAGATTGTAAACCATTTTTTTGCTTCGAACAGGGAAAAGGCAGGGGCGCCCGACTAGGTCAGCCTCATTATCCTGACCGCGAAGACGATGGCCAACACCCCCATGACCAGTATGCAGGCTGCCATAGCCGCGCTGGCCGAGATTATGATGGTCCTGTTTGACTTGACCTGCGCGTAGGCGTCCCCCTTCATCTTCTCCTGCAGGAGCCCCATCGCCTGGAGGGAAGCCTGAAAGGCAGGGTAGGCCTGCTCCCTCATGTACCGCGTTGCCTCCGGCTTCCTGTTTGCCAAGCAGATCGAGGCGAACTCGTCGGCCTTGGCCCAGTACGCGCCGAGTTGGTCATTCATTTCGCCGGCCAGTTTCTCTTTTTCTGGATCGCCGGCTATCATCCGCCCGACTTGGTCAAGTTTGTCCGTCACCAAGTCCTTCGCTTCGTTGAATCCGTCGCGGAAGTCTCCCATCCTGTCGGGGTTCGACTCGATTATCATGCTGCGCATGTGTATGGGCAGGGTGTTGAACTCCTCCCGCACCTCCGCCACGACTCCGAGGTTCTCAACGCCTACGACGTAAAGACGCTCGTCCGCCCTGCCGATACTGTTCAAGAAAAACAGCCCTACGCCGCCCCCGACCAGTATCAGGGCGAAGACCAGCACACCAAGGGACACCACCAGGTGCTTCATTATTGACTTCAGCGTTCTCCACTGCTGGGTCTCGCTCATCCCTGCGGGCAGTTGGTAGCTCAATCGCGCCTCCTCA
>Ga0268262_10006369_pt1 | contig 11357 bp, 5 predicted proteins | sample TergutNc150P3_FD_190354 | JGI IMG/M metagenome (GOLD analysis project Ga0268262, IMG submission 190354) | Nasutitermes corniger P3 segment gut microbial community from laboratory colony in Florida, USA - Nc150 P3 (SPAdes) (version 2) | ecosystem: Host-associated > Arthropoda: Insects > Digestive...
CTCGTCTATTTCCAAAAGAGTTCTCAGGCCCGCATTGGCCTCGGCCGCGTCCTTCGACGCCCTGATGAGAGCTATCGTCTCGTCGAGCATGCTCAGGGCCTTCATCAGCCCTTCCAGGATGTGGTAGCGCTTCTCCGCCTGTTCGAGGTCGTACTTCGTTCTGCGGACGACCACTTCCTCTCTGTACTTGATGTAATTGCAGATCATCTCCTTCAGGTTGAGCAGCGTCGGCTTGTTGTCCACAAGAGCCAGATTGATTATTCCGTACGTGACCTCCATCTGCGTCCTCTTGAAAAGGTTCTCCAGGACCACGTTGTCTATCGCGTCCTTGTGGAGTTCGATGACGACCCTCATTCCGTCGCGGTCCGACTCGTCTCTCAGGTCGGTGATGTCCTCGAGGACCTTGTCCTTAACATACTCGGCGATCATCTCGATGAGGGCCGCCTTGTTCACCTGATACGGGAGTTCGTCGATGATTATGCTGCTCTTTCCGTTGCCGATCTCCTCGAAGTGGGTGTTCGCCCTTACCTTTATCTTTCCTCTTCCCGTCGTGTATGCGGATATGATCCCGGAAAGGCCGTACACCGTTCCTCCGGTGGGGAAGTCCGGGCCTTTGATGAACCTCATAAGGTCGTAGACGTCAGCCTCCGGGTTGTCGATCGCGTGGATTATCGCGTCGCATACCTCTGTCAGATTGTGCGGGGGCATCTTGGTGGCCATTCCCACGGCTATGCCGTCGGAACCGTTCACCAGAAGGTTGGGGAACTTCGCGGGCAGGACGCTGGGTTCTTTCAGGGAGCCGTCGAAATTGTCCACGAAATCCACCGTGTTCTTATCCAGATCCGCCAGCAGGTCCCCGGATATCTTCGACAGGCGCGCTTCGGTGTAACGCATGGCCGCCGGGGAGTCCCCGTCCACCGAACCGAAGTTGCCCTGGCCGTCCACCAGCGGATACCTGAGCGAGAAGGACTGCGCCATCCTCACCATCGCCTCGTATGCGGCCGAATCTCCGTGGGGGTGGTACTTACCCAGCACCTCTCCCACCACTCTCGCCGACTTCTTGTGCGGCCGGTTGTACGGCAGGCCGAGTTCGGACATGGCGTACAGGATCTTCCTGTGTACCGGTTTCAACCCGTCCCTTATGTCGGGAAGGGCGCGTCCCACGATAACGCTCATGGAGTAGTCGATGTAGGACCTCTTCATCTCCTTCTCGATGCTCTGGGGTATGATCTTCTTGCGCTCTTCCATGATATCACACATCCAGGTTGATCACTTCGTGAGCATGCTCGATTATGAATTCCCTTCTCGGTTCGACGTCGTCCCCCATCAGTATCGAGAATAACTGATCCGCAAGCATCCCGTCCTCGATCTCGACCCTTTTCATCATTCTGGTCTCCGGATCCATGGTGGTCTCCCACAGCTGCTGCGGGTTCATTTCTCCGAGACCTTTGTATCTGCTTACGTTCGCGCCCGCGCCCATCTCTTCCATGGCCCTCGCCATCTCGCTTTCGTTGTAGGCGTAGACCTCCTTCTTTCCTTTGGACACTCTATAGAGGGGGGGCATCGCGAGGAACACGTGGCCGTTCTCTATAAGCGGCCTCATCTGCCTGTAGAACAGCGTCAGGAGCAGTGTGCCGATGTGCGCACCGTCTACGTCCGCATCGGTCATTATAACGATGCTGTGGTACCTTATCTTGGTGACGTCGAACTCCTTCCCGATGCCGCCGCCGATGGCGATCATCAGGTTCTTTATCTCCTCGCTGTCGAGTATCTTATCCGGCCTCGCCTTCTCCACGTTCAGGATCTTACCGCGTAACGGAAGTATGGCCTGGAACGCGCGGTTCCTTCCCTGTTTGGCGCTTCCGCCCGCAGACTCGCCTTCCACAATGTACAGTTCGCACTTCGCCGGGTCCCTCTCGGAACAGTCCGCGAGCTTTCCGGGAAGGCTGCCGGATTCCAGCGCGTTCTTCCTTCTGGTCGCGTCCCTTGCTTTCCTCGCGGCCTCTCTGCCCTCCATGGCGGATATGCCCTTTTTGACGACCAGCGTAGCGGTCGCCGGGTTCTCCAAAAAGAACTCCGCAAGCTTCTCGTTCATGAATGTGGACACCGCCTTCTGGGCGATGCTGCTGCCGAGCTTCGCTTTTGTCTGGCCTTCGAACTGCGGCTCCGGCATCTTTATGCTGATGATCGCGGTGAGCCCCTCCCTGACGTCGCCTCCCTCGAGGGTCGTGTCCTTGAGAAGACCGTTCTCTTTGCCGTAGTCGTTGACTGTCTTCGTCAGCGACGTCCTGAATCCGGTGAGGTGGGTTCCGCCTTCCGGCGTGTAGATGGTGTTCACGAACGAGTCGATCGCTTCGTTATACCCGTCGGTGTACTGCAGAGCGATGTCGATCAGCACCCCGTTCCTTTCTCCGCTGAGCGCGATCGGCGGTTCGTGTATCGGTTTCTTGGATCTGTTCAGATATTGAACGAACTCGGTCACCCCTCCGTCGTAGTGGAACGTCTCGGACCTGCCGGTTCTCTTATCCTCAAAGAAAATGGTCGCCTCTTTGTTAAGGAACGCCTGGTTCCTGAATCTGTTCTGAAGCACCTCGTAATCAAATTCGATCGTCTCGAATATCCCTTCTTCGCCTATCTTCTCGTCTGGATAGAACGTTATTGTCGTTCCCGTTTTTTCGGAAGACCCTATCACTTCGACCGGACCGTCCGGTATGCCGATGTGATAGGTCTGCCTGAACACCTTCCCCTCTCTTTCGACGATGGCTATTAGGTGTTTAGACAGAGCGTTGACGACGGAAACGCCAACGCCGTGAAGCCCCCCGGATACTTTGTACGCATTCTGGTTGAACTTGCCGCCGGCGTGAAGGTCGGTGAGACACATCTCGAGCGCGTCTTTGCCTTCCTCTTTGTTCATTCCTGTCGGGATCCCGCGTCCGTCGTCGTTGACGGTCACGGAACCGTCTTCGTTGATGAAGACGCTGACCTTTGTGGCGAATCCCGCCATGACCTCGTCGATACCGTTGTCCACGACCTCGTAGACAAGGTGGTGGAGCCCTCTGCTGTCGGTGCTCCCTATGTACATTCCTGGTCTTTTTCTGACCGCTTCCAATCCTTTCAGTGCGACTATGCTGTCCGCGTTGTAGTCTGCGTCATACAGCCCCTGTTTTGTGCTCCCATCCATTTCCGCAACTCCAAATAAAATGTCTATTGAACACCGTATGCATACCAACTATTTAACGGGCATACGCGCACGCGCGCAATGGCGCGCTTCTGCCCCGTTCCGGATGGAATGTGGCAGCCATTGATAAGTCTGAAATATTGACAAACGATGCCTATGTGCATGAGCACCATTATGGAAGAGGCCCGGCGGGGAGTCAGCCCTCTCATCAAAAGAATAGCAGAGAAAGAGGGAGTCGCCGAAGAGTTCGTAAGGAACGGGATCGCCTCCGGAAGGATAGTGGTGCCCTGCAACCCCGTGCACGATCCGGAACCGTCCGCGATCGGCGAGGGCATGGGGATCAAGGTCAACGTCAACCTGGGAACATCCAGGGACATCGTCGATCTGGACAGCGAGCTCAGGAAGCTGGACATCGCGATCAAATACGGCGCGGACGCGGTCATGGACCTCAGCACCGGCGGGGACATAGACCACATCAGAAGAACTCTCATCAAGAAAGCCCCGATGATGATCGGCTCGGTTCCGATATATCAGACGGGGTTGACCGCCGCGAGAAACGACGCCATCGTGAATATGACGGAGGACGACATATTCGGCGGCATAGAGAAACACGCCAAGGACGGGATGGACTTCATGACCGTCCACTGCGGAATAACGAAGGAATCGGTCGCCTGGCTTAAGAAATGCAAGAGGGTGACGGACGTTGTCTCGAGAGGCGGATCGTTCCTTACCGCGTGGATACTCCATAACGGAGAGGAGAACCCTCTTTACAAGAATTTCGACTATCTTCTCGAGATGGCCAGGAAGTACGAGTTCGCCCTTTCTCTTGGGGACGGGTTCAGGCCCGGGTGCATCGACGACGCGTCCGACCAAGCTCAGCTAGCTGAGCTGATGACGCTGGGCCACCTGGTCGAAAGGTGCAGGGAGGCCGGCGTCCAGAGCATGGTCGAAGGCCCGGGGCACGTCCCGTTGGACCAGGTCCCGATGAACATGCAGCTGGAGAAGAGGCTCTGCCATGACGCTCCGTTCTACGTTCTCGGGCCTCTTGTGACCGATATCGCGCCGGGTTACGACCACATCGTCGGAGCGATCGGGGGCGCCGTGGCGGCGCAGCACGGCGCGGATTTCCTCTGCTATCTTACTCCCGCGGAGCACCTGTCCCTTCCGAACGAGGACGACGTGAAAGAGGGGCTCATCGCTTCGAAGATAGCCGCGCACGTCGGGGACATCTGCAGAGGCAGAGGCAGGGAGATGGACACGAAGATGGCGGCGGCCAGGAAGGCCCTTGACTGGAACACGATGTTCGAAGTGTGCATAGATCCCGAGAAGGCCAGAAGGTACAGATCGAGAGGATGCACGAAGGAAGAGGACGGCTGCTCAATGTGCGGCGACGTCTGCGCTGTGAAGATAGTGAACAAATATCTGATCAGGAACGGTCCGAAAGAGGACTGTTGAGACAAGTGGAGCCACTGGAGGGGATCGAACCCCCGGCCTACAGTTTACGAAACTGCCGCTCTGCCGCTGAGCCACAGTGGCGTTGGACCGCTGATTGAGCCATAAGATAAAAAGTTTTACTATGCCGCGGCTTTGCGCGCAAAGTCCGGCCTGCGCCTAAACTGAGATGTTTGCGCCTAAGTTTCTGCTCTCCGAGGGCTTAAGGCAGCCGTTTTCAGTAATATTTGTCTATCCCGCCATACCCCGGGATCAGCTTCCCTTTCCTCGTTTTCTCGATGAAACTGCACAGCCGCCTCCTGAATTCGTCGGGCCTTCTGCGTGCGGCGTCAATGTAGGCAATTCTTATTCTTTTGTAAGGGTCCGAAAACTGTTGAAAATATTCCCAGGCAGCTTCATCCGCTTTGATAGCTGCGAGAATATCCTCCGGATATACGAATTCTTCACTCAATACCTGAGAAACACTCTCCATGGTATCCGCGTGAACTAGGCTTTTTTCAACAAGCCAACTAAGCCGTTCCTTGTTGGCCTGCGAATACTTGCTTTTAGGCGTGCGCGGAGAAAACCTCTGAATTTTGTGGTCTTTATCTAACTGCCGGACCGTGCTGTCGATCCAGCCGAAACATAGTGCTTCCTCGACCGCATCGTTATACGAGATCGCTTTTTCTCCGGAAGATCGCAATGGAAAAACAAACCAGACCTCGGTCTCTTTGTTGTGGTTCTCATGCAACCATTCCCGCCATTCCGCTCTTGTCCTGAAATAACGCGGGACAGTGCTGTTCTCCATGGATTAACACCCACTAGTATCGATATAAAAACTCCGTTGCGCCGGATATTGCCCGCGGGATTCTTATCTTCTGTATTTCGGGAACATGTCCCTGAATACAACGGCGTCCGCCGCGATGAGCGGCGACTCGCAGATGAACGTGCAGTCCTGCCCCGAATCCGCAAGCACGTCGGCCAGCATCTGCATGTCTGGCTCTTTGGAACTCAGCGGGAGATGCGATATCTCTCCCCTGTCGCCGTACTTGATGCAGCTGATATGGAAATGCGCGATCTTGCCGCAGAGCGGGAAGAATTCGTCGACCAGTCTGATCATGTCGTCTTTTGTCTTGAGGCACCCGACGTCCCTTGCGTGAACGTGCGCGACGTCAAGCACCGGCCTTACGCCGTCGACGTCTTCCATCACTTTTGCTATCTCTTTGAGAGTTCCGAACTGCCCCTTCTTGCCCATGGTCTCCACGCCGAGGATCACGTCCTTTATCCCGGCGTCGTCCATCTTCTCTCTGCATTTCGACAATCCTTCGATCACCGACCCGAGAGCCGTGTCCGGGGACTTCCCGTAGGATGCGGCGTGTATCACTATGATGTAGGCTCCAAGGCTGTGAGCGGCTTGTACGGTGTCCATGACCCAGGCGATGCTTTTCTCCCTCGTTTCCGGTTCGTCGGAGTTGAAGCTGATGAAGTACGGCGCATGGCAGCTAAGCCTTATGTCGAGATCTTTCGCAGCCACTCCTATGGCCTTCGCCCTTTCCGGCGTTATCCTTGCGCCTCTTACGAACTCGACCTCCAGAGCATCCAATCCGATGCTCTTTGTATATTTCAGCGAACCTTCGGGCGTCTTCCCTTCGCTCGGATAACCTGCCGGACCAAAACGCATAGCATGCCAATGACTTACGCCTATTTCAGGGTTCTCAGGTCCTTTCTCTTCAACATTCTTAGGAATATTTCTTCAACATTCTTAGGAATATTTCTTCAACATTTCTGGGAATAACTTCATGCCAGATTCTGTCTGACACAACGCAGGTTTTTCTCCTGAAACGACCAAGAGTAGAATAGCAAATCCTTTAGCCTGTCTGAGCATAATCGTACTCGTGCAGATAGAACTCGATGTCTCGCTTGACCCCACTCTCGGGTGCGGACAGGCCCACAGATGGAGAAAAGCCGGCGGCATATGGAACGGCGTTATCGGAGAGGATGTCATCGATCTGACCGAGAACGCCCGCGGTTTCGAGGCGGAAGGGTGTTCGGACCAAGGAATACTGCTGGACTACTTCCGAAAGGGGGATGATCTTCCCCGGATCATCAAAGAGATATCGAAAGCTGATCCGTACGTCGCTTCGCTGTCGTCGTCCTGCCCTGGCATGAGGATACTGAAACAGGAGCCCTGGGAATGTCTTGCCACATACGTCCTGGCGACCAACGTGAACGTCAAAAGGATCGCCAAGATGGTGGAGTCCGTCTGCGACATGTTCGGCAAAGACCTGGGCGCGAGGAGAGCGTTCCCGTCGCCCAAGCAGATCCTGGACAAACAGAACGAGATAGGGGTGTGCAGGCTCGGGTACCGCGAGGAAAGGTTCATCGAGCTTGCGGAGAACACAGAGAACGGCGCCGTCGATCTGAGAGCTATAGCCGAGAAGGACTATACCGGATGCATCAAAAGCCTGATGGAGATAAACGGCGTCGGACCGAAAGTGGCCGACTGCGTGGCGCTCTTCGGATTCGGGCATCTCGAGGCCTTCCCGGTGGACGCCAGGATCTCGAAGTGCCTCGAAGAGATGTACGGTGTGAAGGGGAGTTACAAGGTCATGAGCGAATTCGGAAGGAAGAAGTTCGGAAGATACGCCGGGTACGCGCAGGAGTTCCTTTATCACAGCGCCGTCATAACCGGCCTCTGAGGATCATATCGCCCCGGGATTCGTTTTCAGATAGAACTCCGATACGTCCCAATCCTCCTCTTCGGAGGGCTTCGCCTCCTCTATCTTCACGCCCAGGACCCTGGCGACCTCTTTTATGTGCTTGTACGCTTTGTCGCTGCCTTTGAAGTTCTCCACTTTGGCGCCCGAGGACGATACCTTTCCGGAGAAGTTGCCGATTATCTTCGTTCCGTCGAAGATCACGCATTCCGTCGCGCCGCACTCCCTTTTGATCATGTCGCGGAGATAGATGTGCAGGTTGTCCTGAGTGTTCAGAAGGAATGTCTCCTTGAACATATCCGGTTTCAACGCCGCGTCCTCTTTCAGCATCCACCTCAGCGTGGGGTCGTCCTTCACCAGGAACCCTTTGACGAGGTATTTCTCTTTCTCAAGGTCGGAGAGGATCTTCCTTACGACCGACATCCTGACGGAAATGAACTGTGCCAGCTCTTCCGCGGAGAATGTGCCGAGATCTTTGAAATGCCTTTTTGTGATGGCCTTTAGCGCGGCCTCTTTGCTTATGCGGCCCGGAGGCACGATGTAATAGAACGAGTCCTGATCCTGATACAGGGCGGACATCTTGGAGAGTTCCGTGACAAGCTCCAGGGTCCTTTCCTCCGAGAACGGGGAATTGGATATTATCTCCTTTCTTGATATGGGCTGCCTCTCGCGGATCATCTCCGTGACTATCTTCGCGTCCTTTTCGAGTTCGCCGGCTTTGGCGGCGCGGTAGACGTGCGCGAACTCCGCAGTGGTGTATCCCACGTATCCCGGCAGGAGCGTCATCCGGAGAAGGCCTCCTCTGCTCAGTATCTTCTTGAACGGTACTTTTTGGGATACTCTTGTGACCATCTCCTGATCGTTCCTTATGTATCCTCTGGCCTTCACCGCCTCGTCGACGGTGGGGTACTTTTCGGATTTTGCGATCCTCTGTTTCAGGAACACGTAACTGAGGTATTCCTCGTCCGACATCGTCCTGTCAATGAACTCTCCCTTTGCATAGAACCCGTTGACGAACCTGTACCCGTTGTCCTTCAGGCACTTCGCTTTTTCTTCATCAAGCTCGGACGCGTCCTTTCCCAGGATCTCCCTTATCCTTACTATGTCCACCCCTTTCATGTTGAAGAACCCCATCAGACGGTCCAGTGCGGAGAGGATGTCCTGCAGTAGCTCCGGCGTATCCATGTCTACGCTTCTCACCTCGATGCATCCTGACATCTCCCATATCTCCAGAGCGCCCACTACCCTGTTCCCTTTTGTGGCTGGGTATATCCACCTGTCTCCGTATCTTGCGGAGAGTTCGGACCATTTCGATCCCAGGTCCGGATCGAACAGCGACCGTATGGTCACCCTCTCCGCCCTGTTCCTTACTCTGGTTATCTGGGGTACCTCTTCGGGCATAACGTACATCTGGCTCTGTCCGCTTCCGACATAGATCGTCACCGCGCCCACTGCCGCCGCGCACCTCTCCGCCTCTTCGGATGTTACGCCGACCAGGAAGCGCAGCGCCTGCGCGGGTATGGGTCCGTATGAGATTATGCATTCGCGGATCAGATCCTCCGTAGGATCCTTTTCCGGTCTTTTCGGATGGTACGGTTTGTACGTGTTCTCTGTGCCCCAGTCCTCCCTGTCGCTGAATGCGCGGATGATCATCAGAGAGCGGTCGAGCCTCTGGATGGATTCCTTGACCTCCGCTTTTTCCCCGCCGGTCAGCGCGAACAGCTGCCTCATTGTGGCCTGCCCCAATCCCTCTATCAGGGAGAACAGTTTGGCGTCGTTCTCCGTCACCTCGGACGGCCTCAGGGTCGCAAGCCTGTCGCCGTCCTCGGAGAGCACATATCTGACCCTTCCTCTCACGAACCGTCCGAGGAGCAGCCTTTCCGATTCTCTCAGTTTGTACCATTCCTCGAGACTGAAGTTCTTGACCCTGTTGTAGACGTCTATCTCGCTCCCTGCGGAACCATAGAATTTGAAATAATCCTCGATGGAGTCGAATTGCTCCCCCTTCGTCCTTCTGTACTCTTCGACGGTGTCGAAATCGTATATGTTCTCCTTTCCCGCCCTGAGCCTCATGCGGTCCAGCGTCTTCATGTACTGCGGGCTCTGGGAGATCAGGAACTGCCCTTTAACCACCTCCTCGCTGTTGACCAGCGAGTCCAATGCTGTCTGGGCGTCCTTCTCCGTTATCGAGAGGGAGAACGCGACCTCCGGAACGGTGGCCGGAGCGAAACAGTCCAGATACCTGAAGACGATCTCGTCCAGACACTTGTTCTTGTCGAGCCCGGACGGTTCCGCCCTTGAGAAATACCACTTGTTGTTCGCTGTAAGGTCGATCCTCGTCACAAGGTACATCGACTCCAGTTTCCTCATCGACCTGAACGTCACATCCTCGCTTATCTCCAAAGCGGCGGTGATGTCGCTGAGCGCGGTCCTCTCGCCGACCTGCCCGAGCACCTTCAGGTCGATCTCGTTCAGATCGCGTTCCTTTGCGGTCGCCGCCGCGTACACCGGGACCTCGCTCTTCACCATTATGTGGGGTTCGTCCATGAACACCGTCCCGATCGCTCCCTCTTTGAGCAGCTCTCTCACCCACTCGTCGACGACCTTCTTGTCGTCGTCGCAATACGAATAGATGTTGCGTCCCCTCTCCCTCACCGCCTGAAGCGGGCCGGTCCTCTTAAGGAGCGGGACTATGTCGTTCTTCGACGATATGCGCCCTATCTTCTGCCGGAAGTAAGGTATGACGTGGTCCTCGTCGAACTCGAACTCCTTCACGGATTCCCCGAGCGCTCTGTGAAGGACTTTGCGGTGAAGCTCTTTGAGAAGTTCCGACCTGTCCTCCATCAGAACGATGTCGGTGAATCCGGACAGGATTATGGAATGCGCGAAAGGCGAGGGAGTGCCGCTGAACTGGAATGTCTGGACGCCCATCTTCCCGTTCTCTATCATCTCCAGGACCTCCGCCGCGTTCTTGATGTCCATGTCGTCCTCCAGCACTTCGCGGTATGTCTCTTCTATAACGGGGGCGTTCTCCATGTTGCCCAGCATGTCCAAGAGATAGGAGGAGCGGACCTGCTGCCTGTTCACGGATATCGGGCGGCCGAGATAGTTCCTCAGTATCATGAAGCTTCTCGCCGCCGTGTGCCTGAACCTGAGCTTGAATATCTCCGAGTCCTTTATCGCCTTCCTCAGTATCGAGTCCAGCTCCCTGGATGTCAGAAGGCCCGGTATCTGCTCGATGTCGATCTTTCTGGGGGTGCCTATCATGAAGTTGTCGTCGGACATCGTGACGGAGACGTTCGAGCCTATCATGTTGGACAGCCGATACGCATACCCTCTGGATAGTGCGTCGTTGACCCTTCTTCCGAACGGGAAGTGAAAGATGATCCTCTGATTCCCGGACGGGTCGATGTACTCCTCGATCGCGAGCCTGTCGACGTCCGGTATGCTGCCGGTGACTGCTTTCTGCTCCTTGAAATATGATACGAGGCTCCTTGCCGATCCTTCGTCGATATCGAATTCCCTGCTTAGCCTGGGTATCAGGTCCGCCGGCTCGTCCCAGATCAGCTGGGACATCTCTTTCCTGAAAACGGCGACGTCCATCGACAGATCGAAACTCCTCGGGAGCATCTCCCCCGCCCACGACGGCACGGTGGGTTTTCTTCCGGTCGCCTCCTTGACGTGCGCCACCATCCCTTTCGACCTTACGAATTCGAGCGACCTTCCCCCGAGAACGAACACGTCCCTCGGCGCGAGCCTTTCGACGAACTTCTCCGACAACTCCCCGGCAGTGGTGCCGTGGTTCGTCACCACGCGGTAGTTCGCTTCCTCCGGTATGGTGCCGAGATTCATCAGATAGATCATCCTGGCGCCCTTCTTCCTGCCGAACCGGCCCTCTTCTTCGTCGTACCATATCTTAGAATAGACGCCTTCGTGCTCGTCCTTGCTCCCGAGATACCTCAGGACGTCGACGAAACTGTCCTTTTTGAGATTCCTGTAACAATAAGAGCCTTTTACGAGCTCGTATGCCG
>Ga0268262_10006370_pt1 | contig 11356 bp, 4 predicted proteins | sample TergutNc150P3_FD_190354 | JGI IMG/M metagenome (GOLD analysis project Ga0268262, IMG submission 190354) | Nasutitermes corniger P3 segment gut microbial community from laboratory colony in Florida, USA - Nc150 P3 (SPAdes) (version 2) | ecosystem: Host-associated > Arthropoda: Insects > Digestive...
TTCCAACATGGAACAAACCGCACATACTCTACTGCTATGAATTTTTTCCTGAGTATATTGGCTTGCCGGTAGGTTGTTTGGATGGTTTGTTGGCTATTCTTGAGCATTATCAAATAACACCCGAATTGCAAAACAAACAAAATCATGGACAGAGTATTGATGTTCGGTTTACCGGGGAACTTCGTGATGATCAAAAAGAAGCTTTTCAAAAACTAATGATAAATCAAACAGGAATACTTTCTGCCGCCACAGCTTTCGGCAAAACTGTTGTCGCTCTTAAGATGATAGCGGAACGAAAAATAAATACGTTAATATTGGTTCATCGCAAATTACTTGCCGATCAATGGGTAGAGCGAATAAATCAATTTTTAGGAATCCCCAAAAAGGATATAGGTTATTACAGTGGGACAAAAAAGAAACGTACCGGAATTATTGATATAGCCGTTATGCAGAGCATTGTAAAGAAAGATAAAGTAGAAGATTGGGTAGTTGAATATGGACAGGTTATTATTGATGAGTGTCATCACATTTCCGCCGCATCCTTTGAGCGGATTATAAGAAAATGTTCGTCTTATTATCGTTTAGGTCTTTCAGCAACTGTGGTTCGTAAAGACGGTCAACATCCAATTGTAATGATGAATTTAGGAGAAGTCCGCTACTCTAATACTCATAGTATCCCATTGTTTACGCAAAAAGTATTTCCACGTTTTACCAGCTTTAGCATACTCGTTGAAATAAATACAGATGACAAGATAGAGAACACGGCGCTACCAATTCAAGAAATATTTCATAATCTCTACTTAAATGAAAATAGGAATAAACTGATCATTCAAGATATTTTGAACGCACATCGTGAAGGTCGGGAATGTCTTGTTTTAAGTGAACGACTTGAACATTTAGAGATACTAAGAGACGTTTTGAAAGAACACATTTCAAGTCTTTTTGTGTTAAAAGGCGGTCTTGGGAAAAAACAGATCAAAGCAATTATGGAAGCGATTAAAAATACTCCTTCGCATGAACACAAGGTTATTCTTGCTACAGGAAAATATCTTGGGGAAGGTTTTGATTTACCAAGTCTTGACACTCTGTTTCTGGTTTTTCCTTTTTCATGGAAGGGAATGCTTGTGCAATACACCGGACGCCTTAACCGCGCTTCTTATGGGAAAAAGGAAATACGGGTTTATGATTATGTTGATGATAAAGTACCAGTGTTATTACGGATGTATGGAAGACGATTGAAAGGGTATAAAGCGTTGGGGTTTACGGTGGGGTAGAAAAATTATATTTCTATATCCTCCCTTGAACACGTTTCATCATTTTCTTTTCAATTAAATCTGCAAGTTTTTCGCGCCTGTCTTTGAAAAAACCTTCGAAATCATCATTTCTTAAAAACGCAGGATCCATTTTATGTGATATAAGATTTTCATTTATTTCATTTTCCAAAAGGGGTATCGCCCCTTTTATTTTTGTATTTCCATTTTCAATATCTTTAATAAATTCACTGGGAGCTTTCCCCGATACTACTCCTCTATTGGTATTTGGACTAATAGGTGCTTTGTTTATTATTGAATCATAATCATCTTTTTTGATATTGTTTTCTTTACACCATTTTTTAGGGAATATATGATCGATATCGACATCTTCTTTCATAAATACTGTTTGGTCGTATTCTTTTCCAGATATATAGTCTTTTGCTCCTGATTTAGCGATTAATATTGTTAATCCTTTGTAAGCTGCACTTAATTTACTTCGCATTGTATTTAAACGGTCTATACTAAAATTAGCATCACGGATTGTAAATGGTTCATCAGAAGAAGGAGCAATCACCCATGAGCTTACCTGAATAAAATCATAGGCAATTCGTGTTTCAATACTTGAACCATATAATTCACCGAATATACCACACCAAAACCAACGTTCAAGCATTTTAAAGACAGTTGCATTATTGTAATTCTTTTTACCAATTTTTGAAATAATTGACGCTAAAGCGGTAACTTGCGACTGATAAGGCAAATCACGAAGACGGTAAAATCCTAACCTTATCAGAAAGTCTGCCACAGTAATGAATGATTCCTCAACATTATCTCTATATTTTTTATATGCCTCAAGAGGAACGTCCAACAATGCTTTTTTTGTTGCTGATATTTGCGGAATTTGTTTTCCTGTTTTTCCTTCTTTTATTGCAATATTATGTTTATCTTCTGTATATAATAGTGAAATAACTTGAAAGAAGTCCGTACTAGAAACACCTGTCAATATTCCATCGTTCTGCTTTGCAAACATTGCTGTAGAATGAATACGTTCCATTATACCTGCTTCATCTCTTTCATCATCACCATACCAGTCATTTCGCAAAAGGTATCCATCAGCAGCATAAATAGCGGTAATTAATTCAAAAGCATCCAGCGGTTTCCCTCCTGTATTTACTTTTTCAAAAACCAGACATACCGCTTCTTTTGTTGTTTCTTTTTTAAGCTTTATGACAGGGATAGAATATGTTGTTAATGGTTCAATAATTTGATTAAAGAATTTAGTTATTAAATTGAGTGAGTCTTTAAGTTCGTTAGGTTTTGCCTGACTTATGTATTCAATATATTCATTTTGCCATTTTGCCCATTTGAAAGACATATTTAAAGGAAAAAACAACTTTTCAAATTCTTCATTACTGGTAGATAAAACAGTTTGATCATCAATTTTCTTTGTCTCAGGTACAATTATTACAGAGTCTGAAATATCATAATCATCTGAAACTGCTTTTTGAATATCTAAATAATAAAATCTTTTTACCTTTTTATTTTTATCATCTGTTGTCTCAACCGCAGAATCATTAAACATAGATAAAAATAATGATGTCGTCCTTTGCTGTCCATCCAGAATTAATTCGGTCGGAGTAATCTTTGCCGGTAATGAAACGCCTTCGATTGGACGAGGTACAAAATTTACTTCTCCTCCCACTTCCAAGGTCATTAAAGCGCCAATGGGAAAACCTTTCAATATTGAAATTATAAGTTCTTTAATTCCGTTTTCACTCCAAACCCAACCGCGCTGAAAGTCCGGTAACTGTAAAACACCTTTTGCTGCGTCACTTAGAATATCTGTCAGTAGTTTTGGATTGGTTTCAAATGATTTCATTGGTATTTACATCTACATAATAATATACAATAAACCAAATCAAGTTACTATAGTTACAAACTCGTTTTTAAACAGTTCAAAGAGAGAGGTAGTTCACTGTTTTATGAAGAGGCAGTATTTTGATATTGTAAGGTAGTATTTTTATATGGTGGTAGTTTATCCCAAAATATGATAAAATTCATCATTGTATGAACTTTCAGACCATAAAACCGGGAGACCGTCTAAAAGGGCTAATTCCAGGAGAAACAATCCAAATTATTACCACCCAATCTGTTGGAAATGATGCCATTGAGGTCTATTATCGAAAAAATGATGGTTCATTAGGGCAACAACTCCTTTACTCTGATTCATTTAGTAACCTTTCAATAGAAACCGAGAAATTACCATGGAAATTCGATGCGGATGCCGCTCAAGTCAGGCTTACTTCTGAAGCCTATCGGATAAAACTTGCCCATCTATTTGATCCCCATCTGGCTGTCCATACATCACTGATAGTGCCATTGCCCCACCAGATAACCGCTGTTTATGGAGAAATGATCTCCCGTCAGCCGTTACGTTTTCTATTGGCCGATGATCCGGGAGCCGGAAAGACCATAATGTCAGGTCTTCTAATTAAAGAATTAAAAGTCCGGGGAGACCTAAACCGTTGTCTTATCGTTTCACCTGGCAATCTTGTTGAGCAATGGCAGGACGAACTTTACAGCAAGTTTCAGCTTGAATTTGAAATACTCACAAACGATATGCTTGAATCGTCTGTCAGAGGAAACGCATTTCTGGATAAACATTACTTAATTGCAAGGCTGGATAAACTTTCTCGTAACGAGGAAATTCAAGAGAAATTGAAATATTCAGAATGGGACCTTATCATCTGTGACGAAGCACATAAAATGTCAGCTACCATATCAGGAGACAAGGAACAACATACAAAACGTTATAATCTTGGTTTATTACTTTCTTCTATTACACGTCATTTTTTATTGCTCACCGCAACTCCTCACAATGGCAAAGAAGATGATTTTCAATTGTTTTTACGCCTGCTTGACGGCGACCGTTTCGAGGGGAAAAACAGAAGCAAACGAGAAACAAACGCAAGCGATATCATGCGCCGTCTGGTAAAAGAAGAACTTTTAACTTTTGAAGCCAAGCCGCTTTTTCCGGAACGCCTTGCCTACACTCTCAAATATGAACTCTCTGATCAGGAGATGGAGCTTTATAATAAAGTTACCGATTATGTCAGAACAAATTTTGACATGGCCCAGAAAGTCCTTGATCCAAAACGAGCCCATGCTGTAGGGTTTGCCCTTACTGTTTTACAGCGCCGCTTGGCATCTTCTCCGGAAGCTATTTATCAATCTTTACACCGCCGCAGAGAACGGCTTGAAGAAAAACTGGAATTTTATCAAACAGCAAGGGACGTACATGGTTCAACTCTTACGCCTGATTTTTCGGAAGATTTTACCGAAGAAGACTGGGAAGATTATGATGACGCATCAGAAGAAGAAGCAAATAAAATTGAAGATTCTTTCCTTGATGATGCTACTGCCGCAAAGACAATAGCCGAACTGGAAACAGAAATCCATACTTTAAATAATTTGGAAGTTGAAGCAAAGCAATTACTTAATTCTGGCATAGATAAAAAATGGGAACAGCTCTCTGTAACATTACAGGATAATCCCCTTATGTCCGGTGAAAAAAGCCGGGAAAAAGTTATTATTTTTACCGAACATCGTGATACCCTGCATTATTTAGCAACCAGAATTCGTAACATGCTTGCGAATGATGACGCAGTTGTAACTATACAGGGCGGTATGCGGCGGGAAGAACGAAAACTGGTTGAAGAACGATTTAAAAACGAAGCAAATGTTTGCGTTCTTGTCGCTACTGATGCGGCCGGTGAAGGTATTAATTTACAGCGCGCACATCTGATGATAAATTACGACCTTCCATGGAACCCAAACCGTCTTGAACAGCGTTTTGGTCGTATTCACCGGATTGGACAGAAAACAACCTGTCATCTTTGGAACCTTGTCGCAAAGGATACCAGAGAAGGAGACGTATTTACCCGTCTCTTCGAAAAATTGGATAATGAACGTAAAGCTTTAGGCGGAAAAGTATTTGATGTCTTGGGAAAAGTAAATTTTGGAGACAGACCTTTAAGAGAACTTCTTATCGAAGCGATACGATACGGAAATCTACCCGAAACCCGTGCAAAATTGGAAAAAACAATTGACGGCGCTTTGGATCACAGCGAATTAGAACGTCTCATTGCAGAACGTTCTCTTGCCGGGCAGAGCCTTGGAATAGAACAAGTTCATGAAATCCGTGAAGCTATGGAACGCATTGAAGCCCGCCGCTTACAGCCGCACTTTATTGAAAGTTTTTTTGTTGGTGCCTTTGAAAATATGAAAGGACAAATCCGCAAGCGTCCTGATCATCGTTATATGATACCTCATGTGCCAAAAAGCCTGCAAGAAAGCCGTTCAAATTTTGGCGTAACATATCCTATTGCTAAAAGTTATGAAGCAATCACTTTTGAAAAAGAATATGTTCATGTTGATGGACGGGTTGATGACGCAACATTAATCTGTCCAGGACACCCGCTTTTGGGCGCACTCATCGGTGAAATACTTGGGAAAAATCAAGCTCTGCTTAAGCAAGGTACTATTTTTATTGATGATACCGAATCAGGAAAAAAAGACAGGTTGCTTTTCTTTATTGAAGATATTCTTGAAGATGGACGAATTAACAGCACTGGTCATCCGGTAAAGGCATCTCACAGAATGCACTTTATTGAAGTCTATAAAGATGGAATAGTGGAATCTGCCGGACTTGCCCCCTATCTGGATTATACTGTACCGACTCAGGAAGAATATCTTATTCTGCAGAAACTCATAAAAGACACTACATGGTGGGAGCAAGATGTTGAAACTCTTGCCAGAAATTACGCTGTAAATAACCTGATGCCCGCCCATTTGAAAGAAATAAAAGAACGCCGAATTGAATATGTAAACAAAGTTGAACAGGAAGTAAAAAACAGGCTTAATGCTGAAATTAGTTATTGGGATACCCAAGCCGGTATTATGTCTGATCAGGCTGTTCAAGGTAAAGTAAATGCCCGTCTAAATGCGGATAAATTTAGAGAAAGAGTCAATAGCCTGGAAATGCGCCTGAACCAACGACTTGCAGAACTAGCTCTTGAGCGCAACATTGTCTCAAAACCGCCGACAGTGTTAGGCGGAGCATGGATAGTACCCCGTTCAATGCTGTCTTCTGGTGCTGTAAATGAACCAACCAATTCAACTGAAGAAGGTCGAGATAAAATAGAACAGATAGCCATGCAAACAATCATGACAATGGAACGTGAATTGGGCAATGTTCCCAAAGATGTCAGTAAAGATAATCTTGGCTATGACATCGAGTCTAAAACACAAGCAGGCTCTTTGCGGTTTATTGAAGTTAAGGGAAGGGCGTCAGGGAATAATGATGTAACCGTTACCCACAATGAAATGAAAGTTGCCGCAAATTCACCGGATAAATGTATTCTGGCGGTAGTGATAATTGATGATAATAAGCGTAATGTTATATACTTTATGAACTGGATTGATACAGGACCGTCTTTTGCAGAGAGTAAGCGTAGTTTGGATTTAAAGAAGCTTCGACAGGTATCAAAGGTGGTTCTTGAGAAGGAAATTTATTGTGGAAAAGTTTGAATGTTTACTTGGAGAAACATATCAATTTGACGTAGAAGTTGCGTTTACTCCCAATATTTTTCACTTAGGGACATTAAAAATGAGTCACAAGGATATTACTATACAATTTTCATGTGAATATGCAAGAGATAATAATGAGGAGAATTTTCATTGGAAATATGAAGAAATATTTTGTCAATCAAAAGATTTATATTTTAAGCTTTTCAATTTAGAAATGATAAATGCTGATAATGGTATATTTCATAATTGTTCATATAACCGTATGTATTATAGAGCAACTTATTCTGTCCAATACATGATTTGCTCCGAATCGCCGTTATCTGTTAATGATATATTAATAGGATTTTCTATTTACTCGAAAGATATAAATAGATGGATAGGAGATACAAGAAAACAAGAGGCAATACTAAATTACTATGTATCTCCAGATTCAAATACAGTTGATTTATCGGAATTTAGTACGGAATTAAGTTCGGATTGTTTAATAAAATGTGATTACACCACAACTATTTATCATAATTCTCCTGGATACATGGGTGGTATATCGTACCCACCAAGAATTATTATATCGTATTTAAAACAAGTTAATTTTAAACGGATCATAAATGATTTGTATTACTTATTAGATGTTTTTTCATTTTTAATTGGAGAGAATATATTAATAAGAGATGCAAGACTTACATTATATGGATTCCATAGAAATATAGTAAAAACATATATTTATTTTTGCCACAATCAAGAAAAAAGCATAAAGAATAAAAAACATGTGGTGTTTTTCCCTTTGGGTACAGATTTAAGATTCAGGATGGACGATGTACCGGAATTTCCAATAGAAACATTCAAAAGCTTTTTTAGCTTAAATGATTATAAACGTAGATTAATAAAACAATTATTGAAAGCTAGAACTATGGCAATTGGAGAAGATAAGTATTTATCTATTTTTCGTGTAGCTGAAAAACTTTCATTTAGAAAAGGTCACAATGTAACAGAGAATATGATGAGAGCATATGAGTACATTAAAGATTTTTTCCCAGATAATTTTCTTAATGATCACATAGAGAAGATGGTTAAACTAAGGAATGATATTTCTCATGCTAATGAATATTCTGTAGATGAAAGAACATTGCAATTATATATAGGCGCGGTTGATGTTTTAGCAACATTCTTAATTATGAAGAAGTTATTAATTATAAATGAACAAATAATAGTAAAGGTTTTACCTCGTCATAGAGAATTACAAAGTATGGTTGTGCCAAAAATATATTATAGTGACAATAGACAAAAGGAGAAAGAATCAAAAAGTGTGGATTCTTTGAAAAATATATGAGCATGACCAAAAAACTCATAGAAGTAGCCCTCCCCCTGGAAGCAATCAACGCCGAAGCCGCCCGGGAAAAATCAATACGTCATGGGCATCCTTCTACATTGCATCTCTGGTGGGCGCGCCGTCCGCTTGCGGCTTGCCGGGCGGTGCTTTTTGCTTCTCTTGTTGACGATCCTTCCAGTCATAAAGATAAATTCCCTACGGAAGAAGCGCAAGAAAAAGAACGCCAACGCCTTTTTGAACTTATTGAACGACTGGTAAAGTGGGAAAATATTAATGATGAAAAACTCTACAAGGAAGCATGGCAAGAAATACTTGCATCTACAGGCGGAAAACCACCGCCGATTCTTGATCCGTTTGCGGGCGGAGGATCAATCCCGCTGGAAGCCCAGCGGCTTGGGCTTGAAGCACATGCCGGAGACTTAAATCCTGTTGCGGTACTTATCAACAAAGCCTTAATTGAAATACCGCCCAAGTTTGCCAACTGTCCGCCTGTAAACCCCGAGGCACGTGAAAAAATCGGCGGAACAAATGAATGGAAAGACGCAGCAGGACTTGCCGAAGATGTACGCTATTACGGCGAATGGATGAGAAAAAAGGCTTTTGAAAAAATCGGTCATCTGTACCCAAAAGTAAATGTTCCTGCAACAGATAAAACAACAAGCTACGATGCTACGGTAATAGCCTGGCTCTGGGCGCGGACAGTACAATGCCCGAACCCTGCCTGTAAAGCGGAAATGCCGCTTGTGCGTTCTTTTGAAATTTCAAAAAAGAAAGGCAAGGAAGCATGGGTTAGTCCAAAGATAGATAAAACAAAAAAAATAATTCATTTTGAAGTTAGAGAAGGCAAAGGGAAAATACCAGACGGTACGGTAAACCGTAACGGCGCGAAGTGTATTTGTTGCGGCGGACCGGTTCCTTTGCAATATATTCGTGATGAAGGCAGGCAAGGACGCATGGGAGCACGGCTCATGGCTATTGTCGCCGAAGGTCAGGGTGAGGGACGTAAATACCTTTCGCCTGATGAAATGCAGAAAAAAGTGGCGGATATTCCAAAGCCGAATGATTATCCAGAAGGTGACTTACCGGAAAAAGCATTGGGGTTTCGTGTTCAGTTGTATGGAATGACAAAATATACTGACCTTTTCACACCTCGCCAGCTTACCGCATTAGTAAAATTCAGCGATCTGGTTGGTGAAGTGATTACGCAAATAAAAAAAGATGCAGAAGACTCAACTAATTACGCGAATAACGATAATGAAAAAGGATTGGATGAAGGCGGTACAGGCGCAAAAGCTTACGCTGAGGCGGTGGGAGTGTATTTGACCTGTGCTATTGATAGGTTGGTAATGACTGGTAATAATCTTGTTCGTTGGAATAGTTCAGGAGAAAAAGCACAACATTGTTTTGGGAGGCAAGCTTTACCTATGTTATGGGATTATGCAGAACCAAATTTTTTTGCTTATGCCACAGGTAGCATAAATTCTGCAATTTTTTATGCTTATGATCCAATTCAAAAATTGCCATTAGGGGTAACAGGCGGAGTAGCATATCAAAAAGACGCAACTCAATTATCAGTCAACAGTCCAATCGTAATTTCAACTGATCCGCCTTATTACGACAATATAGGTTATGCTGATTTGTCAGATTTCTTTTATATCTGGCTACGCCGTTCCTTAAAGAATGTATATCCAAAATTATTTTCTACCATACTTGTTCCCAAAGCGGAAGAATTGGTTGCTACTCCTTTTCGTTTTGACGGAAATAAAGGCAAGGCAAAATCATTTTTTGAAAACGGAATGTTACAGGCATTCAGGAAAATGCGAAAAACTGTTTCTCCTAATTTTCCCCTAACGGTTTACTATGCCTACAAACAAACCGATAGCGATGAAGATGAGGAAAAATCCTCTACCGAGAGTTCTTCATCAGGCTGGGAAACCATGTTACAGGCAATTATAAAAGCAGGTTTTTCGATAACCGGTACATGGCCGTTAAGAACAGAGATGCGAACTCGTCAAGTTGCAATGAATACCAACGCCCTTGCATCTTCCATCGCCATAGTCTGCCGTCCACGACCCGATGATGCAACCGAAACCACTCGCAGACAATTCCAAGGGGAACTGCAGGAAGCCCTTAAAAAAGGACTGCACAATTTACAGTCTGGGAATATTGCACCGGTTGACCTTGCACAAGCGTCAATAGGTCCCGGTATCGCAGTGTACTCAAAATACAAAGAAGTTCTGGACGCTTCGGGCGAACCTTTATCGGTACGTCAAGCTTTGGTAATGATTAATCAGGAACTTGACTCCTTTCTCGGCGAACAATCGGGAACTTTGGACGCAGAAAGCCAGTTTTGTATCGCATGGTTTGAACAATATGGCTTTAAGGATGGTCCCTACGGCGACGCAAACACGCTTATGCGGGCACGCATGGCAAGCGAGCAAAATCTTAAAGATTCCGGTATACTGGAAGCTAAACAGGGCAAAGTTCGCCTTAAACACAGAAATGACCTTTCCTTTGACTGGTTCATAAAAAGCGAGAACATAATCTGGGCAGTTGTCCAGCATTTGTGCCATGCTCTGGACGAAGCTGGCGGTCATGACAAATGTGCCGCCCTTATGGCTAAACTGCCCGGCGAGACAGTTGAGAAAGTTAAAACTTTGGCGTATCGTATTTATCAGATATGCGAACGGAAAAGTATGTCTGATGAAGCCCTTGCGTATAATAATTTAGTAGCATCATGGGGTATTATGGAAGGCATAAATAAAGCTAAAGATGGAAAGCAAGGTAAGCCTAAACCTGGAGAATTGGAGTTTTAGGAGGAGAAAATGGCAAGAGCAGACTTATTGTGTGATTTAATAAGCAGCGGACTCAAAGGGGATATTCAAACTCTGCGTAAGGCGGCTGAAGCCATATCTGCGGAAGAAAGGGCTAAACATCATGAAATTCTGGCACAAAAAATAGAAAATTTGCTTAAGTCTACTCATATCGTCGATTCGATAAATAAAGGAAGTGATGAATCCCGCCCTATGTTCTTTTCCCGTGATAGAATGTCAGCTAACTTATGTCACGAAAAGAATCCTGAAAAAACACTGGATCAGCTTATTCTTTCTGAATCTATAATCAAATCCTGTCATGAATTAATTGAAGAACAAATGCGGGCAGACCTTCTTCGTTCTTACGGTGTTGA
>Ga0268262_10006371_pt1 | contig 11356 bp, 9 predicted proteins | sample TergutNc150P3_FD_190354 | JGI IMG/M metagenome (GOLD analysis project Ga0268262, IMG submission 190354) | Nasutitermes corniger P3 segment gut microbial community from laboratory colony in Florida, USA - Nc150 P3 (SPAdes) (version 2) | ecosystem: Host-associated > Arthropoda: Insects > Digestive...
GGAACTCGAGCGCGAGCGCGGGATCACCATCGCCTCGGCGGCCACCAACGTCACCTGGCGCGACCACGACATCAACGTCATCGACACCCCGGGGCACGTCGACTTCACCATCGAGGTGGAGCGGGCGCTGCGCGTGCTCGACGGGGCGATCCTCGTCTTGTGTTCGGTGGGCGGCGTTCAGTCGCAGTCCATCACCGTGGACAGGCAGTTGAAGCGCTACAGCGTGCCGCGTCTCGCCTTCGTGAACAAGTGCGACCGGTCCGGCGCGAACCCCTACCGCGTCGCCCAGCAGTTGCGTGAGAAGCTCGGGCACAACGCCGTTATGATCCAGATACCCATAGGGCTTGAGGACAAGCTGGAGGGTATTGTGGACCTCGTTACCATGAAGGCCGTCTACTTTGACGGCAAGAACGGCGAGACCATACGCGAGGGGGAGATTCCTGCCGATCTAGTGGAGGAGGCAAAGAAAAAGCGCGACGAGATGCTCGACGCGGTGTCCATGTACTCCGACGAACTCGCCGAGAGTTACTTGGAGGGCACCGAAACCGTGGAGCAGATCATGGAGGCCATACGCAAGGGCACGTTATCTTTGGAACTGACCCCCGTCTTAATGGGGTCGGCGTATAAGAATAAAGGAATACAGAAGCTGCTCGACGCCGTGGTCGACTACCTGCCCAATCCGAACGAAGTCGAGAACAAAGCGCTTGACCTCGACAACAACGAAGCCCCGATCATCCTCAAGGCCGACGCCAACGCGCCGATGATAGCGCTCGCTTTCAAATTGGAGGACGGCCAGTACGGCCAGTTGACCTATATAAGGGTATATCAGGGCACGATCAAGAAGGGCATTGAACTGACGAACACGCGCAGCGGCAAGCGGTTCAAGGTGGGGCGTCTTATCCGGATGCACGCCTCTTCCACCGAGGACATCAACGACGCGGGGCCTGGCGACATAGTGGCGCTCTTCGGTATTGAGTGCGCCTCCGGCGACACGTTCACGGAGAACGGTCTGAACTACGCTATGACCACGATGTACGTGCCGGAGCCGGTCATATCGCTCGCCATCAAGCCGGTCGACAAGCAATCCTCCGACAATATGTCGAAGGCGCTGAACCGGTTCACGAAGGAAGACCCGACGTTCAAGACATTTGTGGACCCGGAATCCAACGAGACGATCATCCGCGGTATGGGCGAACTGCACCTCGACGTGTATATAGAGAGGATGCGCCGCGAGTACAAAGTGGCGATAGAGACCGGTATGCCGCAGGTGGCCTACCGCGAGACGGTCACGGCGTCGGCGCGTTTCGACTACACCCACAAGAAGCAGACCGGCGGCGCCGGCCAGTACGGGCGCGTGGCCGGTATTCTGGAACCCAACCACGAAAGCGATTACGAGTTTGTGGACAACATCAAGGGCGGCGTGATCCCCATTGAGTTCATCCCCTCCTGCGACAAGGGTTTCAAGGCGTGTCTGGCCAAAGGCAAGATCATCGGCTTCCCCATAGTAGGCGTAAAACTCACGATAGACGACGGCCAGTTCCACCCGGTAGACTCCTCCGACATAGCGTTCCAGCAAGCCGCGATAGGCGGGTTCTGGCAGGCCTTCGAGAAAGCGAAGCCGGAAATACTGGAGCCTATAATGAAAGTTGCGGTAGAGACCCCGACGGAGTTCCAGGGCAGCGTCTTAGGCAGCGTAAACCAGCGTCGCGGCATAATAATATCCACAACAGAGGAGAACAACTTCTCATCCGTGGAAGCGGAAGTCCCGCTAAGCGAGATGTTCGGCTATTCCACAGTATTGCGCTCTTTGACCCAAGGCAAGGCCGAGTTCACGATGGAATTCCTGAAGTACAGCAAGGTTCCGTCGAGCATAGCCGAGCAGTTGAAGAAGGCGGCGCAGGAGGATAAGAAAGAGGCTGCAAAGAAGAAGTAGGTGTGTTGATGTTGATTTTATCAATAAAAAATTAATAATAAAAACCAAGGAATCAATAATATGATTAATGAAGAACTAATATCAAAAAGCCCTCTCCGCATCTTGGAAAAGTCCACCCAGGGCGGCGTAGGCAAAGGCAACATCGGCATCATTGCCGCGCGTATGGGGGTTGGCAAGACCGCGTGTTTGGTGCACATAGCGACCGACCAGCTACTGCAGGGCAAGCACATCATCCACGTCTCCTTTGCGGCGAATACTTCCCATATCACCGCTTGGTACAAGAATATCTTTGACGAGATAGCGAGCCGGCTGTCCATCGCCGACGCGCAGGATGAGCTGGACAAGATCGCCCGCAACCGCGTGATCATGAGCTTCAAGCAGGACGGGGTGACTGTCGACCAGGTGCTGGGCAGCGTCAAAGCGTTGATCCGGGACGGTCACTTCGTGGCTGACGTTGTGGTTATCGACGGTTACGATTTCTCGACCTCCAACACAAACGACTTCGCCGCCTTCAAGGCCTTCGCCGAGGAGCTGCAGATCTCTATATGGTTCAGCGCGACCACGCACCGCGACGACCCGTCGAAGGACGCCAAGGGGGTTCCGATGCTCCTGTCGCCCTACATGAAAGACACGGCCATCCTGATCCTGATGGAACCGATGGTAGGGTACGTCCACCTGCACTTGGTAAAAGACCACGACATCTTCCCGGCCCCGGACAGCCTCCATTTGAAATTAGACCCGCAGGCGATGTTGATAGCCGAGGAGCCTTCGTAATTTGCGTGAATTTGACGTTGTAAGGGCGGGTTTTAACCCCGCCCCTGCTTGCCCCCGCACTTTTTTTTTGCAATTTTGGGCGTCAAAAACGTATCTTATAATAATAGGGTACGGGTTTCAATCAAATATAACGTCAAACCGCGGAGCGCGAAGACTTGAAACCATATACTGCAAAGTGCCTTGCCGCCGTGGCCGTCATTGCGGTTCTCGCCGTGTCCGCGGCCAGCGGGCAGGGCGGCGTGGCGGGCGCCGACACCGGCACGGCCGCCGTGGCGCCTCGCGAGCAGTTTAAGGTGCCGCTCGCAAAGATTAACATTGCCTTCGACAATACCCGAAAGAAGTACAATCAGGTGAAGATATACTTCGGCGACAACGACGACGGTTACACGGTTATCGCCCCCGGCGACGATATGCTGGTCAAAAAGAACGGCGAGTCGGTGGTCTACAGGGAGTTGCCGCAGGTGACCTATTTTATCTCCGACTTTGAGGCCAAGGCGATAAACCAGGTCTGCCGCACCTTGATTGCCACGCTTGAGGAGTACGAAACCATAGTAAAGAACAAGAATTGGGGGCGCGCCCTATACCTGGACTCCTTCTTCCCCCGCTTCCTGCACAGCTTCCACACCATGATCTGCGCCGCTAAGGACTCCCCGGAAGCGTTGCCGCAATCGGCGCTGGTGCGGGAGGGCGACTACGACGTATCGCTAAACTCCCCCAAGTCCGACGCGAGGATAAAGATGTGGCAGACGGACAAAGACAGAATAATGAAACTGCGTATCTCCACCCAAGAACTGATCCTGCAAACGAAGAAGTGGCAGTCGAGCGAGCTGAACAACTCAAAGCGCAACCCGGAGCTGTCGTACAGCGGGGAGTTCGACCGGGCGTTTACCTCATTTGTACGCAACTACTTCGGATATGTGCCGTAGTCCGCGTGTAAAACGAAGTGTTGCGACGACCCGAACTTTTCGCCAATGAGGTAGAATGACGAAATCAGCTCCGCGCTTAGATTTGTCACGCCGAACGCGCCTCCCGTGCCGCGATTTTTATTAAAAAAACGTATAATCACGTCCCAACGCCCAAACAACTCAACCCCCGAGCAATTGTATAAGCTCTCGCCCCAAGCCATTCTCTGAGCCTGCCCGGCGTAGTAGAAGCCGCGCAGCGCAATCATCCCCCTGCCGGCGAATCCGCTGACGAATCCCCCGGCCGGGGTGCGCCACTCCATATCCGCCCTGTCCCTGTCCAATGAAGCGATTACGCCGGCCGAGGCCGCGACGGTGTCTATATAGCCGCAAATTTTACCCCACGCCGCCCCTATTTCGGCGCTCGCCCCGCCGTTGTCCTTCACAGACGCGCCGGGGACCGGGTTGAACGGCAGGGCCAGGTGATACATCATGAAATCGTGCCTGGCGAAGAACGCTCCGTGCGCATAGGCTAGACCGTAGCCGAAGAGGAAAGCCTCGTTTACGGAAGTGTCGCGCAGCCCCGTCCAATCGACCCAAGCCCCGGCGGACAAACCCCGAAAGCCGCCGACGTCGACCGCCGCGCCGTGCACATAGGGGCGGCGGTAGGCGGATTCGTCGCCGAAGAACCACGCGGGCAACGATTCGAGCGCTCCGACGCGAGGAGGCGCCGTTTGGTTTTGGGATTCGGCCGGCAGTCCGAGCGCCCCGGCCTGCGGAAACGCGCCCGTCGCAGCGGTGGGCACAACGTCCTTTGGCGCTCCAATAGCCTCGGCGCGGCGCGGGAAAGCCCCGAAGCGGAAACGTGTCCGGCGGCTCTCGTGCCGGAAGTACAGCAGGGCGTTCACCGGGAGACGGGCTGTATCCGGCGCTCCGAACCACACCGTGGGCATAAGTCCGGCGCCGATCCGGTTTTCGCCGTCGACGGCGACGCCGGCCTCCGCGATGCCGCGGGCGAAGAAGAAGGTTTCGTCGGCAAGCCGGTAGACCGGTTTAACGCCGTATTCGCGGTTATCGAGCGTTCCGTCGAATGAGACGCGGTACTCTATCGGCGCCGCTTGGATTGCGGATACCGCCAAACACAGCGCCGTCGCTGCCCCGTATAACATAGATGTTTTAAAAGCGCTCATAATGGATTAAAGATAATCAAATCCCACCCCTCACTTCAAAATTTTTTCACAAAAACTTGCATTTTGCCGCCGCTTTAACTTATATTCGAGACACCTCATTTATATGATAAGGTTTCGTGAAAAAAGAAAAAGGGAGGGTGTGTCCGGCCATGAATCTGATCAGTGCGTGTTCGAGCGGCAAGCTTGCCGACGTTAAGGCGGTGATGGGCGAGGGTGACGGCGATGGGGCTGAAGCGGCGGCTTCCGGGGAGGTTTCTTTAGACATTAACGGGCAGGACGCTTCCGGGCGTACGGCGCTCATTGAGGCCGCGTGGGGCGGCGGCGCCGATATAGTGAAATTTTTGTTGGAGCGCGGCGCCGACCCTAACATTGCCGACAAGAGCGGTTTCACGCCCCTTATGAGGGCGGTGGAGGGCGGTCACCAGTCGATCGCGGCCTCGCTGATTGAGAAGGGCGCGGATGTGAACTGCCGCGGGTGCGTACGCGGAACCACGGCGCTTATGCTTGCCGCCGAGGGCGGACACCAAAAACTTATAACGCTGCTGCTCGGCGGCGGCGCTCGGATCAACGATGTCGACCTGTACGAGGAGACGGCCGTCGCCAGAGCGTACAAGGCCGGGCAGGACAAAACGGCGCAGTTTCTGGAGTCTAAGGGGGGGCGCGGAAAAACGGAGCGCAGCGCCTACTACTCGCACTCCGACCGGGATATCAGCAGCGTAACCGTGGAAGCCGTGCCGCAGTGGAGCGCGGCCTCGCACGACGCAATGGGGGTCGGGAGGGGGTCGGGGCACGATTTTGACGATTGAGCGCTTTTTTTTTTGCATTTAACAAACACATCATATATATTAATAATATATTGGTGTATGGACGCCGTGTCTTCTCGTAATATCAATCCTTGGGGGCTTGGCTTGTATGGATATAGGCAAACGGGAAAAGTGCGGAGTCAGCGTCGTTGATATTATAGGTAAGATCGACAGGCTGACGGACTCCAATGTCCTTCGATCCTACATAAATGCCTTGGCGGAAAAGGACGAGCGGATTATCGCCCTCAACTTGGCGCAGGTCACGTATTTGGACAGCGGCGCGCTGAACGTCCTGATCTACAGCCAAAACATCTTGTCTAAACTTGGGGGAATGCTTGTTATCGTTGAACCCAACGAGTACGTGTACGACGTTCTGAACGTCGTCGGTTTTGATAAATTAATAAACATTTACTCTTCAGAGAAGGAGTTCGCTGATGATGTCAAAAAGCTTAAAAAGGGTTAGTCTGGCCGTCCTGCTCACAGCGGCGGTCGTTTTTATCGGTTGCGAATCCAAAGAGCTGATAAGGCCCAAGCAATCTGACATAGACGCCTACCTGCAGGCCCACCCGGACTTGCCGGCCACCGACCAGTCCTGCATAGCCGACGGCCGCTTCGAGATCGGCATGCTGGCCGAGACGGTGCGCTTCCTCTTGGGCGAGCCTAAGACCATAGAGCAGATAAGGCAGCCGTGGGCGCAGCAGGAGCATTGGATGTACAAGAAGGGCAAGAAGCGCCTATTTTACATTGAGGACAAGCACGTAGTCGGGATAGACGAATTTGATAAGTAGTGCCGGGTTGTAATCGGATTTCGTACGAAGGTACGAAGCCGCGTCGGCTTTTGCGGGGGCGGAGCCTGCCCGCCCCGTCGCGTGTGCCAGTTAGGTTCGGAGGTCGTTCTAAATATTATGTCGGCAGCCTTTTTTGACATGGTGATAGGCGTGCTCGCCATTGTGTTCGGCGTTCTCGGCGCCAAACGGGGGCTTATAAGCGAGTTATTCCGTTTCGCCGCGTTTATCGTCGGCTTCTTCGTCGCGTTCCTGTACTACCGCGACCTGCAGGGGGCGATAAGCGGGTTCGCCAAGAATCCGCAGGTCGTGGCCGTCACCGCGTTCATACTGCTGTTCATCGCGGTCTTTGTCGTCATAACATTAGCCGGGCACTTGCTCAGGAAGCTCACAGATTCTGTCTCGCTCGGTTGGATAGACCACATTTGCGGGCTGATCTTCGGTTTGCTCAAGGTGGGGGTAATAGCTTGGGCCGCGTGCCTTTCGATAGCGTCCCTCCCCGTCCAAAAGATTCAGGACGAATTCAGCCGCTCCGTTGTCTATAGGGGCTACAAAGCAATGCCCAAATCTTTCAGTTTAGACTCAATGGAAGACATGAGGCGGGCAATCCTCGGCAGAGACGTAGGGGGTCACAAAACGATAGACGACGAGGAAGAGGAATCAGAGGAGCTGTAATTTAGGTAAAGTTTCAGAATTTGTTATCCGGTCTGCCAAAATATGCCACTATACGCCATACAGTACGTCCTTTTAGGCGTCGTCGGCCTCTGTGTCGGCTCGTTTTTCAACGTGCTGATATGGCGCGTCCCTCGCGGGGAGTCTATCGTGTGGCCGCCGTCGCACTGCACCGGTTGCGGCGGCAGGATAGGCGCTTTCGACAACTTTCCAGTTGTCAGCTACATCATATTGGGCGGCAAGTGCCGCCATTGCGGATCGCCGATATCGCCCGTCTACCCCATCGTTGAACTCGCCACGGCGGCGATGTTGATCGCGGTGTGGCGGCTCTTGGATATAAACCTCCTCAGCCCGTGGTACCTAAACATAAAGCCCGTATTTCAGGTGACCTCCCTGCTGCTGCTGATCCCGATCTCGGTGATCGACATCCGCCACTACATAATACCCGACAGATTCACCCTGCCTTTTCTGCTCTTGTCGCTCGGCCTCTCCTTCATTCCCGACGGCGTCTCCCCGTGGTACGCCAACCCGCTCATGTCGCTCCTGGGAGCGCTCTCCGGCGGAGGGACGCTCTTTGCGGTGGGAGCGGTCGGCGCCTTCGCCATGAAGAAGAGCGACGCGATGGGCATGGGCGACGTCAAACTGATGGCGTACCTGGGCGCCCTATGGGGGTACAAAACGGCGCTACTAGGCATAGCCTTCGGCGCGCTCCTCGGCTCCATAGTCGGCGGGATAATGATCCTGACCAAAAGCCTGAACGACGATCACCGCATCCCGTTCGGCCCGTTCCTGGCGGTCGGTACGGCGGCTGCGGTATTTGCCGGGGAACCGCTCCTGCGGTGGTATCTGTCCCTCTTTTGACCTTTGATAGGCTTGGCCTTCTTCGGGGTAACTCATTAAAGACTCGTAAGCACAAGGAAGCGATGCGTATTCTGACCTGATAAAAATAAGCGGGAGACGGGGATCGAACCCGCAACCTCAACCTTGGGAAGGTTGCACTCTACCATTGAGTTACTCCCGCAAATATCGGCATCCTATCCTATAAAATATATTAGGGGCGGAACAATGTCAAGGGGTTGGTGAAAAAAAAGGGATCTATATACATAATTCCGTAATCCCCCCGAAATTCCACAAAATTCTCCCGAATCCTGCCAGAATCCCCCCGAATCCTTCGGACGGATGTCCGACGGCTGGGTACAGAATTAAGTAATTAATTCCCATTTTTTGACTGGGTTCTCACGCAATAATTACGGCAGAGCCTGTCAAATTAAAGTTATGGGCGGCGCTTGGCCGCACAACATCAACTAAATGGGGGTTTATAGATGCATCCACAATAGAACCTACTTTTTTAGTTTTTTCTTATCACTATGCGATGGTAGAAAGTTTTCGCCCGTAACGACCGGTTTGCCCGTTTTAGACTCCAAATCTTTGCGTGCGTTTTTCGCGATCTTACCTCCTTTTTTGCTCGCTATTGCGTTTTCTGTGTAACCCGTAGCCCTTTCGCTCTCGGCAATTTGCCGGGTAGAAAGCTCGGCAAGTGCGGTGAAAATAAGTTCCGCTTCGGACATATGATCTCGCAGATTCTGTGTTTTAAGATTTTTCAATGACTTATGCTGTTTTACGGTCAGGCCTGTCCACTCCTGATGGATGATGTTCGTTAGAGCGGCAAAGTCGTTATGCTCTTTCACGCCTGATTTTTTCCAATAGTCGGTCAGTTTATTGCGGGTTTCCTGACCGTTCATGCGCTGTTGCACCCACTTTTCACTCCGTCCGAGCTTGAGCCAGTTCTCTCTTGCTCTATTTACGCTCTGTTCAGGATCCATCGTCTCTTGAATACGCTCGCTACCCACCTTGGCAAGCCACATCTTGAACGGTTCGGCTTTTTTGCTCGGTATAGATTGAATAATGCGTAAAATCTGCTTGGTATCAGCGACATCAGTTTTATAAAATTTACCGTCGGCAGCCTGCATTTTCAGTTGACTACAAATTGTAGTCAACTCGCAACCCTCTTTTTTTAAGCGTGTTTTTAACACACTCCAGTACTTTCGCCCGTCAGCGCAACCTGTCAAAATGGTGCATACATCGGCAATGGAAACCCACCACTTCTCACCAACTTCATCCCACTCCATGCGGATAGGCTGTCTCTCGAAAAGCAACAATTTATGCTTGGATTCGTCCATAACTGCATCTCCTCCCAATATTGCCGGATATCTATAGATACCATCATTCACTAAATTGACGCAAGACTCTTAACACCCAATAATACTCACTAACGTACGTAAATAAGATAATATTTGGGGATGTGGGAAGTCAAATTAAAGTTATGGGCGGCGCTTGGCCGCTCCATTGATCCAGCCTGACCCCGCCGCACGGATCATTTAAAACGGCGGCGGGGGACGATATACCGATACTACTCAGTCATTCTTAACGCAACGCACCGAGAGACCGAGGCTCTTGACATAATAGTCCTCAAGCACGCCGTCGCCGTTGTAGTCCATGTTCCGGAAGTAGGTGTTACTACCGTCGTAGCCATCCGTAGCCGCCCACCAGTCGCCGAATAAGCCGGCACCGTCGAAACTACCCTCGGGGCGTCTGACACCGCCTGGCAAGGCCGAAAATCCGTAATCATCCGTACTAGTGCCGCTATTCCAACCTATTTTTGATTTCAATTTCTTACCCGCTCCAGAAGTACCTCCAACTGCTATTATCAAATCTTCCCATTCCTGACGAGACGGTAAATGCCAGCCCATAGGGCAAACACCTTGATGTTTAACATCGCTACCATTCCATGAAGCACTATTGAAAGCTGTATTTATATTCATCGCCGTTGCCCAATCATACAATCTGCCGTATTCCTTACATTTGGAATCTTCACCGTCATAACACCAAGAATTACCCTTTTGCGGATCAAAATTCAGATTCTCCGCCATCCATGTCTTGCCTTCTATGGTTGCGGTCTTGTATTCGTTATTATTTCTCAAATCGGTGAACTTACCGGTGATTTTAGTTACGGTTCCGGTCGTAGCGGAAACCTCCGAAGATAAAGGGCCTTCAGTACCGTCACTATTATAGGCGGATACCTTATAATAGTATGTCGTACCCTGCGTTAATCCATTATCGGTATATGATGTGGATTTGATAACAGCTATACTTTCATATTTATCGGAAAGATTTGTACGGCGATAAACCAAATAACCGGTAGCCCTGCGAACCGGGAGCCAATTGAGTGTTATACTATATGTAGTCACGGTTGCGACTATATCTGACGGGGCGACCAGTTCTATTTCAGGCGGGGCGTCGCCCTTAACACAACGAACCGAAAGACCGTCGGTTTCGAAGTCATCACGTATTTCCAAATTTTCACCAGATATGTACCGACGATAGGCGCCGCTGTTGCTTCCAGTGGCAGTCCACCAATGACCTTCACCACCTATGCTCGAGAATGTCTCAATAGTACCAGTGTAGCGGCTACCTCCCGGCAGCGCCGAAAATCCGTAGTTATCCGTACCATCCCAATCAGGCGCTTCCGCTTTCAACCTTGTACCGGCCGTACCTTTTTCACCGTATTCACCGCTACCTCCAACAGCAATAGCTAAATCTCCCCATTCCTCATGAGTTGGTAGGTGCCACCCTACCGGACACGCGGTCATCGCCGCATTCCAATCATACAATCTACCGTATCTATTACAATTATCGTTATTGTTATCATAGCACCAAGAACCGCTTGTTTTTTCAAAATCCAAATTTTGCGCCATCCATGTTAGTTCGCCTATCCTCACCGTCTTATACGATTTTCCGTCTCTTTCATCGGTAAACCACCCCGTTTCTCCGCCTGTTACCCCAAATACTGCCATTACCGTTACTTTGCTTCCCGGCATGATAAATGTTGTTGTAGGTTCTTTATCATCCGCAACACTCACGTTGCCGCTTGTAACCGTCCAGTTTAGGAACATACAGCCGTCGGGCGCTGTTCCGGCATCTATTGTGACAACATCGCCTAGCGCGTAATCACCGCTACCCGACGCGCCGGTACCTCCGATCGAACTGCTGACCTCCACTTTAAATAGCGGTGTCGTCGCAAGCGTCCACTGCGCATAGAGCGTAACATCTTTGGATATTCTAAACCCGCCTCCGTCCGTATAAGTGGCCCCTGATCCGTTCGGTTGCGTGGCCCATTTGGTAAAGTTGTAACCTATTTTTACCAACGAGCCTTTTCCTTTCACCGTAACGTATGTGCCGCTATCATGCTGAGTACCTGTCGGCACCGCACCGCTGTCATTACCGTTTCCATTGTAGG
>Ga0268262_10006372_pt1 | contig 11356 bp, 12 predicted proteins | sample TergutNc150P3_FD_190354 | JGI IMG/M metagenome (GOLD analysis project Ga0268262, IMG submission 190354) | Nasutitermes corniger P3 segment gut microbial community from laboratory colony in Florida, USA - Nc150 P3 (SPAdes) (version 2) | ecosystem: Host-associated > Arthropoda: Insects >...
CCCGATCCCCCCACCAGCCCGTACGCCTCGTTGTTGTTAATGGTAAACGAAACCCCGTTGACCGCGTTGACAAAACGCCCCAAACGGGCAAAAAAGCCCGCCTCCAGGTTAAAACGCTTCTGTAAACCGGAAACAGTCAGCAACGGCATACCGCTATTGTATGCCGGTTGAGCGGCAATGGCAATATAACCACACAAAGACACGAAGGTACAAAGAACACAAAGGAAGAAGGGAAAAAGGGGGTTTGTGATCTTCTCTTCCTCTGTGATCTTTGTGTGAACCTTTCCGGAGGAAATTTATCTTGTGCAAATAACCCCTATAATGTGGGTTGAGGCGCCGTTTTTACCCCCCGGATTTACCCCTATACGGAGTATATATTCCTTTTGAGGGTCAAGGTTATCGGCAATTTCGGCATAAGCGTAACCGTAATAACCGTTACGGTAGCTTACATAGTTTCTGATAATGACTTTTGCCGATTTTTCATTTCCGTCAGCGTCTTCAATCTGCGCGAGGCTGTTGAAGAACTGATCGCTTTCGGCAAACAATACCCCCACTGATTTACCTTGAACGCGAATGGCAAGATTGGACTGGGGGTCGCTTGTTGTCCAGCCGTAGAGCGGCTCTCCGCCGCGAGAGGGCCATTCACCGGGGAGTATTGCCGGTTTTGACTCCCAGCCTGAATTTTTTACGATTGCCGAGGCGTCAGTACTGCCGATAAATTGTACGTTTTGAAATTCCGCCGAAACCAGCGGCGGTGGTAAAGCGGTCTTTACCGGCGAAGCGCCGGTCTGAAGCGGATTATTCCACGCGGCATCCAGAAAGCCGATAATGCCGGAGGCGATACTCGCGTGGCCTTCGTTGTTGGGATGAATTGCTTCTTTACCTGAAAAATAATTATCCCATTCGGAAAGTTTTACCCAATCGGCCCAGGCAAGGACAGGAATGTTATAATGTCTGCCTATTTCAACCTGCTCGCGAAAAGTGCTTTTCTCCGGCGCGCCTTTTTCGTTAAGGGCAATCAGAATAACGGCCCTGTCCGAACCGTCCAAAAGCTGCCTGATGACTCCTTCAAACGAGCGCCTGCGCACCCGGCTGCTCAGCCATTGATCGTTAATCGCGTATTCAACAATGACCAGATCGGGGTTATACGCAAGCGCGTGATCACGGACACGAATTGAGGCAAACGCGGAGTCGGTGCCGCTTGCGCCGGAATTATGGAAATCAACCAAACCTACTGGCTCGCTGGCGCCGGTTTCGCGGGCTTTTTCCTGTAGCCAAACATTAACAAGGCCGGCCCATCCCGCCGATTCGGGAGGCCGCGCCTGATAACCGGTAGTGATTGACCCGCCGAGAGTTACAACGGAAATTTTTTCACCGCCGCGTAACTTCGCCATGCATCTGCGCAGACGAATGTCCGAAGCCTGCCCGGAACGAACGGAAGTTGATGAACAGGCGGCAAAAAAAAGTGAAGAAATGACTAAAATCATTAAAATTAATTTTTTCAGCATGGCAGGTTAACTCCTTACAGCGTAGTGACGGTACTTTCCTTATTCCGACCGGTACTTGGTTAAATCCGGCAGTTTATCCAAAGTTATCACCGCCGGATGATTGTAAACTTTTTTCTTGTGGGTCTGGGAATTATGGAATTCCCCGGTCCAGAAATTTTCCTTATTGGTTTCGCCCTGAACAGAACGGCTGCGGTCATTCCAGGTCATAAACCACAGCCACATTGCCTCATCTTTGATACATTCGTCCGGATCGGGGATTCTGCCGTTCTCCGTCAGGGCTATCATGCGGTTTCCGCCGGGAACCATTGCGCGGGCTTTTTCAAATTCCGGTTTCTGCGAGGAATAGCTGTTCGTATACAGGTCGCGGCCTACAATGTCTACCGTCGCCGGATCGGGAAGCCATGCGGCGTCATCCCCGTTCCACACCCAGATAAGGTTATTCAGTCCTTTTACATAGGTAAAATAATCGTACATATATTCCCACAGGGCAATGTAGGGCTCCGGCCCGCCCGCTCCCCACCAGAACCAGCGGCCTGACGCTTCATGCAGGGGCCGCCAAAGCACGGGAATATCCTGGTCTTTGAGTATCTGTAAGAAGGCGGCAACCTTGTCCAGGTCATTGATAATCGAGGTAAAATACTCGTTGGATGTATCCAGTGTGCCGTTATTCCAGGGAATGAAAAAAAATGTTTTGTTAGTACTGTATTCTTTGGTTTCGCCCACCCGCCAATGCCAGCAGAAGGCGATGATGCCGTGGATGTCCTGTTTGTCCGGCAACAGCTGCGCGGCGGGCGTTACGCCGTTCATTTTGTTTTTGCCTTCCCACCATTCAATCGCCTCGTCAATCTGACTTTTGCCGTAGGGAAGGTTTATAAGATCAAACCCCTTAAGGGCCGGATACTTGCCCGTATCCGCGAACACGCGGGCTATCATGTCCATTGACGAATTGCTCGTCCACGCGGTGTCCATTTGGCCGGAAATGATATACTTGCCGTATACGTCGGCAAGATAGTTCAACAAACGCTTTTTGTTGGGAGACGGGTCAATGGCCGTGCGCGGGAACGGTACATTTTTCAGCGGATTGACCGGTCCTTTGGCGGGCCCGCCGGAACACGCGCCCAACAAGAAAAATAATAAATAATAGGTAATAAATAATAAAGGAAAAAGAAGGGGGCGGGGTTTGCTGCGCATAACTTTTATTCCAGCCTGTATTTGGTTAAATCCGGCAATTCGTCAAGCGTAATTACAAGATCGTGATTGTACACATAGTTTTTATGGGCGTTGGTATTGTGGTATTCCCCGGCCCAAAAATTGCCGCTCGTGGTTTGGCCTTCGGCATTACCGTTGTCATTCCAGGTCATAAACCATGACCACATTGCCTGGTCGTTCCTGCACTTGTCCGGATCGGGAATTTCGCCGTTTTCCGTCAAAGCAACAATGCGGTCTTTCGTGGGAACCATTTCCAGAGTTTCCCTGAATTTGGCGTATTGCGAGGAATAGTCCTTTGCTTGCGGGGGATATACATCGTAACCGACAATATGCACCGTATCAGGCTTCGGAAACCAGTCTTTGTTTTGGCCGTTCCATACCCAAATCAGGTTGTCCAGTTTCTTGTCATTGGTCAGGTAATCGTACATATATTCCCACAGGGCAATGCACGGCTTTGCCCCGCTGGCTCCCCACCAGAACCAGCCGCCGGACGCTTCATGCAGGGGCCGCCACAGTACGGGAATTTCCTTGTCTTTTAATATCTGTAACAGTGCGGCAGCCTTGTCCAGATCGCTTTTAATGGTTTGGAAAGCGGCGCTTTCCGTATCCAGTTTATTGCCTGACATAGGTATACGGAAATCCGTTTTATTTGAATAAAAGTCCATAACGAAGCTTGAACTGTCCTTTACTTTCCAATGCCAGCAGAATGCGACAATACCGTGAATGTCCGGCTTGTTTGGCAGCAGTTTGGCGGCAGGCTCTACGCCGTACATTTTATTTTTGCCTTCCCACCATTCGATGGCCTCGTCGACCTGGTTTTTGCCAAAGCCGCCCCAGTCGTGAGGAAGGTCAATAAAATCAAAGCCCTTGAGCGCCGGATACTTGCCCGTATCGAAAAAAACACGGGCTGTCATGTCGATTGACGAATTGGTAGTCCACGCGGTATCCATTTGGCCGGAGATGATGTATTTGCCGTACTGGTCAAACAGGTAGTTCATCAGCCGCCGGGCGTTAGGTGAACGGCCCGCCATAATGCCGGGATCAGTCGGAGGAGGCGGCTCAGCCGGATCCGGCTCAGAAGGACAGGAAGCAAAAGTCAGCATAATCATCAATACTACCAGTTTCCGCATAATCTGTCCTATTGTTCTGTAAATACTTCACACAAAGACACAAAGGTACAAAGATCACAAAGAAGATAAAGAAAAGAAGGGGGTTGTTGTAAGCAAGCTGAGCTTAATAGTCTCACGATAAGATAACAGACAAAAACCCCTTAATTCCTCTTTGTGATCTTCTCTTACTCCGTGTTCTTTGTGTGAAATCTTCTTCTCCCTTTCCCTAAAATCCTACCTCCAGCATTATGGGGACAAAGAAGTCAACGGGCAGATTGGTTCCGTGCCAGGAAAGCGGCAGACGGCTTACCAAACCGGTTTTGAACGTGGCGCTGCCCAGATTGCGCTGAAACCAGAAGCCCACGCCGGCTTGCATGGCGTCTTCATCCCAGAAGTTAAAGTCGTCACTTTGCTCGTATTCAAAACCAATATCCAGGCCCACCGTACCGACGCTGAACTGGTACGAGGGGATAAGATAGACAATCATGTTCAGGCCGCGGGTAAGTATTTCACGCCCTGAAGAATCGGAACCGGCAAACGCGGTGTCAACACGCCCGGTAAAACGGAAGTCGTAGTTACGGTAGGTTGCCGCAACCGAAGCCCCGAAATCACGTTTCTTTTTATAGGTGGCCGTATCTTCTTCATCCGTACCTTCAAAGGGGACTTTGAGGCCGATGTCAAAAACTAAATCTCCCAGCGCGGTAAGCTGAAAAGCCGCTTCGATGACATTGCGCGCGCCGATAAACTGGGCGCGGGCAAAGCCGATGCCCTGAAACGTATAACCGGCTCCAAACTGCATCCTCCGGTACACTTTCGCGACATCGTAATAATCCTGGTTAATGTCATCATCGCTTAATTTATCGCCGTTAATTGGTGTGGTATTATTCCAGGTTACGCCTCCGATGTTGCCCCAATCAACAAGATCGAGCATTTCAGGAGCGACAAAAAACCCGATAAACAGACGATCGGCCGGCTCCCAGGTAACCATCGCCGCTCCCGCTATACGCGGCCACCAGAGGTTTTGGGTATTCTTGTTGGCGTTTCCCCATGAATAGGGATTAAAGCGCGTAAAGGTATTGTACTCGGGGTTTTGTTTTTCCAGGCGAAAACCGCGTTCCTCGTTACTTGATTTATAACCATGAGTCTTTAAGAGAAGGTCAATTGAATAGGAGTTATTCAGCACATAGGTCGCCAGATTGGAACCGCCGATTTTTCCCTGCAATGTACTATCGTTGGGGTTTCCCAGATAAATGGCCATGGTATCCAGCGCGGAAATAAAATTGAAGGGTTTTGCCCATACCCAGCCTGAGCCTTTCGCGGAAAAGGGGTGGGCCGCCACGTTACCCGCGCCGTAGGCAATATCCAATCCCAGATGCAGGCCGCCCCATTCCGACCAGCCGTCAACATTAATTCCCGCACTGATATCCGGTTCGCCCCAGGGAACCTGTACGGCGGTAGTTTGCGCTTTTTCCCCATCCTCGAAAACCGTCAGCCGGTAGGGAATCCAATACGATTTGGTATAAGCGCCCACATTGATCTGAGCAAAAGCCGACACTGCCAGCACACAGCCCAGTACGCATACAATAATCAACTTTTTCATATTTTCCTCCGTATGTTCCACAAAGGGAATGGGGACTAGGGAATAGGGACTAGGGCTTTGGTTTGTAAGCATTGCGTGATGCTAACACGCTTAGATTACAAACAACATTCCCTATTCCCTGATCCCCTATTTTTCTACCCAGGCTATATTGCCAAAGAATATCGGTCCCTTGTAATCGGTCAGATAACCGGCAATGCTCAGGCGCATATCGGGAATAAAGCCCCCGCCGGGCATAATGTAAATTTCCACATAGGCCTTCAGGAAGCCGTTGCCCATATCCTCGCCGCCTTCTATATCTATGCCGGTTTCATTGATGAATTTGCTGCCGTTATTGCTCCAGATTTTAGGCTTAAAGACCCCGCTTTTACGCAGGGACGGATTGTAATAGAAATCAAAGGCGAATTTATCAACATTCTTCATATTGATGGACTTGGGGAAGTCGATGGCCATTTTGATCTCTGACCATTCAGATTCCTGATAACCGGTATAGTCAACATCCAGCCTGAGTACGCCTTTGCCAAAGGTGGTTTCATCGCGGCTTAATTTAGCCGGCCCCTTGTACTGGTAAAACTCCGAGTTGGCTAAATACCAGCCCTGAGTATCGGCATTGGGGTCTTCAAAAGTCCAGACTCCCACCGGGCCGCGCGCTCCGCCGCCGCCGCCGCCACCGCCGCTTGAGGCGCAGGATGTGACAAGGACTGCGCCTGCCAAAACAACCATAACTAGTACAATACCTTTCATTATTTTCATAGTGTGCCTCCTTAATGGCTTGTATGATTTTATTACTAGTAAAAATTTTGGGGACAATGTGCCTCAAATCCATTAATAAACGGGGGTATTCAGGAAGAATTTTTTACCACGGAGTACACGGAGTTACACAGAGGATAAGATGATTTTCGTATCAAAACTCCGTGGTACTCCGTGGTTAATTCTTACTTCCTAGATACCTCCGCCTGAATTACTAAACAGTGTCTGTTCACAGACCATTAAGTCCCCGGCTTGAAAAGTTCCGCCTTGGTAACGGTGGTAACACCCCAAAGATTTATCGAAAAAGCGCCGGTAGGAAGTACCGCGCGAATATCCGAAATTTTAATTTCTACCGTAAATGTATAATCTCCGTTGGGTGCATTACCTGGAATTTTTATTGATACATTATCACTATTATCACTTGACCAACCCCCTATGGTAGCTACCCCCCAGCCTGGCGCGGGATTTTCACTAACAGTGGTGTGGACAGTAATAGCAATTTTACTGTTAGGAGGCAAGGCGTCGATTTTTGTCATATCATCGTTAGAAAAAGTGCCTTTACCGGCAGCATCATCAGTGTTACCCAGTGTTACTGTCCCCGCGCTTTCCCATGTAGTGGGAGCGGCATTGGCAGGTTTGAAAAGTTCCGCCTTTGAAGCGGTAGCGCCATTATAGAGGTTGATTGATATATCACCGGTAGGCCATACTGTTAGTATATCCGCAATTTCAATCTCGCAATCAAATGTTAATGATCCAGCATCTGCGTTTACTGGAATGTTTATACCTACCCATTCACCGTCTTCCCAGCCCCCTATACCACCTACTCCCCAGCCTGGTTCATTTGAACCACTTCCAGCAGCTTTAACTTCGACAGTAACAGTAATAACAATTTTGCTTTGTTCCGGCATATCGCGGATTTTTGCCGAATCTTCAGCAGAAAGCGTGCCTTTACCGACAATATTATCCAAATTGCCCAGTGTTACTTTCCCTTCGCTTGTCCAATCGGAAATGGTTTCCTTGAATTTTACCTCAAACTTGCCTTTGATGCCGAATTCAATGTCCGCAGGGTAAGGTTTCCAATCAGAAGTTTGGGCCTCAAAATGGAAAAACTGTTTACCATCCGCGGGGGTAGTTGCATTGTCTTCGGGGTCAATACTATCTTGATTCTTTTCTCCCGCTATGAATGTCCATTTGTATATTCCTTCTTTTTTGGTGACTTTACCCGGAACAGGATTAGCCCAACCGCTTAAGACCTTTGCTTCTTCATTGTCATCATTCATGTTCTTTTTGTAGCATATTTTCCCGCCCAACTGGCTGCCGATAAAATCTTCGTCACAGTCTTCAACGGTTAAGATAACTTCGTATTCTTTGCCGTGTTCAATTTTGGGTGTGTCAAACTGATATTCATATTTTCCACCCTTAAATACCATATCCGGATCTTCAATGATATCGCCCGGATCCGGATCCGAAGAACAACCCATCATAACAATTCCGGCGCATACCAAAAACAGAACCGGAAAAACAAACCGCGTTTTCTTCATATTATGCCTCCTCATGGCTTTTAATGACTCTATTATATCACATCTTTTCCAGTTCTCAAGAAAATAATTAATTTTTTTTTAAAGATAACGAATAGAAAAAAATGGTATAATAATCAGATAAAAGCGGTTATATTCTTCTTTGTCAGCTTACTGTCGCTCATACCCGCAGCAATAATTCCTTCTTGGCGGAATTTTTGGGATAGGCGCTTATCTCCAACCCCATGCCAAGGCTGTCCAAATAATCTATCAATGTGGAAATCCGTATGTCTTTACGGTTTTCCAGTTTCGAGACAGCGGTTTGGGTGAAATTTGCTATTTCACTTTGTTTTACGCCATATTTATCCCGCAACATACCAAGCCTGATATTAAGGCTTTCCCGTTCAGCCATTTTTCGGGCTTTTACTAAAACTTCCGGGTTCATTCTAGCATCAAGCTCGCTTATCGGGTGTGTTTTTTTTGCCATTGTTACCTCTTTTCTTTTCCATCAAGATATTGTTGATAAATTTCTTCGGCCTGTATTATCAGATTCCGATAAAATCGCTTTTCATTTTTACCCTTTTTGTCTCCGCCGATAAGCAGAATGGCTTTGCGTTTCTCATCGAAAAGAAAGGCTACCCGAAACACATTATTTTCAGTTTGGGCTCGTAACTCCTTGAGGTTACTCAAAGTACTTCCCTATCATCTACTTAAAAAATATATGAACTATTATTCATGTTGTCAAGTTAAGATTTCAGGGCGGTTTCCCCATTGACCGCGTTGAAAAAACGCCCCAAATTGGTGTTCTTATCTTCCTCCGTGATCTTTGTGTGAATCCTTCCGGAGGGTAAATTTCAGGGCCAATATACCTCAAATCCATTAATAAACGGGGCGCGGCAATGGCTGCGCCTTGTTTTAATGATTAAATTTAGTGCAAAAACTAAATATAATCTGCGCTTTGTCTATGGCTAATTTTGCTAATACATCATCCACCGCTAATTCATTAGGATAGCGAACCGCAACACCATAAGGGGTTAAGTCTGAACAAGCATCCAATATTTCTGAAAATGTACTATCAAATTCCATACATATTTGGCACAACTCGACCAAATTGTGTATTCGCGGCGGTTCGGTATCCTTGAATAGTAAATACCCTTTCAATGCTTTTTCGGCGCATTGTTGGCTAAGATAACAGGCAATCTCTGACTGTTTTGGATGTAAATCATTAAATAAGTGATATGCTGATGTTAGATCATTTTGCGAATAGTTAAACCACTCTTGCACCAGCTTACTGTCGCTCATACAAGATTACTCCGTCATTGGCTATTCTGCGCTCTATGGTTGGCTGTGTACTGCGCCATTCAAAACGGGATTTATAATTGGCAAGCACGTCTACCGGTATCAACATCGGCCTTTTTGCAAGATTGCGGTAAATTTTTTGAAGGGCTAAAATTGGCTTTTCCGAATCATCCTTTAGAACCACGAAAAAATCATAGTCGCTTTCTTCACGAGGGGTTCCGTAAGCATGGGAACCAAACAGGATTATTTTCTCACATGTTTCTCCAACAGTGTCGAGAATACTATCCTTAATCGCGATAATGTCATCGTTTACCGTGTTTTTATCCTTAATTGTCTCTTTTATGTTACCGCTCATACCCCGCAACAATAATTTCTTATCATCTACTTAAAAAATATATGAGCTATTATTCATGTTGTCAAGTTAAGATTTCATGGCAATTTCCCCATTGACCGCATTGACAAAACGCCCCAAATTGGTGATCTTCTCTTCCTCTGTGATCTTTGTGTGAATCCATGGTATATTCTCCTTACCAATGAGCCAACAGCCCTTTTATTCCACCGGATTGCGCTTTTCCTGCGCCCGCTGTTCATCCTGCTGCCGCCATGAAAGCGGTTTTGTGTACCTTTCGGAAAACGATCTTTCCCGGTTGGCAGATGAGTTCAAAATGGAGTATACTGCCTTTATCGCGACCTGGTGCCGCTGGGTTTCCTTTGACCGGGACAGCGAGCGTTTGGCCCTGAAGGAAAAGTCGAATTTCGATTGTATTTTCTGGAAGGATACCGGTTCCGAAGGAACTGTTGGGTGCGTGGCGTACCGTGCGCGGCCCCTGCAATGCAGGGCTTTTCCCTTTTGGGACAGCGTCGTCTGCTCCCCTGAAGCGTGGGAAACCACAGGCCGCGCCTGTCCGGGCATAAATTCCGGGAAATTGCACAGCCGGGAAGAAATTGAAGACTTCCTGCGCCTCATGGGGGAAGAATTGGTCATTGAACGGATCGTTCCGCGTATTGGGGGTGGAGTGTAAATGCTAGTCCGTTTTTGGGGCGTGCGCGGTTCTCTGCCTGCGCCCATACTTCCGTCCGAAGTAAAGGCAAAGATAGCCGCCATACTGGAACAAATAACGCCGCAGGATGCCGCGGACACGGCAAGCAAGGAGCGTTTCCTTGCCGGGCTTCCCCCCTGGCTGTACGGTACGGTGGGCGGCAATTCCCCTTGTGTCACGGTTGACCTTGAAGGTTTTAACGAACCGGTTATTTTTGACTGCGGATCGGGCATGCGGGAGATGGGGATTGCCATTAACGCGGGAGACACCGCGCCTTCACGCTTCCATATCTTTTTTTCCCATTTCCACTGGGACCACATGATTGGGTTCCCCTTTTTTAATCCCATTTACGATCCTTCGGCAACCGTCAATTTTTATTCGCCCAAGCCCCCCCTTGAAGAATGGCTTATGGCAATGATGAAAGTCCCTTACTTTCCGGTACAGATGGAGAATCTAAAAGCGGTCAAGAATTTCCACCTGCTGGAAAGCCCGGTCTCCGTCGGGCCGGCAACGGTTGCCTTCAGAAAGATGAACCACCCCGGCGATTCTTTTGCCTATATGGTCAGCCATAAGGGGAAGCGGTTCATTTATGCCACCGATTCAGAACTCGCCCCCCCTGATTTTTTACCGACTGAAGAAAATACCGCCTTTTTCAAGGACGCGGATGTCATCGTTCTTGACGCGCAATATACCCTTGAAGAGTCGATTAATAAACGTAACTGGGGCCATAACGCCTTCAGTCTGGCGGTTGATTTTGCCGCCAACTGGGGAATAAAACACCTGATCATGTTCCACCACGATCCAACCTACGATGACCACAAACTCTACGGTATGCTGCAGTCGGCGCGCTGGTACTGCCAGCGGATGGGTTTCAAAGAAATGGAAATAAGTCTGGCTGTCGAAGAGCTGGAAATTTCATTGTAATACGGAAAAAGCATGCATAAAATTTTCAGGCGGATAATGAGAATTGTCGCATTTTTGACAGGTGTAATTCTTTTTATAAGCCTTGCCCTCATTACGGTTTTCGCGTACAGTAACGCCCCGCCTCCCTTTTCATCCGAAAAAGCGGCGGAATGGGATGGCGTGGCGCTTGAAACCAACGGTATGGATCAAACTACAGCGCGCGGCGCCGTGCGCTTTGAAGTGCGTAAAGGGGAGAGCGCCCAGTCGGTGGGGCAGCGGCTTGCCGCGGCGGGGCTTATCCGCAGCGAGTATTTTTGGTACGCGCTCTGCCGTTATTATAAACAGGAAACGATCAAAAGCGGCAGCTATTTAATTGATGTTCCGGCAAACCAAATCGCCATTCACCGTATACTGGTATTGGGAA
>Ga0268262_10006373_pt1 | contig 11356 bp, 10 predicted proteins | sample TergutNc150P3_FD_190354 | JGI IMG/M metagenome (GOLD analysis project Ga0268262, IMG submission 190354) | Nasutitermes corniger P3 segment gut microbial community from laboratory colony in Florida, USA - Nc150 P3 (SPAdes) (version 2) | ecosystem: Host-associated > Arthropoda: Insects >...
ATATCCCGAAGGAGGCGTATCCTGAGTAATGAAGAATTGGTAGTCGGTCTGGACATAGGCACGACCAAGGTATGCGCTGTAATCGGCGAAATTAACGGAAACGGTATGCTGGAAATTACCGGGGTGGGTACTTGCCCTTCCACCGGTCTTAGAAAGGGCGTGGTTGTAAATATAGAAGCGACCCTGCGTTCGGTTTCCCAGGCCATCGAGTCTGCGGAAATGATGAGCGGCAGGGAAGTGCATGAGGTCTGGACAGGCATTGGCGGCAGTCATATCGAAGGGATCAACTCCCGGGGAGTGGTGGCTGTGTCAGGCAGGGGTGGGCATGAAATCCGCGAAATCGCCGGCGACGACATCAAGCGGGTTCTTGAAGCGGCCCAGGCAGTGGTTATACCAATGGACAGAAGGCTCCTTGAGGTAATACCCCAAAGTTATAGCGTAGACGGCCAAAAGGGAATTCAGGATCCGCTAAACATGATTGGCGTCCGGCTTGAAGCCGAAGTTCATATTATCACATGTTCCACAACCGGAGCGCAAAATCTTATCAAGTGCGTGAACCGCGCCGGTTTCCGCGTAAAAGACCTTATACTGGAAACCCTTGCCGCCGGGCGCGCCGTGCTTACGCCGGAAGAAAAAGAGCTGGGCGTCGCGCTTGTTGATCTGGGCGGAGGGACTACCAACGTGCTGGTTTATTCAGGAGGCGCTCCTTATTCCATCAGTACAATTCCAGCCGGAGGCGCGCAGGTAACCAGCGACATTTCAATAATAAAGAACATTTCCAATGAGGTCGCGGAAAAAATAAAACTTGAAGCGGGCTGCTGTTGGGAACCGTTTCTTGAAGATGACGATGAAATCATTGTTCCGGGAGTCGGAGGAAGGGCGCCCCAGGCCATACCCAGGTCGCAGATCCTCGCGATTATTCGCCCAAGGGTGGAGGAGACTTTTAAGCTGGTCAAGGAGAAGCTGGACAAGCTTTCATTTTCCAGGCCGCTGGGCGGAGGAGTTGTGCTTACAGGCGGCGGCTCGGAGCTTCTGGGGGCGGCGGATCTGGCCGCGCAGGTTTTTAACCTGCCGGTACGGGTAGGAATCCCGCTTCCTGTAGGAGGCCTTGTTGAAGATTACCGAAGCCCCGCCTTCGCGACCGCCGTGGGGCTTGCGCTTGAGGGATATGATCGCGGGCAAAAAGACGGAGGCGTTTATGGCGGCGAATCCAGAGACAAGGGGGGGCCAGGCGTTTTGGAGAAACTGAAAGATTGGTTTGAGAAAGAATTTTTTTAGAAAAAACCGGTAAGGCCGGTTTTCAACATAATTTGGGAGGGGTTATGAATTTTGAATTGTTATGCGAAAACGTAAAAAAAGAGAAGCCAGTTTCTATTGTTGTGATTGGAACCGGCGGTTGCGGCTCAAACGCCGTAGACGGAATGATTGACTGCGGAATTAAGGGCGTAAAGTTCATCGCTGTCAATACAGACATGCAGTCTTTGCGAAACAGCAAGGCGGAAATGAAAATCCAGATTGGTTCGGAGCTGACCGAAGGCAGGGGCGCGGGCGGCGTGCCGGAAATAGGCGAGCAGGCCGCCCATGAAACCCGGGAAGAAATAGCCAGGGCTCTTGTGGGGGCGGACATGGTTTTTGTTACCGCCGGTATGGGCGGGGGAACTGGAACAGGTTCGGCGCCGGTCATTGCCCAGATTGCAAAAAGCCAGGGCGCTTTAACAGTGGGCGTGGTAACAAAGCCCTTTGATTATGAAAGAAGGTACCGCATGGATATTGCCGAGAGGGGAATAGCCAGGCTAAGAGAAGAAGTCGATACCCTTATTGTTATTCCGAATCAAAGACTGATAAACAACGTGGAACGAAAAACCTCTATACCCGAGGCGGTTCGCAAGGCCAACGATATTCTCCGCCAGGGAGTGCAGGGCATTTCTGACATCATATTGGAAACCGGATTTATCAATATCGACTTTGCCGACGCCCTGACCGTTATGAAGGATCAGGGAGACGCGCTGATGGCAATCGGCTGTGGCTCCGGGGAGAACCGCGTGGAAGAAGCTGTTTCAAGCGTTCTGGACAATCCGCTTCTGGAAGATGTCTCGATTAAGGGGGCTACCCGCGTTCTTATTTACGTGGCGGCCAGCGATGATCTTCCCATTATTGAGTATGACGACATAGTCAGGCGCATTACGACGGACATTGATCCTGGCGCGAATATTATTTCCGGAATGTACTTTAATCAGGAACTTGGAGACAAAATAAAAGTTACGGTGATTGCCACGGGCTTTAATGCCCGCGACGAACAGGAGCCGCCGCCTGAGACGATAAGCGCAATGAACGAAAAGAAAAGCGAGATAATAAGCAACAGCGAATTCAATAACATCATCGGCAATGGGATCAATTTTGATATTCTTCCGCCGCGTGGCAAGCGCGACGAATTCCGGTACGAGAATGATGATTTGGATGTTCCCACGGTTATACGCGATCGCAAGTTTTTCTGTGTAACAGGCGACACTACGGCAAATGCCCAATACAGCTAAAAGGAAACCGTGGACAAGCTTTCGCTTCTTGAAAATTATTATTCCCGGCTCATTGTTCTTGAGCGAAGGGCTCCTTTAACAGCCGAAACCTACAGGTTTGAAATAAGAAGGTTTCTGGACTGGCTTGAGGGAGAAAAGCTGTCGCTAAACTCAAGCGAATCATCCGGGGAAAATGCGGTAGACGTTTCCGCCGTTACGCGCTATCTTGAGCATCGCAGAAAATGCGACGGCATTGATTCAAGGTCGGTGGCAAAGGCAATTTCCGCCCTGCGCTCGTTTGCCCGCTTTCTGGAAGACTCAGGTTTTTCAGGCGTTTCCGGTTTGGCCTCCCTTCTGCAAACTCCCCGCAAAGTTGACAGGCTTCCTGAGGTCCATAGAAAGGAAGACGTTGACGCCCTTCTTTTGTCGATTAATACGGAGTCTGCTTTGGGGATCAGGAACAGGGCGCTTTACGAGCTTATTTATTCCGCCGGGCTTAGGATTTCGGAGGCCGTGCGTCTTAACACGGAAGATCTCTTTCTTTCGGAAAACGTAGCAAGGGTGACCGGAAAGGGAAACAAGGAAAGGCTGGTAGTTTTTGGCCCGGATGCCCTGTATTGGCTAAAGCGCTATCTAAAAGAGGCAAGGCCGGAATTGCAGGGTATAAAAAAGACCAAAGCCCTCTTCCTGGGCAGAAGCGGCAAAAGGCTTTCCCGCAAGGGGATATGGAAGAACTACAAACCCATAGCGATTAAAGCGGGGCTTTCTACCAAGCTCCACACTATGCGGCATACCTTTGCCACAGAATTGCTTTCCGGGGGAGCGGATCTGCGCTCTGTACAGGAACTTTTGGGACACGCGGAAATTACAACCACTCAAGTTTACACCCACATAGATCCATCGCGCCTAAGGGACAGCCATAGCAAGTACCTTCCGAAGCTGAAAGCGTGGAGCGGCGAACAATGAGAAGAAAAATAATTACAATATTGGCGGTCGTATTGGTAATTGTCGCGGCTTTTTCCATGTTTTCGCGGTATGAAAAAAACAAAGCCTACGGCGCGGAGGCGCAGCGGATTTATTCTTCCGGCGGCTCTAATCCTCCGTCTACGGTGGAGGAGCTAAAAGCCGCAATCGCTGAGTACGAGAAAAGGATAGAAAGATATGTAAACGATGCGGCCCAAACCGGAATCTACTGGAAGCTCCTTGCGTCCCGTCTGTCGGACAGGGGCCTGCACGGAGAGGCCCTTGAAGCCCTAAGGAACGCCGCCTATTACCTGCCTCAAGACGCGTCCGTTCAATACAACACCGGCCTTTCGGCTGGCATAATGGCCAAGGCCTCCCACGCTTTTCCCGGAAGGGAGAACACCGAAAAAGAAAAGTATTATTCCCTTGCGGAAAACGCTTTTTTGCGCGCCATCGAGCTTGACGGTCGTTACCTGAACCCAAAATACGGCCTTGGGGTGCTTTATGTTTTTGAGCTTGACAGGCCGGAAGACGCTATTCCACATCTTCAAAAATACCTTGAAATTTCCCGAAACGATATTGATACCATGTTTGTACTGGCGCGGGCTTATTATGCGGTAAAGAACTATAAGGCCGCCATTGAGCTTTACGACAGGATCATAACGCTTACAAGGGACGAGCAAAAAAGAAAAGACGCGCAAAATAACCGGCAGACTATAATGGAGCAGATGAATGGATAATTTGCTCGATCTTATGATCTGCCGTGTCCCAATGCTCAAAGCCAATGAACGCGTTGAATTGATAAAGAAATTTGACAAAGAAGATGATTTCTCGATACTTACAATAAGGGATATTGAAAACCTTGTGGGAAGGGTTATAGAAAAAGCCCCGTTTAAAATGTCCGCCATACGCGCGATGGCGGAAAAGGACGCTGAGAAGGCCAAAAAGCTTGGCATCCGCGTTGTGTCATGGCGCGAAGAAGGCTATCCGCCCTTACTTCGCGAGATTTACGATCCCCCGGCGCTTTTGTTTTTCAGAGGCGCTCTTCCTGATCCGGTTAAGCCGGTGGCGGCGGTGGTTGGAACCAGAAAGCCGTCGTCGCAGGGGGCGAAGCGGGCCTTTGAAATTGGCCGGGAACTAGGAAAAGCCGGCATCCCTGTCGTGTCGGGGCTTGCGTTGGGCATTGACTCAATGGCCCACAGGGGGAACATTGAAGCGCTTTCGCCGACGGTAGCCGTTCTTGGTTCAAGCCCGGATATGGTTTACCCTGTCGCTAACCGCTTTCTCGCGAAGCGCATTCTGGATACAGGCGGCGCTATCGTTTCGGAGTACCCGCCTGGAACAAGTCCCCGAAAGTGGAATTTTCCGGAGCGCAACCGTATCATATCGGCTTTCGCGCGGGGAACTATTATTGTCGAAGCGCCTGAAAAATCCGGCGCGCTCATTACTGCCAGGTTCGCGCTTGAGCAGAATCGGGATCTCTGGGTGGATAAAGAGGGAATTGCTTCAGCGCGTAGCGCCGGTACAGCGCGGCTTGCGAAAGATGGAGCATTGGTTCTTTCTTCCGTCAAAGATATTCTTTCCGAGTGGCGGCTGGAAGGAACCCCATCGGAGATAAAAATGGAACAGAGCGATGCGGCCGGTCTTGCCTCTTCCATGGCAGGATATCTCGGTATAAAGTTGTAGGTCTTAAGGAAGGAAAATGGCAACAAAAGCGAAAAACGCCAAGGATGAAAAGAAGATCCTCGTAATTGTCGAGTCCCCGGCAAAGGCAAAGACAATTGAGAAGTACCTTGGCTCTTCATATACGGTAAAGGCTTCCATGGGACACTTGATCGATCTTCCTAAATCCCGCCTTGCCATTGACGTAGAAAAAAACTTTGAGCCGGAGTACATCACCGTCCGCGGAAGGGCAAAGCTCCTTAAAGAACTGCAAGGGGACGCGAAAAAAGCCGGTACTGTGCTTCTGGCAAGCGATAATGACCGCGAGGGCGAGGCAATTGCATGGCATTTAAGAAACGCGATTAGCGCGAAGACAGACAAGGTTCCCATTCAGCGTATCGCTTTTAACGAGATCACCCCCGGCGCGATAAGGGACGCGGTGGCAAACCCGTCTACGATTGACGAAGCGAAGGTAAACGCGCAGAAAGCCCGGCGTATTCTTGACCGCCTTGTGGGCTACAACCTTTCGCCCCTGCTCTGGAAAAAAGTGAAGAACGGGCTTTCGGCGGGAAGGGTACAGTCAGTGGCCCTGCGCCTTATATGCGAAAGGGAAAAGGAAGTTGAATCCTTTGTCCCCGAAGAGTACTGGACTTTGGAAGCGGACTTTAAGGCCGGCAAAGCTTCGTATACGGCTCAGCTGGTTTTGTGGAACGGGGAAAAGCCGGAATTAAAAAAAGAAGGCGAGGTTCGCTCCATAATTGACGCCGTTAAAAACAGCGAATGCCTTGTTTCCGACACAAGGGAGATCGAAAAAAGCGTAAAGCCCAAGCCGCCCTTTACAACCTCCCAGCTTCAACAGACTGCGGCGAACCGTCTTGGCTTTACCTCCAGGAAAACCATGCAGATTGCCCAGCAACTGTATGAAGGGATAAATCTTCAAAGTTCGCGCGTCGGGCTTATAACGTACATGCGTACCGATTCGGTGCGAATTTCAAAAAGCGCCCAGGAAGAAGCCAGGAAATGGATTGGCGAAAAATTTCCGGCGGAACTGCCGGATCAGGCGCAGGAATACTCGGTGGGAAAAAAGGCCCAGGATGCCCACGAGGCAATACGGCCTACATATATCAGTTATACGCCGGACAGCTTAAAAGAATACCTGACAAAAGATCAGTTAAAGCTATACACAATTATCTGGGAAAGGTTTGTGTCCAGCCAAATGAAAAACGCCAGGACAAAGACCGTAAGCATTGACATTTCAGCTTCCTCCATTCGAACCGATTCGGTAGGCGATACCTGCGGCGTGTTCCGCATTGCCGGCACTAAAATAATTGAGAAAGGTTTTTACCGTGTAATGAAGCTTTTGGCGTCAAGGGATGAAAAGGGGAGCTCTTATCCGTCGCTAAAAAAAGGCGACAAAGTTAAAGTTGACCAGTTCAGGCCGGAACAGCATTTTACCCAGGGGCCGCCCCGTTTCACCGACGCGTCCATTGTTAAGACCCTCGAAGAAAAAGGCATAGGCAGGCCTTCAACTTATGTGCCGATAATTTCCGTTCTCTTGGATCGCTATTATGTTGTGAGATCAAACAAACAGCTTGTCCCTACAATTTTGGGCAGGATGATAAACGATCTGCTTGTGGAGAATTTTCCGCAAGTGGTGGACGCGGGTTTTACCGCCTCAATGGAAACCATGCTTGATGAGGTCGAGGACAGCCAGAGATCGTGGCCGGACATGATACGCGAGTTTTGGGATCCCTTTAAATACCGCGTGGACGAGGTTGTTAAAACGCTGGAGTCTTTTAAGGGAACTCTTGATGAGGAAACAGACTATGTCTGCGAAAAATGCGGCAGGAAGCTCGTAAAAAAACTTGGCCGCTTTGGTTTCTTCCTTGCCTGTCCCGGTTTCCCTGAATGCAAGAACACCAAGTCAATACCGCTTGCAAAATGCCCGAAATGCTCGGGGGACATAGTTTCCCGAAAAACGAAGGGGCGGGGCAAAGAGTTTTACGGATGCACCAATTACCCCGAATGTGATTTCATCAGCCACTTTAAGCCCATTAACCAAAACTGTCCCAAATGCGGGCAGTTTCTGGTGGAAAAATACGACAAAAAAAACGGAAGCCACAAGGCCTGCATAAACCCGGAATGCGATTTTCTTCATTCAAAAGATGATGAGAAGGATGAGAATAATGGCGAATAACGACAATAGTCTTGATCTGAGCAAGGAAAATCGCGTGGAAGAATACCTTGGCTACCTTTCTTCCGTCCGGGGGGTCTCTGAACGCACCGCTTCCGCTTACAGGCGGGATCTCCTGCATTTCTCCGCATATTGCGCCAACCACGGCTTCTCCCCCGAAACAGCGGAGCGGACGCAGGTGAGGGGTTTTATCGCCGATCTTTCCGCCGAGGGAGCCGCTTCGGTAAGCGTGAACAGGGCGCTTTCTTCCATTCGCGGTTTTTACCGCTGGATGCTGCGTTTCGGCTTCCGTGAGGATGATCCTTCTTCTCCCATAAGAAACCTTAAAACGCCAAAAACGCTTCCCGTCTTTCTTTGGGAAGCCGAGATGGCCCACTTTTCCACCCTCCCCGAAAAGGCGGGGATACTCTGGCCTGATCGGGACAAGGCGCTGATCCTGGCGATGTATTCAGGCGGCCTTCGAATCTCCGAAGCCGCTTCTATAAGCCTGAAAAACCTGGCCCATGATTTTTCAAGCGCCAGGATTGTCGGGAAGGGGAACAAGGAGCGGCAGGTGTTTTTCTCCGATGAGGCGAAAGAAGCCCTGCTCGCTTATCTGCCTGCCAGGAAGGCGCGCGTCAAGGCGGAGCGCCCAACCGACAGGCTTTTTATCAGCCTAAAGGGAGGTCCGATTTCAGTTCCCGGTCTGCGCTGGATTATTACAAAGTACTCTGAAAGATCAGGGCTGGATAAAAATATCCACCCGCATTCCCTGCGCCACAGCTTCGCGACCCATTTGGTAAACTCAGGCTGTGATGTCCGGGTGGTGCAGGAACTTTTGGGCCATGCCAGCATCAGCACAACCCAGCGTTATACGCATGTAAACATGGAGCAACTAAAAAAGGTCTACAAAAAGGCGCATCCACACGGAGGAGAAAATAAGTGACGGCGGATAAAACACGAATACGGGTACGATCAACAACGGTGCTGGCCGTTAGGCGTTACGGAAAAGTCGCGATGGCCGGAGACGGCCAGGTTACCTTCGGCGAGACGGTTTTGAAAAACAACGCCAAAAAGGTGCGCCGCCTTATGGACGGCAAAGTCCTCTGCGGTTTCGCGGGGGCGACAGCCGATGTTTTCGCCCTTCACGATCGCTTTGAGACAAAACTCAAGGAGTATTCCGGCGATCTTGTCAGGGCGGCGGTGGAGCTTGCCAGGGAATGGAGAATGGACAGGGCTCTCCGCCGTTTGGAAGCCATGCTTCTTGTCGCCGACATAGGCAAGACTTTGCTCATTTCCGGAACCGGCGATGTAATAGAGCCGGCGGAGAACGCCCTCGCCATAGGCTCCGGATCAAACTACGCCTATTCCGCGGCGCTGGCGTATCTGGACGCCTCGGAGCTTTCGGCCAGGGAAATCGCCGAGCGCTCGCTAAAAATAGCGGGGAATATCTGCGTGTATACCAACGATAATTTAACAATAGAGGAACTTGCCAATGAATGAAAAAAGCGTGGACAGGCTAAGCCCAAGAGAAATAGTCGCCGAGCTGGATAAATACATTGTCGGGCAAAAGAAGGCAAAGCGGGCGGTGGCCATCGCTTTGAGGAACCGGATCCGCCGCTTAAAAATCAGCGAGGAAATCCGGGACGACGTTACGCCCAAGAATATTCTGATGATTGGCCCAACCGGAGTAGGCAAAACCGAAATCGCGAGGCGGCTCGCCAAGCTGGCAGGCTCTCCCTTTGTGAAAGTTGAGGCGACCAAGTACACCGAGGTAGGCTACGTGGGACGCGATGTGGAATCAATGATCCGCGATCTTATGGCCGCCGGGGTTCAGATGGTTAAACAAGAAATGCAGCAGAGCGTTACCGCCGAGGCGGAAAAGCACGTTGAAGAGGCCCTGCTTGATCTCTTGTTACCGGGTTCAGGAAAAAAGCAAAAAGAAAAAAGCCAACCAGGCCCGATAGTAAAACCTATGGGGACTTTTTCCATACCTACTAACGGCGATCACGGCTCTTCCCTTTTGGGAACCGCCATTCAAATAGGAATCCCGCGCGAAACCGCCGAAAACCCGGAAGACGGCGAAGAACAGGAAGAAGAAACTGTCCAGGAAGAACAAATCGAAGCGGACAACACCTCAAACCCTACAAGGGAAAAATTCAGGGCGATGCTCAGGGAAGGGAAACTTGAGGACAAAACCGTTGAGATAATTATAAGCCAAAGCCCGCAGTTCCCCTCAATTGAGATGATGGGCGGCAGTATGGAAGATTTGGAATCCAGCCTTTCAGGCATTGCCGGTTTCTTCGGAGGGGGCAAAAAGAAAAAGCGCGTTTCCGTCAGCCGCGCCAGGGAAATTCTTTTTAACGAGGAATCGGAAAAACTGATTGACAGGGAACGCGTGAGCGACGAAGCCCGCCAGAGGGTGCAGGAAACCGGCATTATCTTTATTGACGAGATTGACAAGATAGCAGTTAAGGGCGACAGGGGCGGGGGGCCAGACGTTTCAAGAGAGGGTGTCCAAAGGGACATCCTGCCCATAGTTGAGGGCGCTACTGTGAACACCAAGTGGGGCGCTGTAAATACCGAGCACATCCTTTTTATCGCCGCCGGGGCCTTTAACATCGCCAAGCCTTCGGATCTGATCCCTGAACTGCAGGGGCGTTTTCCCCTTAGGGTAGAGCTTGATTCGCTGGGAAAAGATGATTTCCTTAGGATCCTGACCGAGCCAAAAAACGCCTTAACAAAGCAGTATACGGAACTCCTGGCAACCGAGAATGTGGAAATAGAGTTTACCCCCGAAGCCATTGAGCGCCTTGCCGCCCTGGCCGCCGAGGTGAATTCAAAGCTTGAGAACATAGGCGCCCGCAGGCTCCATACGATAATGGAGGCCCTTCTGGAAGAGCTTTCCTTTGAAGCGCCGGACATAAGCCCCGCCAGGGTGCCTATTACCGTGGATTATGTGAACGAAAAGCTGGTCAACCTGGTAAACGATCAAGATTTAGGACGGTACATTCTGTGAATACCAACGAAGAGAATTCTATTCCAAATTCCTCTCACAAAGAACACAAAGACACGAAGAAGAACACGGAATTTACGAAGTTTGCCCTTATCTTTGTGCCTTCGTGCCTTTGTGAGATGAATTCTTCGTTTTTTCTTTGTGCCCTCTGTGATCTCTGTGCCTTTGTGAGAAATTTTCGAATTAAGGTTCTTTCGCAGATGCCGATGATTGAGATAGGGAGTAGTTATGATTGTTAACAATACTTTCAGCAAAACCGTTGACCTGCTTCACAGGGGATTAAGTGTCGCTTCGCTCCGGGAATCCGTAATTGGCAATAACCTGGCAAACTCGGAAGTTCCCAACTTTAAGCGCACGGACGTGAACTTTGAAAGCGAGCTTAAGCGGGCGCTGGATACCGAAAAGCAAAGGCCGGTCTTGATGCTTAACCTTACCGACCCGAATCATATTTCCAACTGGAATCCCAGAAACTACCAGGATGTGGAACCCCGGAGGGTTTTGGATTATTTATCCCAGTCGGACAACAACGGCAACAACGTGGACGCGGAAGAAGAATTCAACCTGCTCCTCAAAAACCAGTTAAGGTATATGTTGATGGCTCAATCCGTTACTTTCGAGTTCAGCCAGGTAAATCAGGTATTAAGGGGTTAATAAATAATGGGACTTTTTACGTCAATTAACATAGCGTCTTCGGGAATGTCGGCTCAGAGAACCAGGAGCGACGTCATAGCGGATAACATGGCCAACGCGTCCACCACCCGCACCGCGGAAGGCGGTCCTTTCCGCAGATCGCGGACGATTATGCGGCCAAGGGTTTCAAGCCCCTATTGGCGATCCCCGTTTCTGCCTGAGGGCATGGACAACGGCGTGGGAGCCGGCGTGAGGGTGGCGGAGATTCAGAAGGATTACAAAACGGAAAACAGGCTTGTGTATGATCCGACCCATCCTGACGCGATCAAGAGCGGCCCAAGGGAAGGGTATGTGGAGATGCCCAATGTGGACATAGTAAGCGAAATGGTGGATCTGATC
>Ga0268262_10006374_pt1 | contig 11352 bp, 9 predicted proteins | sample TergutNc150P3_FD_190354 | JGI IMG/M metagenome (GOLD analysis project Ga0268262, IMG submission 190354) | Nasutitermes corniger P3 segment gut microbial community from laboratory colony in Florida, USA - Nc150 P3 (SPAdes) (version 2) | ecosystem: Host-associated > Arthropoda: Insects > Digestive...
ACGGCGGTAAGGTTGTTATCGTTAACAATATGCCCACACCGCTGGACGGCAGGGCGTTACTCCACTTTGACGATCTTGGTTCTGTCTTTGAGGAATTGCAAAATTATTTGCATTCGGAAAGTTAAGTTCGGCTTAATTTATCCAACGCTCTCTGCACTCGCTCCACAGATTTTTCCGCTCCAAGTATGCGTAGCGATCCAAAGAGAGGCGGGCTTACACGGCTGCCTGTAATCGCGACACGCAGGGGCATCATAAGGTCGCCGAGTTTTATTTCCCTCTTTTCCGCCTCCGCCTTGATAAACTCCTCCGCCTGTTCGTCGCTCGGCGCACCAGCCAATTCGCGCACAAGCTCTTTGCCTATCTGTAAAATCTCAATCGTCTTGGCAATGTCGCTCTTTTTGGGGATAAATTCTTCAGGCGCAGGGACTTCGGGCTCGTTAAACAGGTAGGCTGTTTTTTCGGGGACTTCGTTAAGGAAGACAAGCCTCTCTTTCACAAGCGGCATTGCGGCGGTAAAAATTTCCCTCTGCCGCGCCGACGGTTCGCTCTTTGCGCCGCCGAACAATCCAGTCTCTATCGCAAACGGAAGGCAAAGAGAGGCAAGCTCCTCATCGCTCATCATTCTGATATACTGCCCGTTGTACCATTCAAGTTTTTTGTAATCAAAAACCGCGGGCGCTTTATTTAGTTTTTCAAGACTGAAACGCTGTGCAAGTTCTTCCGGTGTGTAAATCTCTTTGCCTTCCTCGTAAGAAGCGCCCAGCAGAGCGATGTAGTTTATCAGCGCGGAGGGAAGATAACCCTGCTTGCGGAATTCATCTATGCTTGTCGCGCCGTGGCGTTTGGAAAGTTTTTTGCCGTCCTGTCCCATTACCATCGGAAGATGACAGAACTCAGGCGGCATCCAGCCAAAGGCGCGGTACATGATCACGTGCAAGGGCGTGGACGCAAGCCATTCCTGAGCGCGGAGAACGTGGGTCACTTCCATTAAATGATCGTCCACCACATTCGCAAGGTGGTAAGTGGGGAAGCCGTCCGATTTTAACAGGACGGGATCGGGGTTAATGTCGTCGTTCTTCCATTCAATGTCGCCTAACAGATGATCATGAAAGCGAGTCGTTTCGCCGAGCGGAATTTTTAATCTGACGGTACAGGGTTCTCCGGCGGCGGCTCTCTTTGCTGCTTCGGCGGAATCAATCTTGCGACAGAGACGATCGTAACCGCTCTCCGAGGAGTGGGCGGCTTCTCTTTCCTGCCGCACTTTTTCAATTCTTTCCGAAGAGCAAAAGCAATAGTACGCCTGCCCTTTATCAAGTAGCTCCTGCGCGTATTTTTTATAGTGGGCGGTGCGCTCTGACTGCACATAGGGACTGAACGGTCCGCCGACATCGGGACCCTCGTCCCATTTTATTCCCAGCCAGTCAAAGGTGTCGTAAAGATTTTTTACAAAACTTTCGTCAAAGCGAGTTCTGTCGGTATCCTCAAGGCGCAGGATAAATTTTCCGCCGCCTGAACGGGCAAAGAGGTAATTAAAAAGCGCTGTTCTTATTCCGCCGATATGTTGAAGCCCCGTGGGGGAAGGCGCGTATCTGTCTCGTATACTCATTAGGTTATTGTAGCAGAAATACGGATCTTCTAAAAGCAGCGCCGCCAATTTCTTGGCGGCGCTGTAATTAAACAATGTCAGATATTGTCGTATTATTCTGCTTATTCTATTGTAATTGTGAAATTTTTAACATAGTACGTTGTTGTACTGCTATTGTTCTCGCTGGTACTTAGGTAAAGTTTTGGATAATCATCAGTTGGAGTTCCCGTCCATGTTCCGCCCATGCTGTGCCAGGTATTCGCCGTGGCATTTTCTATTTTTCCTACCGTAGGATAATAATCAGGAGCAGAATTGTTGTTGTTTATCTGCCAGTTTAATGTTCCTGCGGCTCCTACACGCATAACATCGGCAGAGAAAGTAATCTTTTTATTTTGACCTTTGATACTTGAAAGGTCGGATAATGCCACAGCCCACGCAGCATCACCGCTTGGATTTACAACTTTCAATACGTCAACGCTTTCGCCGGGCAGATTCACAATCTGGTAATTAACAGAACTGGAAAGGGTTGTTATAAAAGGATTGCTGGCGTAAGCAGCGTATGAACCTTTTACGGTTTCTACGGTTTCTCCGGGTTCTCCTCTAACAATATTAACGCTTACTATGCCAAGGTTGTTGATGTTAACATTAGGATAAGAGATTCCATCATAATACCAGCAGGTTAAAATTAAGTTTGCTTCGGTTGCGCTTGCAAAACCTTTACGGTTTTGACCGGCAGGCTTAGCATCAACATCATTGTAGGTTTCGAGGGCGGTTGGAAGAACAACTGTCAGTTTTTTTGCCGATGAATCGTATGAAACGCCGTTTTTATATTGATACGAGTTCAAAGAATTATTCCATCCGGTAATATTAATATTTACACTACCTGTACCCTCTTCTTCTCCAGACGGCCACCACCTTTCGGTTGCATAATCCACCCAAGTAAGGGCTAAATTTGCACTTTTGCTTTCCAGTTCGTCTCTAGCAAACACAATCTCAAGTTTTGCGCCTGGTGTTTTCGCGACTGTCAAAGTAGCATCCGGCAAATGCCAAACCGCCTGTCCGTATTGGATTGATATGCCGTCTTCAAAACTTCCAAAAGAGTAATTGCCCATGTTTCCGGCACAGTCCGGCACACTATAGATATTAGAGCCGGTAATAGTAAGATCACCTATACTTCTGCAATCTTTGCCTTCATTCCACCAGCAGGCAATGATGAAATTGAGTTGGTTCGAAGCGGCAAATTTGGTGTCGTTGATAACCTTTGAAAGATCAATGGTTACTTTATTTCGGTAAGCATCCCATGTGGCTCCTTCAAAAAATTTATATTTCCATCCGTCACTTTCATCTCCACCGCAAATCTCATAATCATCCTGCCACCACAATCCGCGTTCAGGGTCCTGCCATATAAAAGAAAGCGTGGGACCAGACCATGCAGTATCACCGATATCATTATCCATTATAATAAATTCAAATTTCGCGTTCGGTCTTTTTACAGCCGCAATGTTTTCCGGCGTTAAATTCCACACCGCCTGCCTGTAATCAACAGAAAAACCGTCTGCCCCAAAACCATAGTAGTAGTCGTTTGTATTTCCTTTAAACGCGTCTCTAAGTTTGTCTTTAAGAGAAATTTTAAAGTCGCTGATGGTCGCCATGATTTGACCTTGGGGAATTTCAGCGGGTAACGAACCGTAGTCTTGCAACCAACTAGGTTGATCCTCATTTTCATATCTTAATACCTCGGTAAACTGCAAAATAACTTCTTTATAATCCAGTAAGTCATAAGATTTACTGTCATCAGTATCGACATCCAAGTTAACGGTTTTAGTAAAAGTGCCTGCGGCAATTGATATTTGATTGCTGCCTTCATTTCCCCCAAGATATACCCATTTATCATCATTGGTTAGTCCTTGAACCTCAATTTGAACATGAGACAAAGCCGTGTCAAGCTTTCCGCTTATCGTTATGGTATATCTGTTGTGGGTTCCCTTCTCTAACCTGCTGACATTAGTGGGAAAGTCTTTTACCAATACAGACAAGCCGGAAGCATACTGTTCGCCTCGCTGTTTGCCGACTTCCCAACGATTAGCACGTAAATAAATATTGTCAAAAGAACGCGGCGTAAGCGTCGTTGCTGTTTCTGTTTTTCCGTCCGCAGTGGTATAAGTAACAGATTCATCAAGTTTGATTCCTTCGCCATTACTGGCAACAGAGTCCAAGCTGGTACCGTTTACTACCGCGGTAAATTCATCGCCTTTATCCGTCTCAATCGTTAACGTGCCGTCCGTGCCGACACTTTTAACTTTACCGGAAACGTTTCTGGTTTTACCATCCCGTCCTTTAACACTCATCTTAACACGATCATTTTGATAAGCGGTACTAACGGCTCTGGCGTATCTGGCGGCAATGGATGCCGCAGGTACTCTGTTTCCGATAGAAATCGAATAACTGTTTCCTAAAACATCTTTACTCGTATATTGTCCCGACCCTACGGGACTGCTAGGGGGAGTGTCGATGTTGGGGACGTCGGATGTCGTACCGTTGCCGGATGTCGTGCCGTTACCGGATGTCGTGCCGTTACCGGATGTCGTGTCGTTATCGCAGGCAATAAAAGAAAATCCAATTACTGCCGCGAGGGCAATAATGCCGAACATTTTAGATACGTTTTTCATAGCATACCTCTTTGCGTTTTATGTCCGCCGGACAAAATATATAGCCCCCAAAAAGAGTTATTTTGTGTTTTTGCCGTATAAAGAGAATCAATTTTTTTGAATCTTTACCATAAAAAACAAAAAATACTCACTTTAAGAGTCTCTGAGTTAATTATACTATACTTTATGATACTGGTCAATATCTTTGAAGCATTTATTGTTTCTTTATAGTATATGAAAACAAATGAAGATAATATTCGGGATATACTTGCAAAAAATATTAAAGAGAATCGTCGGAAAAATGGGCTTTCACAAGATAAATTAGCCGAAAAAGCCGGAATTTCTACGCCTTTTGTCGCTATGATAGAGGTTTCCCGTAAATTTCCTACCCCTGACGTACTCGACAGAATAGCTAATGCCCTCAATATCAAAACATGGCAGCTTTTTACCGTGCAGCCGCCTTTGGGGGAAGAAATGGAAAGGCTTCATATGGATATTGTAAAAAATATAGATCAGGTAGTTGCTAATGCCGTACAAAAAGCAATAAAAGAAAACGCGGACAAAATGTCCTGCGGAAAATGGCAAGAGCCGAAATAAGTTATGCAAAATTGCATTTTTCTGTGGGAAATGGTATAAAACCGGAACCATTGTCTGTTAACGTAAAATTCTCTATACTTATTCAGAGGGTTTTATGGCAAAAGGAAAAAAAGACAAATTATCGGACAAATTGTTTTTCAAGCTGAAAAATTGCTGGGAAGGTATTGATAAAAAAGCGGAAAAAGAAGTTGAGGAACTTGCCGAGTCTTACAAGCAATTCCTGAATAGGGGAAAAACCGAGCGTGAATGTACCGAGGCGGCTTGCGAAATTCTTGAGAAAAACGGCTTTGTAAATATCGACACTTTAAAAGATAAAAAATTTGCGGCAGGCATGAAGGTTTATCAGAATATCAGAGGGAAGTCCGTCATTGCCGCCGTCGTCGGGAAGAAGCCCGTCATCGAAGGCTGTAACATTCTGGGCGCTCATGTGGATTCTCCGCGCCTTGATTTAAAACAGAACCCACTGTACGAAGAAAGCGAACTTGCGCTCTTTGACACGCACTACTACGGCGGCATCAAGAAATACCAGTGGACGACGATACCGCTTTCCATGCACGGCGTATTTGTAAATGAATCCGGTAAAAAGACGACCATCAATATCGGCGAGGAGCCCGGCGATCCTGTTTTCACGATTACGGATCTTCTGCCCCACCTTGCAAGAGAGCAGATGGATAAAAAAGCGTCGCTGGTGGTAGAAGGCGAAGACTTGGATATTCTTGCAGGTTCGCGTCCCTACGATGATAAAGACGAGAAAGAAAAAGTAAAATTGTATCTGCTGGATTTGTTAAACAAAAAATACGGTATTACCGAAAAAAACTTTGCAAGCGCGGAGATTGAATTTGTTCCGGCTTTCAAGGCAAGCGACGTAGGGCTGGACAGAAGTTTAATCGGCTCTTACGGACATGACGACCGCTGCTGCGCGTTTCCAGCCTTGCAAGCTGTCACCGCTATTGCGCGCGAAAAAGGCGCGCCCAACAAAACATTGGTTTGCTATCTTTCAGACAAAGAAGAAATCGGCTCTGTCGGAAACACGGGCGCGCGTTCCGTCAGCTTTGAAAATTTCATCGCGCTTCTTTGCGGCGGCTCTCAGGCGGACTTACGGCTATGCTTCTCGCGCTCCGCCATGCTGTCCGCCGACGTTAACGCGGCGTTTGATCCCACCTACGCGAGCGTATTCGACAAAAACAACGGGTCGTTTATCGGGAAGGGAATTGTGCTTTCAAAGTACACAGGCTCCGGCGGCAAGTACGGAGCGAGCGACGCCAACGCGGAATTCTGCGCAAAGGTGCAGGCGATCATGAACAAGAACAAAGTCCAGTGGCAATTCGGCGAATTGGGAAAAGTAGACAAAGGCGGCGGCGGAACGATCGCTTTGTATGCCGCCAATTTGGGGATAGAAGTTATTGATTGCGGCGTTCCTGTGCTGTCAATGCATTCGCCGTTTGAGGTGATCAGTAAGATTGATCTTTATACAACGTATAGGGGTTATATTGCTTTTTACAGGGAAGCTTAGTTAACGCGATATATTATATTTCTTCAGTAACTCAAGAAAATCCTTACGTGCCATCTCCTCCCCCCCAAGACTGATCAAATGCCTTGTCGGTATTTGGCAGTCAATGAAGGCGGCTCCTTCCGCAAAAAGTTTCTCCGCAAAATTTAGGAAGGCGGCTTTTGAGGCGTTGGGGACATTGGCGAACATTGATTCGCCGCAGAAAACTTTGCTCAGCAGTAAGCCGTAACAGCCGCCGACAAGAGTTCCGTCCTGCCATGCTTCGGCGGAATGGGCAAAGCCAAGCTGGTGAAGTTCCGTGTATGCTTCGATTATGTCTTTTGTGATCCATGTTCCGTTTTGACCGGGGCGGATTTTTTCTGCACAGCCTTTGATTACTCCGTCAAAGTTTTCATCGTAGGTTATTTTGAATGTGTCGGCGGTTAGGATTTTTCGCATGGAGGAGGAGACATGCAATTTTTCGGGGAAGATTACACAGCGAGGGTCGGGGGATTGCCAGAGGAGGGGGTCTTCGGGTCCGTACCACGGGAAGATTCCCTGCTCGTAAGCGGAAAGTAACATTCCGGGCGAAAGGTTGCCGCCTACGCCTACGATGTTGTCTTCACATTCGTTGGGATCGGGGAATTGAAAATGGACTGTTGGTTCCAAGCGAGGAAAATCAGGATCGGGACCGGGACGGAAACGGGGCACTAATTTTCCGCTGTTACAGTCTGCGTTTCTTCGATGTCCATGCAGTAGCCGTCGCGCCAGTCCACGACCGCGCTTCCGCCTTCGCTTAGACTGCCGAAGAGGACTTCATCTACAAAGAAGCTCTTTATCTTTTCTTCGATTAGTCTGCCTGCGTTCCTTGCGCCGAATTCTTTGCTGTAGCCTTCTTCCGCCAATTTGTCCACACAGGTTTCCGTAACGGTAAGGGTTACGTTCTTTTCCGTAAGCTGGGCGGTGAAAGCGTCCAATTCTTTTTGGACAATGGAAACCATAATTTCGCGCGAAAGATGCCCGAAGCGGACAACGGCGTCCAGCCTGTTGCGGAATTCCGGCGTGAAGATTTTTTCTATCGCGTCGTTTACCGCGCTGTCGTCATGAACACGATCTCCAAAACCGATAAGACCTTTGCCGATGTCTCTTGCTCCGGCGTTGCTTGTCATTATCAAAATTACATTGCGGAAGTCCGCCTTGCGTCCCTGATTGTCGGTAAGGGTTGCGTAATCCATAATCTGCAAGAGTATGTTAAAAATGTCGCTGTGCGCTTTTTCAATTTCATCAAGTAAGACTACCGCGTGCGGCTGTTTGCGAACCGCGTCGGTGAGCTGACCGCCGTCTTCATAACCGACATAGCCGGGCGAGGAGCCGATAAGGCGCGAAATTGTGTACTTCTCCTGATACTCGCTCATGTCAAAGCGGAGCATGGAAATCCCCAATGTGTCCGCCAACTGACGCGCCAGTTCCGTCTTGCCTACGCCTGTGGGTCCCACAAATAAAAAGTTCGCGACGGGTTTGCCGTCCGCTCTGAACCCGGCTCTTGAACGTTTAACGGCTTTTACTACCGCAGATATCGCGTCGTTCTGCCCAAAGACTTTTTGTTTAAGCCTTGTTTCCAAATCTTTAAGTTTGTCTTTCTCGCTCTCCCCTACCGACCTCTGCGGTATCCGCGCGATTTTTGAAACGACAGATTCAATCACAGGCAGGGTGATTTCCAATTTTTCAATTTGAGCGTCCTGCACTGTCGAGGACTTGTGCGTCTTTTCTGCCGCCGTCATTTCTTCCGCCAACGCTCTTGCCTCCGACACTTCAAGCATCGGTTGTTCAACCGACTCGCTTGCTGTCTTGCCGTCCTCGCCTGTGTCTTCGTTTGCGTGCTTGTACGCTTCTATCCGCGCGTAAGCTCCGGCTTCGTCAATTACATCAATTGCCTTATCGGGCAGGCGGCGCTCTGTGATAAATTGCGCGGAAAGACGCACGGCTGTCTCTACAACCTCGTCGCTGTAGTGGACATGGTGGTAGTCTTCGTATCGGCACTTTACTCCCTTGAGTATGTCTATCGCCGTTTCTACGGAAGGTTCGTTAATATCGATCTTTTGGAAACGCCGCGAAAGCGCCCGGTCTTTTTCAAAAAACTTGTTGTACTCCTCGTGTGTCGTGGAGCCGATACAGCGGAGTTTGCCGGAAGTAAGCGCAGGCTTGAGCAAATTGGAAGCGTCCATCGCTCCGCCGGAAACCGCTCCGGCTCCGACTATGGTATGTATCTCGTCGATAAAAAGTATTGTCTTTTCTTTTTTTAAAAGTTCCTCGACAACGCGCTTTACTCTTTCCTCAAAATCGCCGCGGTACTTTGTGCCTGCAAGGAGAGAGCCCATATCAAGGGCGTAGATGGAAAAGTTTTTTAGAAGCGGCGGAACATTTCCGGCAATGATCCGCTGGGCAAGCCCTTCGGTAATCGCCGTCTTTCCTACGCCGGAATCCCCGACATGAATGGGATTATTTTTCAGCCTGCGGCAAAGCACTTGGACTGTGCGGTCAAGCTCGTCTTCCCTGCCGATTACAGGTTCCAGTTTATGCTCACGCGCAAGGGCGGTTAAATCTATAGCGTAGCGTTCAAGCGCTGTTTTTTTACCGGCTTTTTTCTGCGCGTCGGCGTCGTCGTCGATGCCTGCGTACTTATCGCCCTTTTGGGCGTTTACAAAACCGTCTTCGCCGTAACTGTGGGACAGAACATGCAAAAGCTCCAGCCGTTTTACTCCGGCTTTACGCAGATAATAGCCGCTGTAGCATCGCTCCTCGTCGTAAAGAGAAACAAGAATATCCGCTACATCGACAACGCCCTTTTGCGCCGATTTGCAATGTATCAAGGCTCGCTCAATAATATTATGGAAGCTTACGGTTTTTGTAGGCTCTCCCGTCGCAACTACGGGCATCTTTTGCTCAAAAAAGGTTTCCATTCCAAGTTTGATTTGCTCCGTATCCGCGCCGCACGAAAACAACACTCCCTGAACTTCATCAAAAGCCAGGGCGGCATAAAGGATATGCTCCGGCGTAAGGTACTCATGTTTTCGCACCCTTGCCTCATTTTCCGCCGCGTCAATAATCGCCTGTACATGACCAGAAACTTTCATTTTCTTCCTCTATATCTAATATAATAAAAATTTATCACAGATTATAGTTTTCTTCTATATATTAAAATCCCTAAACCGGCTCGACAATGCACAATAGCGGAAATTCCTTCGCCTTTGCCGCCGCATGTACCTGCTCGGACTTGGTAACGGCAATATCCCATGTATATATACCGACAATTCCCCTGCCTTTTTTGTGAACATCCAACATTATTTTGTTAGCATCTTCCATACTTTTATGAAAAATATCCATCAAAATATCAACCACAAAATCCATGGTTGTAAAGTGGTCATTTAGAAGAACCACTTTATACTGTTCCGGCTCTTTAAATTTTTCCTTTGTTTTAGAAGCCGGTTTGTCCTTGATTCGCGGTTCCATGATTTAATTTTATATTATAAGAGAAAGGGAAACAAGAGAGCGGATATATACCTAATGCCGAATTGCATTTTTTCTCTTTTCTTGTTTATTGTTATTTTTCATGCTATAGTTCAATTATGAGCATTACACAAACTGTAGAAGTGCCTGCCAGCCACAGGTTGACCATTGACGTGCCGCGCGAAATACCAACGGGAACAACCGCTCGCTTTGAAGTAATTTGGTTCCCCCCAAAAAAAACAGGCAATAGCCTTGACGATGCACTTGATAAAATTTGGGAACTCTGCAAGGACGCTCCAATTACTGTAGACAGTTTCCTTCGAATGCGTCAAGAAGACAAAGAACTTGAAGAAAACAAATATCACAGGTTATTTGGCGGTACGGAGGCTGGCAACTGATGCATACCCTTGATGCTTGCGCTCTTATTGCATTGTTCAAACATGAAGAAGGAGCCGACAAAATCAAAGCATTGCTTACCGAAGCTCTGGAAGGGCGGACTGTTGTTTGTATGAATATTGTAAATTTAATTGAGGTACAATACGGTTTTTGCCGAATGTTGGGAAAAGAAAAAGCCAACCTTATTCTTGAACAAATTTACACAATGCCTATTCATTTTATTAATACCATTAATGAAGCAATTTTTTCTGAAGCTTCCCGTTAAAAGCACAATACGGCATACCTCTTGGCGATGCCATTGGATTGGCAACCGCTATTGATATGAAAAGTACATTTGTTACCTCAGATCATTCTGACTTTAGCCAAATTGAGAAAACCGAATCTATCCCTTTTTTCTGGTTTCGCTGATTACTCACTAATTTAAATCACAATAAAAAAGCGACCCTGTAACTTTTTACGTTACAGGGTCTGCTTGTTTTAAATGTTGTGTTTTAAACAACGATTACGGCGCAACAGGCGCGGGTGCAGTTATCGTCAATACGCCTGCTGTGCTAACAGTACCAGTAAAATCAGTGGCGGTTGGGGATTCAGTCGCAAGGATTAATTTACCCGATGTGATCTTGCTAGCCTGAGTGGTGCTCAGGGGTGTGTCAACTATCGTTTTGCCGCTCCATGCTCCTGCGAGTTTGGCGGCGCTATTGATAGTGGCGCTACCTCCCATCAGGTGAAGTTTTAAAGAGTCGCCTGACCATGAGGGGTCAATGGAAATGGGAGAGAAAGGCGCGGGATGGTTATCATCGACCTCATGATAAACCATGCCGACAGTGGGCGCGGCGCTTCCGGACAGGTTAAAGGATGCCCTAGAATCAATTAAAACATCAAAAACTACACCTGGAAAGCCAGACATGTTGAGCGTACTGTTGGTTATAGTTCCCCCTTCCATGACAAAGGAACCATAGAAAGTTTCATTATCAACGCCTTCTCCGGTAACATTCACGGTCATAATACCGGTGATGTTTTCTATGGTGCCGCCCTTCATTATAAAGGTTCCTCCGGCTACCTCTACTGCCCCGGCTCCAGTCCCGTCCCCTGGATCCTGGTTGTTGTTTTTATTGTTGCTGATTTTTGAG
>Ga0268262_10006375_pt1 | contig 11351 bp, 8 predicted proteins | sample TergutNc150P3_FD_190354 | JGI IMG/M metagenome (GOLD analysis project Ga0268262, IMG submission 190354) | Nasutitermes corniger P3 segment gut microbial community from laboratory colony in Florida, USA - Nc150 P3 (SPAdes) (version 2) | ecosystem: Host-associated > Arthropoda: Insects > Digestive...
GGAGACGGAGCCGCCGGCGGGGTAGGGGCCGCCTTAAGAATCTGCCTGGGAGCAAAAATGGAATCGGGCGCGATGCTTGTTATGCGTTACGCGGGCTTTTTTGACCAATTGAGCGGGAACGGGAAAGGCGCCGACCTTGTTATCACAGGGGAAGGCATGACCGACGGTCAGACTGCGGGGGGCAAGCTCTGCTCTGTAGTTGCCCGGGAAAGCCGCAAGGCCAAAGTTCCGGTGGCCCTGCTTTCAGGTGGCATAGGGGGAGATGCCGGCTCCTTGCTTGCCTCCTTCGATTACGCTGTCTCTATTTCCTGCGGGCAGATCGGTCTAGACGCCATGATTAAAGACAGCCGCCGGGATCTTGGTCTGGCCGCGGAGAATCTTATCAGAGCAATACAAATAGGGAAGAAGCTAAATGGATAACGATTTAATAAAGTTTGACAGGATGAGCGTTGCGGCGGCAAAGGAATACATTTTCGGCCTGATCGCGACAATAAAACTGACCGAAAAAGATATTCACTCTCTGGAAGAAGAAGCGGCCAAATGGAAGGGCAGGGTAGAGCTGGCCCGTTCCAGTGGAAGAAACGACCTAGCCTCTGAAGCCGAGAAAGAAGCGCAAAGAGTCGAGGAAAAACTTGCCGGCTTGCGTGAAGAAGAAGCATCGCTCAGGGATCAAATTGAAGCGCTCCGAAAAAAACTGCCTGGACTTGCCGCAAGGGAACGCAGCGTTGATGCGGATCTTTTGGAACAGGAATTGCTGATGGCCCTTGGGAAGACGGGAGAAGAAGCGGAAACAGATAGAGTTTTTGAGAAATTGGAGAAAGATGCAAGCGCAGATGCCGCCCTTCAAGCATTGAAAGAAAAGCTAAAGGGAAGCGCTGATTGAGTGAAGAAAAATCCCCCGCTGCGGAGAATAGCGGCAGGGCTCTAATCCGCCACGGCTCTGTTCTGTCCCTACTGACCCTGGGCTCGCGTGTTTTGGGGCTTGTCAGGGAAATGACAAAAGCGGCTCTTCTGGGAACCAGCGCCCTGTCGGACGCTTTTTCGGTGGCTTTCATGATTCCAAACCTTTTCCGCCGCCTTTTTGCGGAGGGATCAGTAGCGGTCGCCTTTGTTCCCACCTTCAAGGAATACCTTTTACAGAATGAAACCGGGCAGGGTTCGCCAGACAGCATAAAGGAATTTCTTTCCTGCTTTCTCACTTTTCTTAGTTTTTTTGTTACCCTCACGGTGATGGCCGGGATTGTTCTTTGCCCCCTGGCTATCCGGTTTTTTGGCATGGAAGATTTTTCCGAAACCGTTTTTCTGACAAGGCTGATGTTCCCGTTTCTCGCCTTTATCTCCATTGCGGCTTTTTTTCAGGGGATACTCAACAGCCTTAGAATTTTTGCCCCTTCCGGTTTCGCTCCTATACTCCTCAATTTGATTACCATCCTCTGCGCTTACGGATTAAGCCCCTATACTAAAAACCCCGCCAGGGCTATGGCAGTGGGAATCCTTATCGGTGGTTTTATGGAAGCGGCGATTCAACTGCCTTTTGTCCTAAGGCATAAAAGCAGGCTGCGCTTTTTCTTTACCGGCATTAAAAGGGCGATAGACAATCCGGGAACCAGAAAAGTTCTGCGCCTTGTGGGGCCTACGGTAATCGGCATGGCGGCTTACCAGTTGAACGACCTCGTATCCACCGCTCTTGCGGGAAACGCCGGAGAAGGCATAGTCTCAAGCCTTCAGTATTCGTTAAGGCTCCAGGAGCTTATCCTTGGGGTTTTTGCGGTTTCGATTGGGACGGTGCTTTTGCCGGATCTGGCCGAATACGCGAAATCCGGGCGCTGGGGTCTTTTTAACCGGCGGCTTTCGTCGGGCATGAATATAATCGCCTTTATTACTATACCCATTACTTTTTTTTCACTGTCCCAGGGACAGAGCATGATAGCTTTGCTTTTCCAAACCAGGAGTTTTAACGAGGAATCTGCCCGGCTTACCCTTGCGGCTTTCACTTTTCACATGCCGGGACTATACTTCATTGCCCTTAACCGTATCCTTGCTCCGGCCTTTTACGCCCAGAGCGACGCAAAGTCTCCTACCATTGCGGGGATTTTTTCGTTTGTTGTTAATATAACGCTGGCCGCTGTTCTGGCGTTTCGCTTCAAGGGCTCAGGCATTGCCTTTGCCTTGTCGTTTGCCAGCGCGGTTAATACGGCGGCGCTTCTGTTCTTTTTAAGAAAGAATCGGGATATTACACTTGGACGTACCCTGAAATCCGCCCTTGGCTACACCGCAAAGCTGATCTTATTTTCTGCCATTGCCCTAATTCCACTTCTTTTGCTCTCGCCAAGGATTACAGGGCTTTTTTCAGGAAGGGGCCGCATCATTTCCTATGGCGCGCCGCTTATGCTAAACGCGCTTATTTATGCCGCGACAGGGCTGGTTCTTTTGGCAGTTACAAGGGATAAGCAACTTTTAGGAATGATGAAGATGATAAAAAAGGGGAGTAGGGAATAGAGAGTTTTTACTCCCCACGTCTTTAACTATCGTTTTTGTTTGCTTCAGTTGCCAGGATTTTGATTAGTTTTTCGAGAGTTTCAACGGGAATATTAGTGTCCTTTATGATGACTTCTTTTACCTTTCCGGTTTCGTCGTCGACAATGTATAGATGCCCGTCTACCGTGTATATCTTTTTACCCATACCGGTTCCTCCTCAAAAAAAATGGGGAACAGGTAGCAGGGGCCTTTTACTCCCCTTTCCCTATTCCCCACTCCCTTGATTTACTTCTTAATGTTATAGAACGCCTTGCGGCCCGCGTACACAGCCGCGTCATCGAGTTCGTCCTCTATGCGCATAAGCTGGTTGTACTTGCAGATCCTGTCGGTGCGGCTCATTGAGCCGGTCTTTATCTGGCCGGTTTCAAGCGCCACTACAAGGTCGGCGATAAAAGAGTCTTCGGTTTCGCCTGATCGGTGGGAAACGATGGCGGTGTAGCCTGCCCGTTTGGCCATTTCCACAGCCTCGTAAGTTTCGGTAACCGTGCCAATCTGGTTTACCTTAATAAGAATGGAATTGCAGGCGCCCATGCCTATTCCCTTCTCAAGCCGCTTGGTGTTGGTAACGAAGAAGTCGTCGCCCACGATCTGGATCTTGCCGCCCAGGGATTTGGTCAGCTTCACATAGCCGTCCCAGTCGTCCTGATCCAGAGGGTCTTCAATGGAAATGATCGGGTACTTGTTCACCCAGCCGGTGAAGAGCTCGATCATCTCGTCGGCGGTAAAGAGCTTGCCGGGGTTGGACTTCCAGAACTTGTAGCCTTTCTTTTCGCCCTCGCCGTATAGCTCGGAGCTGGCGCAGTCCAGGGCGATGCCGAATTGCTCGCCTGGCTTATAGCCGGCCTTTTCGATGGCCTTCATAATAAATTCCAGGGCTTCCTCGTTGGCGATGTCCGGGGCAAAGCCGCCTTCGTCTCCCACGGCTGTGTTTTTCCCCGCGTCGTGGAGGAGTTTCTTTAGGTTGTGGAAGACTTCCGCTGTCCAGCGAATCGCCTCCCTCATGGATTCCGCGCCTACGGGCATGACCATAAATTCCTGGAAGTCGATCTTGTTATCAGAGTGTTTCCCGCCGTTGATAATGTTCGCCATGGGAACGGGGAGCAGGTTGGAATGGAAAGTCCCAAGGTATTTGTACAGGGGAATATCCAGGGCATTCGCGGCTGCACGGGCGTTGGCCATTGAAACGCCAAGAATGGCGTTGGCCCCCAATTTGGCCTTGTTTTCGGTTCCGTCCAGATCAATCATGGCCCTGTCCAGACTTACCTGTTCCAGAGCGTCCATGCCCTGAATTTCAGGCGCAATTATGTCATTTACATTTTCAACCGCTTTCAGGACGCCCTTGCCCATGTAGCGTTTTTTATCGCCGTCCCGAAGCTCCACCGCCTCATAATCGCCTGTGGATGCGCCGGACGGGACTGCCGCCCTTCCTATAGACCCGTCCTCTAAAATGACTTCAACTTCCACTGTGGGATTTCCACGGGAATCCAGAATTTCCCTAGCCTCAACATATTCGATAAACATAATGTAGTCCTCCGTTTTTGGTTTTTGTTATTAATTTTCAGCCTTTTTTGAGGACTAGTCAAGTGCGAAACTATTATAACATTCTGTTTATTTTATCTATGGCATTATCGTATTCATACAATAGAATATGCTCTTCAATTTGGGCGATCCTGGCTTTGATCTCGCTGCTCAGGGATAAGCTGGAATAGGTTATAAGTATACGGTTTATCGCTTCCGCGTCCATCTCTTCCAGAGCAGTCTTAAGGGCTTCCAGCTTTAGTTCAATAATAGCATCACGCTCTCCGCCGGCTTTCGCATGGTATTTTTCTATTTCGGATCTAATATTGTTGACCAGGGTATGAACGTCGTCTTTTAGCTCGTTGGTTTTTTCGTCTATTTTCGAAGGAGGTTCTTTATCCGCGTTTTTTTCAAGCCAAAAGGATTTTTCGCCTGTTTCTGTTGCGCCGATGTTCCTGGCCGCTCCTTTAAGGGCATGAACCAGGGTAATATAGAGTTCAGTATCTCCCCCTGCCAGGGCGTCAGAAATTTGTGTCAGGCGGTTTTCTGCGTCATTACTAAATTCTGATAAAATTTCCAGGTAAACCTGAAAATTCCCGCCGCAGTTTCTTTGGCCCTTGGCGGTGTCCATTCCCTGTATACTTATTGTTTCTTCTTTTACCTGGGCCTGCACCTGTTTTGCTTCATCAGAGATTAAAAGCTGTTCTGTTTTGCATTGTTTCTCGGCGGGGAGCCACCTTTCCAGGATTTCGTTCAGCTTTTGTATTTCAATGGGTTTTGCCAAAAAATCGTCAATTCCCTTCTCTAAAAATATTTCCCTCTGGCCGGAAACGGCGTTCGCGGTAAGGGCGATTACAGGCAGGTTTTGGTAGTATTCATCGTCGGAATCAATGGCTCTTATTAAAGCCGTAGTCTCAATACCGTCCATGCCGGGCATCATGTGATCCATGAATACAATGTCAAAATGGTTTTTTGATACCAGCTGTATCGCTTCCGGGCCGCTCAAACAGGTTTGTATATTCATGTTGTACAGAGACATAAGCTCTTTTGCTACCCTGAGATTTGTAGAAATATCGTCCACGATAAGGATATTTGCGCTTGGAGCTGTAAACCGGACGCTTAGTTTCTTGTCATGATACAAAAGTTCTCCGGATATATTATTCAGAACATTTGCAATGCTAACGGAATAAATAGGCAGCAGAACGCTGCTTACTTCGCGGTAAACTGTTATTTCTCCCGGCTCGACCATTATCGCCAGATTCAGCGGTTTCTCCCTTGTCGCCGGTATGTCAATACATTCCAGAGCATGTTTGGATGAAATAAAAGCGAAATTAAAATCACCCTTTGCAAGCGCTTTGGTAAATTCCTGAAATTCAGAAACAAATTCGTACTCCACGCCCAGATCTTCAAATGATTTCTTGATGGAGTTAATATGTTCTGTCCGCCAATCATAAAAAAGCACCCGCTTTTTTTCATCATTGGAAATATGTGCAATAGGTTTTTCACTGTCATATTCCTGGGTTACTGTCGCGTAAAAAACAGAACCTTGACCGTATTCGCTTGTGACAGTTACATCCCCTCCCATTGCCTGGCAGAGCGCCCTGGTAATTACCAGACCAAGGCCGGTCCCCTCAATGTCCTTGTTTGTTACAGAATCCATCCTGGCAAATTCTTTAAAAAGCTTTTCCTTGTCTTCAGGCCTGATGCCGATGCCGCTGTCCTTGATCGCCAGGATCAATTTAATCGTTTTTTCGTCAATTTTCTCCATTCCCACTTCCAGGGAAATATGGCCTCTTCGGGTATACTTTACCGCGTTGGAAAGAAGGTTGGTCAAAATCTGGCGCAGCCTCATATCGTCTCCGTAGAGCTGACCCGGTATTGCGCTTTCAACATTTACAAGAAAATCCAGGGATTTTTCCGCAACCCTGGGACGCATTATGTTGACCATATCGTTAATTACAGATGCCAATTGATAGACCCGGTTTTGGATCTGCAGCCTGCCGGATTCAATTTTTGAAAAATCCAGAATGTCATTTATAATTGCCAAAAGGTTATTTCCGGATTGGTTAATTATTTCAATATATTCCTGAATTTCGCCGGAGACTTTCTTTCGTTGAATTAGCTCGGCCATGCCGAGTATGGAATTCATCGGAGTACGAATTTCATGGCTCATGCGCGCGAGGAAGGCTGATTTTCCCAAATTTTGCTCGTCTGAACGGGCTTTGGAAAGAGTCAGCCGGATCACAATAATAATGAGGCTGCTCATAAAGATAATACCCAAAACAGAGAGCGTAAAAGCCATTGAATACACATCGCTGTAATAGGCGCTGATCGGAGTCGCAAGCGTAATGTACCAGCCGTTATAAATACGCCTGGCGATAGCCATAACGTGGATGCCTCTAGGGTTTATCAGGCTCAAAGAAAAGATGCCGTCCGGATTTTCCAAAAGCTTGTGGATTAGGGTAGTGTACCCTCTATAATTTGCCAACTGCCTGTTTATGTACTGTTTGTCTGGATGGGCTATTACGATAAAACCTTCATCGCATAAGAAGCCATAGCCGTCATTGGTAAAATGAATTGACTCTACGTATTTGGAAATGGCTGAAAAATCAATTTCCAGAGCAACGATTCCGTATTCTGTACCGTTTTCATCGTACATTGTTTTAGCCAGGGAGATGACAGGTTTTCCGGTTTCCTCATCTGTGTAGAGGGCTGAAATTCCGATACTGCCTTTTGCCTCCTCCGCTATACGATGCCAGAGCAGCTCTTCTGGGACGTGTTCTTCCGGGGAATAACCGTAAAGCTTTGGTATTGAGGTATCGATTACACCGTAAATGCTCACTATACTTTGCGCCCAGGTGCTTTCAGAACTCAGGTTTTCGGCCAATATTTTCAAACGGAAATTTATCATTTTAGGGGTTTCGCCCAAAGCAAGCCAATTCTCAATCAGCCTTTCCGCATGAAGCAGGTTCGCCTCGGCTTCCCGCAGGCAGGAGTGGATGTAGATTTCAGCGGTATTGAGGGTCTCCTGGCCATTGGCAAAAAGCCTGTTTTCGACAATGCCGCTGACAAAATAACAACTGACAACCACCATAAGGCCAAATGAAAGGACTACAAAAAAAATCTGGAGGAGTTCTTTGCGAATGACGGTACGCAGTCTTACACCGCTCATCTGGATTCAAAGCCCCTGGGATTTGTCATTCCTGAAAATGCTGGGCTGCGGCAGTGAATATCTCAACTAAAGCCGGATCAAACTGAACACCGCTTCCCTGTACTATTATATCCAATGCCTCATCCGGTGGAAGCGGTTTTTTATAGGGCCGCTCGGAAATCAAAGCGTCATACACATCCACAAGGGCCAATAATCTGCCCTGCAGGGGGATGTCGTTTCCCGCTATCCCCCTTGGGTAACCGGTACCATCCCATTTCTCATGGTGAGTTCCAGCCATTATCTTGGCGTGTGTTAAAAAAACGCTTTCCCTCGTGCTTTCCTGTATCTTTTCAATGACTTTCTCGCCAAAAAAGGTGTGCCTTTTCATTTCGTTAAATTCTTCCGCCGTCAGCTTGGCGGGCTTCATCAATATATTGTCCCTGATGGCAATTTTCCCCACGTCATGAAGCTGGGAAGATTGAAAGAAAAGCTTCATGTCCCAATCTTTTACCTCGTCGGAATAGACATTTTGCTTTACCATTTCTTCCGTCAGGAGCTTTAAAAAGTACTCGCCGCGCTCGACATGGCCGCCGGTTACATTGTCGCGGTATTCCACCAGGTTGCTCATCGTTTTCAGAATGGCGTTCTGCAATTCCTGTATTTCTTCTGTTTTTTCATCCACCAGGTGCTGAAGGTTTTGATTTATATGCTCCAGTTCTTTCTTCTGCGATTCCACCAGAACATGCACGTCTACCCGTTTTAAAAGGAGCTGGGGGGAAAAGGGCTTGGAAACAAAATCTACTGCCCCCTGGACAAAGCCCTCTAGCTCGCTGTTTGTGTCTGATTTGGAAGTAAGGAATATTACCGGGATGTCTGCTGTTTTTGGGTTGTTCTTTAAGACCTTGATAGCGTCGTAGCCGCTCATTTCGGGCATCATAACGTCCAGCAAGATGATATCAACCAGGGTTTTTTCCAGCAATTCAAAGAGTTTTCCTGCGCTGGGTACAGTAAAGACATCGTACTTACCCATGAGGGTATTTCTGGCTAACTTCAGGTTGATGGGATTATCATCAACCAGGATGACCTTTTTTCTTGTCTCTGCCACACCCATACCTCTGTTTCTTACTAGTATCGACCAGTATATACTATAGTATGAAAAAAATCCACACCAAAACTTGTAAATTATGGTTGAATTTATCAAATTACTATTAACTTTTTTTTGCAACCGGGGTTTTCTTTAAGTATCTGGCTTTTTTTTTATTTTCGTAATAAACTGGCGTAATGTCAATGGGTTTCCAGGAGTTTAACAATATGAAGAAATCTGTTTTTGTTTTTATCTTTTTCATTTTCGCCCTTTCGGTTTGGGCGCAGCAGAGGCTTTCAACGGTTGGGGTACTGCCCTTTACTGCAGGCGCTGGTTCAAACGCGGCGGAGGCCGCTACGGCCACAGCTCTGGTAATTGCCGAAATGAATTCCTGGGGTTCCGTGACTGTTTTGTCGGGGGACGATGCAAAAACCGCTGAATATCTGGTCAATGGACAGGTTTCAAAGCAGAATAACCGGACTATTGTTACCGCAACAACGACGCTGAGAAGTACCGGACGCTCTCTTAACAACTCAAGGTCAGAGGGCTCGACCATGAACACAGTTTCTTTCGAAGACTTCTGTGCCCAAATAGCGGCGAATGTACCTCTTCCAAATTATCTTTTGGGGAGATGGCGCTCTTCCCTAACTACCAGCGACGGCCCGGTAACCTGTATTTTGGAATTTAGAACTGGCGGAGTGGTAAGTGTCATACAGTACGATACATGGGAACACAAGGGCACAAATTCGCTGAAATATCAGGGCATTGGGAGCGGAACCTATACTTACGCGGGTTATGCGGTGCCGCGGACCGTAACTGTAGGCGGCAGGCAGATCCAGAGCAATGCCACTGTCGGCATTAATCTGACCCTGGAAGACGCCCTGCCAAAGTACGAAAAGGTAAGCGTAGCGGGGCTTCGCGTTCTTTTTGACGATGATTCCAAAAGCAGTTTTCAGCTGGTTTCAGGCAGCCTTCCCTGCGGGGATAACCTTGGCGGAACGTCTATCTATCCAACCCAGGACGTGTATTATACCAGATTTACAAAAATCCAATAAAATAAGGGGCAAGCTATGAAAAACGCCGTATTCCAACTTAACAAAAAGACAATTTTATTCATGTTTTCTTTCCTGGTTTTATTGTCCCCTGAATTTCTACAGGCCCAGAAGGCAGGCGTTTCCATGCAGGTAGGAGCGTCTCCTATTTGGGACCGCGACTTGGGGGATCTGGTTCAGGGTACGCCTTATCTCCAGACAGAATCCGCTGTTATAGCTTGTGTCGGCGGCAGCGTTCAATCCTTTTACATGACAGGAACGCCCCTTTGGAATTTTGATCCGAAAGATCAGGTAACTCCTTTTATAGCGCGGTCGGTGGAAGGGGCCGCCTATGTCTGCAACGCCTCAGGTGAATTCATGGCGATAAACCGCGTAGGCAGGAAGTTATGGAGTGTAAAACTGGATAAGCCCATCGCTTATCCGCCTGTTGTGGGCTGGGACGGAAGGGTGTTTATCCCGGTTGGATCGCAGGTTTTATGCCGTACCGCTTCGGGACTTCCGCTTTGGAGCGTTGAACTAAACAGCCCATTAGCGTCGGCTCCCGTTCTGGATCACGCGGGAAGTTTCGTTACTGTCCTACAGAACATGGACTTTGTCAGGGTGAGCCAGTTCAGTGCAGTTGAACGGGTCAGACTGAGCAGGATGCCTATGTTGATCGTTTCTCTTAAATCAGCTTCCACGGACGCCTATGTTTTGCTGTACCCAACAGGGGAAACAGAAAAAATAACATATACCGAAGGAGCCGCAAAGGGTAGCAAGCTTTCCCGCGGCAGTTTCCCTTCTCTTACGGCCTCTCCTGTGGCTGCGGCCAGCAGGGGAGATCAGTTTGCTGTTACTTTCAGGGATGGAAGGGTTTCGCTTATCAGCGAATCCGGACGGGTTCTTTGGACAGGCGACAGCCATGAAACTACAGCCGAGAAAGGCTCAGGGAACGTGGATCAAAGCAAAGTGGCAATGCTATTTGACGACAGGGGCATCTACAGTATGTCCACCCGCGGCGAAACCTGTTTTGCCCCTGACGGAAGGCGGCGGTTTATTTTAAAAATAAACGAAGCCAGTTCTGTTCCCGCTTTCAGTGACGAGGGCCTTTTGTATGTCTGCGGAAAGGACAAGATTCTTCACACATACAAGGTGGACAGTAAACAAAGGACTGTTCCGCGTTCCAAGTATTACGGGCCGCAGCCGGAGGGTAACTACGGCATGGGGAATCCGCCTCCGTCGCCCTGGTCAGCGGACGGCAACCGTTTTGACGCTGCACAGCAGAATATTATGTATAACAAAATCTATGACGCGATTAGCTCAGGTCAGATTGGCGAGAATGAACCTGCCTATGTGGGTTACCTGTTTGAGATGATAGGTTTTTTCCTTAACGATCCTCACTATTCAAGGGTAAGGCCAAATGTAGAGCCTGTAATGCAGGCGAAATTTATCCGCCTTCTTGGAAAGGTTGGTTCCCGCGATACAATTCCCTTCCTCTGGAAAATTTTTGACAGGCATCAAGAGTCGTCTATCAAAGCCGCCTGTGCCGAGGCTATCGGCGATATTGGGGTTGATCCTGAGGGAAGCACATTTGAGTCCTACAATTTCCTTCTTGCGGCCAACAACCCCAACCGTGACCCGCAGCTCCTTATTTCCGCGACCGCTTCAATCGCCGCCCTTTGCCGCTTTTCGGGGCCTCCGCTTTCCGGTGATGGCATCCTGTTATTGCGGTATTTTTCTCTTCTGTCCTGGGCGCCAAACAACGTCAAAAACTTTATCAGGCGGGAGCTGGATGATTTGTATAGGGAAGGGATGAATAGTTCCATTAATTAGTCAAACGGCATGAGCGATTTTGTCCATCTCCACGTTCACTCCGATTATTCTCTTCTGGATGCGGCAGTTTCTGTAACGGCTTTGGCGGACAAGGCCGAAAGGCTTGGAATGACGCACCTGGCACTGACCGATCATGGCAATATGTTCGGTGCCATGGAATTCATCGCCGCCTGCAAAGAGACCATAAACCGGCAGG